>Ga0157378_10006575_pt1 | contig 10152 bp, 7 predicted proteins | sample M65metaG_FD_115309 | JGI IMG/M metagenome (GOLD analysis project Ga0157378, IMG submission 115309) | Miscanthus rhizosphere microbial communities from Kellogg Biological Station, Michigan, USA - M6-5 metaG | ecosystem: Host-associated > Plants > Roots > Rhizosphere > Soil | place: USA: Michigan...
AGAATGTGCAGGGTTTGAGGGACTAGCAGGTCACTTTCCCCAGGTCAAAAACATTCCTACCGCCGCGGCAATCATGATCGCCGCCGTTAGCCAGCCCAAAATATTCGTCAACGGGCCGTTGGTTCGCTTTCCCATTATCTTCCGGTTATTCGATACCACCATGATCAGGATGATCAACGGCGGCGCCAGCACGCCGTTGATTACCGCCGTCCAGAACAAAGCGGTGACCGGCGGAATCTTGAGAAAAGCGACGAGCAAACCAACTAAAGTGGAAGCCGCGATGATCAGATAGAAACGCCGGGCGCCGTGAAACTTCTCGTTCAAGCCGGCCTTCCACTTGAACGCATCGCAGATTGCGTAAGCACTCGAGCCGGTCAGCACCGGCACCGCGAGAAAGCCTGAGCCAATCAATCCACAGGCGAACAGGATCGTCGCCAAACCGTGTGATAGCGGGCGCAAGGCCGCCGCGGCATCGGTGGCCGTTTGAATGTCAGTCTTGCCCTCGGCATGCAGCGTGACGGCCGACGCCAGCACCACAAAATAGAAGACAACTGAAGCGAAGATCATTCCGGCGTCCACATCGATCTCAGCAATTTTCAACTCGACGTCGGTGGCGCCCTGTCGTTGGGCCAAAGTTGACCGGCCCATCTGTAATTCTTCTTCAACTTCCTGGCTCGCCTGCCAAAAGAAAAGGTAAGGAGTGATCGTCGTCCCGAAAATAGCGACCAGAATCATCAGATATTCATTACTCAAGTGAATGGTCGGTATCAAAGTCGCTTTGAGCACCTCGCCCCAGTTTGGCGCGGCGAGCACAGCCGCGGCGATGTAGGCAAAGAGGGTCAAAGTCAGCCACTTGAAAATCTTCACAATCAAGCGGTACGAGCCCAGGATTTGCACCGCGACAATCACCAAAGCGATCGGCACTACCAGCGCCAGCGCCGGCACGCGTGGCACGAGCAGGTTAATAGCCGCGGCGATAGCGCCGATGTCCGTGCCTGCATTGATCGTGTTGGCGATTACCAGCAGGCTGATGGCGCCGATCACGACCCAGCGTGGATAGTGCTTGCGCAGCACCGCGCCGAGCCCCATGCCGGTCACCATGCCGATCTTGGCGCAGATGAATTGGACCGCCGCCATCATCGGCAGCGTGAGGACCGCCGTCCACAAAGTTGTCAGGCCGAACGACGCACCCGCCGTGGTATAGGTGCCAATCCCGGACGGGTCGTCGTCTGAGGCGCCAGTGATTAGACCCGGGCCCAGCACCATGAAGAACCGTTTGATGGGGTTCTTCTCGCGCTCAAGCTCCGATTCCAGCGCTTCCCGCTTTGGTTTCTTCATGGAGTGAGATCAGCGGATACTTGTGCGTCAAATGAAAAACGAGCGGCAACATTAGGGCCGCTCGCTCTGGGATTTATTTGGCTGGGAGGCAGGGACTCGAACCCCGATAGCCAGATCCAGAGTCTGGAGTCCTACCATTGGACGACCTCCCAGCGAACAAAACCGAATTTACGGAACTATCATGGCCAAAGTCAAACATGGCCCAGATCCGAGTATTGGTTAAGGCTCAGCTGGAAAGTCCGACAAAACTCCAGCTTGTCGCCTTAAATCGACAAGCTGGAGCTCCTCTTACGTCAAGTCATTCAAAGCCGGGTCGGATTATCGCACCGCGTCGTTTCCCAGCAAGGTTAGGCGCTGTGCTTCTACTCAACCCTTAGAGTTGCGACCAAGCCTGCATGATCTGAGGGCATTGGTGAGCTGCGAGTGACGTTCCGGTTACCCATCAGGTCAACTTTTTCCGGAGTTATCGTCCCTCTCGTGAGTACAAGGTCCAGCCGTTGAGTTGAGGACGTATAAGCGTATGGGTTATCAACAAACAACGGCCAGGTAGAGCCCGGCTTACCTTTAGAGGTGGCAGCCCACGTATCCACGAAAGCGCCGCTTAGCAGCAATTGATAAGTTGGATCAGCGGGGTTTTGCGCGTCCGCGTTGAAGTCCCCCGCGAACACCACGGACAAGTTCGTTGAAGCTGGTCCCTGGAGCATTTCAGTAGCCTGGGCAAATCGGAAGAACGGAAATGGTAATCCCAGCTGTTCCTCAAACGACTCCAGGTGTGCAGTGACAAAACGAATCGTTTGACCACATCTTTCAACGTCTGCCGAAATGTAGCCTCGCGGAATCGTGATCAGACCAAGCGTGGTTGTCGGCACTGAAAGAACCGTGGAGAAGTGTTGGGCATTCACGTTCTGCACGTTGAAATTCTGACCGCCTAAGTCTGTTCGCGCCAGCAATACCACGCGGTCGGTAAATCTCACGTCAAAGAGGCCCGCCGAACCCATCGCTGGTGCTTCCGCTACCAGATTGGTGAGTACTGAAACAGCTTCATAATGAAGACTGCCGTTCTTATTGAGTTCATCCAGTAACAATTGCAGGTAGTCGTACGCAACCGTATTAGCAGACGGTGTCGACGGATCGAATGGACCAGTCTGCCACAGTGCCACTTCCTGCAAGCCAATCAGGTCGGGCTTGGTTGTCTTGATGTTGTTCGCGATAGCGGCAATGCGGGCTGGAACGTTACTGGCCTGCACATCGGCAAATGCCTCGGCAACTTCCGCCAGTAAGCTCGGGAAATCCTGAGCCGCAAAAACCTCGGAAAAGTCCGCGCCGACATACATGTTCTGGGTCATTACGTCGACCTTGCCGCACCATCCCTGCGATGGCGGAACGGTGCCTTTCGCGGCGACGCTATGAGCCGGCGCCAAGAATGAAGGGACGGTGAAGATTACGCAGAGAGCAACAATTTTTCTTTTCAGAAACATAACAATCTCCTATGTGATGTGAACTTTGGGAATTTCGCGTCACGCCGGCCTTCCGATTTCGATAGAAGGCGGCACGCCTCACAAGGGGTTACCACACGACACAGCGTTTGATGCCGGACCACGATCAGAACAACGGACCCCGGCCAAACCCGTCAAACATGTGTTCTTTCTGATGTTTCACGGCGATGACTATGGCGACCACGGCAACGATGCCCACCACGATGGCAATCTTTTGACCTTTGGAAAGATTGTTTCTATGAGACTGGTTTTGTGACTGCGGCAGTGAAGCTTTTCCGGCTTTGGCTCTAGCCAACATGTTTCGGAGATCCTGCTCGAGCTTATCGCCGGCCTCGACAGGCTTCCTGTTTTCGCCGGGTTGGGTGGTGGACATCTCAGTCTTCCTGGCTTTTGCCTCCGGATCGGATGGAGAGTTGGCGAAGGCTGACGTTCCACCACAAATGAGCGTGATTACGAGCACAATGGGCACAAATCTTTTGATCATGACTCCTCCTAAGGACGCGAGGATCACGGATTTGCTTTTCAGCTCCTCGCGAATTGTTTGCTTTCCAGAGGTAAGTGATCGAGCGCGGAAAACGTGTCATCCCCGGGCAGGCAAATATGTCGATCTTTGAGCGTTGATGATTATTTGAAGGATTTAGGAACAAACAGGTGCTGGCTGTTGTTTGGGAGTTTATGGCTTCGAACGAGTTCTTGGTGGCGGCTTTCGCTCTACACTTAAGGAGTATTCAGCGATCGTTTCAGGAGTTCCGTCCTTCGTTCGGGTACTGAGACGGACAATGTAATCGTTCCGCTTGAGTAGTGAAGTGGGGAATGCAAAGGTCACAGATTGCTTCCCCTCACTTGATTGCCCGGTGTTAAGATTGCGACGCCTGAGTATTTCCTTTCCATTCATATCGCTGACTGATGCTTCAACGGGACCCTCAAGAGCATAACGGTAGATGAGACTAAGTTGAACGGATTGTGTCCTGGAATGAAGCGTTAGTCGTGGAGCAGAAGTCAGCGCCGAAAACCCCAATCCACTTTGGTTTGTTGAGGGCGTTGGCGTCGGCAGAGGGGTAATGCTCCGGGAAGTGTAAGGATAGAGGACTAAGGCGACACTCTCTTCGTCAGCCGTTCGTGATGCTAACTTCTCCGAGTCCCCAGAGTTAACTCGCGGAGAACGTTTCGTATTTTGTCCTCGTGACGCGAGACTCGAGGGCGACTCTACCCTTCCCCGCTGGACTGGAGAATCCTCAGGCGTTGCTTGCGCCGTCACGGTTCGCGGGGCGGTTAAATCATCCTTGCGGGGGCTTGGGACCACGCCCTGGTTCGCTTGCGCGTTATCCTTCTGATTCGTGTTCGTGCGGTTGCGAAGCAGCATCCAACTCACAAAAGCAAGGACAAACAAAGTCGCTAATGCGCCTGCCGGAATCAGCACCGAACGTCCCGTTAACCAACTCCACAGTGAGTGACGTTCACTTGGGAGCACAGCACCAACCGTTTGAGCACCAGGGTCATGTGATGCCGCGGTCGTGAATTGAATCAACTGACGAGCATCTTCTATCTCTTGACGACCTGCGGCGGATGCCAAAAATCGTTTCTCAAACTGCTGCCGCTTCTCTCCGGTAAGTAACCCTCGAGCGTACGCATCCAAAAGATCTTCCTTGACGGCGACAAAGCGTTCGAACCGTGAATCATCCGCGAAGTATGCTGCCTCGAACTGTTGGGAATCGGGCTCGGACAATTCTCCCAGCAGATACTTTTCGCATTGAACTTCGTAGTCGGAATTTAAATCCAAGGAATTCCCGCTCCCCAATTATCAGTGTTAAATGGCCCGATCCATGTCATTTTGATTTCGCTCAACACATAAGTGTACGCACTTGGAAAGCTCTGAACGAATACGGCTTGCGCGCAGGCGCAAGCCATTTAAAGTCGTATTCAAGCGCGCCGCCTGTTGCTTCCGGAGTTCGATCTTATTCCCCTTCTCTTCGCGGTAATATTCAACAATTAACTGACGATTGGCAGGCGACAACCCGTAAAGGCAACTGTCCAGACACGAGAGACGCAACTCTCGCGTTCGTCGCTGATCTTCGGATGCCGCCGACTCAGGCGCAATCGGCGTGGGTGCAAGTTCCAGTGGAGTAGCTTCTCGACCGCGAGTGCGAGTCTCTTCGAGCCATACCAGGCGAGCTACGGCATAGAAGTAGGCATTGATGTCCTGGATTTCTTCGCCTTCAACGAGCCGGCGAGCTACGCGATTGATAGTCTCGTCGACGTCATCAAGGGCCGCAGAGCTTCCTCGAGCTGCGAAAAACTCAGCCAGCTTGCGTCGCAAGATCTCATACTTTTGCCCGGCCGTATCACGGTCGGAATCGAACGCCGAAAGCAGTCTGTCAAAGGCGTCACTGGTGAGAATCCATTCTCTTTTCAGGGGCGTAGGTACGTTCAATTGTTATCGCGCTGATAATCGCGAAGTCGGACTGAAGTCAGCACATCAGCGCCATTCCCCTTGTAGTTCGAACGCGGCCCAGTAAAAAGGAGCTCGCCAGCGCTTCTGTTTCCACATCTCGACTTTTGCCCGGCGAAGCGCGGCCGCCGGACGCAGGTTGTCTTTCAGGAGGCCGACGTAAAATCTCTTCATTAGCTCCGCGGTTGACGCGTCATCAACTTTCCACAGGCTGGCCACCACTCGCGGCGCACCCGCATACATGAATCCCCGCGTCAGACCAACCAATCCTTCGGCACGAATCTCTTTTCCGAGGCCCGTCTGGCACGCGCTCAATACTATTAGATCGGCCGGGAGGTCCAAATTATAGATTTCATGAAGACGAAGAAACCCATCGATGGGTTGGCCCTGCTCATTGACTAATGAGAGCACGATCCCGGACAGCTCCGGGTGTTCCGTGTTGAGAATTCCATGGGTGGCAAAGTGCAGGAAGCGATATTTTGCAAGGTCAGGGCCCGTCGCTGTCTCTCGGCTGGCACGAAAATCCATAGCTCTAAGCCTTTGATTGCGCGGTGCGCTGGCGAGAATACCTTCAGCTTCGAACCTCGTGAATGGAAGCCGGGTGATTCCCGGGATGTCACGCTTAGTACCATTAGGGCTGGTCTTTGATTCCAGGTTAAAGGCCCGCACAAGCAGCGCCCTTGAATCAGTTAACTCTGACGGGGTTGTCCCGCGCGTACTGGGCACTGCGGTAGTGCTGGTTCTTCTCTGGCTGAGAGCTTGCACCCGCTCGTCTGTCGCTTCAAACACCGGGTCGGCAATCACCGCCACACTCCCGGCGCCGCGCGTGCGCTTTGCCGTTTCGCGCCGTAGCACAGCCAACGTTGAGGCTGACGGTAAACTTACAATCTCGAAGTGGGCGATCAGCGGTTCGGGGGACTGCTCAGTTTTAGAGTTCGGAGCTGCCGCGCGACGGCTGGGGAGCGCGCTAAAAGGCAGGTAATGCAGGGCCCCATCACCCACGATCACTAAACGCGTCACTTTCAACTCGGCGGCCACCGGGGCCAAAAGCATCTGACTCAAGCGGCCGGCCACTTGCGCGTACTCCGACTCGATCTTGTCGCTGGTCGTCCATTGCTGGCCATCGTTGAGCAGGCCGACCGCGCGTCGCACGTCAGTCTCAATTTCTGAACGTTTAGGCAACTCAAAACTCTTAATCGAGGTCGGAGTCACAGCCCACAGGTAACTTCTCTCCTCGCCCAGAGCGTATTCCAGCAGCAGCGTATCGGCGTCGAGCAAGGCCTGAATACCTTTGAGATCAAGCGGAGCCGGTTGCGTCAGCGCTGCATAGCGCGGACTGCTCTGTCGGATCTCCGCCTGTGCGTCTTGAAGCGCGGTCGTTAGTTCGTCGATCTCTTTCTTTAGTTTGGCAGCCTGTTCATCGGCGTGCTTCTCGGTCAGGAGCCGCGTCTGCCGTTCACCAGCCGCGTTCAATTGCTGTTGCAGTGTTCGCTCGCGTTGAAGCAACGAGGGATCAACTCCCTGTCGAATATCGGCGCTGGCTTCGCTCAACGCTTCGAGCAAAGATCGGGCGTGGGCTCGTTCGTTCAGTTGTAGGGCAAAAGCATCATGGTTGTCGGCAGGAGCTTGCTTGTGTGCTTGCATCAAAAGATCGATATAAAGCTCGTAGGGCTTCTGCACAGTTGCAAAGTAAGACGCGCGCGCCCCTTGTCCGGAAATATTGGTGCGAATTGATTCAACGATGACGATGGCTTCTTCCAAAGCTTTACGCGCCTCGGCGGAACGATTGAGACCCTGATAGGCGCGGCTTACTGTGGTGAGCGCACGCCAGAGTTGATTGCGGTTGCCGCTCTGCATGGCGATGGTAGCGGCACGATCGGCGAATTCGAGCGCGTCTCGGTAATTACCCTGGGCGACGTAAACGTTGGCAAGCCCGGTCAGCGTGAACGCCATCGTCAGCCTGTTACCACTCTGTTCGCTCAGGGCGAGACTTTTTCGAAAATACTCAAGCGCCTGCGTGTAATTCGCTTGCGCGAGATGGATTTCGCCAATATTGTTCAAAGTATCCGTGATAGCTCCCTTACTACCCATCTTTTCTTCCAAGCTCAAACTTCGATGGAAATAGTCCAGAGCTTTTTCGTAGTCATCCTGCGCGCGATAAATCTCGCCGAGGTTGTGCAGTCCGGCGAAAACACCCCGAACATCGCCCGCTTCTTCCCTTATTTTGAGACTTCTCTGATAGTATTCGAAGGCCTGTGGATAATTGCCCTGGTCGAAGTAAACGACACCGATGCCATTCAACGCATTGCCAATCTGAAATTTATTACCTAACTCCTGACTTAGCCTGAGACTCCTTTGATAATTCTCCATTGCTTGCGCGTAGTCGCCCTGGGATCGATTTACCCAAGCCATAGAATTCAAGCTAAAGATGATTTGCCTCTTGATCCCCAACTCCTCGTTCAGCTTCAGACTCTTCTGGAAATACTCGATCGCTTCAGCAAATCTACCCTGCGCATGATTGACTGCCGCGATCTTCTCAAAGGCATTCGCAATCAAGGCTCTGTTTCCTGATGCTTCGGCAAAAGTAAGGCTCTGCCTGTACGCCGCTAATGCTTGCGAGAGATCTCCTTGTCCGTCATGGACCAGACCGATACTCATCCAAACGTTTGCGGTCAAAGACGTGTTGCCTAATGACTCACTCAAGGACAAAGCCCTTTGACCGTATGCGAGTGCCTTGACGAAGTCACCTTGCAGACGGTACGACAGACTCATCCGATTCAGTGTCAGGGCGAGGGCGTTCTTATCTCCCAGGGCTTCTCTGAATGGCAAGCTCTTTTGAAAATACTCGAGCGCCTGAAGATGATCGCCACGGAGGAAATTACTCCACCCAATCTCATCCAGTGCGGTCGCGATAAGCGGCTTGTTTTCCAACTCTCCAGCCAGCGCCAGAGCTTGCTGAAAGACTTCCGAGGCCTTTGTCTGGTTGCCCTGGTCCCGATAAACGAGCCCGATATCTATGAGGGTGCGGCTCTTCCAGGTTGATAATTGCCGCTCTTCACTAAGTCTTAATACTTCATTTAATTGTTCTAACGCGGCTGAGAAATTCCCCTGCTCGCGATAGATGCCTCCGAGGTTTTGCCGTGCTGTCATAACACCGGTGTCTTTCGAGGCTTTTGCAAGTTCCAGGACCCTGGTAAAGAATTTGAGCGCCAGTTCCGGTTTTCCCAAGTTGCGATGCGCGGCGCCGGTATTTACCAGCACCGTGGCAAGCAAACGCTTTTCCGGTAACTGCTCACTCAAGGGCAGACTTTTTTCGTAAAATTCCAGTGCCTTTGCGAAGTTGTTCTGGCTGTGAAATACCCGCCCAATGTCGTGAAGCGACTCCGCCATCCCTTCGCGATACGCGATCCGCTCGGCAACGTTGAGCGCCAGCCGGTGAGGAATCAACGCCGCGCGTGGTGGTTGTCTCCTTCCGAAAGCACTTAATCGCGTCCAAAGAGCTTCAGTGATGAGGTCACTTTCCATGGCCAGCAATGTGAGACCTTCTTCCTCTGATCTGAGCGCGGTGAGTGCGGCAGCGAAAGCCTTAACGCGATCGGTTTTCTTGTCCTCGGGGGTGGCTTCACGAAGTGCCTCGATTTTCACTTCGTATCGTCCCGGACGAACTTGTTTCTCCACGGCGCTTACTTCAAGTTGGTAGACCCCCGAAACGGGTGCCAGACACGAAACGGCTTCAGCGCCCGACGAGCCAGAGGGACCATCAACCTCTTCAATCAGCCGGCCGTCCGGCGCGAATAGCTTAACCACGACATCGATGCCCCGCTGGTCAACCGCCGCATGCAGAAACTGACCCGTTGTCAGATTAATGGAATAAGCATGACTCACACCTCCGGCGAGTTCGCGCTCGATTGACTGTCCATGCTCGAGAGGTCGTATCTCTCCCGCACTCTGAGCAAAGCAAACTTCCGAAAGGCCAGCGACAAGAACGACGAGTAGTGAGAAACGTCTAACTCTGCTTTTCATATTTTGATCTTCGCGCAGTCGGCTGGCTTTGCTGCAAAAAGTCGGTGAAACCGACGAGTGATAATAGCCCACGGATTTATCGGTGGGCTTATACAAAAACGAACGTAATTCGTGCAACGGACGGCTGAGACGAACTGTTGCAGGTTCACGGGCTTCCCCCAGCGCTAAAGCGCCGGGCTATCGTCATGCAGTCCGCTTCGCGGACCAAGAAAAATACTTTTGCAGCAAAGCTCACTTGTAAACGAACCTAATATCACGTCGTGGACCTCTTCTCCGATTGATAGAAAATCGTCGCTTGTCCCCCGGGGTTCTTGAGTCGTGCGATGGAAGGATCAGGAATAGCACCGCTCCCGGTATTCGGGACGAGTGTCGGTCACCGGCGAACTTAACACTCGTGACGGGATGGCGCGGATTCTGCCCAAACCGCTCGAGTTTTGCAATAACAAATAGTCGCCCGCAATATAAAAGGTAAAGGCGTAAATTGGCAGGGTGGCGCGATTAACGCTTCCCTGATTGGGCTTAGGACTTTGAAGATCGTGAGAGAAATACTTAAGGGAGCCTGCCTCCGGATCAAACTCTAGTTGCTCACAGTAACCCAGGCAGCGAATAATGGGTTTGATTGGTTTGGCAAAAAAACTACTTGCGCTTGTAATTTCGAATAAGCACAATAGGTCTGACCAGCGGCACACTTCACCACCGCCGTTCCTTCACGTTCGTGGATTAAATTCGAAAACGATCAATCCGGAACCTGATGAGCGATCCAAATTCCCCAGATGCCTCGGCAGAGGTCGCACGTCTGCAAGCCCTGGTCTCGGCTTATGAAGCCAGATTGTCGGATGCCGCTGA
>Ga0157378_10006576_pt1 | contig 10152 bp, 6 predicted proteins | sample M65metaG_FD_115309 | JGI IMG/M metagenome (GOLD analysis project Ga0157378, IMG submission 115309) | Miscanthus rhizosphere microbial communities from Kellogg Biological Station, Michigan, USA - M6-5 metaG | ecosystem: Host-associated > Plants > Roots > Rhizosphere > Soil | place: USA: Michigan...
CCCGCCCTGCGGGTACGGGCCGAACTGAAGCGGAGCCTGCAGCCGCCGCGGGCACGTCGCGCTCGCGGCGGCGCGGCGCGCTATGGCGCGGCGAAGGTGAAGTCGACGTCCGGCGTGCGGCTGCCGATGACCTCGGCGAGGGCCTTGCCGGAGCCGCAGGCCATCGTCCAGCCCAGCGTGCCGTGGCCGGTGTCGAGCCACAGGTTGCGGTAGCGCGTGCGGCCGATCAGCGGGACGTTGCCGGGCGTGGCCGGCCGCAGCCCCGTCCAGAAGTGCACGTCGACGGGGTCGCCGGCGTCGGGAAACAGCGCGAACGTGCGCCGGGCCAGCGCCTCGCAGCGCAGCCGGTTGAGATCGCTGTTCCAGCCCGCGAGCTCCGCGGTCCCGGCGACGCGCAAGCGATCGCCCAGGCGCGTCATCACGATCTTCCACTCGATGTCGGTCAGCGACACCGTCGGCGCACCGGTGTGAGCGCCCACGCTGATGGTCGCCGAGTAGCCTTTCGCCGGATACACGTTGCACGGGATGCCGAGGCCCGCGAGGATCAGCGGCGTGTAGCTGCCGAGCGCCGCGACGTAGCCGTCCGCCACGAGGTCCTCCGGCACGTCCTCCTCGTCGAAGATGCGTACCCCGCGAATGGTGTCGCCGTCGGCGATCAGCGAATCGACGTGGATGCCGTGGCGAAAGCGCACGCCGCGCGCCGCGGCGAGCGCCGCGAGCGCGACGGTGAACTTGTGCGCGTCGCCCTGCTCGTCGGTCGCCGTGTAGATGCCGCCGGCGAGGCGGTCGCGGCATTGCGCGAGCGCCGGCTCGATCGCGACGCACTCGTCGACCGTCTTCACGTCGCGGTCGCAGCCGTACTGGCGCATCAGGTCGGCGGCCGCCACGCCGTGATCGAACTCGCGGCGGTCCGTGTAGAACGTGAGGATGCCGCGCGCGAGCTCGTCGTACGCAATGCCGGTCGACGCGCGCAGCGCCTTGAGGCAGTCGCGCGAGTACAGCGCGAGGTTGAGGCACTGGATCGTGTTGTGCCGCGTGCGCGACGGCAGGCACTCGTACAGGAACGTGAGGCCCCACAGCCACTGCCGCCAGTCGGCGCGCAGGCGGAACAGCAGCGGCGCGTCGGCCTGTCCCAGCCACTTCAGGATCTTGAGCGGCGCCTCGGGGTTGGCCCACGGCTCCGCGTACGACGCCGAAATCTGCCCGCCGTTCGCGAACGACGTCTCGAGCGCCACGCCGCGCTGCCGCTCGACGACCGTCACGTCGTGGCCGTCGTTGGCGAGGTACCACGCGGCCGTGACGCCGATGACGCCCCCGCCCAGGACGACGAGCCTCATCCGGCGGCGGCGTGCGTGCGCGCGGCGTCGTCGTTGCCGGCGGGCGGGTCGTCCACCGGGATGCAGCTGCAGAACAGGTTGCGGTCGCCGTACACGTTGTCGACGCGCGCCACCGGCGGCCAGTACTTCGCGTGGCCCGCGTCGCCCGCCGGATAGGCGGCGAGCGCGCGCGAATACGCATGCGCCCAGTCGTCGGCGGTCACCGCGTGCGCGGGATGTGGCGCGTGCTTCAGCGGATTGTCGGCGCGGTCGGCGCGGCCTTCCTCGATCGCACGGATCTCGCCGCGGATGGCGATCATCGCGTCGACGAAGCGGTCGAGCTCCGCCTTCGACTCGCTCTCGGTCGGCTCGACCATCAGCGTGCCCGCGACCGGAAAGCTCATCGTCGGCGCATGGAAGCCGTAGTCGATGAGCCGCTTGGCGACGTCCTCGGCCTCGATGCCGGCGCTCGCCTTGAGCGGCCGCAGGTCGAGGATGCACTCGTGCGCGACGAGCCCGCCCGGCCCGCTGTAGAGCACCGGGTAGTGCGCATCGAGCCGCTTCGCGACGTAGTTCGCCGCGAGGATCGCCGACTCGGTGGCGGCGGCCAGCCCGCTGCCGCCCATCATTGCGATGTACATCCACGAGATCGGCAGGATCGACGCCGAGCCGTACGGCGCCGCGCTCACCGCGCCGATCGGCGTGGCGCCCGGCGCGCTCGCGAGCGCGCGATGCCCTGGCAGGAACGGCGCGAGGTGCGCCTTGCACGCGACGGGCCCGACCCCCGGCCCGCCCCCGCCGTGCGGAATGCAGAACGTCTTGTGCAGGTTGAGATGCGACACGTCGGCGCCGAAATGGCCGGGCGCCGCCAAGCCGACGAGCGCATTCAGGTTGGCGCCGTCGACGTACACCTGCCCGCCGTGCGCGTGCACGATCTCGCAGATCCGCACGCTGTCCGCCTCGAACACGCCGTGCGTCGACGGGTACGTGACCATGATCGCGGCCAGGTCGCGCGCGTGCTCGTCCGCTTTGCGCTGCAGGTCCGCCAGGTCGACGTTGCCGGCGTCGTCGCACGCGACGACGACCACGCGCATGCCGGCCAGGTGCGCCGACGCCGGATTGGTGCCGTGCGCCGACGCGGGGATCAGGCACACGTCGCGGTGCGCCTCGCCGCGCGAGCGGTGGTACGCCTCGATCATCAGCAGGCCCGCGTACTCGCCCTGCGAGCCGGCATTGGGCTGCAGCGAGCACGCGTCGTAGCCGGTCGCCGCGCAGAGCATGACTTCGAGGCCGTCGATCAGCTCGCGATAGCCCTGCGCCTGCTCGGCGGGCGCGAACGGATGCAGCGCGCCGAACGCGGGCCAGGTCACCGGCACCATCTCGGAGGTCGCGTTGAGCTTCATCGTGCACGAGCCCAGCGGAATCATCGAGCGGTCGAGCGCGAGATCGCGGTCGGCGAGCGCGCGGAGATAGCGCAGCATCTCCGTTTCCGAGCGATGACGGTGGAACACCGGATGCCCGAGGAAGGGCGTCGTGCGCACCAACGCCGGCGGAATCGCGTCCGCGGCCGTCGCGTCGAGCGCGTCGACGGTGAACGGCGCCTCGGCGCCGGCGAACACCCGCCACAGCAGCGCGACGTCGTCGCGCGTCGTCGTCTCGTCGAGCGACACGCCGAGCGTGCCGGCGTCGATCCGGCGCAGGTTCACGTTGGCCGCAAGCGCCCGCGCGACGATCGCGCCGGTGGCCGCGCCGCTGTCGATCGTCAGCGTGTCGAAGTACGCGCGCGGACGGACCGCGACGCCGAGCCGCCGCAGGCCGTCGCACAGAATGGCCGTAAGCCGGTGCACGCGCCGCGCGATCGCCGTGAGCCCCTCCGGACCGTGGTAGACGGCGTACATGCCGGCGATCACGGCGAGCAGCACCTGCGCCGTGCAGATGTTCGACGTGGCTTTCTCGCGGCGGATGTGCTGCTCGCGCGTCTGCAGCGCGAGCCGGTACGCCGGCCGCCCCCGCGCGTCGACGGTGACGCCGACGAGGCGTCCGGGCAGCGAGCGCTTGTACGCGTCGCGCGTCGCCATGTACCCCGCGTGCGGACCGCCGTAGCCCATCGGCACGCCGAAGCGCTGCGTCGTTCCCACGACGACGTCGGCGCCCCACGTCCCGGGTGGCTTCAGCAGCGTGAGCGCGAGAAGGTCGGCCGCGACCACGACGTGGCCGCCCGCCGCATGGACGGCGTCCACCACCGCCGCGTCGTCGCGCACGTCGCCGTCCGCGCCGGGGTACTGCAACAGCAGGCCGAAGACGCCGGCCGACGCAGCCGCCTCCGCCGGTCCGACGACGACCTCGATGTCGAGCGCCGCCGCGCGTGTACGCACGACGTCGATCGTCTGCGGGAGAACGTCGTGCGCGACGTAGAACCGCCGGCTCGCCGATTTGCCGATGCGCTGGCACAGCGTCATCGCCTCCGCCGCCGCCGTCGCCTCGTCGAGCATCGAGGCATTCGCGATCGCCATGCCGGTCAGGTCGCAGACCATCGTCTGGAAGTTGACGAGCGCTTCGAGGCGTCCCTGCGAGATCTCCGGCTGGTAGGGCGTGTACGCCGTGTACCACGCGGGGTTCTCGAGGACGTTGCGCTGGATGACGCCCGGCGTGTGCGTGCCGTAGTAGCCCTGCCCGATGAACGATTTCGCGACGACGTTGCGCGCGGCGATGTCGGCGAGCCGCGCGAGCGCCGCGGCCTCGGTCAGCGGCCCCGGCAGCGGCAGCGGCGCGCGCTCGCGGATCGCCGCGGGGACGAGCGCGTCGATCAGCGCGCCGCGGCGGTCGAAGCCCAGCGCGGCGAGCATCTGCGCCTGATCCTGCGCCGACGTTCCGACGTGGCGGCGGGCGAACGCGCCGTCGTCCTCCAGCGCGGCGAGCGGCGGTCTCACGTCGTTCATCTTCATGCGGCAGCGCTCCGGGGTCAGGCGTCGGCGATGGTCTTCGTGTAGGCGGCCGCGTCCATCAGGCCGGCGAGCGCCGCCGCGTCCGCCGGCTTCATCTTCCAGAGCCAGCTCGCGTACGCGTCGGCGTTGACCTGCTCGGGCGCGCCGACGACCGCGTCGTTGCCGCCGGTCACTTCACCGGCGATCGGCGCGTAGACGTCGCTCGCCGCCTTCACCGACTCGACGACGCCGCACGCTTCCCCGGCCGCGAGCGTGCGCCCGACAACGGGCAGCTCGACGAACACGAGGTCGCCGAGCTGCGCCTGCGCGTGGTCGGTGATGCCGATCGTGACGGTGCCGTCCGCTTCCGCGCGGACCCATTCGTGGCTGTCGGTGTACTTGAGATCGGGGGGTACGTTCATGCCAGGTCCTCGGGTGATGACGGGGATTGCGCGGCGCGGGTCAGACGAGCGGCTTGCCGTTGCGCACGAACGGCGGCTTGATCACACGCGCGGCGAGGCGCTTGTCGCGCACGTCGACGTGCACCAGCGCACCGGCGCGCACCGCCGCCGGCACGCGGGCGAGCGCGATCGACGTCGCGAGCGTCGGCGAGTAGCTGCCGCTCGTGACTTCGCCGTCGCCTTCGACGGTGTGCACCTTCTGGTGCGCGCGCAGCACGCCGCCGGCGCCCTCCAGCAGCAGGCCGACCAGCTGCCGCGTCGGCGGCGACGCGACGAGCGCGTCCTTGCCGACGAAGTCGCGCGGACTCGCGAGATCGACGGTCCACGCGAGCGCGGACTCGAGCGGCGACACCGCCTCGTCCATGTCCTGGCCGTACAGGTTCATGCCGGCCTCGAGGCGCAGCGTGTCGCGCGCGCCCAGGCCGCAGGGGCGCACGCCGGCGGCGGCGAGCGCCTGCCACACGGCGACCGCGCGCGTGGCGGGAACCACGAGCTCGAAGCCATCCTCGCCGGTGTAGCCGGTGCGCGCGACGAAGATCTCGCCGCCGTCGTCGGGCACGACCACACCGTTGAACGGCGCGAGCGCGGCGGTTGGCGCGGCGATCGCGGGCAGCGCCTGCCATGCCTTCGCGCGCGCGCTGGGTCCCTGCACGGCGATGATCGCGAGGTCGGGCCGCGGGACGAGCGTCACGGCGGGCGCATGCGCGGCGCGCAGGCGCGCGAGCCACGCGACGTCGTCGTCGGCGGTGGCCGCGTTGACGACGAGCCGGAAGAAATCTTCGCGCAGGAAATAGACGATCAGGTCGTCGCGCACGCCGCCATCGGGGTTCAGCAGGCAGCCGTACAGCGCCTTGCCGGGGGTCTTCAGCTTGTCGACGTTGTTGGCGAGCGCGTAGCGCAGGAACGCGCGTGCGCCGTCGCCGCAAACGTCCACGACGCGCATGTGCGAGACGTCGAACATGCCCGCGTCGCGGCGCACCGCGTGGTGCTCGTCGATCTGCGAGCCGTAGCTGACCGGCATGTCCCAGCCGCCGAAATCGACCATGCGCGCGCCCAGGGCGCGGTGGACGGCGTTCAGCGGGGTCGTCTTGGGCACGTCGATCTCCGGTCGGTCGGAACGAAAAGGGGCGCCGCGGTCGTCCGCGTCGCCCCGTCTGTCCTTTTACCTGAGAGATTGACGGTGGGGGGCGTCGCCGCCCGCACCGTGTGCCCCTTCGGTGGGCCGCGCGCCCTTCGTCGCGCGGCCGCTCTCCAGAGTGCTGCTTTTTCCCCGCAGTCCTTTTGCCTGAGCGGTTTCGGGATTACGCCTTCGGCGGCGTCGCGTCCGGTGAACCGGGACGATGCGCGCTCTCCTGCGGGGAACGAGGCGAAGCGTAGCAGGAACGCGCGGCGCCGGTCAAAGCAGCACCGCGCTTCGCTGGCGCTTTCGCGCGCTGCGTTACTTCTTGAGCGAGAGGATCCAGTCGACGAGGTTCTTGATGTCGGCGTCGGGCGTCGTCGCGTTCGGCGGCATCGGCACCGGGCCCCAGACGCCCGAACCGCCTTCCTTGACCTTTTTGATGAGCTTGGCGGCAGCGCCGGCGTCGCCCTTGTACTTCGCCGCGACTTCCTGGTAGGCGGGACCGACGATCTTCTTGTCGACCGAATGACAGGCGGCGCATCCATCTTTCTTCATCAGCGCTTCGGCGGCCGCGTTGTCGAGCGCGGCATTCGCGGTGCCGGACACGAGCGCGGCGCCGGTGAGGATCGTTGCAAGAGCGATTTTCATGGAGTCTCCAGGAGAAGCGTCAAAAAAAAGCCGGCCGATGGTACCGGAAGGGGCGGGGCCACGCCAGTCGACGGTGGGGCGCGCGCTCGCGTCGGCGCCGCCGGACGCGCATCGCGCGGGTCACGCCGACGGCCGGCGCTTAGCGTCCGTGGCCGAGCGCGCCTTCGATCTCGGCCAGCGCACCCATCGGCGGCAGGCAGGTCGTGCCGCGGCACACCCAGCCGACCGCGCCGCGCGCCGGCCTGCGCCCCTTAACGAGCGAGGGCGGCGGGCGGTCGACACCGCCGAGGTCGACGATCCTGACGCCGGCACGGTACGTGCGCTCGAGCGCCTCCTGCCACGCGGCGCTGTCGGCGGGGTCGCCCGCCAGCACGACGAACGTCGGCGGCGCCTCCAGATCCTCCAGCGCCGACAGCAGCGTCGAGTGCCCGCCGGGCGACTGCCCCAGTGGCGCCGAGAACGCGCGCACGGTGCGCGCCGCCGCATCGAGGTAGCGCGGCTCCGCCGCCAGGTGGCCTAGCGCGATCAGTGCCTGCGCCGCGACGCCGTTACCCGACGGCGTCGCGTTGTCGCGGCCGGGCTTTGTGCGGTGGAAGAGCTTCTCGTGGTCGTCGCTCGTGAACCAGAATCCGCCGCGCGCGCGGTCCTCGAAATGCGCGAGCAGCGCGTCGGCAATCGCGCGGGCGAAGTCCCAGTCGTCGGGACGAAAGCGCGTCTGCATCGCCTCGATGAGCGCCGCGAGCATGAACGCGTGGTCGTCGAGATAGCCCGGGAGGTCGGGGCGGCCGTCGCGCCGCGTCGCGAAGAGGCGGCCGTCGCGCCAGAGCGTCGCGCGGACCGCGTCGATCGCCTTGAACGCGAGGTCGCTCCAACGCGGCTCGCGCGCGGCGCGACCGGCGCGCGCCAGGCCGGCGATGGCGAGCGCGTTCCACGACGTCAGCACCTTGTCGTCGGTGCCCGGCGGGATGCGCGTCGAACGCCGCTTGAACAGCGCCGCCTTGGCGCCGGCCAGCCGCGTCTGCGCGTCGGGCAGCGAGATGCGAAGCGCCGCGGCGACCTGCGCGAGCGGCCGCGCGACGCGCAGATGCCAGGCGTGCTGCTCGAAGTTGGGCGGGCCGTCGAAGCCGAAGTACGGCGCGGCGGCCGCCCATTCGCTGTCGGTCATCGCGGCGCGCGCTTCGTCGGGCGTGAAGACGTAGAACTTGCCTTCCTCGCCTTCGCTGTCGGCGTCCTGGCTTGCATAGAACGCGCCGTCGGTGGCCGTCATCTCGCGGACCAGCCACCCGACGATCCCGCGCGCGACGTCGGCCCACGCCGCCTCGCCGGTCGCGCGTGCGAGATCGGCGTAGAGCGCGAGCAGCGGGCCGTTGTCGTACAGCATCTTCTCGAAGTGCGGGATCGTCCATTCGGCGTCGACGCTGTAGCGCGCGAAGCCGCCGCCGACGTGGTCGCAGATGCCGCCCTCGGCCATGCGCGCGAGCGTCGTGCGCACGATCGTCAGCGCCTCCTGGTCGTCCGCCATGCCGTAGGCCCGCAGGCAGAATTCGAGCTCGGCGGCATGCGGAAACTTCGGCGCGCCGCCGAAGCCGCCGTGCACCGGGTCGAACGAGCGCTTGAGCTCGGCGAGCGCCGCGCCGGGGGCGCGGGCCGGCAGGCTGCCGCCCGGCGCTTCCGCCGGCTCGAGCGACGACATCGCGTCGGCCAGGCGCTCGTTCTGCGCGACGATCGCGTCGCCCTGCTGCCGGTAGGCGTCGGCGATGCGCGGCAGCAGCTCGAGAAAGCCGGGCAGCCCGTAGCGGCTCTCGCGCGGGAAGTAAGTGCCCGCATAGAACGGCGCGCCGGCCGGCGTCAGGAAGACGGTGAGCGGCCAGCCGCCCGCCCGGCGCGTGAGCAGCGCGTGTGCTGTCTGGTAGATCTGGTCGAGGTCGGGCCGTTCCTCGCGATCGACCTTGATGTTGACGAAGCGCTCGTTCATCACCGCGGCGACCGCGGGGTCCTCGAACGACTCGTGCGCCATGACGTGGCACCAGTGGCACGCCGAGTAGCCGATGGAAAGCAGGATCGGCTTGTCCTCGGCACGCGCACGGGCGAGCGCCTCCTCGTTCCACGGATGCCAGTCGACGGGATTGTCCGCGTGCTGGCGCAGGTAGGGGGACGTCGAGGACGCGAGGCGGTTGGGCATCGCGTCATTATCGGCCAATCGCGGGGCCGCCTCCTGCTGACGGCCGCTAAGTGGCTTCCTCGTAGGCGACGCGCTCGAAGTCGGCGCCGCGATGCAGGAGCTTGGTCAGCCGGAAGCGGCGCTCGAGCCCTCCGTCGATCGAGCGCAGCAGGCGGCCGGGTGTGAACGCACGCGGCTGCATGATGAGCGTCGGGCGATCGTCCGGCGTTTCGCCGAGCAGGATGCCGGCCAGCGGCGGCTCGTCGGCGTAGGCGCCGGACTGCGGCCGCAGCGTCAGCGCGCGCGGCGATCCGGTCCACAGCTTGATCGTCATCGCGATCTCGCCGCTGCCGTCGCGCACGACGCGCGAGGCCCAACCCAGGCGGAGCCGCTCGGCGTCGCGGACGACGACCAGCTGATCGAGCGCCCAGCGGTAGTGGCTCGCGCTGGCGTGGCGCAGCGTCGTATCGCGCAGCGCGTACCAGCCGTGCCAGCGCTCCCACGGCCAGTCGCGCTCGGCCTCTTCCTTGTAGCGGTCGTAGTGCGTCAGCGCGGCGAGCGTCTTCAGATGCTGCTGCGCGCCCTGGAACATGCGCGTCGACGTCTCCTTGCGCTCGAACGTGCGGCCGCCGACGCGGAAGAACGCGGCGAGCATGCCGCCGGTGACGAGATCCAGGTCGGCCTCCTCGCCGTCGACCGGCACCCGCGCGACGTGGCACCAGCGCGTCTCGAGATGCGACAGCAGCGAGACGCACTGCTCGGTGGAAACGTCCTGGCCGAGCTGGAGTTCGGCGGGCGCGGCGCCGCCGGCCAGCCGCTTCAGCCGCCCGCGCACGCTGGTGGACAGCTTGCCCGGATAGCCGAAGCGCAGCGCCGGGGTCGGGGCGGCGGGTGCGACCGGCGCCACGGACGCGCCGGCGGTGCTGTCGAGATCCACGACGACCACCGCGCCCCCCTCGTCCCTTGGCCGCGGGTAGGGAAAGAGCTTGCGGCTCCATTGTGCGAGCCAGCGGTCCGCCAGCTCGATCTGGCGCACCGTCATGCCGGCGGGCTCGGCGAGACCCAGAAGCAGCGCGTGGCTGTACGTCGAGTAGCAGGACGTGCCGACCCCGTGCGGAATCAGGTCGTCGGTCACCGCCGCCATGGCGCAGTCGAGCATCTCGGCGAGCCGGTAGTAGGCGTGCAGCTCCTGCCACACCTCGGGGGGCGTCGCGCGGCGCGCAAGACCGTGGACGAGGACCAGCTGCTTGCCTACGAACAGGCCGCGCTGGAGGATCTTGGGCTTGACGCCGTCGAGTTCGGCATCGCGCTCGAGCAGCGGCTTCAGGCACGCGGAGTACTGCGCCCAGAGCGCTTGCCACAGCGCGATCGCCTGGTCGATCGCTTCGCGCTCGCGCTCGCCTTCGGGCTGCGACTTGCCGGCGTAGCGCCGGGCGAGCTCGGTGTGCAGGTGCGTCACCTGGTCGCGCAGGACCTCCGCGATCTTGGCGCGCTCGCGCGCGGGCACCGTCGCGGCCGCGAC
>Ga0157378_10006577_pt1 | contig 10151 bp, 17 predicted proteins | sample M65metaG_FD_115309 | JGI IMG/M metagenome (GOLD analysis project Ga0157378, IMG submission 115309) | Miscanthus rhizosphere microbial communities from Kellogg Biological Station, Michigan, USA - M6-5 metaG | ecosystem: Host-associated > Plants > Roots > Rhizosphere > Soil | place: USA: Michigan...
AACTCGTCTCTCGCTAGCCGCCGCAATTCGGTTTCGGGAATTGCAAATTCCGTTAAGGCACAATCCAAACAGACCAAACGCTTTGGAAAGACAAATACTAGGGGTTTGTCCAGCCCCTTGCGCCCAGGAAAATGAATGCCGATTTCTGCGTCGAGGTTGCGCTGGTTCTGCGATTGGCACGACTTGCAAGGCATTTCCACCCTCCTGACTGTCGACGCTCGGCGCACCCCGACGAGAGTGGTCTTATCGAGGGAAGCTAAGGCTGTTATAGACGGCACGGCACAGCACGTCGCGACTCCGGAGTCTCTGTTCAGCGCGTGGGCCTAAACCGATTTTTTGTGCCCCAGCATTGCCGTCGCTTCTTTTTTAGCGCTTCATGGGAGAATAACTAGTTCCGGCTTGCTGCCGCCGCTCATTCCATAGACTGTCCCGGAACGGAACGCACCCGCATCGTACTTGTAACAGCCGGGAGTGACTGCTTTGGTGGTTACCTGCTTCTTGCCGCCTCCCCTGATCGGGTCGTCTGGGTCAAAAGGCGAGTCGGTGCCGAACGCGACCATGAATCCATTGTTCTTGTTCGAGCTCTTCCACACCACGGTAGTACCGGCCTTGATACAGAAAAAGTGGTTGTTCTCCGCGTTGGGAATACCAGGCTTTACGTTGGCGGAACTGGCACCCCTGGTGATATCAACGGTGCACGGAGATGAAGCCGAACCGCAGGTGTTGGCCGCATTGCACATGCTCTCGGGTTTCTCCTCATCACATACATACTTGCTCTTCTTTTGCGCCTGCGCGATTGCGGAGCTCAGTAGAACAACGAAAGACAATAAAAGCAACGCACTCCAACCGTGGAACTGCCGTTGAATTGTCATAGTGATATACCTTGGCTCGCACCGAGGATATTGCGCGATTTCACTTCCACTCGATGATGTTAGTCAGCCTCCAGGGATTCTGGTTTAGCTCGATCTGCAACTCGCCTTCCTTATTGACGATGAGCTGTGCGGCAGGCAAAAGGGCACCGTCACTCTTTTTCTTGTCTTTATCATTCAAGTTGATTTCACCGGCCGTCAGATTGAAGCTCTTCGTCTGGGTATTCTGCCGGGCTTCACCGAAAGCAATTTTGCGGTCCGTAAGAAAACGAATGGTTCGGCCTGTCGGGGTTACAACTTCTCGAATAAAACGAAGGTCGTATCCAACTGTGCCCGGGGTCTGTATCCGGCCCACGCTCTTCATCTTTTCAAGAGCATCCCTCAGTCCGTCGTTCTGACCCTGCTGAAACGCCCGTACCAGGATCTCTCTGTCCTCGGCACTCGAGAATTCGTTAATAATGATTTTCACGTTAAAGTTGCTTCCCATCTGAGTGCTTGTGCCGAAGGCGGTGGCGTCGATGTGTTCCTTCTCCTTTTGTTGCCCAAAGCCGGGAACGCTGGCGATCATAAGTAGAGCAATCAGAAGGAAGATTCCATTCGCGAAGTTTAGGATCTTCAAGGTTGTGCGCATGCGGTCCTCTCCTGTGGAGCAGCGTATCTCGCCTGTATAAGACGCGCTCAAATCCTTCGCGAAGAGGCTATGGGTTCTCGGACAATGGCGACACTGGCAGAAGTCACAGTCGGGAACGCGAATGAACCGTACCTTCCCCGTGCGTGTTTTCCGATTGATTTTCCTGCTCGGTTGTTGCTCCGGGTTAATCGCGATCCAAGCAAAACGTTATACCAACGTGGCCGGTGTATCGGCAGTGCGTGATCTTTTCGGCACCGTGATGAACGAAGGCGCGATGGAGGGTATTCTGGTCACAACGTCGTACTTCGGGTCTGACGCTTATGAATTTTGTAAGGACAAACTGTTGACCCTGATAAACGGGGATGAATTGCTCTACCTGCTCCAGAAGCAAGGTTACAAAGCAAGGATCAACCTGGCAGAGGCACGTTTTACAAATGAGGAATCCTGATGCTCGGGATTCACGCAGTGGACAAGCCAGGGTTACGGGAAGGTTTTACTGATCCTCTGCCATCTTCTTCCGAATTGCTTCGACATCGCTATGCAAATACTCCAACTCCTGGCGAATAGTGTCTAGTACCTTGATTATCTGAATCAGATAATCATTGTGGACTTCCGCGCTCAAGGGCTGTACTGATTTGTCGGGCATTAAGCCTCCTTTCAGATTCGATCTCGGCTTCTGTCTTGAGGATTGAGGCGCTGTTCCAGTAACACTCGCCGCGACTGCAGCGGCGTATGTGGTCGCGGACGATTGTCCACGTTGTTCAGTTCTGAACGGACACCGGCACGTGGGGAGTGGCGAGATGGCCGCTCGAATCGAGGGCTCTGACTTCGATGGTGTGCGCTTCTTTCGCTCTCGGAGAGCAACTTTCTTTCGTGTCGCCTTCTATGCTGATGGCGTGAACGTGCGTGGCAGGGAATTTGGGTCGTATTCTCAGCTCATCAACCGCTTTACGCAACCAGTTTAGCGCGAAGGCGCACAAATTCATCCTGCGTGATTGATCCCGATTTCCTTAACCGATCGAGATTGTCAATTTCATAGGCTATGCTGAGTACCTGCTGAAGGCGCGGGGCATTGCGTTCGGCGATTCCGCTGCCCTGAGAGATGACTGGCGTTCTATTTCTCGCGTGACCTGGTTCAGGTGAATTGATTTTTGTCGTAAACACGCGATTTTCGGAGGAGTGATTTCCCCGGACATGATTTTCAAACCTGCAATCCAAGTCCCATACTTTCTCTTGGAGAGTGAGCTTCTCTGATGAGAGTAAAAATAGCTCCTCGCATACATCACACTTCCATGTGGCGGGTTTAGTTCGAGTGAACAGCAATTGAGGTTTGTTCAGCATGCTGACAGCTCCCAGGAATCGTTGATTCCATGAGTCCCCGAAGTGAACGATTACCGTCCCTCTCTATGGCCGATACCCAGTGCAAATTCCACCGGACAACCCGAGCGGTAGTGTGGATACACTCTCCATTGTTCGAAACTGTCAATCTTGTCAGGGCTTGGCGAGACCCGTTTTCTCGAAGTAGTGCGCCAGTCACAGTGGACTAGCTTTTTTGTCTGAGGCTAGACGTAAGTCTCTAACCAACGGGATGTCGAGTACATTGCTTCAGCGTTCGGCCAATTATCTATGGTGTGCAGTTCGGAGAGCAAACGGGTGGGCCTCGGGATTGTCCCGGGATGTAGGCACTAGGGTACGGGTATTACATGCCTCCTGTAATCGGTATCCGCTTTGGACGCGGTATCGATCGGAGCAACTCACCGATGCCGAAGCGGCGGCGCTGATGAAGCAGAAGATGTCGGACGGGTACGGTTGGCGCTGGCGATACACCTTCAACAACGACACCCCACAGCACTTCTCCTTTACCGTAACCTTCGGGCGCGATGGGCGAGTCAAGGACGTCACCGACGTTTGGGGCTGGGACTAAGGCGGGCCAGTCTGGCCGTTGGCTGCCCAGCGTAAAGTACGTCGCTGAGCGTCATTGGGCTTCTGCTCACTTTTTGAACTGAGGGTTCAATGCTGAAGCCCCCAATTCCCGTGAGCATGACCGCTTTGCCAGGAGCCGCCAATTTCATTACGGTGACACCGTCAATCGTGATTCTGTTCGATAGGCTCGCCCTTCACGTCATAACTGGGTTTAACCGACTCCCCTTACATGTCGATTCCTGTTAAGGGGCGCTTACGCTCACAACCCAGTCAATGCGTGCTATGACGATGGTTCAACAGTTGGGCTTGTTCATCGGCGGAAGGAGTGTACGGCAGGCCCACTGTATCGCAATCAGTACGACCCAAATTTCACCCATATCAATGGAAACATACCAAGTCAATGGAATCCGCTCGACTCTGGAGATTGCTACCTATCCTTTCCACACAATCCCTTTCATCGGCCAAAACACCCGTCAGCTATGTGAAACATTCAGCACGAATCACCACTTCTCGTCGATACTCCTTGGGTCGCATATTTGATTTGAGCGCCACAACCGCAGTTGGCCAGCTTCTCATGTCTTATACTTGACCAGCCCATGACTCTTCCCGGTGCCACAACGAGAATTGCCCGAGCGAGTGGTCGCCTATTTCGGATTCTGGGGTATGGTGGGATCACGCTGCTAGTTGGCGTCCTCTTAGTTTCTGTTTATGAACCGATTAAGTGGTCTGAGGGAACCGGCACCCTATTGACCCGGATCGTTTTGGTCTTCGTCCTTATTGAAGTGATCGCCCTCATAGTTTTGTATTATTTTGCGCGAGAGATTCCATCTGTTTCTTCTCCTCCTGTTTCTACAGTCACCTTCCGGTGGCTATACCGCGTGAGACTGCTATCTCTCGTTTCTTTCAGTTGCATCCTTGGAATTGCGCTCGGGCTTGGAGACGGATTGGTGGACCTATTGTTGTCTCTTCCGTTCTGGATGCCTTGCCTGATCATTTTCCTTCGTCTACGAGGAAGTGCACTCAAAGCTGGCCTTGCGCTGGCAGTGGCGATGGGTTGTACGCTATTTGTCGCCATTGCTATGGTGCATTCGTTTGCTGACGACTGGAGCGTCAGTGGTTGGATTGTCAACAGCCTTGCGCTGGCGACACTAGTACCATTGATTATGTCGGCGGCTGCAATTCGTACCTACTACACCATGACGAGGGAACGAGGAGATCTCAGCAAGCTGCTCAGGAGTTCCGCGTATGGCTCAATACTCTTATTCTCTGTCTGGTCTAGTCTGCCAGCGGCGGTTTGGGAAAAGATTCCTCGTCATGAGACGATAGCCGCTCGTCGGTTGAAGGCGATTAACTCGGCTGCTTCCGCCTATGCAAAAGAATTCGGAGGAGTTTATCCCAAGAATCTGGCCGCATTGGAAGCGCCTCGTTCCGGCCGAAAGGCGGATTGCGAGGCTGCGGGTCTTCTCGAAATGCCGTCGGACAACCATAGCGGATACACCTTCGAGTATAGGAGCGGGCCTGCAACGGAGAAAATCGCAAACAATTGCTTTGGCGCGAAAACCTACACGGTGATCGCACGCCCAATTTTGTTTGAAAAGACCGGCAGAAATGGCTTTTACACGGACGAAAGCCAAGTCATCCGCTATGTGTCCGACAACCGTCCTCCCACGGTCAGCAATCCGCAATTCTACGATCTAGCTTACCATCGACCTTAGTAAGATCACACCCGGACATTATCGAAAGCCATCGCTTGCTGGTCAACGTGATCCATGGCCATTACAATGCTAGGGCTGTCTATCTCTTGAGGGGGAGCAAACATGGGAAATCTAGCCGTTGCGCTGCAGCAGCTTCGCGAGGAGCGGACGCAAGCGCAAGAGCAGGTAACAAAATTAGATCAGGCAATTGTCGCAATTGAAAGGATAGTCGGAAGGGGGAACTCGGGGCTTGTTGGCCGTGGGCGAAAGGGCAAACGGAAACTGTCTGTCGCTGCCCGGAAAAGGATCGCGGCGGCTCAGAGAGCGAGATGGGCGCGGGTCAAGAACCCGAAGCCTGTCTTGGTTACGGCTAGCACATCGACTCCACGAAAGCGAACCCTATCACCTGCTGGAAGGCGAAGGATCGTAGCAGCGCAACGTGCAAGGTGGGCCAAGGTCAGATCGAGTCGCAAAGCAGCTTGAGTCAAGAGGGCAGGCGAACGCTTGCCCTTTACTGAGTTCCCCAACACTTCCAGCGACCAACGATTCGAGGCACGACGGCCCATCACAATCAGGACAGTCTTGCGAATGTGCAAAGCCTTTGAGGTGCCGTCGATTCGACTTGTTCAGGGGCTGGATCAGAGGACACCCTAGAGGGACTGTGATAGAACAGGCTTCATCTAACGACCAACGTGCGCGACGGTAGGGAACCCATTCTTAGCCGGGATGAGGAAAGCGCGGGAAATGTTCCAGTCTCTCATCGGCCTTAACACCGCGTCGTCGTTCGACCCCAAAATCAACGGCGGAGCCTCAGACCTTCAATTTCTGCCAACACCACGCCCAGTTTTGGCATCTGCATACTGGCGCAATTACTTTTGTCGGGAGACACAAATATGAGAACCAGAAGGCGAGAACCACTGCTTGATGTACTACTTGGTACGGGCCTCCACCTGATTGATTCCCTTCGTGACCGTCTGCCGGACAACGTCGATGACATCAAGGACCGGGTCAGGGATACCTATGACACCGCGTCCCACCGCGTCAGTCGAGCCACAGATGCGCTTCGTGGCGAAGAAGAGTCTCACCTATTCGGCACAGTCGGTGCGCTAGTAATTGGGGTGGGCATCGGAATAGGTATCGGTCTGCTAATCGCCCCGACAAGCGGCGAGGAAACTCGATCCGACATCGCCGATAAGGTTTCGGATTTCGGCGACAAGATCCGTGAGCGCACCGGAAAGAAATCGCAGGCCGCTACTGGGACGCACCGCGAATAAGAGCAACAGGTCAGGTATATCCACGCTCTCAGGCTGCACAACGGCACCATGCGTCGAGTCTGTGAACCTGAACTAGCGACTAACCTTGCTTGACGGGGCATTGTGGCCGATGCTTCGAGTTAGCGGATCGGCCCAAACACCCCGTGCGGGTATGGCACGCTCAGCCGATATGCCGGATTGACTAACGAGGCAGCATCCGAGTCAGCACGAATTTCGTTGCGAAGCACGGTCGGTCATACTGCCTTGGGGTCGAACCCAAGATTTTTGATTGCTTCGTCGCTTTCTATAGTCAGAGGAATGCTTATCTCTTCGCCCCTTTCGTACGCGGCAAAACGCTCGTGTAATTGTTCGTGTGTAACTCCCGCTTCCCGTCTGAGCAAAACCACAACTTCACGGAAATCATCTAAATGACGTCGAGAGCCGTACTCTTTGCCGTATTCGTTGAGAACGGAGAGGGATGCATAATAAGCCTTATCGCTCGGCTTCTTGGGGTTAACCTTGGTTTCTTTCTTGACTACGGCGGTCGCTTGGATGCTCATATCTCCCAGTCTTTGAAGTCTGCGGGCAGTCGATGTTAATGCCCACCTCCTTCATTGAACAGAATAACTGCGCGTCTCCGAGGGGCGATGAAACATAATGGCGCCAATTGGAGGGTCTTTTTCAGCCCAGCATGGCTCGGAAAGTTGAATCGGCTGCAAATGATATGACTGGATCGTGAGAATTTCCGGCCGTTTGATCGGGTACTACGGCCGATGGCTTCGTTCAGGAACGCGCTTCCTATTTCAGTTTGACGAAGAGCAAGACGAAAATCGCCCAAACGCCAACGGTGAGCGGAAATTGAACCAATTGTGCGTCCCGCAGTTCACTTCCTCTTGGAACCGCAAACGTAAGCAACAACATAGCCACAGCGGTGAGTACTCCGAGGGCCAACTTGGTTATCGAGTTGTTCATGGTGGTTTTACCTCGTTGTTAGGTTCGCCCGTCCTGCACGCTGGGCAGGAGCAATCCTGCGAGGAGCATCATCCTCGCAAAACAGCGAGAGTGCAACTGTGGCGCAGGTTTGCGAGACATCGGCATCGGCTGGAATGCCATGAAGAAAGCCTACCAAGGATGGTGGCGAAAGGGGCCGAACGTTCCACGCACACGCAGAGAGCGTCAAAGGATCGCCTATGGCGTCCATAGGCCTTCTAAAGGCTTCGCCAAGCGGCACAGTCTTGCGGCGATGTGTACGACAGCGGAAATGCAACCAGGCAGCGGAATCATCATAGGAAGGTTGTAGCAGGGGGAAGGGGAGGTCACTATGATGCACCTGCCAGGGGATTTGATAAATACAGTTTTCGCTGTAGGACGGCGGGCGAGACACAGACACGGCATCGGGAACGCCCCAATCGTGTAGGAAAGGGGACGGCGAAGTACTGGAAATAAAAACTGCGTAAATGGAAGCATCAAGAACGCGCTCACACGCGCTCATATTTCTCCGTTCCCGAACGTTCCTTACGGCGTTTTTGTGAGTTTGAACAAGCCCGTCTAGGCCTTGTCTGTCATGTAGTTAACAACCTCCGGCATTCTCATAACCCAAAGGTCGGTGGCTAAATCAACCACGCTCCTGCCATTCCATGACTGCGTTCCACGGCGTGAGCGGCGTTGTGCCGGGTGGGCGAACCGCACCGGCCAGATCGTAAAAGACCATGGTCTGCCTTCAGGCAAAGTAAGAATGCCCTCGAGAGGGTACAGGCCTTGCGTTCGGGTCCGCACCTGCCCGCCATACACCAAAAGTCTTTTGGCACCACCAATCAGATGAAGACTAGTCTTTGGCCGCCACCTGATACTGCTCGATCTTTCCATCCGGCATGATGCGTTCCCAGATTTCCAAGGTCTTCTGCGGAAAGTGCGCTTCGAAAAGCCGGAAGGTCATGCCGCCGCGTTCCTGGCGCATGGTTTGGGAGTACTCCTGCGGTGCGCCGAGCGGGCCTAGGCTGCTGGCGAAGTCTTGCAGCGCTTGCCCGGTGAAGTAACTGCTCGCGTTGTCGGTAAGCAGCGAACGGTTGATCTTCCCCTGTTGCAACCCTTCGAAGACGGCGCGGGACTGCTGTTCTTCTTTGCTGGCATCGTCATACTTGAAGAGCAAGGGCGCGATTTTGCGGGCGACGGCGGCGGAGGCATCCACTGAGTCCTGGTTGGTGAGCACGACCACGGCAACTCCCTCATCGGGAAAGACCATATTGTCAGCCGTGAAACCAGAGACCTCTCCTCCATGTTCAATGGCGCGGCGCCCGGATTCCTGTCGAACAGAGACGCCCAGCCCATAGCGCGTGCCCAGACCGTTCTTCAGCACGACCTCGGTTTCCATTTCGCGATAGGAGGCGGGCTTCAGCACGGTCTGGTTGATGATGCTTATGTCCCATTCGGCGAGATCCTGCGCCGGCATCGCAAGTTCACCGGCCGCGAAGAGCCAGCCCTTGCCTTCCTTGGGAGCCACTCGCGGCGGGCCCAGCGCATAGCGCATGTAGTTTGCTGTATCTGTTTCTGTAAGACGGTCCTAGACGATATTCATTACACCCTGCATCTGTAGACGCGAGAAAATGTACCTGCTGAGGAATTCGAGCAGCGGCATGCCGCTGGCCTTCTCCACGATGAGGCCGGCAATCACGAAGTTGGTGTTGCTGTATTGCCATTGTGTGCCCGGGTCGAAGTCGAGCGGCTTGCGGGCCCAACGATCGAGGATCTTCTCGGCGGTGGCCTCCTGCAGCATAAAAGGTGGAACATAGTCCTGCGGCCAATAATCCTGATAGCCCGAGGTATGAGAAAGGATCTGGCGAATCGTTACTTCGTCGCCTCGCGTGAGGTTGGGAACGAACCGGGAGACGGGATCATCGAGCGAGAGTTTGCCTTGCTCAGCAAGAAGAAGGATAGCGGCAGCAGTAAATTGTTTGCTGATGGAGCCGATGCTGTACCGCATCTCGGGCTGCGCTGGCGTGGACGGGTCTAGCCGGGCCTTACCGTAGGCTTGGAGGTAGGTAATCTTTCCATCCTGCACGATGGCGATGGAGGCACTGGGGACGCCCGTGCTGGTGAGGGCTTTACGAGCGATGACGTCGATCTTGGCTTGAAGGTCCGAAGAGGGAGCGGGTTGGGCAGCGCCTAGGGAGGCAAATAAAAGGCCAACTCCAACGAGTTTGGGCAGTTTGGAAACCATTAGCATGGCTTGCTCCGTGGGGGCGAAGTTTAGCACAGCAGATTCCGGCGGACTTCGCGTCAACGATGACAATCGAGGATCAGAAGTGGAAACCGGAAAACTGGCTCCGATGACATTGCCAGTGTGACGATCTCTTCGACATGTGCCTGAACTGCATCACACATCGACAACTAAGCAGGTGAAACGCAAAAGACTGGCTGTCAAGTTGGTAAAGGAAAAGTCGGCATCCGCACGGGCCGCCTGCTCATACCTGACATGCGACGCGATGGCAATTGCGAAATATCCCAGGCGTGCCAGGACGATGTCTTTTTCGATTAGGTCTGTGATGAAGTCGAAGGGCACCCACAAAGACAAGTCTAATTGACGGAATCGCGGAAGGTAGTCTTTCAGTTCAGTTTTCGATTCGCCGTCGATCCGGAAGTAAAGTGCAGAGAGCGCGTTCGTGGGTACTAATCCTACGGACAACCGATTCCGGGTTGCCCGCAATCCGCTCGGAATGTGGGGTTAGTTCTTGCCGGGAGACACATTCTTCCTCTGTTAGGGAACTGACAATGAAGGGGAGAC
>Ga0157378_10006578_pt1 | contig 10151 bp, 10 predicted proteins | sample M65metaG_FD_115309 | JGI IMG/M metagenome (GOLD analysis project Ga0157378, IMG submission 115309) | Miscanthus rhizosphere microbial communities from Kellogg Biological Station, Michigan, USA - M6-5 metaG | ecosystem: Host-associated > Plants > Roots > Rhizosphere > Soil | place: USA: Michigan...
AAACGTCCCGGCGCTGAATTTCTTCACGACGCTGATCCTGCTCATCGCGCTTGGTTTCATGGCCCAGCACGTGCTTGGCCGGCGCATCATCGACCGCACGGAATCGGCGCTGATGCGCGTGCCGCTCATCGCCCCGCTCTACGGCGCGGTGAAGCAGGTGCTCGATTCGTTTCGCATGATGGGCTCGAATGCGCAGACGAAGCGCGTCGTCTATCTCGAATATCCCAGCCCGGGCTCGCTGCTCATCGGCTTTGTGACCGGCCAGTATCTCGAGCCGCGCCTGCGGCAGCAATACACGCTCGTCTTTCTGCCGATGGCTCCGAATCCGCTCGCGGGCTTCGTTGTCGCGGTGCCGGCCGAGCGCATCATCGAGTGCTCGCTCACCTTCGAAGAGGCCACGAAACTCATCGTTTCCGGCGGCCTCGTCGTGCCGCCCTCCGCCGCCTCAGGGGAACCGCCGATGGCCGGTTAGGGGAAAATCGCGCGCGTTATTTTTGAACGGGAGTGATCCGGGCAGCGTCTCATTTGCGTAACCATCAATAGAGGTTCACAAGATGAAAAATCCCTATCGCAAGATCAACAATCGCCACCTTTCGCTCGGCCAGCTCGTCGCCATCGTCAGTTCGTGCGCGAAGGACAGCAAGGAAACCGTCGCCGCCGTCGCGGACCTCATCGCCAGCGGCCGCATCGCGGTCTGTGCTCACGGCACGCGCAAGCAACTCAAGCTCGCGCCGGGCTTCTGAGCCATGGCTTAAACTCCCTTTTGCAGGGGCGGCCTCGTGTTTGCGGGGCCGCCTTTTGCGTTTCATCCCTCGCGACATGCGCTAAAACAGCCCGGTGATCGCACGTTACAGTCTCCCTGAAATGAGCGCGCTGTGGAGTGACCAGCGCAAACTCGAAATCTGGCTCGAAATCGAAACCCTCGCCTGCGAGGGCATGGCCGAGCTGGGCCAAATCCCCAAAGCCGACGCGGAAGCCATCCGCGCGCGCGGCGCCTTCGATCTCGACGAGGTTCTCGAAATCGAGAAGCGCACGAATCATGACGTGATCGCGTTCCTCGAAAACGTCGCGTCGAAGATCGGCCCCGAGGCCCGCTGGGTCCATCAGGGCCTCACGTCCTCCGACCTGCTCGATACCACGCTCGCCGTGCAGATGAACGAATCCTGCGTGCGCCTGCTCGCCGACCTGCACGCCCTGCGCGCCGCCATCGCCCGCCGCGCCGAGGAGCACAAGCTCACGCCGATGATTGGACGTAGCCACGGCATCCATGCGGAGCCGATTACTTTCGGGCTCAAGCTCGCGCTCATGTATGACGAATTCGGCCGCGCCATCGAACGGCTCGAGCAAACCCGCGAGCGCGTGCGCGTCGGCAAGCTGAGCGGCGCCGTCGGCACGAACGCCCACCTCGATCCCCGCGTCGAGGCCTACGTGATGGAGCGTCTGCATCTGAAGCCCGCGCCGATCTCCACTCAGGTCGTCCAGCGCGATCGCCACGCCGAGTTCATGACGACGCTCGCGCTCATCGCTTCGTCCATCGACCGCTGGGCGACCGAGTTCCGCCACCTTCAGCGCACCGAGGTTCTCGAGGTCGAAGAATATTTCAGCGCCGGGCAGAAGGGCAGCTCCGCCATGCCGCACAAGCGTAATCCCATCACCGGCGAAAAACTCACCGGCCTCGCCCGCGTGATCCGCAACAACGCCGGCGCCGCGCTCGAGAACGTCGCCCTCTGGCACGAGCGCGACATCAGCCACAGCTCCGTCGAGCGCATCATCCTGCCCGATTCCTGCACGCTGCTCGATTACATGCTCGTGCTCCTCACGAAGCTCGTGGACCGGCTGCTCGTCTATCCCGAGAACATGCGCCGCAACATGGAACTCACTGGCGGCCTTTACGCCAGCCAGGGCGCGCTGCTCCAGCTCACCGAGAAAGGCCTCGAGCGCAAAACCGCCTACGAGGCCGTCCAGCGCGCCGCGATGCGCACGTGGGCCGAAAAAATCCCTTTGGCTCAGACGCTGGCGGAAGAACCGGAGGTCGCCGCCCAGCTCAGCGCCGAGGACGTGGCCGACGCCTGCGCCCTCGACCATCATTTCAAGCACATCGACGCGAAATTTCGTGCGGTCGGGCTCGAGCCATAGTTGCAAATCGTGGGGTGCCTTGTAGGAGATAGTTCATCGATGAATTTTCGGATCCTGCTCTCCTGCCTGGCGCTTTTCGGCGTCGCCGCCTGCGATAAACTGCCGAAGCCGCTCCGCGCGGCCACGCCGACACCCGCGCCCACTCCAGTGGCCACGCCGACGCCCACGCCGAAACCGACCCCGGTTCCCACACCCACGCCGGTTGCCTTCGACACCTCGTCGCAGGCCATCGTGTTGTGCTACCACCGCTTCGAGGAAAAACCGCGTCCGGATGGCCTGGGCCTCAAGCCGTCGGATTTCGAAGCGCAAATGCAGGCGCTGAAGGACCAGGGTGTCGCCGTCATTTCGATGGACGACTTTCTCGCCTGGCGCCGCGGCGAAAAAAACATTCCTGCCAAGTCCGCGGTGATCTCCCTCGATGACGGCTGGCTGTCCGGCTACCAGATCGCGTGGCCGATTCTCAAAAAATTCGGCTATCCGTTCACGATGTATATCTACACAGATTACGTGAAAGGCGGCCCGAAGTCCGGCGGGCAATCCATGACGTGGGAGCAGATTGCCGAGATGCGCGATGCCGGCGTCGATATCGGGAGTCACACCGTTTCGCACAGCAACCTCAACATCAAGAAGGGCAAGACGCCCGAGCAGTATCATCAGTGGCTGGAGACCGAACTGGGGGAATCCAAAAAAATGCTCGAGCAGCGGCTCGGCATCAAGGTGAAGACGCTGGCCTATCCCTACGGCAACCATAACGAAGAGGTGCGGAAAGTTGCGATGGAGAATGGCTACGAAGCCGCCTTCACCGTCTATGGCCAGCACCTTCACTACCAGGGCGATCCGGCGATGATCGGCCGCTATGCCGTGACTTCGACCAATCCCAAAATTTTCACCCAGGCCATCAATTTCACGGGCTCCTTTGGTCCGGGACAGGCCGGGGCGCCCACGGCGATGCCCGCCGCCGCCGCGATGCTCACGCAGCCGATGCAGGGCGAGACGATTTCCGATCCGCGGCCGGAGCTCAAAGTGAACCTCGCCAGCCTCGGCAAGCTCGACCCGAAGAGCGTGGAAATGCGCATCAGCGGCTTCGGTCTCGTGCCCGCGACCTACGACGAGGCATCGCAGTTGCTCAGCTACAAAATGCACACGCAGCTGCGCGAGAGCGAAGTCACCGTGATCGTGAGCGGGCGCACGGGCGGACGCAAAGCCGTGGCGAGCTGGACGTTCAACTTTGATCCGAATGCCAAGCCGACCCCCGCGCCTACGGCAACGATGCCGCCGCCACCCATGCCGGCCACCGGCGATGAGGCGGGAATTCCGGCGATGAAGCCGGCGCAGTAGCGCACTTCGAGCTTTTCAGCGCTGCGAATTGCGGCGACGGTGCGGACATCATGGGCTCGGGACTGGTCGAGTTTTTCAAGCGCGCGCTGGGGGCGGAACCGCCGCTGCATCCCATCGACCGCCGCGCGGCCAAGCATTATGTGAAGCAGCGTCTCGCGCACATTTTCCCCGAGCTGCGCCACGATCCCGAGGCGCTCGAGCGCGCCTATCGCGAGCTGGATCTCGAGCCCCGGCCCGGCAGCGGGCGCGGCGGCGAGACCGTCTTCGAGGCCATCCTGCCCCGAGAGCTGTAGATGATCGCCGCGACCCTTGGCGCTTTCATTTTGGCGGTCGCGCTCTGGCTGGGCTGGACCTACAATTGCTTCGTCGGGCTGCGCAACACGCAGCGCGAGGCCTGGAGCGGCATCGACGTGCAACTGCGCAAGCGCCACGACCTCGTTCCCGCGCTTGTCGAATGCGTGCGCGGCTATCAGGCGCACGAGCGCGGCACGTTCGAGGCGATTGTGAGCGCGCGCACCGTGGCCGCGACGCCGGCTGCCATCGCGGCGAAGGAGAATCAGCTCACGACGCAGTTGCGCGGATTGTTTGCCGTGGCGGAGCAATATCCTGAACTGAAGGCGGACGCGAATTTTCGCCAGCTCAGCGCGCAGCTCGTTGCCATCGAGGACGACCTCCAATACGCGCGCCGTTATTTCAACGGCGCGGTGCGTGATTTTCGCAATGCGGCGGAATCCTTTCCGGGCGTGCTGGTCGCACGGGCATTTCGCTTCGAGCCGGGCGAATTTTTCGAGATTGAAACCGCCAGCGAGCGCTCCGCGCCGGCCGTCGCCCTGTGAAGCGTTTTTCCGCGTTTGCCGTCTTTCTATGTGTTCTTTGCGCGGGGCCGCTGCGGGCGCAGGAGGAACGCATCACCGATTTTGCGAGTGCTATCGACGTGCAGGTATCCGGCGACCTCGTCATTGCGGAGACGATCGCGGTGGTGGCGACGGGCGACCACATCAAGCGCGGCATCTATCGCGATTTTCCCACGCTCTACCGCGATGCGCTCGGCCTGCGGCGGAGCGTGGCGTTCGACGTGCTGGCGGTGAGCCGGGACGGGCGTGAGGAGGCGTGGCATTCCGAGCTGCGCGGGAATGGCGTGCGCGTTTACATCGGCTCGGCCGGCGTGAACATTCCGGAGGGCCGGCACACCTACACGCTCACCTACCGGACGAATCGCCAGCTCGTGCAGCGGCCGGAGTTTGACGAGGTGTATTGGAATGTGACCGGCAACGAGTGGGCCTTTCCGATCGAGCACGCGACGGCATGGGTGCGGTTGCCGGCGGGAGCCCGGGTGGGAGAGATCAATGGCTATACGGGGCCGGCGGGAGCGAAGGGGCAGGCGTGGCGGCGGGTGGCCGAGTCCGGCTGGAATGTGGTCGCGGAGACGACGCAGCCGCTGGCGCCCGGCGAGGGTTTCACGATCTCAGTGACGTGGCAGAAAGGCATCGTCGATGCGAAGGCGAATTCCGAGAGCGTCGAGGAAATCGTGCATGACAATCCCTGGATCGCGCTCGGAGCGGGAGGACTTGCGCTCGTGTTCGTTTATTACTTGATCGCGTGGATTTTGATTGGGCGCGATCCCCGGCGCGGCGTGATCATCCCGCTTTACCAGCCGCCAAAGGGTTTCAACGCGCCGGCCGTGCGCTATCTCGCGGGGTTGGGAACGTTCGACAACAAGAGTTTTGCGGCCGTAGTTCTGGAACTGGCGGTCGCGGGAGCGGCGACGATTCGGTGCAAGGCGAAGGACAAATTCGTGCTGGAGCGGAGGGAGAAAGGGGCGGAAGCCCTCGCGTTGCCGTATCGCGCGTTTTTCCGGGATTTGCTGGGCATGCGGCAATCGCTGGAGCTCGATTCGTCGCAATACGCGGTCTTTCAAAAGGCGCGAGCCACGCTGCTCAAGACCGTTCAGGCCGAGACCGAGAAACGCTTCTTCGTGCGGAACTCCGGATGGTGGCTCGGCGGGCTCCTGCTCTCGCTGGTGCCGGCGGGCATTGCGCTGTTCGATTCGCAGAACGGCGGCGGTGCGTTATTCATGATGGTCTGGCTCTCGATTTGGTCGCTCGGCGTGCTTGGGCTACTTGCCATGGCTTTCTCGGCATGGAAGTCCGGACAGATTCTGACCGCGCTGCCGATCACGTTGTTTGCGATTCCGTTCGTGGGCGCGTGGGGATTTGGAGCCTGGAAGCTCAGCGAAATGACGTCGCCGTGGATCATTGGCGCGTTCCTCGTCGCGTTTCTGCTGAATGCGATCTTTCACCATTTGCTCAAGGCCCCGACGGTGGAAGGTCGGCGCGTGATGGACCAGATCGAGGGCTTCCGGCGCTATCTGAGCATTGGGGAAAAGGATCGGTTGAATCTGGAGAATCCGCCGGAGCGCACGCCCGAGCTTTACGAGGCGTTTCTGCCCTTCGCGCTCGCGCTCGACGTGGAGCAGAAATGGGCGGAGCAATTCACAGACATCCTCGCGCAGGCGCAGTATCAGCCCGAATGGTATCACGGGCGGAGCGATACGCTATTTGCTCCGACGGTGTTTGCGACAACGATGGGTGGTGCGTTTGCGAGCGCGATTGCGTCGTCGTCCTCCGCGCCGGGTTCCAGCTCGGGCAGCAGTGGGGGCGGGTCCTCCGGCGGAGGCGGGGGTGGCGGCGGAGGCGGCGGGTGGTAAGTCAGCGCGAAAGCGTTTTCCAGCGCGGGCAGGTGACGAGGTGGTCATTCACCATGCCGGTGGCCTGCATGAAGGCGTAACAAATCGTCGATCCGACGAACTTGAAGCCGCGGCGCAGGAGGTCCTTCGAGAGGGCGTCTGATTCCGGCGTGCGGGCGCGGGCTTCGTCCATCGAGCGGAGTTTTCCCTGGATGGGAGTGCCGTTGACGAAGCGCCAGAGGTAGGTGTCGAACGAGCCGAATTCCTCGCGGATCGCGAGGACGCCGCGGGCGTTCAGGACGGTGGAGTGGACCTTGAGGCGGTTGCGCACGATGCCGGGATCGAGCAGGGCGGCGGCGATTTCCGCGTCAGTGAACCGGGCGACGCGAGCGGCATCGAAGTTGTGAAAGACCCGGCGGTAATGCTCTCGCTTCCGCAGGATGGTGAGCCAGCTCAGGCCGGCCTGCGCGCCCTCGAGGATGAGCATTTCAAAAAGGTGCCGATCATCGTGTGAAGGCACGCCCCATTCCTCGTCGTGGTAGCGGACGTAATCGGGATCGGTCCCGCACCAGGGGCAGCGGGCGGGGGTCATGGCTGCGCGAGGACGGTGGAATTTTTGCCGGGGAGGGCGTGAGTTTTGAGGCGTGGAATGATCATCGGGGGAGGGCTCGCAAGCCGGTTCCCTCCGGCCACGCGTCCAGCGCGAAATAGGTCGCGAGAGCCGCGGCGACATCCGCGTAGGTTTCGCGGCAGCCGAGCAGGCCGGGTGGGGAGTTTGGCGCGAAAATCGGAACTCGCTCGCGAGTGTGATCCGTGCCGCGCCAGGTGGGATCGTTGCCATGGTCGGCGGTGATGAGCACAAGGTCGTCCGGCCCGATGCGTGGCAGGAATTTCGCCAACCACGCGTCGAAGGTTTCCAGCGCCCGCGCATAGCCCTCCACGTCGCGGCGATGCCCGAAGAGCATGTCGAAATCGACGAGGTTTGCGAAAATAAGGCCTTCGCGGGTTTCGGTCCAAAGGTGGTCGAGCACGGCCATGCCGTCGGCGTTCGATTTCGTCGGATGCGAGTCCGTGACGCCGCTGCCCGCGAAAATGTCGGATATTTTGCCGACTCCGATGACGGGGATGCCGGCCTCCGAAAGGGCGTTCAACACAGTGCGCGGCGGCACGAGCGAAAAATCGTGGCGGTTGGCCGTGCGTTGAAAATTTCCGGCGACGCCGATGAAGGGGCGTGCGATCACGCGGCCGATGCGGGCTGCATCCGCGTGGCGACGGGCGACCTCGCAGATCGCATAGAGACGATCGAGGGGGATGACGTCCTCGTGCGCGGCGATCTGGAGCACGGAGTCCGCGGACGTGTAGAGGATCGGGTGGCCGGTGGCGACGTGCTCCGCGCCGAGCGTTTCGAGAATGGCGGTGCCGCTGGCGGCGCAATTGCCGATGAATTCCACGCCGGCCTCGGCCTCGATGGCGCGGACGAGCGCGGGCGGGAAACGCCCGAAGGTTGCAAACGCCTCTGCGATCACCGCGCCGGCGAGTTCCCAGTGGCCGGTGGTCGTATCCTTGCCGACGGAGCGCTCCGTGAGCACGCCGGCCGCGCCTTTTAGCGGAAGCGAGCCGGGAGCCTCGCCGCGAGCGAGCGCGAGCGCTTGATGGAGGCCGAGCGACTTGAGCGTGGGCAGCTTCGTGGCGGGGCGTTGCTCGAGAATGTGGCCGAGCGTGTTGGCGCCTTCATCGCCATAGGCCGCGGCATCGGGTGCGTGGCCGCAGCCGACGCTGTCGAGCACGAGGAGGAGTGCGCGCCGGGATGCCGTGACTGGTGACTGGTGATTGGTGACCGGAGAGGAATGCACGCGCCTGTATTTACCAGTCACTAGTCACGAGTCACCGCACTCACACTCCCATCGGATGCCAGGCGGTCTTCAGCTCGACCGTGTCGAGGATCCAATAGGGATTTCCGGGCGCGGTTTTCCAATCCTTCGCGGCGAGCGAATGATCGGCGAAGCGTTTCAGATTCAGCGCGCTGCCGGCCTGCAACGTTTTGGCGGTGATGGCGTCGCCGGATCCGTCGATGGCGGCGTTGACGTCCATGTGCTCGGCGAATTGCGGCACGAGCTCCGCGCGCAGGCTGGTGAGAATGTTCACCACGCCGCCGGGCAGGTCGCTCGTGGCGAGGATCTCGGCAAAGGTCACCGCGGGTAGCGGATGGCACTCCGAGGCGAGGGCGACGACGGTGTTGCCCGAGAGAATTGCCGGGGCAATGAGGCCGACGAGCGCGAGGAGCGGCGGCGTGTCGGGGCAGATTATGCCGACGACACCGGTGGGCTCGGGAAACGTGAAATTGAAATGTGGCGAGGCGACGGGATTCACCGCCGAGAAGAGCGGACCGTATTTGTCGGTCCAGCCGGCGTAGTGGACGAGCAGGTCGATGGCGGAGGTGACTTCGTCCGCAGCGCCGGGGCTGGTGGCGCGGCTGAGCTCGGCCTCGAGTTCCGCGCGGCGGCATTCGAGCACCTCGGCAGCGCGATAGAGAATCTGTCCGCGCAGGTAGGCGCTGGCGGCGGCCCATTTTGGCTGGGCCGCGCGGGCCTTGACGACGGCGTCGCGGAAGTCCTTGCGGGAGGCGTGGGCGGAGTTGCCGAGGAGGGTCTTGCCATCGGCGGCGAGCACCGGGCGCACGCGACCGCTTTCGCTCCGAGGGAAGGCTCCGCCGATAAAAAGTTTGTAGGTCTTGAGGACGGGGAGTCGTTTTGCTTTCACAGGCGGGAACGAAAAAGCAGGATACGGGCCGCATGGACAAAAACGAGGCAATTTACGTCGCGGGACACCGCGGAATGGTCGGTAGCGCGGTCGTGCGAAAGTTGCAGGCGGAGGGGTTCACGAACATTCTCACGCGCTCGCGGGTGGAACTCGATTTGCAGGACGGCGTGGCCGTGCGGGCTTTTTATGCGGCGGAACGGCCGGCGGTTGTTGTGGTCGCGGCGGCCAAGGTGGGGGGTATCGTGGCGAACAACGAGAAGCCGGTGGAATTCCTGCTCGAGAATCTTGCGATCCAGAACAACCTCATCGCCGCGGCGCATGAGCACGAGGTGCGGAAGTTGCTTTTTCTGGGCAGCTCGTGCATTTACCCGAAGTTCGCGCCGCAGCCGATCTCGGAGGATTTGCTGCTGACGGGGCCGCTGGAGCCGACGAACGACGCCTACGCGCTGGCGAAGATCGCCGGCATCAAGCTCTGCCAGGCCTATCACCGCGAATACGGGCGGAATTTCATCAGCGGCATGCCGACGAATCTCTACGGGCCGAACGATAATTTCGACCTGCACACCTCGCACGTGCTGCCGGCGCTGATTCGCAAGGTGCATGTTGCGAAACAGACCGACGCGCCGACGGTGTCGATCTGGGGCACGGGCACGCCGCGGCGGGAATTTCTCCATGTCGATGACCTGGCGGATGCCTGCTTTTTCCTGCTCGAAAGCTACGACGAGCCGCAGCAAATCCTGAACGTCGGCTGCGGGGAGGATGTGACGATCCGCGAACTGGCGGAGACGGTGTGCGACGTGGTCGGCTACGAAGGCGTGCTGGAGTTCGATGTCTCGAAGCCGGACGGCACGCCGCGGAAGTTGCTCGATATGACGAAGCTCTTCGCGCTTGGCTGGCGGCCTCGCATTCCGTTGCGCGAGGGCATCGCGGGCGCCTACGCGTGGTATCTCGAAAACGTCGAGGCCGGCGCCTAGGCGGCAGCCTTTGAGAAGGCGGCGGGCTCGGTCTTGCGGACGGCGGCGAGCTTGGCGGCCTTCGAGAGGGCCTTGGCGACGAGCCGGGCTTCGGCGGGGCTCATTTCCCGGGCGTTCTGCACCTCGAGGGCGATGAAGCCGGTGAGGGCGCTGATGCGCACGGACACGAAGGGGGCCTTATCGTCGGCGCCGAAGGGCTTCACGTGGACGATCTCGTCGCCGAGTTGGGAGTCGCGTTCGCGTTGGATCCACGGCAG
>Ga0157378_10006579_pt1 | contig 10150 bp, 8 predicted proteins | sample M65metaG_FD_115309 | JGI IMG/M metagenome (GOLD analysis project Ga0157378, IMG submission 115309) | Miscanthus rhizosphere microbial communities from Kellogg Biological Station, Michigan, USA - M6-5 metaG | ecosystem: Host-associated > Plants > Roots > Rhizosphere > Soil | place: USA: Michigan...
CCGTTAGAGTCACCTACTGCGCGAAGCGATCCGGTGGAATATGTAATGATGGCAGTTTATGCGGCTGTTAGTTTGTTTTTAGCGGCCTCGCGTTCCAATTTGCGGCGCTGGGCGCGGTTGAGGCGGGGACCAGACCCCAAATGTTGCGAATTATTTTTTGGGGTGTGCGATGGGGTCCTGTTTTGAGTAAGAGCCGCTGTGGTGGCTGGTTTCGCAAGATCTCCGGATTTTGCGGATACCCCATTTGCACCCCACTTAGGGTCAGGAATTGGGAATTGGGTATTTGGAATTTGGATTGTTTCGGTGGGAGGCTCCTTAGCCGAGGGTTCTGCGGCCTTTGCCTTGGCCGCGCGGCGGATTGCTGCTTCGGCGAGGATTTCGGCCTGTGCTTTTTCGAGTTCGGCGAGGGTGTCTTGTTCAGCAAATTCGGCTGTTAAATCAGCGTTTTGGCGGAGCAGGTTTGAAGATTCTTCAAAATTACTTTCGGCATATTCGCGGTATTCGCGGAGCCAGGCGAGTTCCTGCCGGTTGCGCTGGAGTTCGTCTTTATACCAGTTGCCGCCTTCGGCGGTGGTGGTGAGGAATTCATCTATATATCCGGCAAGCTTATCATTTAGTTCAGGGTCTTTTTCGCGGAGCATTTCAGAAAAATTGGAAAATACCTCGATTGTCTCTGCGTGGGTCTTGCCCTGGCGGCGAACGGTGCGGACGGCACTGGTGAGCCTGCCGATGATGCTTGCTTCTTCCTTATTGGGATAGGGCAGGCCGCGGGCGGCAATATCGAGATTGAGTGCGGCGAGCTGGCCATAATACTGCTCAACCAGCACCATTGGCGCATTTGCGGCGGCGCATTTAGCGCGGAGCCACTTGCCCTGCTGGCGCCAATCGTAGAGTGTTTTACGGTTGATGCCGACTTTATCGGCGATCTGCTGGTGGCTGAGACCGGAATGAAAATAGAGATCGTGGGCTTGCTGTTGTTTCGTCGTCATGATTCTTAGTTTTTAAGCTTGTTCGATAATATGGATTGTTTTGGGACAAAATTAGAACCAAGAATTCTATTTTCATAGATTTTCTTCAAATTGTGGATAACTTTTTTTATAGAGGTTGATTTACAAGGAGTTGTATGCCCGCAGGATGAGATATTGGCAGTGGATCAGGCGGATTTTAGGAAAAACGGAACTTTTTTTCAAGGTATTTGGCGCGAGGCTTGCCCGTGTTCAGGGAAGGGAGCGAGTGAGAAAACTCGCCAGTCAAAGACTGGCACCCGCGAGGACGTAATCAGAGACTACGCCCAACTAGGGGTATCTTTGTCATATGAGCTACACCCAAAATCTTCTTGCTCTATTCTACTTTGAAATAGAGGCATTGGACAAGTATCACAAAATCGTTGAAGAGTTCTTTGGCGATAAATCAAGGTTCGTAAGTGCGCAAATTGACTTTGCCGGCATTAGTGAAGATGGAGAAGATATAACACCAGGCCCGGATTTTATTGTTGACCTTGCGGCAGAATATCGTGAATTCAAAATTGAATTTCCAAACCATTTCCGCAGCTCATTTCTTGACCAAATGTGTTCTTTTATTGAGAGCAAATTACAGCGGTTGTGTATTACTCATTATGAATTTGCCAATCCCCATTACAATAGTGAAGAAATGGCGTTGGAGTTTTTAGATAGCAATAACGATATAGGAGGCTATATCGAATATCTAAATAAGAAAGCCAAAATCAGCTTCACAAAAATAGAAACCGATTGGCAGTTCATTTCAATAGCTTATAAGGTCAGAAATGTATTTACCCACCACTCAGGCATTCAAAGGAAAATAGAGAAGAAGCAGGAGGAAAAAAAGAAGTTGAAGGGCGAAAACCGATATTACATTGCAGTTGATGACTTTGTAACAAGGAATGAGAACTTAATTAAGAAGCATTACTTTATTGAATACAGGGAAAAAAGCAAAACAATTACAGACAACAGGGCTTACTTAATGCTACTTGAAAACGAACTAAACCAAAAATTGATTGATACGATCAAGAGTTTTTTAAAGAACCTACTTACAGATAATTTACAACTCGGAAATTTGCCAGTCAAAGACCGGGCAACCGCGTTGACATAGTCAGAGACTTCCCGGAACCGATTTTATATATCGTTGGTTATTAGTAGTTTACTTATAAATTCGGCTCTTTATTGGATAATCGAGCGAAACTAGCTTTGGCTACGCCCAATTGAGCAGAAATTAGCATTTACTCCTCTACATAAAAAGTTGCGATCTAAGCTGAAGAAGTAATTATGGTTTGTATTCAGATTCTAATATGACAGGAACGAATACATCAGTATAACCACTATTATTTTTTTGCCACTTCTCTGCCTCTTCTTTATTCGGGAAATCTGTTTTTGAGCCTTCTACTTCCTGTAATCCGGTTTGCCGTCTTTATTGATAACTACTCTATAAAATACTCCTTCAATTTTTTGTGCCATGTTTGATGTTTTTGCAAATATAAATTTTTCGGGTTAGAGCGATATGTAATCACCATATTTATTATGTTTGAGGCCCAACAAAAAAGAAACTGATGTCTAAAGTAAACTTGGATGCCATGATACCAAGGCAGGATTTTTATTCCGATGCTCCAGCGACTAATAAACAATTCCCCCACAGCAAACTTACATTGGCCCATTTGCTAAGAGACCCTGTATTGAACGTATCATCAATATATCATTTACTGAAAAAGCCGGATTTTCAACGTGAAACGTGTGAATGGAGTAAAGAAAAAATTGCTAACCTAATTCAGTGCTTCATTGAACGGTCTTTTATCCCATCAATTATTCTTTGGGAAAATCCTCAGACATCTGAAATATATGTAATTGATGGAGCGCATAGATTGAGTGCCATTATTGCTTATATAAATGATGATTATGGAGACAGTAGGGTTTCCCAGGAATTTTACAATTTCAAAATACCACAGGCAGTACTAAATCTTGCCGATGAAACCAGAACGCATATTAATGAAAAAATAGGTTCATTTTCTGATAACATTAAAGCTGGAGGTGCAAAAGCTAATGGTATAAAAAACGGATTCTTCGATGTGCAAAGAATTGACGGAAATGTAGAAATGGCAGAGGATTCTTTTTTTAAAATAAATGAACAGGGAGTAGTGCTTTCTCCAACTGAAAAAGAGCTATGCCATTCGCGGAATAATCCTACCTGCATAGCAACAAGAGCCATAATGAAAGGTGGAGCAGGTAATCAATATTGGAAAAATTTTGAAGCAACAAATCAGGCTACGATAAAAAGTTTAGCTGAGGAGTTACATAAATTCTTTTTTGAGCCGACTTACGAAGAAAAACTATCCTCTATTGTTAGAGAGCATCCGCTGGGCGGAGAAGTGATTAATGCCATGCCCATGATTTATAATTTGATGAAAATAGTAAAAAAGCATTATTACAATGGCAAAGAGGATAAAGACACTGTCAGCGGGAAAAGCACTATTGACTATCTAATTCATGTTAGGAAGATTTTGTGGATAATGCATAGTAATATCAAAGGCTCCCTTGGATTATATCCGACAATATTTTTTTATAATGGAATTGGCGCATATATACAAAGTTCATTTTTGGGGATGTTTCAATTGATAGTAGAAAATTCAGATAATACCGATTTTAAGATAAAATTTACACGGCATAGGCGACGCTTGGAGGATTTTCTTATTGAAAATAAAATTTTCTTAACTCAATTAAACCTTCACTACGGGAGTAAAGAAAGATCAGCCGGACATATGAAATGGTTTTTTGAAAACTTATTAAACTATCTATCCGACTACGGAAGCAATACGGAGGTAATAAAACTACTTAAAATAAAATACGACTTTTTGAACGAGAGCCAAAGCAGTATTGAAAGGGGTCGCTCACAGCGATTTGCGCCAGAAGTTAAAGCCGAGGTGACGATTAAAAGAGAACTGGAAAGTGCGCTAAAATGCAAGATTTGTAACGGCCATGTTCACCCATATTCAAAGGATTTCGACCACGCAGAGGATAAAAAATACGGAGGTGATTCAACTGCGGATAATGCCCAAATAACCCATGTCTATTGCAATAATGCAAAAGATAAGCTGGTTGAAATAGGATTTTACAATCCGCAAACAACGTCTGATAAGTAATAAAGTCGAAGCTGGGTCTCAGTAATAGCCCAGCGCGCTGGCCCTGGACCCGGCGTTGCTGGAATGCAATACAGACGCGCACGAAATCGCTCTCTAAACTGGCGTTATATTTGCTCGCTCTTCAGCCCTATGTCCCCCTTGCTGGCGGGTCCTCCCCAAGCACACAGCTCTGCCTTGGGAGACCCGCCTGAGACGGGAATCAGGGTAAACTATTTAGCCTTCAAAACCTTTCTCGCTCTGTACACGTCCACGGCTATAGATAAGAGCCCAATCAACATAACTATAGAAGTCAACCAGGCGGTTGAATAATCCTTTCTATTAACGAAGGTCACTACGAAGACGATGCCCATCGCGGTCATTGTCAGTCCCAGAAGAAAGCCCACGACTAAACCTGTTTTTGTGTAATTAAACCGGTCTAATTTAGCTATTAGTTTTTGTAGCATGGTGCGTAGTTTAATTCGGAAGGCAGGGTGCGCAGATCTCTGCCATTAGCGAGTTTACTGGGGCGCATCCATGGCCAGCCTGAAGCCATAGTTCCAGGTGCGGAGGTTGGGTTTTACGGTGGCGCGGTAAACGGAGCGACAGGTTTTGCTGTCGTCGAGGTAAGAGCCGCCTCTTAACACCTTTTTCTCGCCCTTGGCCGGGCCTTTGGGGTCCACGGCATCTATTGTTTTGCTGTAGTAAGCAGGGTCGTACCAGTCAGCGCAGAACTCGGCTACATTGCCGCCGAGGTCGAATATTTCCAGTTCATTGGGCAGCTTTTCGCCGGTGGGGTGGGTGGTGCCGTTGGCCTTGCCAAACCAGGCTATCTCACTCAGCTTATTGCTGCCCGGATAATCGAGGTTCTTTGAATACTTGCCACCGCGTGCCGCATATTCCCATTCGGCCTCAGTGGGCAGGCGGTAGTGCTTACCGGTCTTTTCATTCAGCTTTTTGATCAGCTCCATTACTTCGTCCCAGCTTAGCTTTACCACAGGGCAGTTGTCGCAATCTTTGTTGCCATATTCCGAGCCCTGGTAGGGGATGGGCCGCATGCCCATAAGCGAGCGGTATTGGCCGAGGGTGAACTCGAATTTAGCAATATAGAAGCTGCTCAGCGTGACCCTGTGCAGCGGCTTTTCATTATCAAACTCTGCGTCGAGATACCGGTGGTCATCGCAACCCTGGAAGTAGCTGCCGCCTTTTACAAAGACCATTTGTATGTTCTTGTAATCCTGGCTGAGCAAGCGCGGGCTAAACGACAAGCATGCCAGCATTAGGAAACAACACCTGAGTATAGCGGGCCTGAATAGATACATAGACAAAAAATGTAGGCGAATATACTAATAATCGGCAGCAAAGTGGTAGTGGGGGTGCATTGGGCTTGGGGCAAATTGCACTTTTCAAAAGTAGCCCCGGTCTTCAGACCGGGGAAAATGTAATCTGTCCTGGCTTTAGCCGAAATAGGTACATAGGGAGAAATTTAATCCTGGAGTGGTTCGGCTAAAGCCTCATTATATTTCAATTCAACCCCGGCCTAAAGGCCAGGGCTACCTGGGGCGATTTTTCGATAAGTGCAATTTGTCCTACACCCGATGCATCTGAAATCTTCGTAGCGAGATGAAAGGGCAGCAATATCGCGGCCCGTCGCGAGGGTAGGGCAAGCCCCTGCCCCTACAGTGGTGAGGCGTTGATAAAGAAATCATACAGGTTTGCGGCTATTGGCAGTATATTTATTGCAAAGCGCTGCTATGGCCGACAATGTTAATAATAACCTGGATGCTTACTGGAGCCGGGAACAGGAACAGGTGCTGGCGGCACTCAATAGCCGGGCCACTGGTCTTACAAGCGGGGAGGCTGCCGGGCTATTGAAGGCTTATGGTCCCAACCAGATAGCCAAGTCATCGCAGTACAGCGGTTTTGTGCTTTTTCTGCAGCAATTCAAGAGCCCCATAACGCTGATGCTGCTGGGTGCATCTGTTCTCTCGTACTTCCTGGGCGATCATGCAGATGCAGTGATCATATTGGGGATTGTGGGCATCAGCAGCGGACTGGGTTTCTGGCAGGAGAAGAGTGCGGGCGATGCGGTGAATAAGCTGCTGGCGCTGGTGGAGCTGAAAGCCAATGTGCTGCGGGATGGTAAATACGCCGAGATCTCGCTGGCGCAGGTAGTGCCCGGCGACATCATTGCACTGAATGCAGGCGACATAGTACCTGCAGATTGCCTGCTGCTGGCCTCGAACGAGCTATTCACGAATGAGGCGGCATTCACTGGAGAGAGTTTTCCGGTGGAGAAAAAAACAAGCGTATTGCCAGCGGATACGGCTATAGCAGCCCGCGCCAATGTGGTATATATGGGTGCGCATGTGATCAGCGGAACAGCCACCGCTCTTGCAGTGCATACCGGGCTGAAAACGGAATTCGGACACATATCGGCAGGGCTGAAAACGAAGCAGCCTGAGACCGATTTTGAAAAAGGAATCAGGCACCTGGGCTACCTGCTGATGCAGATAACCACCATCATGCTGGTGCTTATCTTCCTGGTGAATGCGCTGATGCACAAGCCGGTGCTTGATTCATTCCTGTTCGCGCTGGCACTGGCGGTGGGACTGACGCCTCAGTTGCTGCCCGCCATCATCAGTGTGAACCTTGCCAAAGGGGCCAGGCAGATGGCGAAGCAAAAAGTGATCGTGAAGCGGCTGAGCGCCATAGAAAGCCTGGGCAGTATGAATGTACTGTGCTCCGACAAGACGGGCACGCTCACAGAAGGTGTGGTGACCCTGAATGCGGCAATGAATGCAGCGTGCCAGCCATCGGATGAGGTGCTGTTCCTGGCGGGCGTGAACTCGGCGCTGCAGCAGGGGTTTAAGAATCCGATAGACGATGCAATACTGCAGAAGACACCGAAAGAATGCAATACCACGAAGCGCATAGACGAGATACCGTATGACTTCATTCGCAAGCGGCTGGCCATTCTTACAGAATTGAAGGATGGTAATGTGCTGGTGGTAAAGGGCGCGCTCAACAACATACTGGAAGTGTGTACCCGTATAAAAACAGCTGGCGGGGAAGAAGACATACAATCGCACCTGGATGCTATAAACAAGCACTACCATGAGCTGAGCGATGGCGGATACCGCACACTGGGCATAGCCGTGAAGAAGATGCCCGGTGTAACGACCATCAGCAAAAGCGACGAAGCAGGGCTGACATTTGTGGGCTACCTGACGTTTTTCGACCCGGTGAAAAAAGATGCCGCGGAGATCATACACCAACTGAACGACCTGGGCATAAGGCTGAAGATAATAACCGGCGACAATGCGCTGGTGGCACGGCACATAGGTTCATCCATAGGGCTGGGGGAGCCCAAGGTGATCACCGGGGCGCAGATGCGACAGATGACCGATGAGGCGCTCTTCGGGCAGGTGGGTGGCACGCATATTTTTGCCGAGATAGAGCCGGACCAGAAGCAGCGCATCATACTGGCGCTGAAGAAAACGGGTAAGGTAACCGGCTATATGGGAGACGGCATCAACGATGCCAATGCGCTGCATTCCGCAGATGTGGGTATATCAGTAGATACCGCGGTGGACGTGGCCAAGGAAGCCGCCGACCTGGTGCTGCTGGATGCCGATCTCGGCGTACTCATCAATGGGGTGAAGGAGGGCAGAAGGGTGTTTACCAATACCATCAAGTACATATTCATGGCCACCAGCGCCAACTTCGGTAATATGTTCAGTATGGCAGGTGCATCGCTGCTGCTGCCGTTTCTGCCATTGCTGCCCAAGCAGATACTGCTCACCAACCTGCTCACCGACTTCCCCTCTATGGCCATAGCCACCGACCGGATAGATGAGGAAGACAGCGTGCGGCCGCGGCAATGGGATATCGGGTTCATCAAGAAGTTCATGATCTGCTTCGGGCTGCTGAGCTCGGTGTTTGACTACCTCACCTTCTGGGTGCTGCTGCATTTTCTGAAGGCCGGGGAGCATGAGTTTCAGACCGGCTGGTTTATGGAGTCGGTGGTATCTGCCACGCTCATAGTGCTGGTAGTGCGCACCCGCAATGCCTTCTACAAGAGTATGCCGGGGAAGTACCTGCTGCTGGCTACGCTGGTGATAGCAGGGCTGGTACTGCTGCTGCCGGTAATGCCATTTATGGCAACATTTGGCTTTGTGCCCGTACCACCTGTATTCTATGGCGCCATGCTGGTGATCGTAGTGCTCTACCTGCTGAGCGCTGAGGTGTTTAAGCGGTTTTTCTTTAAGAAGTGGGGAGGGTGATTCTTGAATGCGATAATGTGGCAATGCGATAATGTGGGCGTGGGTTTGCGGGCCAGGAATGTGGATTTGCCAATGCGGGGTGTTCATCAGCTATCACGAGGTAACGGATGTCATGCCACCCGGCTGTGCACAAACTTCATTTCCTTTAATCTCAGTGTTTTATTGGTCTTAATTTCATGTTCTTTCTGTTTTTCCACAAGTCTGTACCAATAATGTGCAGGTATCACATTGTGCGAATGCAATTCCAGTCGTATTGCCATGTAGTCGGGCGGCAGGCGGTGTGCATTTACAAACTGGCTAAGCAGTGTCTCATCAACGCTGATTTCATCTGCAAACACTTTTCTTTTCTTGCCGAGGATGCTTACATATTCCTTTAGAAAATGGCCAAAAGTCAGAGCTGGATCAAAAGCCTCACCATTCAGGTAATCCTCAAGCCGGAAACGAAGTTGCAGCACGCGCGATGTCTGTTTATCGCTTTCAGTCAACTCCGCCTGCGTTTTGGCCCGGGCCTGTAAAAGTTGCCTGGCAGCTTCTTCTTTTTGCTTTGCGGTCAGTTTTACCGGAAATACATAAGCTTCTGCAAGTTCCTGCGAAGAATACTCTGTTATTTTCTTAGTCTTCATAGCAAATATTCATTTATCAAACTGATCATTTGAGCGCCTTCTAAGTATAACTGCCAACCACCATCAAGCATATGGTATTTGTTGATGTAGTGTTCTCTTAAAACTGTTTTAGGGACTAACGACACACATGCCAAGTCGCCATAAGCTGCTTTGGCCGATCTGCAGGCAAATGCAATAAGGCAACCTGTAATTCCGTCGTATTTTTTGCTGGCACCCACATTTTCTGAAGCACATGCCAGAAGTTTTATCTCAATTCTTTTTTCGTCAGACATTTCTATATAATTCATCACCCCAAGGATATCCTCGTTGTCTTCGATTTGCAGTTTGAACAATTTGTCGGACGATCCAAACATTTTCCAGTTAAAGGCAAAACGTTTCCGGGTGAGCAACCTCCTTTCTTTTTCTTCAACAGCACTTATTCTCGCCCCTTTTTTTATTCCAGTCTCGGTCTCTGTAATGTTCATTGTAAAGTTAGGAAAAGTTTACAAAAACTGCCAATTCTCTGTTTCCCTATTTTCTATGTCTATCTGCGGGAAGCAGGCCTAAAAATAATAATCCGATGCGGTTTTTTTGTGTTGATCGCCGTTGTATCGTTTTGAGTCTTAATGCATGACCTGCATCATCCCCACATTTACTGTAATTAATTTATCTTTGCACCTCATTTTTCTCTTTTTACTTTCGTCTTTAATTTAAATACTACTACTGATTTATGAATTTGTTTTCCATTCAAAGCGAGGAGTTCATAGGCCGGCATATAGGGCCTAACGAACAGGATACCAAGGTAATGCTGGACACCATAGGCGTGGAGAGCATGGAAGAACTGATAAGCCGCACGGTGCCGGATAGCATTCGTATGGACCATAAGCTGAACATTCCGGCTGCGGAAAGTGAGGCTGCGTACCTGGCCGAGCTGAAAGAGACAAGCCTGAAGAACAAGCTGTGCAAGAATTTTATAGGCCAGGGCTACTACGATACGCATACCCCCAGCGTGATACTGCGCAATGTGTTTGAAAACCCGGGATGGTACACACAGTACACACCTTACCAGGCCGAGATAAGCCAGGGCCGGCTGGAGAGCCTGCTCAACTACCAGACCATGGTAGCTGACCTGACGGATC
>Ga0157378_10006580_pt1 | contig 10150 bp, 4 predicted proteins | sample M65metaG_FD_115309 | JGI IMG/M metagenome (GOLD analysis project Ga0157378, IMG submission 115309) | Miscanthus rhizosphere microbial communities from Kellogg Biological Station, Michigan, USA - M6-5 metaG | ecosystem: Host-associated > Plants > Roots > Rhizosphere > Soil | place: USA: Michigan...
TCACCGTCATGTACGACGAGAAGAAGATCGTCATCACCTGGAAGCCGGCGGGCGGCACCGTCGAAGACGCGAAGGTGCTGGACTCGCGGCCGTTCGGTCCGCTGTTTCCGGACGTCAACTACAACCTCTACGACGCGACCACGGGGCAGAAGCTGAACGACAAGCCGATCCGCGAGTTCGGCTACGAAGACACGCGCATGGACTTCGGGACGGAGCGCTGCTATCTCGTGCGCTCGGTCGAGGTGATCGCCCTCCTGCCGGTCGAAAGCGAGGCCACGGGTCCCAAGTGCGAGAAGCTGGTCGACACGTTTCCGCCCCGCAAACCGCAGGGCCTGAATGCCGTGGCCACGCAGGGCGCCATCAACATCATTTGGGACGCCAACACGGAGCCCGACCTGGCCGGCTACTACGTCTGGCGCGCGATCGGGGATCAGCCGCTCTCGCGCATCACGCCGGAGCCCGTCGCGGACGCGTCGTTTTTCGACGGCGTGCGCACAGGGCTGAGGTTCGTCTACGCCGTGCAGGCGGTGGACAAGGCCGGCAACGTCAGCCCGCTCAGCGAACGCGTCGAAGAGACCGCGCGCTGAGCTATGATTTCAGAATTATGAAGATCTTCGTCGACACCGGAAGCATCAAGGAAATCCAGGCGATTGCCGACCTCGGCATTCTGGACGGCGTCACCACGAACCCGTCGCTCCTCGCCAAGGAGCAGGGCGACTTCAAAGCCAACCTCAAGAAGATCTGCGACATCGTGAAGGGCCCGGTCAGCGGCGAAGTGACCGCGACGGACTTCGCCGGCATGATGCGCGAAGGCCACGACATCGCGAAGATCGACGATCACATGGTCGTGAAGGTGCCGCTGACCAAAGAGGGCATCAAGGCGTGCAAGGCGCTGTCGGGCGAACGCATCCGCGTCAACGTGACGCTCTGCTTCTCGCCGGCGCAGGCGCTGCTCGCGGCCAAGGCCGGCGCCACGTATATCAGCCCGTTCGTCGGCCGTCTCGACGACATCTCGACCAACGGCATGGAGATGGTCCGCGACATCGCCCAGATCTACGACAACTACGACTTCACGACCGAGGTGCTGGTCGCGAGCACGCGCCACCCGATGCACATCATCGAGGCGGCGAAGATGGGCGCCGACATCTGCACGTGCCCGCCGAAGGTGATCGAGATGCTCTACAACCATCCGCTGACCTCCATCGGCCTCGAGAACTTCCTGAAGGACTGGGAGAAGTCGCAGGCGGTGAAGGCCTGAGTAAAGAGGGCGGCGAGGAGCGCATCCGGCGGCAGCACGACGCCGGCAAGCTGACCGCGCGCGAACGGATCGACCTGTTTTTCGATCCGGGCACTTTCGAAGAACTCGACAAGCTCGTCACGCACCGCTGTCTCGACTTCGGGATGGCGGACGACCTCGTGCCCGGCGACGGCGTCGTCACCGGCCACGGCCTGGTCGACGGCCGCCAGGTGTTCGCGTTCGCGCAGGACTTCACCGTCTTCGGCGGATCGCTGTCGGAGACCAACGCCGCGAAGATCGTGAAGATCATGGATCTCGCGATGAAGCTCGGCGCGCCGGTCGTCGGGCTCAACGATTCCGGCGGCGCGCGCATCCAGGAAGGCGTGATGTCGCTCGCCGGCTACGCCGACATCTTTCTCCGCAACACGATCGCGTCGGGCGTCATCCCGCAGATTTCCGCGATCATGGGCCCGTGCGACGGCGGCGCCGTGTACTCGCCGGCGATCACCGACTTCGTCGTGATGGTCGAGGGCACGAGCTACATGTTCGTGACCGGCCCCGACGTCATCAGGACGGTCACGCACGAAGAAGTCAGCAAGGAGGATCTCGGCGGCGCCCATACGCACAACGCGAAGAGCGGCGTGGCGCACTTCGCGGCCGCCGACGACCGCGCGTGCCTGGCGCTCATCCGCGACCTGCTGTCGTTTCTCCCGTCGAACAACCTCGACGATCCGCCGCGGGTCAACACCACGGACTCTCCGGATCGCGAAGATCCGTCGCTCGACACGATCGTGCCCGCCTCGCCCACCCAGCCGTACGACATGCGGGATCTCATTCACACGATCGCCGACGAAGGCTATTTCCTCGAAGTGCATCAGCACTACGCGAAGAACATCCTCGTCGGCTTCGCGCGGCTGGACGGCAAGCCCGTCGGCATCGTCGCCAATCAGCCGGCGGTGCTGGCCGGGACGCTCGACATCGACGCGTCGCTCAAGGGCGCGCGGTTCGTCAGGTTCTGCGACGCGTTCAACATCCCGCTGGTGACCTTCGAAGACGTGCCGGGGTTCCTGCCGGGCACGGTGCAGGAACTGGGCGGCATCATCAAGCACGGGGCGAAGCTCCTGTTCGCGTTCGCCGAAGCGACCGTGCCAAAAGTCACAGTCATCACGCGGAAGGCGTACGGCGGCGCCTACTGCGTCATGTCGAGCAAGCACCTCCGGACCGACTTCAACTACGCGTGGCCGACGGCCGAACTCGCCGTCATGGGGCCGGAGGGCGCGGTGAACATCCTCTATAAACGCGAGCTCGAGGCCGCGTCGGACGCGGCAACCGTGCGCAAGGAAAAAATTGCCGAGTTTCGGTCGAAGTTCGCCAATCCTTACGTGGCGGCGTCGCGCGGGTTCGTGGACGAAGTCATCCAGCCGCGCGAGACGCGCCGCAAGCTGATTACCGCGCTCCGCAATCTCGAAAACAAACGCGACAAGAACCCGCCCAAGAAGCACGGGAACATCCCGTTGTAGGGCGGCCCTTTCAGGGCCGCGGCTAACTGACCGCCTGTACAATAATTACGGCCGTGCAGTACGAGATCGACGTCCAGGGACGCGTGCGGCAGGTGGCCGTTCATCGCACCGGAAACACCTTCGAGGTGACGGTTGACGGCCGCTTGTGGCGCGTCGACGCTGCACAAGTCGACACACAGACGATGTCACTTGTCATGGAGCCTGGTGGCGCGTCGTACGACGTCGGCTTCGCAAGTGACCCGGCAACGGGTTTGCTTTGGGTACGTGTCGGCACCACGCACATCCCCGTCGCGCTCAACGGCCGCCGCCGGCGGCGGGACGAGACGGGACAGGCGGGCGCCGGCCCCCAGCGAATCGTCGCTCCGATGCCAGGCAAGATCGTGCGCGTCGGCGTCAAAGCGGGAGAGGCCGTGGTCGCGCGCCAGACCGTCGTGGTCATCGAAGCGATGAAGATGGAAAACGAGCTCAAAGCCGGTCGCGACGGCACGGTCGGCGAGCTGCACGCGCGGGAAGGCGCGTCGGTCGACGCCGGCGCGCTGCTGGTCGTGATCCAGTGACCTGGTTCCAGCGGCTGCGCAGCCACGTCGCGTTCCGCGTCAGCAAGCGCGCGCTCAAGCTGACGATCGCGATCCTCGCGGCGGCCCTCGTCGCGTCGCTGACGATCGATCTCGGACCGTCCCTGCGTCATTACGCTGAGCGGGGCGGCACCGCGCAGCTCAAGCGGCCGATTCACATCGGCCGCCTCTCGGTGCACATCCTGCGTGGCGCCTTCGTCCTCGAAGACTTCCAGATCGACGGCGTGGCGCCGGGCGATCATCCGTTCTTCACCGCCAAGCGGCTCGAGCTCGGTCTCGACTGGTCCACGATCTTCCGCCGCCGGCCCGAAATCATCATCTCGTCGGTCGAGATGACCGACTGGAAGATGTTCGTCGAGAAATGGCCCGGCCGGAACAACTTCCCGAAATTCGTGAACAACGACCGGCCCGACAACGGACCGCGCCGGTTCACGACGACGCTGAAGTACCTGCGCGCGTGGCGCGGCAACTTCACCTACGAGGATCACGAGGTCCCGTGGAGCGTCGTGGCGCCGGACATCGATCTCAACATCACCAACATTCCGCAGTATCACGGCACGGCGACCTTCAAGGGCGGCACGATCAAAATCCAGAACCACCTGCCGATGTGGGGCGACTTCAAGGCGGCGTTCGTCCTCGACGGCCCGCGCGTCCACCTGCCGCGCATCGAGATCAACACGGACGGCGCCGAGACGACGGCCACGGGCGAGGTGGACTTCTCGCACTGGCCCAACATGAAGTACGACGTGAAGTCGCGCGTGCATTTCGCCCGCATGCGCGAGATCTTCTTCACGGACGAGAAGTGGCGGCTCGCCGGCGACGGCGACTTCACCGGCGTCTTCCGGCTGTACGACGGCGGCCACAATCTCAGGGGCGCGTTCGCGAGCGCGAACGCCGGTCTGAACGACTTCAAGTTCCCCGGCCTCTACGGCACGCTCCAGTGGAACGAACACGGGTTCGACGTCTGGAACGCGGGCTCGAAGTTTTTCGGCGGCGATGCGGCGTTCCAGTACTCCATCAAGCCGCTCGGCAAGCCGGCGCCGCCGACCCAGCGGTTCGACGTCACCCTGAGAAACACCGATCTCGTGCCGTTCTCGGATCTCGAGCTCACGCCGAAGGGCCTGCACTTTGCCGGCGCCGCCGACGCGCACGTCTACCTCGAATGGCCGTCGGGGAAATTCAATCAACGCCGCGGCGCCGGCAACGTCTGGGCGACGCCGCCCGCCGGCGTCGCGCTCATGGGGCCGACGCTCGACGGCGCGCGCGCGGCCGACGCCGATCACAACCGCCACGAATGGGGCCCGTTCGCGCCGATGCCGCTGCCGCAGCATCTACCGATCGGCGGCCAGTTCGGTTTCGCGCTGTCGCCGAGCGAATGGGGAATCACCAGCGGGATCTTTCGCAGCGAGAAGACCTACGTGAAGTTCGACGGCGCGGCCGACTGGAACGCGCGCGGCCGGTTCAACTTCCACGTCGTCTCGCGCGACTTTCAGGAAGCCGACCAGCTGCTGGCGGGCATCATCACCGACTTCGGATCGCCCACGGGCATCGTGCCGTTCGGCGGACGCGGCGAGTTCGACGGGACGATGAGCGGCGCGTTCAACCGGCCGCGGGTCGAAGGCACCTTCAGCGGCGAGGACCTGTGGGCCTGGGACACGCTCTGGGGCGCGGGCGGCGCGAAGCTCGTCATCGAGAACAGCTACGTCGACGTCAAGGACGGCGTCGTCCGGCTGAACGGATCGGAGATTCACACCGACGGGAAGTTCTCGCTCAGCAACCCGCGGACCGACGGCGGCGACGAAATCGACGCGCGCTTCCGCATCGTCCGGCGGGATCTCGCGTCGCTGCGCCACGCATTTCAAATCGACGAGTATCCGGTCTCGGGCCTCTTCTCCGGCGAGATGCACCTGACCGGTCCGTATGGGCGGCCGGTCGGCTTTGGCGCCATGACGATCGACGACGGGACGGCGTATGGCGTGCCGATGCGGAAGGCGACGGCGTCGATGCGGTTCGACGGCCGGGGCATCCGGCTCGACGCCCTCGAGCTCAGCATCACCGGCGAGCCCGCCGCGCGCGCGGGCGTGACGGGCGCCGCGTTCATCGGATGGGACTCGTCGTACTCGTTCAACGCGAGCGGCCGCGGCATTCCCGTCGGCAGCATCGCCGCCGCGCGCCTGCGCAACCTGACGGTGTCGGGCACGGGAGAATTCACGGCCGACGGCAGCGGCACGTTCGACGCGCCTCGCAACAACTTCCGCTTCCGCGTCGCGGATGCGGCGGTGGGCGAGCAGGAGGTCGGCGAGGTCACGGCGACGCTCGCGCTGCGGGGCAACGAGTTGAGCGGCGATCTCAACGTCGCGTCGCCGCGTCTGGCGCTGACCGGGGCCGGCCGCATCGCGCTGACGCCGCAGGCCGACTGCGAGCTCTCGTTCCGGTTCCACGACAGCTCGCTCGATCCGTACGTCCGGCTGTTCCTGCCGAATCTGTCGCCGTACACCACGGCCGTCACGAGCGGCTCGGTGCGCATCGTCGGCGAGCTGGCCGACATCGATCATCTCGTCGTCGACACGACCGTCGACATGCTCGAGATGCGGCTGTTCGACTACGCGCTCCGCAACGACGGCCCGATCCACATGACGCTGGATCAGCGGAACCTCGACATCCACAGCCTGCAGCTGGCCGGCGTCAACACGCAGCTGCGCGTGCTCGGCCGGGTGGGCCTGCGCGACGAGAAGATCGGCCTGCAGGCAACGGGGAACGCCGACCTCGGCATCCTGCAGGGATTCTTCCGCGACGTCCGCGGATCCGGCCGCGCCGAGCTGCGCGCGGCGGTCGACGGCCCGCTGCGCGCGCCGACGTTCAGCGGCAGCGCGATCATCACCAACGGCCGCGTCCGCCATCTGTCGCTGCCGAACGCGCTCGACAACATCAACGGCGCGATCCGCTTCGACTCGCGGGGCATCCAGCTCGACGAGCTGACGGCGGCGATGGGCGGCGGGCCGATTCAGTTCGGCGGCCGCATCAACCTCGACGGGTATCTGCCGGGCGAGCTGAACGTCCTCGTCACCGGGCAGAACATGCACCTGCGCTATCCCGAGGGCATCCAGTCGATCGTCGACGTCGACCTGGCGCTGCGCGGCAACATGAAAGCGCCGGTCGTCGGCGGCACGGTGGACGTGCAGAGCGCGGTCTGGACGCGCCGCCTCGACGCTCCGGGCAGCATCTTCGATCTCGCCGCGCGCGCGAGCGCGTCGGCCGAGGCGGCCGGCACGAGCGACATCGCCGCGCCGGTGCCGATCCGCTTCGATCTGGAAATCAGGGCGCCGCAGGCGTTCCGGATGGAGACCAACCTGATCCGGCTGACCGCGTCGGCCGATCTCAACCTGCGCGGCACCTACGATCGTCCCGTGCTGCTCGGCCGCGCGGAGGTGGATCGCGGCGAGCTCAATTTCGAAGGCCGCCGCTACCGCGTCACGCGCGGGTCGATCGACTTCTCCAACCCGACGAAGATCGAGCCGTTCCTCGACGTCGAGGCCGAAACCAACGTGCGGGTGCCGGGGCAGACGTATCGCGTGGTCGTCAGCGTCACCGGCACGCCGTCGCGGCTCGCGCAGCCGACGCTCGAGTCGGACCCGCCGCTCCCGCAGGCCGAAGTCGTCGCCTTGCTGCTGAGCGACGTCCAGCCCGGTTCGGTGCGCGGCCCCGCGCCGGAGCTCGTGCGGCTGCAGGATCCGAATCGCACCGAAACCGACATCCTTCGCACCCGCGCGACGCAGGCGCTCAGCAACCCGCTGTCGAGTGAAGTCGGCCGCGTCGTCGAGCAGACGTTCGGCGTGGACACCTTCCAGGTGTCGCCGTCCTTCACCGACCCGAACTCGCTGACCTCGCGCCTGAACCCGACCGCGCGCGTGACGATCGGCAAGCGCATCTCGGACCGCGCGTATCTCACGTTCTCGCGCAGCCTCAACTCGACGTTCAACGATCAGATCCTCCTGCTCGAGTACGAAGCGACCGACCGGTTCTACTGGGTCTTCTCGCGCAACGAGGATCAGCAGACCTACGCGCTCGAATTCCGCGTGAGACACTCCTTCTAGATGAAGTTCGCTGCCGCTGTGCTGTTTGTCGCCGTGGCGGCCACGGCTCGCGCTGAGGTCGGCGACTATCTCGGCCAGCCCGTCCAGTCGATCCATCTCGTCGTCGACGGCCGCGAGACGACCGAGCTGGCGCTGACGCGCGTCGTCGACGTCCGCACCGGTCAGCCGCTCTCCATGCGCGACATCCGCGAAACGGTCCTCCACCTGTTCGCGATGAGCCGGTTCGACGACGTGCGGGTGGATGCGACGCGGGAGGACGGCGGCATCAGCCTGCGGTTCGACATGATCGGCGCGCGGCCGGTGGACGACATCCGGTTCACGGGCGTGAAGGCGCCGGGCATCGACGAAGGGCAGCTCCGCACGGCCGTGACCGAGCGCGCGGGTCCGTCGCCGCCGGTGACGCGGATCGAGGAGCTCTCACGCGTCGTCGAAACCGCGCTGCGGACGGACGGGTATCTCAAGGCGCGCGTGACGGCGCGGAACGAGCCGCACGGCACCGGGCACACGGCGCTCGTGTTCGACGTGCAGCCCGGCATGCGGGCGGTGATCGGCGCCATCACCGTCAACGGACCCGAAGGCTCGCGGGCGGAGTTTCTCGCCCAGCTGAAGATCACGAGCGGCATGCCGTTCGAGCGCGACGCGCTGCAGGCCCGCGTCGACAAGTACCTCGCCAGCCGCCGCGGACAGGGTTATTACGAGGCGAAGGTGGACGTCCTCGAAACCGCCGCCGCGAACGAACAGGTCGATCTGACGTTCGCAGTGCATCCAGGCAGCAACGTCAGCGTCGTCTTTGCGGGAGATTCGTTTTCCGGCGAGAAGAAGGAGCTCGTGCCGGTCGAGCGCGAAGGTTCGGTCGACGAGGACCTGCTCGAGGATTCGACCGCGCGCATCGAAGACGCGCTGAAGTCGCAGGGCTACAAGGACGCGATGGCGCCGCACGAGCGCACCGAAGCCGACGGCGAGCTGATTATCACGTTCCGCGTCAGCCGCGGGCAGCAGTACCGCGTCGCGCGCGTCGCGATCGCCGGCAACACGTCGGTGCCGCTCACCGATCTCCAGCCAGTGCTCCGGGTCCGCGAGGGAGCACCGTTCTCCCAGGCGGCGCTGGATGCCGAGGCGGCGGCCATCGAGGACGTCTATCGCCGATCGGGATTTGCCGCTCCGAAAGCCGAGACCACCATCACCGCGCAGCCGGTGTCCGGCGGCTACACGCCGGTACTCATCGACATCAACGTCGTCGAAGGCGTGCGGACGGTGGTGAAGTCGGTGAAGGTGACGGGCAACATGGCGTTCCTGGAAGGGATGCTGCTCGACGGCCTGCGCCTGCAGGCGGGACGACCGTTCGTCATCGCGAGCGTCTACGCCGACCGCGAAGCGATTCGCGTGAAGTACCTAAACTCCGGCTACGAGAACGTGACCGTCGAAGCGAGGCCCGAGCTCAATCGCGAGCGGACCGAAGCCAACATCGTCTACGCGGTCCGTGAGGGTCCGCAGGTGCTCGTCGACCACGTGCTCATCGTCGGGCCGGATCGGACCGATCCGAAGATCGTCGAGAAGGAGCTGCGGCTGCACGCCGGCGATCCGCTGAGCCGCGACGCCGTGCTCGAGAGCCAGCAGCGGCTGCGCGCGCTCGGGCTGTATCGCAGCGTCAGCATCAGCGAGCTGCGGCACGGCGAAGACAACCGGCGCGATCTGCTGGTGTCGGTCGAAGAAGGCCCGAGCCGGAGCGTCGCGTACGGCGGCGGCTTCGAGCTGGCGCGGCGCGTCATCACCTCCGAGACGACCGGCGAGGCCGAGGAAGTGTTCGATGCCGCGCCGCGGGGGTCGTTCGAAATCACCTGGCGGAACCTGTTCGGCACCAACCGATCGGCGACGCTGTTCTCGAGCCTGACGCTGCACCCGCAGGGCAACACGGTGCAGCAGAACATCACCGAGTACCGCGTCGTGAACACCTTTCGCGAACCGAAGGTCTTCAACACGCCGATCGACGGCCTCGTGACGCTGCTGCTCGAGCAGCAGTTCCGTTCGAGCTTCAGCTTCCATCGGGCCAGCGCGACGGCCGAAGCCACACATCGTCTCAGCAGCAGCGTGAGCGTCATCGGCACGTACCAGATTCAGCAGACGAACGTCTACGACGTAACGTCGGATCAGAACCTGATCGACCGCGTGTTCCCGAACGTCCGGCTGTCGTCGTTTTCGGCCTCCGTGCTTCGCGACACGCGCAACGACCAGATCGACCCGACCAAGGGCCAGTACTTCAGCGCCTACGGGCAGCTGGCCGCCAAGTCACTGGGCGGCCAGGTCGGCTTCTTCAAGTCGTTCTTCCGCGCATCGGCGTTCCGCCTGGTGCCGAACTCCCGTGGCATCGTGCTGGCGGGCAACGCGTTTCTCGGCCTCGCGACGGGATTTCCGCAGCAGGACGCCTCCGGTCAGACGATCGTGGACGCCGACGGCCAGCCCGCGCGCGACCTGCCGCAGAGCGAGCGCTTCTACGCCGGCGGCGACACGACGATGAGGGGGTTTGCGCTGGACCAGCTGGGCGTGCGGCACATCCCGTCGCAGCCGAACGACACCATCGACGCCAACGGCTTTCCGCTCGGCGGCAACGCCGAGCTGCTGTTCAACGTCGAGCTGCGCGTGCCGCTGTGGTGGAAGAACGTCGAGACGCACGGCTTTCTCGACACGGGCAACGTGTTCAGGCAGGTCGTCGACCTGAATTTCGCA
>Ga0157378_10006581_pt1 | contig 10149 bp, 12 predicted proteins | sample M65metaG_FD_115309 | JGI IMG/M metagenome (GOLD analysis project Ga0157378, IMG submission 115309) | Miscanthus rhizosphere microbial communities from Kellogg Biological Station, Michigan, USA - M6-5 metaG | ecosystem: Host-associated > Plants > Roots > Rhizosphere > Soil | place: USA: Michigan...
GAGGGGCGCCCGCCGCATCTCGTCGGCGAAGGTCTGTCGAGATACGTGAACGCATGCGCGTCGGCAGTTCCGGCCGGGGTGCCGAAATACTTGAGCAGACCTTCGCCGACGAGATGCGGCGGGCGCCCCTCGAAGCTGCCGAAACCCAGGTTGATGCTCGGCTCGCGATAGAAGCTCGGCAGGAGTTGCGCGTGGCAGTCCGTGAAGTGGAGCAAGCTCACGTTGCCGAACGGCGCGACGTCGTACATTCGAGCCGCGCCGCTGCCTTGGGCGAGCGCCTCGCGCGAAGCAAGCGGAAGTCCCGCCGCCGCTCCGGCCGCGAGCACGTTCAGGAATTCGCGCCGATCCATTCTGGAGATCCCCGTCGGCGGCCGCGCTGCAGGAAATCAGCGCGGCAAGTCGGCGTCACTTGTTGACGGGGGAGTCCGGATCCATCAGCAGCGCGACGACGTCGCTGATCTGCTGGACCGACAGGATGCCGCTGTGGCCGAAGCGCGGCATGTTCGTGCACGCGTTGTACGCCTCCGCGTTGTAGATCTTGCCGTACGCGTACTTGCGCATCTCGTCGCTGTAGCCTCGCAACTTGCCGAACTGGTACAGCGGGGGGCCGATGGTGCCGTAGGAGACTTCCTGGGGCGAGAGCCGATGACAGGCGTAGCAGTTGGCGCCGACGGGGCCCTTGGGGTCGTCGGAATACTGCATGCCGCGCCCTTCCTGCGCAATCCGCTCGCCGTTCTTCCAGTCGCCCAACAGCTTGCCGTCGGCAGGCCACTTGATCGACGCCAGATTGGCTTTCTCGATCCGCTCGGCGACGTCCTTCGGGATCACCTTGCCGGAATATTCGCTGCAGGTCTTCTGCGTGTCGTCCTGCACCAGCCGGTCGAGCTTCGCCTGTCCTTGCTCCTTGAACGAAGACTGGAGCACCGCGGCGGCCTTCGCACTGACCTCCGCGTCGCCCGGGGCCGTCGCGCACCCAAGCACGACCGCGACGGCAGCCGCGCAAGCGGCGAGCGCGCGTATCGATTGTCGGCGATTCATGGCGTCGTCCAAGGTCAGCGCTTGATCGCGGGCGCGTCGAAGGCGGCGCCGTTCGCGTTCCGGGCCAGGAACATCGTCAATGCGATCGATGCATCGGAGGCGAACACGAGCTCGGGGAATCGCTGCTGCCGGAAGCAATCGTTCAACCGCCACTGGAACGAGCGGAGCTCACCCTGCGACACGCGGTAAGCCGGCCAGGTCGTATACGCTTTCTGCGCGCCTGCGGTCTGCGTCAAATTCGGCAGGTCCTGCAGCCGTATCCGCTTGCCGTCCTCCCCGTGGCACGTCGCGCAGGCGAAGTCGTGCGTCCCGCCGCGGAAGTAGAACATCTTCTCGCCGAGCCGATAGGCTTCGCGCTCCTTCGGGTGGTCGAGCGCGACGTTCATCTTGACCCCGCGCGATTCCGAAGTCACGTACGCGACGTACGCCTCCATGTCGGCCTTCCGGTCCGGACCGCCGAAGGGACCCTTCTTGGCGTCGGCTTCGGAGAATCCCTGCAGCGTCACCATGCACCAGACGATCCGAGTCTCGAGATCCATCACGCGATCGGCATCGGCGAAATATCGCGGCAGCCGGGCGTAGGCGCCCTTCACGACGCCCGGCCCCAGCCCAAGATCGCACTGCTCGAGCGATGCGGTCTTCGGCCCGCGCTTCTGCTTCCAGAGGTCGGCGCCTCGCGCCTCCCAGAGCTCGGCGGGATTGCCGTCCTGCAGCGCCGCGCGGTATTTCGCGATCTCGTCTACGGCGTTGCCCTGGGCCGGCACGGCCGGCGCGCCGAATGCGGATACGAGCGCCAGCACGAACGCTGCAACCGGTGCGACGCCACGACGGACGCGCATCATCAGGCGATCACGGCTTCGTCGGTTCGCTTTTCGCCGCGACTGTCGACCCAGGTGATCTCGATCTTGTCTCCCTTCGCGCCGCCCTTGAACTTGAACGACAGGAAAGGATTCTTCGCGATCGCCGGACCCCATTGCGCGTTCAGCACCGGCTTGCCGTTGTGCGCGACCGTCACGTTCTGGATGAACCAGGCGGGAATCGTCTTTCCCTGCGCGTCCTTGCGCTGCCCCGTCTCCATCTCGTGGCTCATCAGCACTTTCACTTCTGTCGAGTCGCCGACGACGTTGGCGCGGATTTTCATCGGATCTGCCATTTGCTGCTCCTTTGCGCTAGCCGCCGCATCCGCCGAGAGTGACCTTGATCTCCTTCGACGCGACGTAATACTTGCCGTCGGCCTTCACGAGCGCGTAGACGTTCGAGCTCTGTCCCATCTTGACGCGCGTGCCGATCGAAGGCTCGGTACCCGGAAGGATGTCGAAGCTCGCGGCCAGGATGTTCGGATTCTTTTCGATCAGAATGGCGATCGACTCCGTTTTCGGCAGGGCGCTTGCGATGGTGATGGGGACGACTGCGCCGTTCTCCGCGATATCAGGCGTGGCGACGAACGCGATGTCCTTGCTCTGTGCCGGCGTGCCGCCGCCGACGGCCTTCACGGCTTCGTCCAGCGACTTCGCCTCGAACGCGCCTTTGTTCCAGGCTTGCGCTGCCGCATCGCCGGGCTTCAACCATCCTGCAGCCGCAAGGAGTGCGAAGAGCGTCAGTCCGCCGCCGGACTTGAGGACTTGCCTGCGCGTATTTTGCATTTGCCTACCCCACGAAGTTCGAGTTTTCGGCACGCCCGCCCAAAGAAAGACGGCACTGCGGCCGCCGGGCTATTCTAGCAGTTGATGCGGAACCCCTCGGGAGCTGCCGTTGCCGAATGGCTCTGCATCTTCCGGTGTTCCTCCATTGGACCCTGAAGAGGAGGTTCTCGTGCCGCGCGCCTGCCCGCCCCTTCGTCCCGTCCCCGGTCGACGCCGTGCCTGCGGTGTTCTCGTCGCTGCGACGCTCCTCCCACTCGCGCGAGCCAGGGCGCAGGCGCCTTCACGGGTCCCGACGCCCAGCCAGGCCGAGGGACCGTTCTATCCGAAGACCCTGCCGGCCGAGCGCGACTCCGACCTGACAGAGGTTGCCGGCCGGCCCGGAAAGGCCAACGGCACGCCGCTCTATCTCACCGGCCGCACGCTCACCCGCGACGGCCGGCCCGTCGCCGGCGCGAACATCGAGCTCTGGCAATGCGACGTGCACGGCCGCTATCACCACGCGGGCGACGAAGGCGTTCCGCGCGACGACAACTTCCAGGGTTACGGCGTTGCGACGACGGACAGCGACGGACGCTATGCCTTCAAGACGATCCGACCCGTGCCCTATTCGGGCCGGCCGCCGCATCTGCATATCCGGGTACGCCCCGCTTCCGGCGCACCGCTCACCACTCAAATCTACGTAGCGGGCGATGCCGTTGGCGGCGATCCGGTGCTGGGAGGATCGCCCAAAGGAACGCTCGCGCTGCTATCGATGGCGCTTGCTCCGGCCTCCGGCAAGGAACCGGATGCGCTGGCCGGAAGTTTCGACTTCGTCCTGCGCTGAAGCGACTTCGTCCCGCGCCGAGGTTTTTTCGTCCGGCCGGCGCGCGACCCCCGCGCCATGGTCGGCGGGCCGGCTTCAGTGGATCGTGGCGCTCGACAGGAACTTGATCTCTTCGCCCGACTTCAGCCGATAGACGCCGTCACCCAAGTGCAGCGCGCCGTCCATTTCCTGGCACGTGAAGGTGATCTCGGTGTCGCCGTGCGTGGCTTCGAGCACGACGTCGTCGGCGACGGTGCGTTCGTCGGGAATGCGCGTGTACTCGGTGGCAAAGACGACGCCGTCTATGAGGACGAACTCGGCGTTGTCCATCGCGCTCGCGAGGCTGCTCAGGTTGACCCCCGTTGTCATGACTCCTCCGTTGCCACGGCGGGCGGTGCATCTGCCCACCGTACGGCCCATATGCGGCCGGCACCGCCGGGCTTCAAGCCCGTTTACCCATGACGACACCGCCATCAACGCAGGAAGGCGCGTCGGCGTTGACCGGCCCGCCGGATCAGGCAACGAGGTCGCGAACGAAATTGGGAAGCGCGAGTGCGGCGCTATGCATGTCGCCGTTGTAATAGCGAAGGTCTCCGATCCCGCGCGCCGCAATGCGGCGGTCGACCTCGCCGGCGCTCATCGCTCGGACGTCGAGCGATGCCGATGCGCACGCCATCATCCACAGGCCGCCATACAACGGGATCGAAGTGAGATAGGGCGTGACGATCGGGAAGGCCTGCCGCAACGAAGCGAGTGTCGCGCGAATGCGCTGCGGGTGGGCGATGGGGCTTGCGATGTGCAGCGTCATCGCCCCGGAGGGTGTGAGCCGCGCGGCGCAAGCGCGATAGAAGTCCGGCGTATACAGCGTTTCCGACGGCCCGCCGGGATCGGTGAGATCGAGCACGATCAGGTCGAAGCGCCCCGAACAGGAACGCACGTATTCGAAGCCGTCGACGATCTCGAGCGTTAGCCGCGGATCGTCGAGCGCGCCGTGGTGGACCGCGTAGAAGTACTTGCGCGAAATGTCGACGACCGCCCCGTCGATTTCGGCGAGCGTCACCGACTCGATCGTGGGGTGCTTCAGGAGCTCCTCCGCCGATCCACCGTCGCCGCCGCCGACGATCAGCGCCCGCACCGGCCGCGAATGCGTCAGCGCCGCCGGATGCACCAGATTCTCGTGATAGAAGAACTCGTCCTTCTCGGACGTCATGAAGTGGCCGTCGAGCCGAAAGAGCTTGCCGAACGGCACGGTGTCGTGGACTTCGACCGCCTGGAATGCGGAAGCGAACTTCTCGAGCTGCTGCGCCGACCGGATGTGGAATCCCCAGTCGGCGGTGAGCTCTTCGATCAGCGCGTCGGAGGGAACGCGCGGCGGGGCGGATGAGGGCGGTTTCGCCCCTTCAGTCATCCTTGCCGCCGCGAACGATCGCCTGATACTTCGTGCGCTTCGGCTGCATCGCGGCCTCGAGCGCACGAAACAGGCGCTTCGCCTTGTCGCTGTTGTCGGTGGCGAGATTGCACACGTAGACGTCGACGGTCACGAATCCGTATTCCGGCCAGGTGTGGATGGCGAGATGCGATTCGGCGAGCAGCACCGTTCCCGTGACGCCCTGCGGCTCGAACTGGTGGAACGAATTGCCGACCACCGTAAGCCCCGCGTCGCGGACGGCATCGAGGCACAGCGCGCGCAAGCTCGACGCGCGAGTGAATTCAGGCGTGTGCGCCGGGCACTCGTACCATTCGCCCAGAAGATGGATGCCGTCCATTCGTCGCCCCCTTGCGCTCCCGGCTGGCTGATGCAAACGGGCGCTCGATTGCATCACCGCGGGCTCTGCCGGCGCGCCCCCATGATCGCGCGCCGATGAAAAAGCCCCGCTCCCCTGCGCAGGAAGAAGGGCGCCCGCTACGCACCGATCAGTGGCGTGCTACCTGCGCGTTACCTAAGTTGCGCGCCCCACTTGTGTGCACCATTGAAAACATTCAATTATTGCACAAAGCGCCGTCGGGCGCGATAATTTCACGTTCCACGGCCAGTGAACGCAAGCTCCCTTGAGGTCCGGCGCCGCCGGATTCTTGCAAAGCATCCCGGCCGCGGAGCCGCCGCCTTCGACCCCTCGCGTAACGAAATCCGCCTTCTTCCATGACCGACGCCGTTCCCACTTCCCAACTTGCGAACGCGATTCGCGCGCTCGCGATGGACGCCGTCGAAGCGGCCAAGAGCGGCCATCCCGGGATGCCCATGGGCATGGCCGAAATCGCGGTCGCGCTCTGGACCCGCCATCTCGTCTACAACCCGGCAAATCCGAAATGGGCGAACCGCGACCGCTTCGTGATCTCGAACGGGCACGGCTCGATGCTGCTGTACGCGCTGTTGCATCTCACCGGGTACGACCTGCCGATCGAGGAATTGAGGCGCTTTCGCCAGCTGGGCTCGAAGACGCCGGGACATCCGGAAACCGGGCTCACGCCCGGAGTCGAGACGACGACGGGCCCGCTCGGACAAGGCTTGGCCAACGCCATCGGCATGGCGATCGCCGAACGGCTCCTCGCCGCCGAATTCAACCGCCCGGACCACGCCATCGTCGACCATCGCACGTATTGCTTCGTCGGCGACGGTTGCCTGATGGAAGGCATTTCGCACGAAGCGGCGTCGCTCGCCGGCACCCTCGGCCTTTCCAAGCTGACGGTGTTCTACGACGACAACGGCATCTCGATCGACGGTGAAACGAAGGGCTGGTTCACCGACAACACTCCGGAGCGGTTCGAGGCCTACGGCTGGAACGTGGTCAGCCACGTCGACGGCCACGACGTCGATGCCGTCGATCGCGCAATCCGGGACGCCGAGCTGGTTACCGATCGGCCCACGCTCATCTGCTGCAAGACGATCATCGGCAAGGGCTCGCCGCACAAGGCCGGGACGGCGGAGGCCCACGGCGCGGCGCTGGGCGAAAAGGAAGTGGCGCTGACGCGCGCCGCGCTCGGCTGGACCTATCCCCCGTTCGTGATCCCCGACTCGATCTATTCGGCGTGGAACGCGCGCGAGCGCGGCGCCAAGGCAGAGGACGCCTGGGCGAAGCGCTTCGCGCAGTATCGCGCGGCTTACCCCGCTCTCGCGGCCGAATTCACGCGCCGGACTCACGGCGAACTGCCCGCGACGTGGAGCGAGACGACGAGCGCCTTCGCCGCCGCGCAGGACGGCAAGGCTGAAACCATCGCCACCCGCAAGGCTTCGCAGCAGGCGCTCGAGACGTACGCCAAGGCGCTTCCGGAATTGCTGGGCGGCGCGGCCGACCTCACCGGATCGGTGTTCACGAACTGGTCGGGCAGCAAGCCGATGACGCACGATGCCCCCGGCAACTACATCAACTTCGGGGTGCGTGAATTCGCGATGTGCGCGATCGCCAACGGGCTCGGCCTGCACGGCGGCTTCATCCCGTACGTCGGCACGTTCCTCACGTTCTCCGACTATTCGCGGAACGCGTTGCGAATGGCGGCGCTGATGAAGCTGCGCTCGATCTTCGTCTTCACCCACGATTCGATCGGGCTCGGCGAGGACGGGCCGACGCATCAATCGATCGAACATGCGGCAAGCCTGCGGCTCATCCCGCACATGGATGTCTGGCGGCCGTGCGACACCGTCGAGACGGCCGTCGCGTGGGCGGCGGCGATCGAAAGAGCGGACGGGCCTTCGTGCCTCCTGTTCACGCGGCAGAACGTGGCGTTCGAAAAGCGCGACCCCGCGCAGATCGCGTCGATCCGCCGCGGCGGCTACGTGCTCGCCGACTGGAACGGAGCGAGCGCGAAACGAGTGGTGGTCATCGCCACGGGCTCGGAAGTCGGCATCGCAATGGGCGCGCGCACGGCGCTCGCCGCGGACGGCATCGCGGTGCGTGTGGTCTCGATGCCCGGCACCAACGTCTTCGACCGTCAGGACGCGTCATACCGGGTGAGCGTGCTTCCTCCGGGCGTGCCGCGCGTCGCGGTCGAAGCAGGCTGCACCGGCGGCTGGCACAAGTACGTCGGAGCCGTCGACGACGGCCACGGTGCGATCGTCGGCATCGACACGTATGGCGAGTCCGCGCCGGCCGCAGCGCTCTTCAAGCATTTCGGCTTCACCGTCGAGAACGTCGTTGCCGCGGTGAAGCGCGTGGCGGCATGAAGGCTTCGGCGTGTCGGAAATGAGCGGAGTGTCGATCCGGCGCGCAACCCCGGGCGACGCCCCGGCGATCGCTCAGGTGCGCGTGGACAGCTGGCGCTCGACGTATCGCGGAATGATTCCGGACGCCTACCTCGACGGGATGCAGGTCGAGGCGAGCACCGCGCTCTGGGACCGCGTGCTGACGGCCGGGCCGAACACCACATGCGTGTTCGTGGCGGAACATGGATCGGTGGTCGTCGGGTTCAGTTGCGGCAACCGGCTTGTCGAACCCAGGCATGGGCTCGACGCCGAGCTCACCGCGGTTTACCTTCGTCGCGAGTTCCAGAGGATGGCCCTGGGCCGGCAGCTCGTCCGCGCCGTCGTGGAGGCCCAGACCGCGCTTGCGGCGACCGGACTCATCACCTGGGTGATCGCCGGCAACAAGCCCGCGCGCACTTTCTACGAGAGCCTCGGCGGCGAACTCCTCGTCGAGCAGCCTTTTCATTGGGACGGCATGGATCTGGTGGAGGCCGCCTACGGCTGGCGCGATCTGCCCGCGCTTGCCGGCGCCTGCACCGCCGCCTTGTCGGAAACCGGAACTTAAGAGCAACCTGGAGAAACGGAATGACCATCAAAGTCGCCATCAACGGCTACGGCCGCATCGGCCGCAACATCCTCCGCGCGCACTACGAGTACGGCAAGAAGCACGATCTCGCCATCGTCGCCGTCAACGACTTGGGCAGCCCGGAGACGAACGCGCACTTGACGCGCTACGACACGGCACACGGCAAGTTCCCCGGCACGGTAGTGGTCGACGGCGACGCGATGGTCGTCAACGGCGACAGGATCAAGGTGCTGGCGCAGCGCAACCCCGCCGAGCTCCCGTGGGGCGCCCTCGGCGTCGACGTCGTGCTCGAATGCACAGGGCTCTTCACGACGAAGGAAAAGGCGTCGGCGCATCTGAAGGGTGGCGCGAAGAAAGTGATCATCTCCGCGCCGGGCGGCAAGGATGTCGACGCGACCGTCGTCTACGGCGTCAACCACGGCACGATCAAGCCTTCGCACACGGTGATCTCGAACGCGTCGTGCACGACCAACTGCCTGGCACCGCTGGTCAAGCCTCTGCACGACAAGATCGGCGTCGTCAACGGCCTCATGACGACCGTCCACGCCTACACCAACGACCAGGTGCTGACCGACCTCTATCACGAGGACCTGCGCCGCGCGCGCTCGGCGACGATGAGCATGATCCCGACGAAGACCGGCGCCGCCGCGGCGGTCGGTCTCGTGCTGCCGGAGTTGAACGGCAAGCTCGACGGCTACGCCATCCGCGTGCCGACGATCAACGTGTCGATCGTCGACCTGTCGTTCATCGCAGCGCGCGACACGACGGTGGACGAAGTGAACGCCATCATGAAGGCAGCGGCCGACACCGGCCCGCTCGCCGGCATCCTCAACTACAACACCGGGCCGCTCGTATCGGTCGACTTCAACCATGACCCGGCCTCCTCGACCTTCGATGCCACGCTGACCAAAGTGTCGGGCCGTCTCGTCAAGGTCGCATCGTGGTACGACAACGAGTGGGGCTTCTCCAACCGGATGCTCGACACGACGGTTGCGATGATGGCCGCGAAGTAATCCACGCAAGCGTTTCCACCATGCCCAATCCCTTCACCGCGCATCCGGCCTCCGTTGGCGAGACCTACCTCCAGCATTTCGCCTTCGCGTTCCGGTTCGGCGCGCGAATGCTCGCGGGCGGCGCGGCCGCCACGATCCACTCGGTGTTCCCGTTCCTGTTCGTGACGACGGCGAGCCGCATCAGCGACCAGCTGGTCGAGATGCGCGCCGCATCGCGAGGACGGCACGTGCGCCTCGTCGACACCGAAACGATGCAACCGCTCGACTACCACATCTGACCGCCATGCCCTACCGCCGGCTCGCCGAAATCGACGTCCGCGGCAAGCGCGTCTTCATCCGCAGCGACATGAACGTGCCGCAGGATGATGCCGGCAACATCACCGACGACTCCAGGATCAAGGCGTCGGTTCCTGGAATCGAGGATGCGTCGGCGCGCGGCGGCGCCATCATGGTCACGTCGCACCTGGGCCGCCCGACCGAAGGGCAGTGGAGCGAGGCCGATTCGCTCGCGCCCGTCGCGCGCCGGTTGTCGGAGTTGTTGGGCCGTCCGGTGCCGCTCGTTCGCGACTGGGTGGAAGGCGGCGCATGGCACGCCGCGCTCAGGGCCGGCGACGTCGTGCTGCTCGAAAACTGCCGCTTCAACTCCGGCGAGAAAAAGGACGACGACGCTCTCGCGCGGAAGATGGCGAGCCTCTGCGACGTCTACGTCAATGATGCCTTCGGCACCGCGCATCGCGCCGAGGCGACGACGCACGGAATTGCCCGCTACGCGCCCGTCGCTTGCGCCGGTCCGCTGCTCGCCGCGGAGCTCGATGCCCTCGGCAAGGCGCTCGCGAATCCGGCGCGTCCGCTCGTCGCCATCGTCGGCGGATCGAAGGTCTCGACCAAGC
>Ga0157378_10006582_pt1 | contig 10149 bp, 10 predicted proteins | sample M65metaG_FD_115309 | JGI IMG/M metagenome (GOLD analysis project Ga0157378, IMG submission 115309) | Miscanthus rhizosphere microbial communities from Kellogg Biological Station, Michigan, USA - M6-5 metaG | ecosystem: Host-associated > Plants > Roots > Rhizosphere > Soil | place: USA: Michigan...
AGCCGTCGTGGGTGCGCACGATCTTGTGGTGCTCGAGGAAGCCGTCCTCGAAGCCGCGCTGCACGGCGATCTCCAGGCCGCCGGCGCGCGGCTGGTAGAGCTGGATGTGGCCGAAGTCGGCCGCACAGCTGGCCATCGCGTTGTCGAGCACGTCGCCGAGCGCCGCATGCAGGTCGCTCGCGGTCAGCAGACGGCTGCTCAAGCCATGCAGCCGCTCCATCGCGGCCAGTTCGCTGGCCAGCAGCTGCTGGTTGATGCGCAGCTGCGTTGCGGATTCGCGGTGGCGCTGATTGGCGCGCCGCATCCCCTCGCCCAACCCGATGATGAAGGCACACGACAGCGCGTACAGCGCGAGTTGCAGTGCGGCAGCCGGCTGGCTCAAGTCGACCGAGCCCCCGGGGTCGACGAACAGCACCGTCACCATCGCATAGCCGAGCGCGGCGCACAGCGTGGCCTGCGCCCAGCCGCCGAGCCACACCGAGATCGCCACCGCACCGTACAGCGTGATGTACGCAACGCTCTGGCCGAGCCAGGGATGCAGGAACCAGCGCAGGTGCACCGCGGCGCAGGCCGCCGCGAGCGCGCCGCCGACGCTGGCCAGATCAGGCCACGGCGAGCGCGGCTGGCGCAGCGACCATTCGCGCGTCAGGTACACCAGCAGCAGATAGGCCGACACCACGAAACTCGCGCGCGACGCGTGCCAGCCCAGCGTGTAGCGCCCGCCACCGAGGCTGCTCAACACCAGGTCGGCGATGGTGGCCGCCAGCACCAGCGAGAGCCACAGGTACAGCGTGTCGTTGAAGGCGCGCTTCCACCACACCAGCACCAGCGCCAGCGCGGACAGCGCCACCCACACCCACATCAGCGACTGGTTGGCTTCGGTCCAGTGGCTGCCGGCCATCGAGGGGTCGTCGATCTGCACGGCGCCGTACGCCGCCAGCGCACACACGGCGCCCGCCGCCAGCAGCCCCAGCAGCAGGTACCAGCCGCGGCGAGTCGGCGCAGCCGGCGGCCGCGCGCGCCGCAGCTCGAGCGCGATCGCCGTCAGATAGGTCAACGCGACACCGCCACGCCACGCCGAGAACAGCCAGCCCACGGTGTGCTCGTTGCCGAACGGCGGCTGCGCAAACAGAGCGCCCGGGAAGGTGGCCGCATGCAACAGCGCCATCAGCGCGCTGTACAGATAGCCGGCGGCCAGCACGAGCAAGGGCGCGCGCCCGGTCGCGCGGTACCAGGCGCCCAGCAGCAGAGCAGTGCCGAGATTGGCGAGCAGGATCGCCGCGGCGATCACCACGGTGACGCGGGGATCGTCGACGCCGGGCTCGCCGGCCCACGGCACGATGGCCAGCACGCCGACGATGTACGCGCTGGTCAGCGTGACGAACGCGCGCCGCTCCGGCGCCGACGGCACGCGTGGGCCAGCCGGCATGGCATCGGTCGTCACCTGCATCGCTGCCACTGCACCCATCGACCTCAAGAGCCCGACCGGTTATACGCGATGCCCGTGCACGCTGCGCCGGTGCGGTCTTGCGTCGGCCGGGGCGCGCTCGGCAAGGGCGTCGATGCCGGCGCAGCGACCCGGATGCAGTGCCGGCGCGAGGGCCCGGTCGGCGCCGCTAGATCAACGGTGCCGGACCGCTGCTGGACCAGTCGGTGTAGAGCTCCCACAACTCGACGCCGTCGCTGCAGCACTCGCTGCTCGGCCGATACGCCTGCACCGCATCGAAGCCACGCGCCGCTTCGTCGGCCATCGTGATCTCGGTGGTGCCCTCGGGCACATACGCGCTGCCCCCAGGCGCGCTGCCGCTGCGCCCGGCGATCACCTTGAGCCTCCCGCCGCCCGCGTGCAAGTCTACCGCCGCCGCGCCGTTTTTCAGGCGGCGCACGCCTCGTCAGCGCGGGCCCGCAGCGCGTGCCGGCGCGTGGGCAAACGCCGCTTCGATTGCAACAGAGCATGCACAGTTGCATGCGCTCGTGTCGCTGCATCCGCGGCGCGCCGGACCCATGCGCCGCGCGCGTTCAGCGCCTTTTCAATGCGCCGGGTGCGCGTGCGGTCGCGTGCGCGGCAGCAGGATCGTCACCACGCCCAGCAGCGGCAGGTAGGCGATCGCGTGGTAGACGAATTCGATGCTGGTGCGATCGGCCAGCACGCCGAGCACCGCCGCGCCGAGCCCGCCCATGCCGAAGGCGAAGCCGAAGAACAGCCCCGACACCATGCCGATCTTGCCGGGCATCAGCTCCTGCGCGTAGACCACGATCGCCGAGAACGCCGACGACAGGATGAGGCCGATGACGATCGTCAGCGTCGTGGTCCAGAACAGGTTGGCGTGCGGCAGCAGCAACGCGAACGGCGCCACGCCGAGGATCGAGACCCAGATCACCGGCTTGCGCCCCATGCGGTCGCCGACCGGACCCCCCACCAGCGTGCCGAGCGCCGACGCGAACAAGAAGACGAACAGGTGCACCTGTGCGCTTTGCACCGACAGCCCGAACTTCTCCATCAGGTAGAAGGTGTAGAAGCTGCTCAGGCCGGCGACGTAGAAGTACTTCGAGAAGATCAGCACCAGCAGCACCGCGATCGCCAGCACCACGGTCTTGCGCGGCAGCGGGTTGACCACCGGCCGCTGGGCCGCGCGCACCGCGGCCGCGGCGTGGTGGTGCGCATACCAGCGGCCCACCTGCAGCAGCAGCACGATCCCCAGCAGCGCCGCCAGGCCGAACCACGCGACGCTGCGCTGGCCGAACGGCACGATCACCGCGGCCGCCACCAGCGGCCCGATCGCGCTGCCGGTGTTGCCGCCGACCTGGAACACCGACTGGGCCAGTCCGTGCTGGCCGCCCGAGGCCATGCGTGCGACGCGCGACGACTCCGGGTGGAAGATCGCCGAGCCCAGGCCCACCAGCGCGGCCGCGACCAGCACGGTGGCGAAGTTGGGCGCGACCGAGAGCAGCAGCAGGCCGATCAGCGTCGATGTCATGCCCAACGGCAGCGAGTACGGCGAGTGCCGGCGGTCGGTGTACAGGCCCACCACCGGCTGCAGCAGCGACGCGGTCAGCTGATAGGTCAGCGAGATCAGGCCGATCTGCGCGAAGCTGAGCTGGAACTCGCCCTTCAGGATCGGATAGATCGCCAGGATCAGCGACTGCATCATGTCGTTGATCAGGTGCGACACGCTGACCGCGCCCAGCACGCGGTAGGTGGTGCCTTGGCGCTGCGCGGGCAGCGGCAGCGATGCAAAGGGTGTCGACATGCGAGCGATGCGCCGGCCGTGCGGCCGTGGCGCGGTGCGGTGTTTCTAGGTCGGCCGCCGGGGCGCTTGGCGTGGCGCCGCGCGGCCGCGGCCGTGCCTCACGTCTTGGCGTCGGCAGGCGGCGTGGTCACCACCTGGCCATCCTTGACCGGCAGCGTGGCGCCCGGCTTGTGCGACAGCCGCACCACGCCGTCCTTGCCCTCGAGGCGGTAGGTCACGTCGTAGCCGATCAACTTCTGCGACTTGTCCTGCACGGTCTCGCAGCGGCGCTCGGTGCTGGTGACCACGTCCTTCTGCTGCATGTTCTTCTGCACCTGGTTGCCGGCATAGCCGCCGGCGGCCGCGCCCGCGACGGTGGCCACCGTCTTGCCCTTGCCGCCGCCGATCGTGCTGCCGAGCAGACCACCGGCCACCCCGCCGATCACCGTGCCGGCGACGCGGTGCTCGTCCTTCACCGGCGCCTGGCGCTGCACCTGCACGTCCCGGCATTCCTCGCGCGGCGTGACGACGGTCTGCGTCACTTCCCGCACCGAGACCACGTCGGCGACCTTGGGCTGCGTCAGCGCCTTGTAGCCGGTGACGCCACTGGCGCCCAGCACCACCATCGCGATGCCTCCGAGCGCGATGCCCTTGACCATTGACTTGTCCATCCGTCGTTGCCTCTGCCGAACCGCGGCGTCGACCATCTTACGCGGCGCCGTCGCGACGGCCGATGAGGATCGGCCGGCCCAACTGCAAGCGGCTGTTGCAGCCCACGTGCACGTGAGCACGAAATGGCGGCATCCGGCGCGCTATTTCGCGTGCTGCGCGGCCGGCCAGGCACCGAAGATCGCTGGGTCGAAGCCCTTGCACGGGGCAAGAGCTCGCAAGGAGCCCATGCTGACTTCCGCCACCCTGACCCAGCTGTACGCGGCGTTCGCCGTTCTCATCGGCCTGGCCGGCATCGGTGTCGGATGGGCCGTGCGCGGCCGCACGCGCGGCGCGCCGGCGCAGGCCCCGCGCGCCGACGCCAAGGCGGCCACCGATGCACTCACCGGCCTGATGGCGCGCGAGGCGTTCGAAGCGGCCCTCGCGCACGCGCTCGACACCGAGCCCGACAACGGCCGCCACGGTGCGCTGCTGTACGCCGGGCTCGACGGCTTTCGTCTCGTCAACGAAGGCCACGGCCATGCGCAGGGCGACAAGGTGCTCGCCGCGACGGCCCACCTGCTGCGCGACGCGTGCGGCGCGCGCGTGCCGATGTGCCGCATGGCCGGCGACGAATTCGCGATCTGGCTGCACGCCGACGCTGCCACCTGCGAGGCGATCGCGCAGCGCGCGGCCGATGCGTTCAACGGCGGCGTGGCGCTCGACGGCCAGCGCCATGCCGCAGGCATCTCGATCGGCGTCGCGCTGTTTCCCAAGCACGGCACCAGCGCGCAGCTGATTACCCGCGCGGCGGCCGCGATGCGCTCGGTCAAGCGCGCGGGCGGCGGCTCGCACGCGTGGTTCGATCCGCGCATCGAGACCGAGCAGCGCGAGGAGTTTCGCATCGCGCAGGACCTGCGCCAGGCCATCTCGCGGCGCGAGCTCGAGCTGGTCTACCAGCCGAAGATCGACGCCGCCAGCCTGCAGGTCACCGCGGTGGAGGCGCTGCTGCGCTGGAAGCATCCGACGCTGGGCATGGTGTCGCCGGCGCGCTTCATCCCGATCGCCGAGAAGCACGGCCTGATCGAGGCGATCGGCAACTGGGTGCTCGAATCGGCGCTCCGGCAGGCCGCGCTGTGGCGCAAGGCCGGCCTGCGCATGCGGGTGGCGATCAACGTGTCGGGCTATCAGATGCGCCAGGACGATTTCGCCGGCCGCCTGGAGCGCGGCCTGCGCCAGCACAGCCTGCAGCCCAACCGCTTCACCTGCGAGATCACCGAATCGGTGGCGATGGAAGACACGCAGGTCACACGGCGCGCGCTGGCCAGGCTGGGCAAGCTCGGCGTGCACGTGTCGATCGACGACTTCGGCACCGGGCACTCGAGCCTGGCGACGCTGCGCCGCCTGCCGGCGCAGGAACTGAAGATCGACCGCGCGTTCGTGGTCGACATGGAGCGCGACGCCGACGCGAAGGCGATCGTCGTCGCGGTTCTGACGATGGCGCGCACGCTCGGCCTGCGCGTGGTGGCCGAGGGCGTCGAGACCCCGGCGCAGCGCGACCTGCTGGTGCAGCTCGGCTGCGACGAGCTGCAGGGCTACCTGTTCGCCAAGCCGATGAGTGCGCGCGCCATCGCGCTGTGGGCGATGGATGCGCCGGCGTCGCTGGTGCAGACCTTCCGCCCGTCGCTGTTCAAGGACACGGCGATCACATCGGCCCCCACCGAACTGATGCGGCGCTGAGCGCGCCGCCGCGTCAGCGGCCGGTGTGGTGTGTGCGCGCGCGGTACGCGCGCGGCGTCATCCCGAAGCTGCGGCGAAACGCGCGCCCGAACGACGACTCGTCGCCGTAGCCCACCAGCTTGGCGATGTCGGCGATCGCCAGCGGCGTGCCGTGCACGTAGTCGCCCGCCAGCGTCATGCGCACCTCGGTCAGCACCTGCTGATACGACGTGCCCTCGGCGGCCAGGCGACGGCCGAGCGTGCGTTCGCTCAACTGCAGGGCCTGCGCCGTCGCGGCGAGGCTCATCAGCCGCCTCGGGCGCTTCAGCAGCGCGCGTCGCACGGTGGCCGCGACGCTCGCGCCGCCGTGCATCTGCGCGAGCAGCCGCTCGCACTGCTCTTCGCACAAACGATGCGCCTCGCCGTGCGCATGGCGCATCGGCCTGTCGAGCAGCTCGCGGCGCATGCACACCAGCGAGCACGGCTGCTCGAAGCGCACCGTGCTGCGGAACACCTCGCGGTAGCGCTCCGGCAGCTGCGGGTCGCGGTAGGCACAGTGCACGGCCTCGAAGTACGGCCCGTCGCCCACCATCATGCGCCACGCCTGGGCCAGCGCCGCCATATCGCGCTCGATCCACAGCACGCGCGACAGAGGGCCCAGCACCGGCGGCTCGCGCTCGAGGATCGCCAGCTCCACCAGCCCATCGCCCACCTCGCGCAGCTCCAGCCCGAGGTAGGGCCGCAACAGCGCACCGAAGCGGATGCGCTCGGCGATCGCCTCGCCCAGCGTATCGGCCGACAGCACCGTGTAGCCGACGATGCCGCTGTCCAGTGCACTCGACAGCGCGGCCATGGTCAGGCCGAGGCCGCGCTGCGGATGAGCCTCGAGCACGTGCTCGGTCCAGGCCGCGGCGCGCCGCAGATCGATCGGCGTGTCGGGCCTGATCGCCTTCGGCAGGCCGAAGGCCGCCAGCGTCGCGCCGACCTCCACGCCGCGCGCGTGCAACGCCTCGACCACCTTGAGCACCTGCGTGCCAGGCACGCTGTCCCACAGCTCCGGCTCGAGGCGCAGCGGCGAGATCATGGCTGGTGGTTCGCCCTTGGGGCGCTCGGTCAATGGGCAGCGTGGCCGCGATGTTAGTCCGCCCGCATGACCGCCGCGCCGGCACGCTGCGAGGCCGCTCGGGCACTTCGCGCCACATGCGACGGCGCCGTGGCGGGCGCTGCCGGTTTTGTGCGCGCGGCCAAAAAACAAACACGCATGTCGCGGCATTTGCAGCGGCGTCGCACCGGCACGGTTGTCGATAGTCGAGCCCGCTGACGCCGTGGGCCGCGACCGCGGCATCGGCACGCACTGGAGCGCCCTTGGCACCGTTGCGCCACGCCGCACGCCGCCAAGGGTCGACCGTCACCGTTTCACCTCCGCGCGCGTCGCGCGCGACCGGGGCATGAATTCAAGACACCCACACACCGTCCTGCTGGTCGACGACAACGAAGTCAACCGCTACCTCGCCAAGTTCGCGCTCGAGCAAGCGGGCTTTCGCGTGATCACCGCCGCCGATGGCGCCGAGGCGCTGCGCCAGGCCATCGAGCACCGGCCGAGCCTGGTGCTGATGGATCTGCTGATGCCGGTGATGGACGGCTACGAGGCGACGCAGCGCCTGAAGGCCGACCCGCAACTGCACGCGATTCCGGTGGCCGCGCTGACCGCCTGTGTCACGGCGGCTGACCGCAAGCGGGCGCACGACGCCGGCTGCGACGGCTGCATCGACAAGCCGATCGACGTGCGGCGCTTTCCTCAGCAGGTGGCGGGTTATCTCGCCGGGCGGCTGCCGCAGAGCTGACCCCCGACCTCGGCTGGGCCCTTCGGTTGCTCTTCACCCGGGGCGTTCAACGGACGCCTGATCGAAGTCGAAACCGAGTTCCGCAACGATGGGCTCTATCTCGTGCGCACCGTGTGCGTCGAGGTGCGCAAGGGCAAGGCGATCGTGATCGACGAGATGCCGTACGACGCGAGCGCCGGCGAGGCCACAGTGGTCGACCGCGCCACGATGACCACCACGGCACGCATCAAGAACCGGATGTGACCGGCGGCGCGCGGCCGCCGGCCACGCCGCGCTCAATGCGACGCTGCTTCCTGCTCGCTGACGAGTTCTTCCTTGCGTGCGGCAAGCGCCGCACCGAGCGCCACCAGGTCGGCCTTGGCCTTCTTGACCTTCGGGAAGAGCTCGGTCTCTTCTTCCTTCACGTGGTGGCGGATGTATTCGCCGAGCACCTGCACCTTGGCGTCGAACAGTTCGTCGCCGGGATTGGCGTCTTCGATCTGCGCGATCAGGTCCTTCGCGCTCGCGTGCTCGACCACGGCCTCGTCGAGCAGGTCCTGGCCGTCATCCTCGAGCGCGGCGCGCGCGGCCGGATAGAACAGTTCTTCCTCGATCGTGGCGTGCACGGTCAGCATCGCGCAGATCTGCGCCGCGAGCAGGCCCTTCTCGCCGTCGTCGGCGTCGGCCTTGCACAGTTTCTCGTACTCCTTGAACAGAGCGTCGACCTCCTTGTGATCGGCGCTGAGCAAGGCAATCGCATCCGTTTTCTTCTGGGCAGCTGGCATGTCAGTCTCTCCTTGGCAAAAGTGGACTTGCTGCGCGGCAAGGCCTATGCCCACGCCACATGCCTCAGGCGGTCTTGGCGACGTAAGCGCTGCACCAGCCCGGGCCGGCGACGCTGCGGCCTGCGAACAAGGTGCACGGCCCGCTCGGCGCAGTGGCCGCCGCCTGATAGAACTGGCAGGTGCCGCAATGCTGCGGCGGCGCGTACTTCGGAAAGCGCGCTTTGTCGGCACGACTGGCGTCGGTGACGTAGCCCAGCGACTGCGCCTGCGGCTCGCTCTCGGTCACCGCCTTGGCGGCATCCTGTGCAACGGTCCAGCGCGACAGCGTGGCCAGACCGGACAGCGGGATGAACTTCAACAATTGGCGGCGTGGGTTCATGCAAGGCTCCATCGTGGCGTCGGCGACGCCGGCTCGAACGCCCGCCCGGCGTGCGAACGCAGCAACGCACGTTCCCGGTCCGCAGGGTCGTGATGCCGTGCCGCGGCGCCGGTCGCGGGATGCAGCCGGCGGGAACGCGCCGTGCCGGCGCGCGTGCGGGGCCTCTCCCGGCGACCCGTCGGCGAAGCCCGCACAGGCCAAGTGCGCAGCGCTGTCAGCTCATCCTTCTCACCGCCCGAGAGGAAAGAACTACACGCCGGGCCGCGTGACTTGCCGCAACCCGCCGCGCCGTGCAACACCCTTGAGAACGCCAGCGATGAAGATCACCCCCTTCCTGATGTTCGATGGCTGCGCCGAGGCGGCGATGTCGCTGTACGCGTCGTTGTTCCCCGATTCGCGCATCGCCGAGATCGAGCGCTACGGCCCCGACGCGGCCGGCGTCGCGGGCAGCGTCAAGCGCGCGCGACTGCGCCTGGCCAGCTGCGACCTCATCTGCATCGACAGCCCGGTGCAGCACGCGTTCAGCTTCACGCCGTCGATCTCGCTGTTCGTCAACCTCGACTCGCGCGCGCAGTTCGATGGCGTGTTCCACGCGCTGTCGGAGCAGGGCAAGGTGCTGATGTCGCCCGGCGACTATGGTTCGGCGCAGTGGTTCGCGTGGGTCGAAGACCGTTTCGGCGTCACCTGGCAGCTGCGCGTGCCCTGAGCGCGCGGCCTCAGCGCAGCGTGTCGCCGCGCACGCGCGCGATCTGGTGCTCGTGCCGGCGCTCCATTGCGTCGTCGATCAGCAGGCGCACGCGCGTCACGTCGTCGAGGTCCCAGTGCAGGCACAGCATGCCGAACTGGCCGATCGCCTCCGTGTCGGCGCGCTTGGTGGCGGCGTTGACGCGCGCGATCGCCTGCTGAACCCATTGGGCCACCAGCGGATCGTCGGCGCGCTGCGTCAGCGCCGAGCGGTCGCCATAGGGGCCCTCTTCGACCCAGGCGCTGGCCGCTCCAGGCACGCCTTCGTCGGCCGCGCGCTCGGCCAGTTCGAGGCGTTGGCTCACCTGTTGCGCCGACAGGTCCCCGCACGCCTGCGCGATGCGCTGCGCGCCGTCGCCGTAGCGCTGGCGCAGCTGCTTCGATTCGCGATCGGGCGGCAGCGCGGTCAGATAGCGGTCGAACTCGATCGCGTGCGCGCACGCCGCCAGCACGTCGAACGCCTGGAAGCGCTCTTGCGCGCTGGTGCGCCCGAGCAGCCGTTCGACGCGCGCGCGCAGGCTGTTCGACTCGGGCGTGACCGTCGGCGACGGGCGGTTCATTGCTTCGGCGCGCGCAGGCACGTCGGGGGCGCGCCTCACCGATGCGGTGCGCGCCACGAGCAGCTCGTCGCCTTGTCGCGGCGCGGCGCCGCGCAGCGCAAACCAGCCCGACAGCGCGAGCAGCGCCGCGCCGAGTGCCAGGACCATGCCACGCGACATCGTGTTCGCCGCGCGCCGCAGCCGGCGCAGCGGCAATGGGCAGTGTGCTGCGCGCGGTGGGCTGCAGTCAACCGCACGCGCGGTGCCGCGCCGGCGTGCAAG
>Ga0157378_10006583_pt1 | contig 10147 bp, 1 predicted proteins | sample M65metaG_FD_115309 | JGI IMG/M metagenome (GOLD analysis project Ga0157378, IMG submission 115309) | Miscanthus rhizosphere microbial communities from Kellogg Biological Station, Michigan, USA - M6-5 metaG | ecosystem: Host-associated > Plants > Roots > Rhizosphere > Soil | place: USA: Michigan...
CCGCATGAGGGGTCGTGTGGGTCGGGCACGGTGTTTGTGTATTCGGGGCAGGGTTCGCAGTGGGTGGGGATGGGCCGGCAGTTGTTGGCCGATGAGCCGGCGTTCGCGGCTGCGGTGGCGCAGCTGGAGCCGGTTTTTGTTGCCCAGACCGGGTTTTCGCTGACCGAGGTGCTCGCCCAGGGCGGTGAGCTGGTCGGTATTGAGCGGATTCAGCCGGTGCTGGTCGGGGTGCAGATCGCGTTGACCGAGTTGTGGCGGGCCTATGGGGTGACCCCGGATGCGGTGATCGGTCATTCGATGGGCGAGGTTTCTGCGGCGGTGGTGGCCGGGGCGTTGAGCCTGGCCGAGGGCTTGCGGGTGATCACGGTGCGGTCGGCGTTGATGGCCCGGTTGGCCGGGCGCGGGGCGATGGCGCTGCTGGAGCTGGACGCCACCGCCACCGACGAGCTGATTGCCGGCTATCCGGGGGTGTCGGTGGCGGTGCATGCCTCACCGCGCCAGACGGTGATCGCCGGCCCACCCGGGCACGTCGATGCGCTGATCGCGGTGGTGGCCGGCCAGGATCGGTTGGCCCGCCGCATCGAGGTGGATGTGGCCTCCCATCACCCCACCGTCGATGTGATCCTGCCCGAGCTGCGGGCGGCGCTGGCCGATCTGACGCCGGCACCCCCAGCCATCCCGGTGTTCTCCACCGTGTTTGCCGGGCAGACCCCGGCCTTTGACGCCGACTATTGGGTGGCCAACCTGCGCAGCCCGGTGCGTTTTTCCGAGGCGGTCGCGGCTGCCGGGGCCGGGCATGCCACGTTCGTTGAGGTCAGCCCGCATCCGCTGCTGACCCACGCGATCACCGAAACCCTCGGCGATGCCCACCACCACGCCATTCCCACCCTGATCCGCGACACCCCCGACACCCTGGCCTTCCACACCAACCTCAACACCACCCACACCACCCACCCACCCACCACCGAGCACCCACCCGAACCCCACCCCCAGCTACCCACCACCCCCTGGCACCACACCCACCACTGGATCACCACCAGCAAGCGGCCCTCGAGCGCGTCGGCGCCCAAGATCGGCACACTGCTCGGGGAGCGTTTCGCGGTGTCGTCGCAGCCGGTCATCCACGTGTGGCGCGCGCGGCTGGCTCCACACGCCAAGCCCTATCCCGGTTACCACCGTCTGCACGGATTGGAAGTTGTGCCGGTGTCGGTGCTGCTGCAGACATTGCTCACCGCCGCAGGCGAACTCGGCGTCGCAGCGGTGTCCGAGGTCAAATTCGAGCAGCCGATCATTCTCGATCGTCCCAAGGACATTCAGGTCGTGGCGGAAGGCGATTCGCTGCGGATCGCGGCCGGCTCGGTTGCCGATGGGTCCCCCGAGCCTTGGACTACCCATGTGACGGCACGACTCTCGCGCGCTGTCCCAGCGACAGACGATGTGGCCGTGCCCGACCAGGTCCTGTCGTATAGCGCTGACGCACCGATCGCCGAGCTGCTTCACGCGCGCGGCGTGCAGGGACAACCGTTCGCATGGTCGATCGGTTCCTATTCGACCGCGCCGAACGGTCTGCGTGCGCGAGTCGACCTCGACGACGTATGCCGGGAAGCCCGCACCGCGGGACTGCTCGACGCGGCGACTCAGATCGCGGCGCTCGCGGGGTCGTCGGACTCCCGACTGTTCGTGCCTGCCTCTGTCGAGCAGGTCTGGGTGGAAGCCCCACTGCCCGCAGCCAATGGTTCGGTTTTGATGCAGCGCACCGGCGGTGATGCCGACGAGGTGATCGTTGACATCGATGCCTCGGCACCCGACGGGGCTCGCTGCCTCGGGCTCCGATCGCTGCGCTATGTAGCCCTCGAGTCGGACACAACCCCGGCACAGCCCGCTGCAGACCCGAGAAGGTTCGCCCACGCGATCGGCTGGCAGCCGACGACACGTGAAATGGCCAGCCCCACAGGGACGATCGCGGTGATCGGGGCAACCCAGGCCGCCGCGGAGCTTCGAACCCATCTTTTCGACCTCGGGTTCACTACAGGTGAGCTCGCCGACGCGCGTTACGTTGTGTATGTCCCCGACGGCTGGCCCGCCACTGACGGTGAGTCGGATCTCGACGCCGCTGTCCGCATGTCGGCGCAGCTGACCGAGCTGGTTCGGGTCCTTGCAGAGCGTGCTGACCGCCACCCGGCCACGCTGTGGGTGCTGACCACCGGGGTCCGAGAAGCGGCAGACCGAGCCGCAGTCCGGCAGAGTGCGCTGTGGGGTCTGGGGGGCGTCATCGCCGCCGAACATCCCGACGTCTGGGGTGGAGTGATTGACCTGGCGTGTGGCCAGGTGCTGCACGAAACCGCCGCCGAGATCGCCGCGACTCTGGCCACACCGACCAAGACCGTGCTGCTGCTTCGCGACGGCATCTTCCTGGCTCCCGAATTTCAACCATTGCCCGACCGGCCGGTACGCGAGCCGCTTCGATGCCGATCCGACGCGGCCTACCTCATCACCGGAGGCCTTGGTGCACTGGGTCTTTTGATGGCGACCTGGCTCGTCGACCATGGCGCGCAGCGGATCTTGTTGGCCGCGCGTAGTCCGCTGCCGCCGCGGAGCGAGTGGGACGATTCGGGCATCGATCCGCAGATGCGCCATCGAATCTCGACCATCCGAGGACTGGAACGCCGCGGTGTCGCCGTCGACGTACTGACTATCGACATCGGATCCACAGAAGATGTGCGCGGCATGCTGGCCGCGCGGGATCGCCTAGGGGCGCCACCGATCCGGGGCATCATCCATGCCGCCGGCGTCACCCACGACGAGCTACTGGCATTCGTGACCGACAGTTCGATGCGCGAGGTGATGTGGCCGAAGATCCAAGGAGCGCAGGTGCTCGACGAAGCCTTCCCGTGCGGCAGCGTCGACTTCTTTTACCTGACCTCGTCGGCCGCGTCGGTGTTCGGGGTCGCGGGTCAAGGCTCCTACGCGGCGGCCAACGCGTATTTGGATGCGCTGGCCCGGGCGCGGAACCGGAGAGGCGGTCACAGCGTCAGCATCGACTGGGCGGCCTGGCGGGGTCTCGGCTTCGCCGCCGATGCACCAGTCGTCGCCGAAGAGTTGCGCAGGCTGGGGTTACGCGAGCTCGCGGCCGACGAGGCATTCGCAGCCTGGGAATACCTGCACCGCAACGATATTGCACAAGCGGTAGTGGTGCCGGTGTCGGGCACATCCGGTGACGACCAGACCGGAACCGCACCACCCGCAAACGACACGTCGTCGCCAGCAGCAGCAGTGGCGGCCTGGGCCACGATGGCCGCCGCCGACGTCCGCAAACAGCTCGTCGCGAAGATCCGGGCCATCCTCGGTCGCGAGCTGCGCGCCGCGGAATCCGAACTGGACACCGACCGGCCGTTCATCGAACTCGGCCTCAACTCGATGATGGCAATGGCGATTCGCCGCGACATCGAAAACCTTGTGGGCCTGCAGCTTTCCGCCACCATGCTGTGGAACCACCCGACCGTTGACTCCCTGGCCGCCTATCTGACCGCCAGGTTGGTCCCTGCCGAAGTACCGTTGGTCGACACCGTGACCGCGTTGGCAGCACCCACAGAAAGCGTGCTCGACTCACTGTTCGACCACGTTGAATCGGCATCCGCAGAAACGGAGAACACCCACGGATGACGGCTGCATTCGACCGGATCGCGGGCATGAGCGATCAACAGCGCACTGCCCTATCTGGTGAGTTCAACAAGGCATCTCGAATAGTCGCCGCTGAGCCGATAGCCGTCGTTGGCATCGGGTGCCGGTTTCCAGGTGATGTTGTTGGGCCGGAAGACTATTGGCGGCTTCTGGTCGACGGCGAAGACGCGATCAGCGAGGTACCGGCGGATCGGTGGGATGCCGACGCGTTCTACGATCCGGACCCGTTGACCCCGGGTCGGATGACGACGAGATGGGGCGGGTTCGTCTCCGACATCGCCAGGTTCGACGCCGATTTCTTCGGGATCACCCCGCGCGAGGCCGCTGCGATGGACCCGCAACAGCGGATGCTGCTCGAGGTCGCCTGGGAAGCGTTCGAACACGCCGGCATCCCGCTGGATTCGTTGTCGGGCAGCCGAACCAGCGTGATGATGGGTGTCTACTACAACGAGTATCAGAGCCTTTCGGCGCAATCTCCCGAGATGGTCAGCGCCTACACCGGAACCGGCAACGCACACAGCGTGACGGTGGGCCGCATCGCCTATCTGCTGGGGCTGCGTGGTCCCGCGGTGGCGGTCGACACAGCGTGCTCGTCGTCGCTGGTGGCGGTGCACCTGGCCTGTCAGAGCCTGCGTCTGCGGGAGACCGACGTGGCACTGGCAGGGGGAGTCAACGTCATCCTGCGACCCGAAACCCAGATCGCCATCTCGGCGTGGGGATTGCTGTCCGCAGACGGCCGGTGCAAGACGTTCGACGCTTCCGCAGACGGTTTCGTCCGTGGCGAAGGCTGCGGAGTGGTGGTGCTCAAGCGACTTGTGGACGCCGTACGCGACGGCGACCGGGTGCTGGCAGTCGTACGGGGCACGGCCACCAACCAGGATGGCCGATCCAACGGCGTGACCGCACCCAACGCGATCGCCCAGCGCGACGTGATCTCTGCGGCGCTGCGCGCGGGTGAAGTCGCTGCGGACTCGGTGGACTACATCGAGACCCACGGGACCGGCACCGTGCTCGGTGATCCGATCGAGTTCGAGGCGCTCGCGGAGACGTACGGTCGCGGCGCACAGCCCTGCGCGTTGGGATCCTCGAAGACCAACATGGGGCATCTCGAGGCGGCGGCAGGCATTGCGGGTTTCATCAAGGCCACGCTTGCCGTGCAACACGGTCGCATTCCGCCGAACTTGCACTTCTCCCAGTGGAACCCGGGCATTGATCCGGCTCCGACGCGATTCTTCGTCCCCACCGAGAACACGGCCTGGCCACGCGACAACGGCCCACGAAGAGCCGCCGTATCGTCGTTCGGGTTCGGCGGGACGAATGCGCACGTGGTGCTGGAACAGGGTCCCGCAGTGATTCAGTCATCGGCATCCACGCCTGCACCTGCGGTGCACACATTGGTGATCGCCGGTAAGACACCCGATCGGGTGGCGTCGTGGGCAGGTGTTCTCGCGGACTGGATGGCCGGCGCCGGAGCCGGTGTCGCTTTGGCCGACGTCGCGCACACCGTCAACCATCATCGCGCGCGGCAACCCGTCTTCGCGACAGTGTGCGCGGCCGACGCCGCGCAGGCGATCGGCAGTTTGCGTGCGGTGGCGGTCGGACAACACGCCCCGGGAGTCGTGGCCCCGCACGACGGACCTTGCGGTCCGGGAACGGTTTTCGTGTTCTCCGGCCAGGGTTCGCAATGGGCCGGGATGGGCCGCCAACTGCTCACCGACGAACCCGCGTTCGCCGCTGCGGTCGACGAGTTGGAACCGGTCTTCACCGCCGAAATCGGGTTCTCGCTGCGCGACGTGTTAGCCCGAGGCGAGCCCGTCGTCGGATCGCTACGCGTGCAATCGGTGCTGGTGGGAATGCAGTTGGCGTTGACCGCCCTGTGGCGGTCGCGCGGTGTGGAACCCGATGCGGTCATCGGGCATTCGATGGGGGAGGTCAGCGCCGCGGTGGTGGCCGGCGCGCTGGGCGTCGCGGACGGGCTGCGGGTGATCGCGACCCGGGCGCGTCTGATGTCGCGGTTCGAGGGGCACGGGGCAGTGGCGTTGATCCACCTCGATGCCGAGGCGACCGAGGACCTGATCTCCGGCCACCGCGATGTATCGATCACGGTGTATGCATCGCCGCGCCAGACGGTGATCGCTGGCCCAGTGCCTGCGATCGACGACATCATCGCCCTCGCCGCCCAGCAGAACACCTTCGCTCGCCGGGTCAATATGGAGGTCCCCTCACATCACCCGATCATGGACCCCATCCTCCCGGAACTGCGGGCGGCGCTGGCCGATCTCAACCCCAGCACTGCGCGTATCCCGGTCATCCACACCGCCCTTGAAAACGCCGATCCGGCAACGCTGTTCGACGCTGACTATTGGGTGGCCAACGTGCGTAACCCGGTGCGGTTTCACCAGGCCGTCGCCGCCGCAGGCGCCGACCACACGACGTTCGTCGAGATCAGCCCGCATCCGGTGCTGGCCAAAGCCATCACCGAAACTCTCGGCGAGCGCCATCACCACAGCCTGGGGACGCTCCAGCGGGACAGCCACGACACCATCGCCTTTCACACCAACCTGAACGCCACCCACACCACCCACCCACCGGTCTCGGAGCATCCTCCCGAACCGCACCCGCCGCTACCGTGCACCCCGTGGCGTCCCACCCACTATTGGGTGGACACCACCAACGTCGTCACCCCGCTACCGGTCACCGCCCATCCACGCACGCGGGACACCGAGGTAGGTGGCGACGTCCCGGCAGAGTGGCTTTACGAGCCGTCCTGGCAGACACGTTCCGTGCCGACGACCCGCGACCTGGGCGAGGCTCGGTGGGTCGTATTGGCTGATGCAGAACTCGGAGCCGAGTTCGGCCGTGTGCTGGCCTCGCGCGCAACAGTGCTCCGGCTCGGTGAAAACATCGAGGACGCAGTCGGCAGCGCCGATTACGTGCTCTACGCGCCGCCAGTCACCGGCGCGCACGTCGACGATGCAGCGGCCTACCGGCTCTTCAACGAGGCCAGAATGCTTGTCGCACAGCTGGTTGCCGCCCGCGCCGGGGGTGCGTCGACGCGTCTGGTGATCGTCACCCGCAACGCCCAGCCTGTCAGAGAAGGCGATCGCGCCAACCCGGTACATGCCGTCCTGTGGGGACTGGGGCGCACGCTGGCGCTTGAACATCCCGAAATCTGGGGCGGGATCGTCGATCTCGACGAGGCTGTGCCGCCTGTCCTGGTCGCCCACTGTGTGCTCACCGGTGCGCAGTCCGACGACGGCGAGGACCAGGTCGTGTACCGCGCGGGCGCACGTCATGTCCCGCGACTCGAACGGCGCATCCCGACGCCTGCGAGCAGTGCCACGCTCGGTGCCGATGGCTGCCACCTCGTCGTCGGTGCGACCGGCAACATCGGTCCGTCTCTGATCGGACAGCTCGCTGACATGGGAGCCAAGACGATCGTCGCCGTTTCGCGCAACCCCGGCAGCCGGCTGGACGAACTGTCCGAACGCCTGGCGGCAACCGGCACCACCGTGGTCCCGGTGGCGGCCGACGCCGCGAACGAGGCCGCGATGGCGGCACTTTTCGACCGGTTCGGCACCGAACTCCCCCCGCTGGAGGGCGTCTACCTGGCGGCCTTCGGCGGCGGTCCCGTGACGTTGAAAGATATGACCGACGACGACGTCGACGCCATGTTCCGGCCCAAGCTGACTGCCGTCCGCGTACTGCACGAGCTGTCGCTGAGAACTACGTTGCACCAGTTCGTGCTGTTCTCGTCGATCTCGGGCATCCTGGGCTCTCGTTGGCTTGGTCATTACGCCGCGACGTCCACCTACCTCGACACTTTTGCGTTCGCGCGGCGCGCGGTCGGGCTCCCGGCGACGGTTGTCAACTGGGGCCTGTGGAAATCGTTGGCTGACGACAAGTCTGACGCGCGTAAAGTCACCTCGGAGACCGGCATGGAGGCAATGGACGATGATGTCGCCATCCGTGCGCTCGCGCTGGCGATGCGTCCCAACGCACCGGTGCGGCATGCGGTCGTCGACGCGGACTGGCCCCTGCTGGCCGCGGCATACCGGACTCGGGGGTCACTGCGCGTCGTCGACGATCTAGCGTCGGAGCCAACCGACGTCGAGTTCACGCGGACGGAAACAGAGTTCCGAAAGGCGTTGCGCGAGTGCGCACCCGAACGGCGTCATCATCTCCTGCTCGACCGTGTCCGCGCGCTGGCCTCGGGCGTGATGGGATTGGCGGAATCGGAGGTGCTCGACCCGTCTGCCGGATTCTTCCAGCTCGGCATGGACTCGTTGATGAGCGTCACGCTCGGCCGCAACCTCAGCGAAACCCTCGGGGAGCCGCTCACCCCCGCCGTTGTATTCGACTACCCGACCGTGGAAACGCTGACCGACTACCTGAGCACGATCCTCCCCGAATTCGCCGACGCCGCAGACACCGTTGCCGACGCCTACGACGACTTCACGGAGGACGAACTACTGCAACAACTTTCCGAGAGGCTGGCCTGACGAGATGACCGCAGCAGCGCAGGATCGCCGCGCGATCATCACCGATGCGCTTCGCAAGATCGATGAGCTGACCGCCCGGCTCGAGGTCGCCGAGAAGGCGGGTACCGAACCGATCGCCGTCGTGGGTATGGCGTGCCGATTCCCGGGCGGTGTCGACAATCCGGACGAATACTGGGAATTGCTCAAACAGGGCCGCAGCGGAATCGTCCGCGTACCTCCCGAACGATGGGACGCCGACCAGTACTACACGGACGACCACACGGTTCCCGGCACGATCTGCAACCGTGAGGGTGGGTTCCTGACCACCTGGCAGCCTGACGAATTCGATGCCGAGTTCTTCTCGATCTCGCCGCGTGAAGCCGCCGCGATGGACCCGCAGCAGCGGCTGCTTCTCGAGGTCGCCTGTGAAGCGTTGGAGGATGCCGGAATTCCAACGCAGGCGATTCGGGGCACGCAAACCGCCGTCTTCGTTGGGCTCACCGCTTACGACTACCTGGTCACGATGGCGGGTGGGCTCCAGCCGGAGGACCTCGACGCATACATCCCGACCGGCAACGCGGCGAACTTCGCTGCGGGGCGATTGGCCTACTTCCTCGGCGCCCGCGGTCCCGCCGTGGTCGTCGACACAGCGTGTTCGTCGTCGCTGACGGCCATTCACCTGGCCTGCCAGAGCCTGCGCTCGCACGAAAGCGATGCGGCGATGGTGGGTGGAACCAACCTCCTGCTGAACCCGGGAACCAGCATTGCCTGCTCGCGTTGGGGGATGTTGTCGCCAGACGGCCAGTGCAAGACCTTCGACGCCGGCGCCGACGGCTACGTGCGCAGCGAGGGCTGCGGTGTGGTGGTGCTCAAGCGGTTGGCCGATGCGCAGCGTGACGGGAACCGGGTGCTGGCGGTGGTGCGGGGTTCGGCCGTCAACCAGGACGGCGCCAGCAGCGGGGTGACCGTTCCCAACGGGCCTGCCCAACAAGCGCTTTTGCGCCAAGCATTGGCAGCGGCGAGATTGCAGCCAGCCGATATCGATTACGTGGAGGCGCACGGGACCGGCACCCCTCTCGGCGATCCGATCGAACTCGAGGCGCTCAGCAAGGTGTTCGGCGAGCGGACCGACTCGCAACCTCTGACGATCGGGTCGGTGAAGACGCACCTGGGTCATCTCGAGGCGGCGGCCGGGGTGGCGGGTTTCATCAAGACGGTGCTGGCGGTGCAGCACGGCTACATCCCGAAGCACCTGAACTTTACCGAATTGACCCCTTATGCAACCGATTCAGCGTCGTGTCTGACCATCGCGTCGTCAGGCCAAGAGTGGCCGGCGTCGGGTCGGCCGCGGCGGGCGGGGGTGTCGTCGTTCGGCGTGAGCGGGACGAATGCGCATGTGGTGGTGGAGCAGGCGCCGGAGTTGGTGGGGGCGGTGAAGTCGTGGGAGCCGGTGTCGCCGGTGTGCACGTTGGTGGTGTCGGGTAAGACTGCGGAGCGGGTGGCTGTTTCGGCGGGGATGTTGGCGCGGTGGATGGCCGGTGCGGGTGCGTCGGTGGGGTTGGCCGAGGTGGCGCACGCGCTCAATCATCACCGCACGCGTCATGCCCGGTTTGCCACGGTGTGTGCCGCTGATCGGGAGCAGGCGGTGGCGGGGTTGGCGGGCTTGGCCGCGGGGGTGGCCGGGCCGGGTGTGGTGTTGCCGCATGAGGGGTCGTGTGGGTCGGGCACGGTGTTTGTGTATTCGGGGCAGGGTTCGCAGTGGGTGGGGATGGGCAGGCAGTTGTTGGCCGATGAGCCGGCGTTCGCGGCGGCGGTGGCGCAGCTGGAGCCGGTTTTTGTTGCCCAGACCGGGTTTTCGCTGACCGAGGTGCTCGCCGGGGGCGGTGAGCTGGTCGGTATTGAGCGGATTCAGCCGGTGCTGGTCGGGGTGCAGATCGCGTTGACCGAGTTGTGGCGGGCCTATGGGGTGAGCCCGGATGCGGTGA
>Ga0157378_10006585_pt1 | contig 10147 bp, 7 predicted proteins | sample M65metaG_FD_115309 | JGI IMG/M metagenome (GOLD analysis project Ga0157378, IMG submission 115309) | Miscanthus rhizosphere microbial communities from Kellogg Biological Station, Michigan, USA - M6-5 metaG | ecosystem: Host-associated > Plants > Roots > Rhizosphere > Soil | place: USA: Michigan...
AGGTTTCCGGCCTGCTGCGATTCCGTCAAGCCCAACGCCACAAGTTGCACGACGGGGATGTTGCGCTGGGCCGCGAGATCGGCCACGGCGGCTGCCTCGCCCGCGAGCTGCGAATCAACAATGACGAGATCGAGCGGATGCGACGAATCCGCCGCGGCCTGCACCGCCGCCAGATTGGGGCAATCCGCGATTTCCAGCCCCATCGCGGCCAGTTCGCCATGCAATGCATTCCGCAGGCTGGGGTTCATCTCCGCGAGCAATATTCGGCGACCGGAAAATCGCGCCGGCGGCATTCCGAGGGAATTTTCCAGTCGAGCCAGACGCACGGTAAAAACAAACTTCGTGCCGAGCCCGAGTTGGCTGGAGACGGAGATGTTCCCGCCCATCGCCTCCACCAGACGGCGGCAGATCGCGAGGCCGAGCCCCGCCCCGCCGTAGCGCCGCGACATCGAGCTGTCCGCCTGCACGAATGGCTCGAAAAGATGATCGAGTTTTTCAGCGGGAATTCCGATTCCGGTATCCCTCACCACAAACTCGAGGGCGACCGCATTCCGATCGCTCCAGGCGAGCCGGCAGAACGTAACCACCTCGCCCTCGCGGGTGAATTTCACCGCGTTGCCAACGAGGTTCGAGAGGATCTGCCGCAACCGGCCCGAGTCGCCCATGACGCCTTCCGGCACCTCGGAGGCGATGTCGGAGACCAACTCGAGGCCCTTGGAAAAGGCCCGGGCCGCGTGGACGTCGAGGACGTTCTCGACGCATTCCCGCAGGTCGAACGCCCGCGACTCCAGCTCGAAACGGCCGGACTCCATCCGTGAAAAATCGAGAATGTCATCGATGATGGAGAGGAGCGCGTCGCCGCAACTTGCAATGGTGCCCAGGTATTCCTGCTGCGTGCGGTCGAGGCGCGTGTGCAGCAGGAGATTCGAAAAGCCGAGCACGCCATTGAGCGGCGTTCGAATCTCATGGCTCATCACGGCAAGGAATTCGCTCTTCGCCCGGTTCGCGGCTGCCGCCACATCCTTCGCCGCGATCAACTCCTGCTCCGCGAGGCGACGGCGGGTCACGTCAGCCAGGGTGCCGGTCGTCCCGATAATCGCGCCGTTCGCGTCCCGCCGGGTGCGACAGCTTCCCTCCAGCCAGAGCACGGTGCCGTCAGATCGCGTCACGCGAAAATCGACCTGCGACGCATCCCTCTCACCCTCTAGTTCCTTGCGGCGAATTTCCGCAACCCGTTCGTAATCCTCCGGGAGCACGACATCCTGATAATTCTTCCCGATCGTGTCCTCGAGCGAGTAGCCGGTAATCCGCTCCCACGCGGGGTTCAGGAAAACCCAGCGCCCCTCGGGATCCGTCTGATAGACGATCAGTTCGACGTTCTCGACGAGTTCGCGATACTTGATCTCGCTGAGCGCCAGCTCGCCTTGCGCGCGCTTGATCTCGCGCAGGTCGTGCCAGACGATCAGCATGATTTTGCGGCCACCGATTGTCACGTAGGTGCTGCCGACCTCGACGGGGATCAGCTCGCCGCTTGCGTGGCGCTTGAGCACCTCGCGCCGGCTCGTGCCGTTCGCCTCCGTCGCCGCCTTCAGCTCGATGGCGTGGGCCAGCGTCGTGCGACCGTCGGGTTGAAGCTCCGGCCAGAATTTCGTGAGCGGCTGGCGCACCACTTCCGATTTCTCGCGGTAGCCGAGCATCTCGAGCGCGGCCTGGTTGCAATCCATCACGCCCTCCGCATCGACCAGCAAATGCGGCTCCGTCGTGCCCTCGAAGATCACGCGAAACCGTTCATCGCTCTGTCGGCGCTGGGTCACGTCCAGCATCACACCATCCGCCGTCTCCGCCTTGCCGTCGGCGCCGAAGGTGAGCACGGCCCGGTCCGAGACCCAGACGTATTCCCCGTCCGCGCGGCGCACGCGGTATTCCACCGCGTAGATTTCGCGCTCCCGTTTGGCCCGGGCATAGCTCTCCGCGATCCGATCCCGGTCACCGGGATGCACCGTCTCGAGCCAGCCTGCGGTGGTGCTCGCCATCTCCGACGGGGACCTTCCGAGCAGCCGCTCGCAGTCTCCGCTGTAGGTGATCGTATCGGAAACGAGATCGTGATGATAAACGACCTCGCCCAGCGCCTCGACGAGCAGGGTCTGGCGGGATTCCGCCGCCTGCCGGGCCATTTGCGCCCCGGCGCGCTCACGTTCATCGACCAGCGAGCGCCCGCGGATTCGCCACACGATCAACCCCATGATCAACGCCGCCGCTCCTGCCAGCCCCAGGCCCGACGCGGCGGCCACCTGTCCGCGCATCAACCGCGAATAAAGCTCCGTCACATCGAGATCAACGCCGATTGATCCCACCGGCCGCCCGGCGGAATCCAAAATGGGCGCCAATCCCGTGATAAATGTCCCGAAGCTATCCTTCGTCGGCTCCGCGGAAACATACGACCGCCCCTCGCGCACCGCCCGCGCCTCCCGGGCATCCTCGGCCGCGGAATCACTCGAATAAGCATCCATCACCCCCGAGGCTTCCATTTCGCGGTTGAACCCCAATCGCTTCGCCTGCGTCGCCGTATCCAGCACGAAGAAGAGTTTCCCATCCCGTTCCACGAAGGAATACAGATAGGCAATCTCCGGCACGCGACGGTGCAGGGCCACCAGCGGATCGATCAGCTGCAAATACAGCGGAGAATCGACCTGCTCGGGACGCGTGAGCTGGCGATATTTGTCGCCGTCGATCAACGCGGCGGCCGAGTTCGCATACCGCAGCAGGTCGCCCCGCACGAGTTCCAGCTGCGAATCCCTCGAAAACCGTTCGACCAGGAGAATGGAGATTGCCGAGGACAGGAAGATCAGCAACGCCGTCGCGATCCCGTCCCGCACCGGTCGCACGAAGAATCCGCCGCGGGTGGCGCCGCCCGCGGATCTGCGACCATCGATCTCATGAGGCATCACCGCGAAGAATAGCGAAAAAAGTTCCCCCGGGGAAGCGCGGTCCGTGGAATGCCGATTGCTTGCTGCTGAAGCGCAATGCCCCTGCGTCGTTACGAATTCCTGCCGTTCTTTGCATTGCGCCCCGGCCTCGACTTCTCTACCCAAGCCCTCGCGCGATGATCTCGATCTCCATTGAAAATCTGGTCAAGAAATTCGGCGACAATGTCGCGCTGAACGGCCTCACCTTCCGCATCGAACCCGGAGAGCTCTTTTTCCTGCTCGGCCCCAGCGGCTGCGGAAAGACGACGCTTCTGCGAAACATCGCCGGTTTCTACATTCCCGAGAGCGGCCGCATCTTCTTCGGCAACGACGACGTCACGAACCTCCCGCCGCACAAGCGCAACACCGGCATGATGTTCCAGAGCTATGCCCTCTGGCCGCACATGACCGTCGCGCAAAACGTTGCGTTCGGCCTCATCGAGCGCAAGGTGCCGAAGGCCGAGATCGACCAGCGCGTCGCCGCCGCCCTGGAGTCCGTCCGCATGGCCCCCTACGCCACGCGCAAGATCGCCCAGCTCTCCGGCGGCCAGCAGCAACGCGTCGCCCTCGCTCGCGCCCTCGTCATCCGCCCGCGCTGCCTCCTCCTCGACGAACCCCTCTCGAATCTCGACGCCAAGCTCCGCCTCGAGATGCGCACCGAGATTCGCCGCGTCTGCAAGGAGTTCGGCCTCACCGCCATCTACGTCACTCACGATCAAAAGGAAGCCCTCTCCATCTCCGACCGCATGGCCATCCTCGAAGGCGGCCACATCGCCCAGATCGGCGACGCGCAGACCGTCTATCGCCGCCCGAAGTCGAAAATCGTCGCCGACTTCATCGGCGAGACCAATTTCATCGAGGGCCGGATCAGCCACGCCGAGGCGGGACTCGCCCATGTGGACACGCCGTTCGGCTCGTTCCATGGCGTCATTTCCGATCCCGATTGGCGGCCCGCGTCCGGCGAAGCCGTCACGCTCTCGATCCGCCCCGAATGCTGGCGCATCGCGGAAAAACCGCTTCCGCGCAACTCCGCCGCCGGCCGCATCGGCGAATCCATCTACCTCGGCGAGGTCGCCCAATATCAATTCCAGCCGGCCACCGGTCCCTCGATCAAAATTTTCGAGCTCAATCCCGACCTCGCCCGCCGCCCTCAGGACCGCGAACTCTACGCGACCGCCGAGCACGACGACGTCGTCGTGCTGCGCAAATGACCGCCCGTCTGCTCATCATCCTCGCCGTGCTGGCCGCCGTCGTCGGCGTGCCCTTCGCGCTCAAGCCGAAGGCCAGCCTGCTCGCGAACGCCGATGACACGCTCGTCATCATCAGCCCGCACCTCGAGGCCATCCGCTACGAGTTCAGCCGCGGCTTCGCGGCCTATTACAAGGCGAAGACCGGCCGCACCGTGCGCATCGACTGGCGCATCGTCGGCGGCACGAGCGAAATCGCCCGCTACCTGCAGGGCGAATACTACAATGCCTTCAAGCGCGAGTGGACCGCTTCCGGCCAGCGCTGGACCGACGAAACCGCCACCGCATACACCAACGCCACCTCGACCGCTCCGGCCCGCGCCGCGTTTCTCAAATCGAACGCCGGCATCGGCATCGACATTTTTTTCGGCGGCGGCGCGTTCGACTTCATCGCCCAGGCGAAGGCCGGCACGCTCGTCGATTGCGGCATGATCATCGCACATCCGGATTGGTTCACGGATGCAAGCATTCCGCTCAGCGTTTCCGGCGAACCCTATTACGACCCCGCGGGGCGCTGGATCGGCACCTGCCTCTCGTCCTTCGGCATCTGCTACAACTCGGACTCGCTCCGCCGACTTGGCATCACCACGTTGCCCGCGAGCTGGAACGACCTCACGAATCCAAAACTCGCTCATCAGGTCGCGCTCGCCGACCCGACCAAGAGTGGCTCCATCGCGAAGGCCTTCGAGATGGTCATCCAGCAGCAAATGCAGCAGGTCGTCGGCTCCGGAGAAGCGACCGACGCCGCCCTGGCCGAAGGCTGGAAGCGCGGCCTGCAACTCCTGCTCAAGGCGTCGGCCAACGCCCGCTATTTCGCGGACGCTGCCGGCAAAGTCCCGCTCGACGTCGCCCTCGGCGACGCCGCCATCGGGATGTGCATCGACTTCTATGGCCGCTTCACGAGTGAATCCGTCCGCGTCGGTGACCAACCCTCGCGCATGCAATACTTCACCCCGCTCGGCGGCTCCTCCATCGGCGTCGATCCCATCGGCCTGCTCCGCGGCGCCCCGCATCCCGAACTCGCGCGCGAATTCATCGCCTACGTGCTCTCGGTCGAGGGGCAGAAATTGTGGGATTTCAAGGTCGGCGCGCCCGGCGGCCCCACGCGCTACCCGTTGCGCCGCCTGCCGATTCGCAAGGAACTCTACGCGCCCGAGTTCACCGCCTTTCGTTCCGACCCCGACACGTTTCCTTACGAGGAAGCAAAATCCTTCACCTACCACGAGGCGTGGACCGGCTCGTTGTTTTCGGTGCTCCGATTCATCATCCGCGTGAGCTGCATCGACGCCCACGACGAGCAGGCCGCCGCCTGGCAGGCACTCATCAAAGCCGGCTTCCCGCCCGAGGCGACCGCCGTCTTCAATGAGATCTCGTCCATCGATTACGCCTCCGCGAAAAACATCATCAAGCCCGCACTGAAAGGCTCCACGCCCCTCACCGAAGTGGCCCTCAGCCGCACCCTCGGCGACCATTTCCGCCAGCAATACCGCAAAGCCGCCGCGCTCGCAAAGGAGGGCAAATGAAGGTGATCCCGCGGAGGCGCGGAGGCGCGGAGTTGGATGAGAACGGGATCGCCGGGATCGTAATCGGCTGTGCAATCGATCTGCACCGCGACCTTGGGCCCGGATTACTGGAGTCGGTTTATGAAGTGCTCTTGGCGGACATGTTGGCGGAGCAAGGCCTGTCCGTCCTCCGTCAGGTTCCTGTTCCGATCACCTATCGCGGCAAGACATTCCTTGAGGCTTTCCGAGCCGACCTTCTGATCGAGAACAAAATCTGCATCGAACTGAAGGCGGTCGAAACAGTCTCAAAATCCGACCCAAAGCAGCTCCGCACCTACCTTCGCCTCCTCGACTACCGCCTCGGCCTGCTGATCAACTTCAACGCCCCGCTCCTCAAAGAGGGCATCGTCCGCATCGTGAACGGCCTGGAAAACGATCCCTACGCATCCCCCCTCCGCGCCTCCGCGCCTCCGCGGGAAAAAAAACCATGAACCGTCGCGCCCTCCCCCTCGGCTCCATCTTCGTTTACGCCCTCACGGCGACTTTCTTCGTCTTTTTCTTCGCCCTCCCCATCTGGGAAACCCTCGGCGGAGCCTTCCGCCAGCCCGACGGCGCCTTCACGCTCGCCTATCTCGCGGAAGTTTTCCGCAATCCCATCTACCTCGAGGGCCTCTGGAACTCCGTCCAGATGGGCGTTTACAGCACCGCGCTCACCCTCCTCATCGCCCTGCCGCTCGCGTTCCTCACCGACCGCTGTCTCTTCCCGGGCAAGAGCCTCTTCTCCGCCCTCATCCTCATTCCGATGATCCTCCCGCCGTTCGTCGGCGCCATCGGCGTGAAGCAAATCCTCGGCCAGGAAGGCGCGTTGAACGCCCTGCTCGAGGCGCTGCATCTCCTCGATCCGAATCATCCCATCGACTGGCTCGGAGCCAGCCGTCTCGGCGGCGTCGTCGTGATGAACGCCCTCCACCTCTACCCGATCCTTTATCTCAACCTCGTCGCCGCCCTCGCGAACGTGGACCCCGCGATGGAGGAAGCCGCGGAAAACCTCGGCTGCACCGGTCTGCGCAAATTCCGCAAGATCACGCTGCCGCTCATCATGCCCGGCATCTTCGCCGGCGGCACCATCGTCTTCATCTGGGCCTTCACCGAGCTGGGTGTGCCGCTCATGTTCGACTTCCAACGTGTCACCTCCGTCCAGATTTTCAGCGGCATCAAGGACATCGGCGGCAATCCCTTTCCCTACGCCCTCGTCGCGGTGATGCTCGTCTCGACCGTCCTGCTCTACGCCCTCAGCAAGGCCACCTTCGGCCGCGCCAGCCATGCCATGATGGCCAAGGCCACCAGCCAGGGCGGCCCGCGCCGGGTCTCCCCGATTGCCGGCTGGGCCTGCACCGCGCTCTTTACGCTCGTCACCTTCCTCGCCGTGCTTCCGCACCTCGGCGTCATCCTTGTGGCCTTCTCGCGCGATTGGTATGGCACGATCCTGCCCACGGGATGGACCCTCGACCACTTCCGCCAGGCTCTCGGCCACGACCTCACCCTCCCGTCGATCCAGAACAGCCTCAAATACGCCTCGCTCGCCACCGTCGTCGATCTCGCGCTCGGCGTCGCCATCGCCTACGTCGTCACCCGCACGCGGCTGCCCGGCCGTCAGCTCCTCGACGCCATGGCCATGCTCCCGCTCGCCGTGCCCGGGCTCGTCCTCGCCTTCGGCTACCTGGCCATGACCCAGCCCGGCAAAATTTTCGCATGGATGAATCCCACCCTCGATCCGCTCTACATCCTCGTCATCGCCTACAGCATTCGCCGTCTGCCCTACGTCGTGCGTAGCGCCGCCGCCGGCTTCCAGCAAACCAGCGTCACCCTCGAGGAAGCCGCGCAAAACCTCGGCTGTCCGCCCTTCCGCGCCATTCGCAAGATCACCCTCCCGCTCATCGCGGCGAACCTCATGGCCGGCGGCCTCCTCGCCTTCAGCTTCGCCATGCTCGAGGTCAGCGATTCGCTCATCCTCGCGCAAAAGCAGCAGGACTTCCCGATCACGAAGGCCATCTACGAGCTCTACCAGCTCCTCGGCGACGGCCGCTTCATCGCCAGCGCGCTCGGCGTGTGGGCAATGGTCTTCCTCGGCGTCACCATCCTCGGCGCCAGCCTCGTCCTCGGCAAAAAACTCGGCGCGATCTTCCGCGTGTAGCGAAAAATCCCCGCCGCCACTCGCGAATTACCTTCGACGGCGGCTTGCGTTTCGCCACCGTGTAGCCGATAGAACCACGTTCCCCCTTGGACGTGCATTGACTCCAATGATTCGCCCACAATTAACACTCATCCAGGACGGCGAGTTCATCGTCTGTGAGGACGTCGCTTACGTCCCGTCGCCACCCCGCGCCGCGCCCCCCGCCCCGATGGGAAAAGGCCCGCATCCTCGCGCCGCCGTCGAGCCTCCCACCGCCGGCGGCGGAGCCACTCTCAAGGCCACCGCGGTCACGCTGCCCATCAACACGATGAAATCGACCGCCGTGCGCATCGGCGACGACATCGTTCCCGTGCCCTTTATCCGCAGCCAGGCACGCAAGGCGGTTTCCCACCACATCGTCATCGACGGTCCCATCGCCACCCGCATCGCGAAGTTCCTCGGCCTCGCGTCGTAGCCGGCGGAAATTTCCGGTTTCGCCGTCGCCTCGCGCGGCCTACGCTGCCGCCATGGCTCTGACGGTTTCGCTCGCGCAATTTCGGGTCACGCCCGGAGATCCGGCCGACAATCTCCGCCGCGGCGAGGCCGTGATCGCGGAGGCCGCCCGGCGCGGCAGCGATCTCGTCTGCTTTCCCGAGATGTGGACCACCGGATTCCCCTGGGAGACGAACGCCCGCATCGCGCCCGCCCACGAAGCCGTGCTCGACGCCATCGGCGCCCTCGCCGCGAAATACCGCATCTGGATTTTCGGTTCGATGCTCGGCGTGTGCGGTCCGGGCAAAGTTGCGAATACCGGCATCCTCTTCGACTCCGCGGGCGACCGCGCCGGCGTCTATCGCAAGACCCATCTCTTCCGTCCCATCCACGAAGAGGCGCACATCACCCCCGGCGACACGCTCACGCTGGTCGAGACCCCCTGGGGCCGCGCCGCGCTCGCCATCTGCTACGACCTCCGCTTCCCCGAACTCTTTCGCACTTACGCCCTGCGCGGGGCCGATTTCGTCCTCCTTCCCGCCGCATTCCCTCGCATCCGCATTCCCATGTGGCGCATCCTCGCCCACGCCCGCGCCATCGAGAACCAGATGTTCTTCCTCGGCGTGAACCAGGTCGGCTCCGAGGATCTCGGCCTCGACGAACCCCTCATCTACGGCGGCACGTCCGTCCTCATCGACCCGCTCGGTAAAACCATCCTCGAAGCGGGCGACAGCGAGGAAATCCTGCTCACCGCCACGATCGATCCCGCCCTCACAGCCGCCACCCGCGCCGCCGGCAACATCCTTCTCGACCGCCGCCCCGAACTCTACGACCTCGGCCCATTGTCCCCATGAACGCCCAAGCCCTCGCCGCCGCTCTTCGCAGCCCGCAGCCGCCGCTCCTGCTCCACGTCCTTCCCGCGGAACATTTCGCCGCTCGCCGCATTGCCGCCGCAAAAAACGCCTGCGTCTATGAAATGACGTTCGTCGATCATGTGCGCACCCTCGCGCCCGATCCCTCCCAGCCCCTCGTCGTCTATGGCGAAGGCGAACCGTCCCTCGATTCCGCCGAGGCCGCCCTTCAGCTCCAGCGCGCCGGCTACACCGCGGTTACCGATTTTCGCGGCGGTCTGCGCGAATGGGAAACCGCCGGCCAGCCCATTGCGAGCGACGCCGCCCTGCCCGAACCGCCGCATCTCACGGGCCTCTATCGCGTCGATCCCGCCGCGAGCGTCATTCGCTGGACCGGCCGAAACCTCTTCAACCACCATGCGGGCCACGTCGGTCTCGCTTCGGGCGAAATCGAACTCCTCGACGGCGCCCTGCGCCGGGCGCGCTTCACCATCGATCTCGGCTCCATCGTTTGCGAGGACCTCACGAATCCTGACGTCCACGCCGTCCTCATCCGCCACCTGCGCTCGATCGATTTCTTCGCCGCGGACGAATACCCGACCGCCCTGTTCGAGACCGAACGCCTCGAGCCCATCGAGGCCGCCAGCGAAGGCACGCCGAACTACCGCGTCACCGGCGACTTCACCCTGCGCGGCATCACGCACGAGATCACCTTTCCCGCCGTCATCGCAGCCGCCGACGCCGACCACCTCACCGCACAGGCCCAGATCGAGATCGACCGCACCCGCTGGGGCAGCCATTACGGCTCGGGAAAATTCTTCGCCTATCTCGGCAAGCACGTCGTGAACGACCACATCGCGCTCCACCTGAAAATCCAGGCCGTCCGCGCCTAGCCGACGAGCGCTCGCAGGCTCGA
>Ga0157378_10006589_pt1 | contig 10144 bp, 8 predicted proteins | sample M65metaG_FD_115309 | JGI IMG/M metagenome (GOLD analysis project Ga0157378, IMG submission 115309) | Miscanthus rhizosphere microbial communities from Kellogg Biological Station, Michigan, USA - M6-5 metaG | ecosystem: Host-associated > Plants > Roots > Rhizosphere > Soil | place: USA: Michigan...
TCCGGTCCGCGAAGCGTTTCTCCCAGGAAGCCCGCAGTGCTGGTCGAGACACCCTCAATTGGTCTTGGACCAAGTTCGATCTCTTCTACATAAACTCCGGGTGATAGATATTCAGGCATGTTCTTCTCCTTCTTTAGCCGACGCGATCTTTGTCGCGTCGGCACTTATCGGTTGGCGACCCTAACGTGTGCTTCCGATCCTGGTCCTTATCCAAGTCATGGTTGTTGATCCCTTCACCGACCAGTAGGGGCTGACTTGGCCACCTTGTTCAATCCGCTCTGGATCCGATCATCAAGACTCTTCACATCGGCTTCGACTTTTGTCTTGATGAAGGTGAGATTGTTCGTAGCATCCGTAACACGATCAGTGGCGTCCTGGAGGTCTTGCTTTTGTCTACGAGCGTAATCCCACGCGCAGCAAATCAGGTTTCTTAACGTTTCCTCCGTTATGGCGGAGGGGTGCCAATCACCGGGTTTGCAACCCAGATGGTTGGGTTTCGGAGGTTCTCCGTTTTGGTATTGCTGAGAAGTTTGTTCTGGGTTTCCGCTTTGCTGCTGAGGCGTTTGGTCGGATTTCTCGCCGTACTGCCCAGGGGTTTGTTCTGATCCTCCAGCGCCGTCGGTCTTTGGTTCAGGCTGGGTTTCGTCTTTCTCTTCGCAGCAGAACGGAAACGGGAAGCACTTACAAAGCTTGGGAACGAATTTCCAGTAGAACAGGTAAAAGGCCCACTTTTGTTTTTGCGGATCGTCGTCGTTCAGCGCTTGCGCAATTTGGTCCTTCAAAGCTTCGAGAACTTTGAATTGATCGTCTAGCCATTTTGGAAGGTCCATCACAATCTCGAGGGCCTTGTCCGCTTTTTGCTTTTCTTTATCCGCTTGTTGCTGCTCCCAGATCAGCTTAGTAACTTTGCTGAGCTTTCCTTCCAGGTTTTGTTGACAACACTTTTCCTGTTCGAGCAGGCAAAGCTGTCCATTGATGTATTTGGTTAGATCGCCCAGGTATGAAGGCGAATATTTACTGAAGACGGTTGTTATATCTCGATGAAAACCCTTCAGGCAGTCTTCGCGACAGACAAGTTTGTGGCGCTGGTCCTTGTAGGCTTTGATGATGCCATCAAACTTGGTGATCAAATCGTTCAGTGCTGCTGCTCGCTCATTTCTTGCTTTAATGTCAGCTTCAAGCTTTGCCTTCTCGTTCTGCTGAGAAGATATGCAGTGATTGAGCGCGTCCAGCTGTTTGCGCAGATCATCCGAAGTGCAATCATCGCGGCCGGGATCATCGCATCCACCACCACCATCCCCCGGATCAGGAATGATTCCCTCGCAGGGCTTGCACGGCACACAAGTACCCTGCGGATAACATCCACAATCCCATTCTTCACAATCACATTCCTTGTTCGATGACTCGCAGCCGCAGGTGATTTTGGTCCATTTCAGTCCACAATCGGCGGAGGCCGCCTTTACACAGGGATCCTCGACTGAGTCCCAGGTGCAACATCGTCCTTCCTCGTCAGCACAACACGGATTATGGGAACAACACTCTGGCCTGATTTCCGGTGGCCCCCAGGGTGGCTTTTCGTCGCATGGATCCGGACATGGCTGCGGCGGTGGAGGCGGTTCGTAAGGATTTTTTCCCTTGTCTGTTTCGCCCTGATACTGTGGTGGTTGTGGCTTCTCGTAACTCATCGTGATTCTTCCTCCAATTAGGAGCGGTTCACGTTTTGTCAGCCGCTCACGCCGGTTGATGTCTCCGGGAATTTCAATCTCTTGAATGGCCCAGTATTACGTAAGGTCAAGGACCTGGTTCTTGAGCGTCGTACCTTCTGTAATTACTCGTGCAATTTGATCCTGGTCAGCGCCTTTTGTGGCGGTGATTAAGACAGGTTGTGTTTTCTGCGGCAGGCTCTTGAAGAAAAGCACAAATTCACCTGCGCGATCTGTCATCGTCTCTACATGAACGGGAACAGTCAGCGTCGAATCGTTTGGATCGACCTCGTTATATGTCGTGCTTACCTGCGCTACTGGCACGTCTGCGCCGTTCTTAATGACCTTTCCACGAACTAGGGTTGCGTTTGCAGGAAACGGATAGGCAGGTGTTGGCGAGAACGTGATGACCTCCAACGGCACAAGGGGATTCGGCATCGGCAAGACCACTGGACGCTCGAAAGTGTCGGTCCAGGGATCACCAACTTGCTTTGGTTGAAGGTTGTAAAAGTTGCCGGATGTGGGATCTGGTTCAACCACCAACGTGTAATTGCCATTTGGAATTGGCGTACGAACAACCACGTTGCTATCGATGGTTACAGTCTCAGTCCCTTCGAAGCAGTAGAAACCACTCTCACCTCGAAGCGGTCGGATCAGCGGCAGCTCCTTGAGCGTGATGCCGAGGCGCGCTAGAGGTGACACGTGCGTAAATGAGTCAACAATTTGAACCGCCAACGCCACATCAGCGCGACGCGAATCACCCGAGTAGGCGATGAAGCGTTTTGTAATGAAGGGACGCGTATAGATCATTGCGTTTGATTTTGTGCAGTTATCGGTACAACGTGGTCTTCATCGATTTGACGAGACACTACTCGTGCGCCCCCTCTTGTTCTGTTGGAACGCAGTCGCACCGGAGTGACGAGGTAACTGACCGAAGGTTGGAGGGCAGTTTCCGGAAAAACGCTCCAGATTCTCGTTAAGTCTTCAATCGTGATCGGTTGCAAAGTGAGACGAAGTTCTTCATCCCTCGGCAGATCACCGCGTAACAACGAACCAGTCAAAATTCCGTTGTCGAAGAACACACGCATCGCCTGGCCCAGCAACAGCTGGGAATCCAAACTTCGATTTGTAGGATCCTGTGGTGGGCTGAAGGCTGTGAGCAGATAAAAGAGATTGAGTGGCAACGATACGGGCTCATCGTCAGGCCCGTTTCCCGGAATCTCCATTTCATTTCTGAGTTCGCCGGTTGGGGCGATTGAGTACAAGAACAGCGTGAGGCGAACACCGCTCGCGTTCGCTTCGGCCGGTGACAGTAGAGCGATCTGCGCGTCAGGTATGGTGACTATTGGATCGTTTCTTAGTAAGTCGATCAAAGTTTCACCCACGTCACGGATTGCTGTACTCATGCAACCTCCGCGACTTCAAGCGAGTTTCTCGACACGTCTCTTCCGCGGTAGTCCGCGAGCGCGTCGATCTTTCCAATCTTTTCGTTTTCACGTTTCGCCGCATCGATGAGACAGTCCATTCCGATCACGCCCTGACGTTCAAGTGCGAGGAATGCGGCACGAAGTGTGATGTTCTTGATGTTTCCGCCGGTGATTTTTAGTTTGCGCGAGAGCCAGTGAAAATCTACGTCGTCGCTGATAGGAGCATTTGCGGGAAATGCCTTCTGCCAGATACGTTCGCGATCATCATCATTGGGAAATGGAAAGTTGATTATGAAGCGCATCCGGCGAACGAATGCTTCGTCGAGATTCTGCTTCATGTTTGTAGCGAGAATTACGATCCCGCTACTGACTTCTTCCATTCTTTGTAGCAGATATGCTGTCTCGATGTTTGCGTAGCGATCGTGTGCATCCTTCACTTCCGAACGCTTGCCGAAGAGCGCATCGGCCTCATCGAAAAACAAGATGGCGTTGCTGTCCTGGGCTTCAGCAAAAATGCGACTCAGGTTCTTTTCTGTCTCGCCTATGTACTTGCTGACTACGCATGAAAGATCAATCTGGTAAACATCCAGGCCCAACTCACGTCCAATGATGCTCGCCGCCATCGTTTTGCCAGTGCCACTTTGACCTTCAAACAACGCGGCGATTCCTCTGCCGTACGCGAACTTTCTTTCGAATCCCCATCGTTCGAAAACGACTTGAGATCGCTTGGCGTGCGAAGCGATCTCTTTTAGCTGGACCAGCTGCCCTTCGGGCAGAACGATGTCAGGCCAGGAATAGTTGGTTTCAACTTTTCTGGCCAACCCACTCAGGCTTGGAGTGGCTATGCTGCGAGCAGCTTCGTTCACTTTCGCCGGCGTGAGAGGCGAATTTGTTTGCAGCTCCCAAAATGCGCGGTGCTCTGCCGTCTGCACGGTTTGCTGAATTTGGCCTTCAGTAAAAGTGAACTTGCTGGAGAGCTCAACTATTTCGTTATCTCCGAAGCCTTCGGAAATTTGGTTGAGGTGTTGCCGCCAGAACTGTATCCGCGCAGTCGCATCCGGCACCGGACATTCGAGACTCAAGTAGAAGTGTCGCAGATTTTCGGGTCGCCAGATTTTTGTTCCCGACAAGAACGTGATTGGTGAGAAGTAGTTCGCTGCTTCTACTATTGCAGCCAGGTCGCGCTGTCTTCCTTCTGCCAAGAGATCATCAAAGTGTTCAATCAGAATTACGGCGGGCAATAACAAAGCCTCACGACAAAGACGCCACAACAAGTCAACTTCAGATGTTTCACCGTTCGGCAGTTTTCTAACGTCAGCAACGATTAAAGGTAGGCCAACGTGATGACTTGCTAGTCCGGCGAGTGAACGTCTACCTGATCCGGGTCTGCCGTAAAGATGTACTAGCGGCCTGAGAAAGGGTCCACGCCCCGAAAAGCTGTCTTCGACCAGGCGCAGGGTTTTTTCGATCAGTTCCTGCGGTGCAGAGCAATTATTAGCCTCTTTGGTGGGTGAAAGGATCTCGACCCAGTTGACCAAACAATCATCTAGTTCTGGTGTTTGAAACAAAAATGCAGCGATGCGATCATCGACCTTTAAGGTTCGTTGAGGCAGAGGTAACTGCTTATCGGAAGGTTGAGACCACAGCAGCAGTTTGTTTCTGAATAGCGTCCCATTCGATGAAAAGACGCCGCGATTATCCAGCAGCTCCTGAGTGTCGTTGCAAAACAAACGGAGCGCCAATTCAACACCCGGTTGTCGTCTCGTAACGTCGTCCTGAAGAAAAGCAAAAACTCTTGCGTAGCGGTTGTCGATCTCGGGCGCCAGGCAGAGAAGCAGGCAAAGTTCTTCAATCCTGCTTAGTCGAAAAAGTGATGTGAGTTGAGCGAGTGTGGTATCGCTCGGATAGCTTTCAGCTCGCTGTGTGAGGTTGTCTGTACGCGAACTTCCATTGGAACTGAGACTGATTGGGCTCGTCAGAATCTCGACTACGTCCTGTTCACTCAGGACAAGACCCTGGAGCAAGTCCAGCTGCTTATTTTTATGAGTGCGTTGATTGACCTCGCGCAGCAGACAGGAATTTAGCAGCTCGAGTTCTTTTCGCAGATGGTCCCAACTCGCGCCAATCATCAAGCCTCGCTGTTGCTCCCCGTTTTATTCGTCTTCCGCCTTGCGGATAATGCTGCGGATCTCGTCAATGCGATCGGTGTTAAGGCGGTAATGCTTGCGTGCATCAGAAGATTCATTTGTGAGTAGCCATTTGCGATTCACCATGTCGTCCAGAGCTCGCTGTACAACTTTTGCTTCTTCATAGATCGACTGTTTAGGAACCCACCATTCGACGATGCCTTCGACCGTGTCGGCTGCATTCGGGCGCTCCTCGAGATAACGAAGAATCTTCAACGCGACGTGCCAGCTCGAATCCGATACGCGATCCCTCGAGTCGCTCTGGTTCATATCGAGAAAACTCTCGTGCACGTGCTATTCCAACTGAATATGTTCAGGAATGTTGCGTTGAACGAGACTGTAGGTGAGACTTCGTGGGAGGTTGTGTTTGAGGTGATTGTCAGAAAGTGCTTGGTTGAATGAAACTTGCGAGGGTGGACAAATTTGTCATGACGATACGTTGAAATGTCCCATGTGCGAAAACAGTTAACCGCAAATTGCGCAGATTACACAGATTCAGACTCCATTTGATCTTTCGTCTTTGATCCCTGTTAGATTGGCCTTTGAAGCTTTGATCTCTCATCAAGGCCAAAGACCGAAGGCCAAACGTTCTGAAATCTGCGTAATCTGCGGATAAACTACGATCACGACATTGAGCAGTACATCAGATCCACGCGAAGAGTACACAAGACGCTTACAGACACGACTGTCTGAAGCTGCGAACCATTTTCAACGCTTTCGTCGCGTTGGATTTGTTCGTCTTGGTTTCCTGGTGGTGATGGTCGTACTCCTGTTGGCTTGGGCTTTGACCTCCTTTTCTTTTTGGTGGGCCATCGTAGGGATAATAGGATTCCTTGCCCTGGCTCCTCTTCAGCAAAACATTGCCGAGGCTCGTCGACGTTGCGAACGTTCAGCTGACCTTTTTCGCAACGGTCTCGAGCGGCTCGATGACAATTGGGTCGGAAAGGGCTCGACGGGTGAACGTTTTATTTCAGGCTCTCATCCGTATGCGGAAGACATCGATCTCTTTGGGAGAGGTTCACTTTTTGAGCTTCTTTGCCGCGCCAGAACACGTGTCGGCGAGGACACGCTTGCGCAATGGCTTTTGGTCCCGTCGTCGATTGCAGTCGTACAATCGCGACAGGTTGCAGTAGATGAGCTGCGATCGAGAGTTGATCTTCGGGAAGATCTGGCATTGCTCGCCGAAGGGATACATAGCGGATCTGACGCGCAAGTCTTAATTGAATGGGCGTCGGCTTCGCCATGGAGCATCTCAAATTGGCTGAGGTTTGTATCTGTCGCACTCGCTGTTTTGTCGTTAGGCGGTTTGATTCTTTGGGCAGCGGGATTTGGTGCTCTACCGTTTTTGCTGACGTTGATTGCTGCACAGCTCTTCGCTTTTCGTTTTCGCAATCAAGTGCAAAGCGTCATACGCTCAGTTGACCTTCCCGCAAAGGATCTCCAACTAATGTCCGAGGTGTTGCGGCGCGTCGAACAGGAACGGTTCGAGAGTCCGCGCCTTGTCGAATTACGTTCAGAGCTGGATGTTGATGGCCTTTCTCCGTCGCAGCAGATTGCGCATCTAAAACGCCTGATTGAACTACTCGACTCGCGACGAAATCTCTTCTTCGCTCCCATCGCATTCATTTTGCTCTGGCCACTCCAGTGCGCGATTGCGATTGAATTGTGGCGTCAGAAATCCGGACCCGTAGTTGCACGGTGGTTCGGCGCTGTTGGTGAGATAGAAGCACTGAGTTCGATAGCGGGCCATGCTTTCGAACGTCCTGATGATCCTTTTCCGGAATTGGTCGACAAGGCGCCTTGCTTTGTCGCTCAGGATTTAGGCCATCCCTTAATTCCGGAGACGCGAAATGTCCGGACCAGTCTACAGTTGGGCCCGCAGCCTTCAGTTTTGATAGTTAGTGGCTCAAACATGTCTGGTAAAAGCACTCTGCTTCGCTCTGTGGGAACAAATACGGTTCTGGCACTGGCGGGTGCGCCGGTACGTGCGAGAAGTTTGCGTTTGTCACCGCTTCAAGTTGGCGCCTCAATTAGGATTCAGGATTCTTTACAGGCCGGAGCCTCGCGGTTCTATGCTGAAATCACTCGCTTGCGTCAGATTGTCGATTTGACCAAAGACTCGCTGCCGGTACTTTTCTTACTTGACGAAATCCTGCATGGCACGAATTCACACGACCGTCGAATTGGAGCCCAGGGAGTTGTGCGTGGTCTGGTAGAGCGCGGCTCGGTCGGATTAATAACGACTCACGATCTGGCATTGACCGAGATGGTACAGGCGCTGGATTCCCGTGCAGTGAACGTGCACTTTGAAGATCATCTCGAAAATGGAAAGATGAGCTTTGATTACGTGCTCCGCCCAGGAGTGCTGAAGAAAAGCAACGCGTTGGAGTTGATGCGTTCGGTAGGATTGGAGATCTGAAGAATCTAGTCACATTGCCTGGATAATACATACGACTCTCCGCTCATGAGACAGCGCAATCTAAAAGTAAAAGGGCACGGAAACAACCGTGCCCTTTCGTTCTTCTAAAGTCTTGGGATCTCTAGTTCGGAAATCCGTTAGAAGACAACAGTCACGCTATTCGAGCACACATCAGTGCCACTCTGGCAAACGCGATAGGTGTAAGAACCAGCTCCCCTGGTATTAAGGTTGTCCTTTTGGGAACCATTATTCGCGGCAGTCAGAATCAAACTGCTATTGCGCCAGATATCGACTTTGGTTGATGTTGCGCCGGACCAGGTCAAGTTAGACGACTCCACTCCCTTCACTTTGATGCCCTTTGCTGAAAGCGAGAATGAAGGATTAGGAGTCGGCGAAGGACTAGGAGTTGGCGACGGAGTTGGATTTTGTAATGGCGGTGGAGTTGGCGACGGAGTTGGAGTTGGTGTGGGAGTTGGTGTGGGTAATGGTCCCGTCACAAACGAATAAAGAAGACGGTTTGGTGATCCAGTTCCCACGCCCGTGAGCTTATTGAGCGTAGCACTGCCAAGAATCGACTGGGCAACAGTTGCAGGACTTGCGCCAGGATTTGTTTCCAGATAGAGCGCCGCGACGCCGGCGACATGTGGCGAGGCCATTGACGTACCTGACATCCCAATGGTCGCGGTGTCGCTGGTGTAATAAGCAGACGTAATGCCTGAACCAGGTGCGAAGATGTCGACGCAAGTGCCAAAGCTGGAGAATGAGGACCGAACATCCGTACCATCAACGGAGCCAACTGTGATGGCATTAGGTACTCGAGACGGTGAGTAGTTACACGCATCGTCATTACCATTTCCAGCCGCGACCGCGTAGGTCACACCGTCATTGATTGAGTTGTTGACGGCCGTATCCAACGATGATGAGGCACCGCTCTGCAAACTCATGTTGGCTACTGCTGGCTTTGTTCCGGTATGGTTTGAAGTGACCCAGTCGACGCCCGCAATCACTCCGGACATGGTACCCGCTCCATTACAGTCCAATACGCGGACCGCAACCAAGGTAACGTTTTTTGCCACACCGTAAGTCGAACCGCCGACTATACCGGATACGTGCGTGCCATGGCCGTAGCAATCGTTTGTGCCGTTGCCGTCGTTGACAGCCGTAAAGCCCGAAATTACTCGCCCACCAAACTCAATATGCGTGGCACGTATTCCGGTGTCGATAATATAAACAGTAACGCCAGTACCGGTGGCGTTGAAACCATAGTTACCATCCATCGGCAGGTCTCTCTGATCGATTCTATCGAGACCCCAGGGAGCGCCAGTTTCTGTTGCCGAAACCGTGACTTCGCTGTCTTCCTCAACAAAAGCCACACGTGAATCTTCCGCCAGGCTCTGAGCCTGGTTTTCATTTAGGCGTACCGAAAAACCCTTGAGCGCTCGATGATAGGTAAATCCCGAGGAGCGGTCGCCCCCGAAGCGCTGCGAAAGACGGGATGCTTCAGCGTCGACATCCGTTATGTCGTTGTTGAGAACCACGAGGTATTGGCCGGCAACTCGTTTATTAGCCTGGGTCCGGCGAAATTTATTGGCTGGGTGGCGGAATCTAAAATTGCCCTGACTATGGGTTACGGGCAGATAAGCGATGGTAATTAACAGACCTATTAGTGCAGAAAGCGCAAAGACTTTTTTCATTTAGCCTCCAAAGAATCGCTGCTGATTTTTTTGGTGGGTGGGGTGAGATTGATTCCCAATGCGCCTCAGGGCATTGTTCAGTGACTATAATTGTTGTGCAATGATAAACGCAAGCTCTTTTTTCGCGTTTTTCCTAATGTTTCATCCGTTCGGTATCCCTGTTTTGGGCTTAAGGGTAGGATTATTTGGAAAGATGATGGGGTTTTATAGGGGGCGCCTGGCGGCTGTAGAGGGAGTTCTCGGAAAAAGAGCGCCCACCGGAGCGGTGAGTTTGGGTGCAGGTAGCGTCGCCTGTTGGTCCCAGTTCCGGCAGCGACTTACTGCTTTTTTTGTTCGACTACAGGGCTAAAGCTGCGCCTTCGTGTGAGATGTGGCGCACAGATTAACGGCTCGGAGAAAGACGACTACGGTGACAGCGGGAAACGTCTAACTCGACACGCAGGGCGCAAAGCAAGGAAGAGCAAGCAACAAAGTACGTATCTGGATTTTGAGCCGAAGAGTTGGCGCTACCCGGTGGAACTAGGGAAGGCCTTAACCATCTCAGCGTTCCGAGAGTTTCCTCCAAACTGATTGAGCCTGGTGAGCCAGAACTCGTAGCCGAGTCTCGTGCCCGTTCCACAGCCCAGTCGTTGACAAATCACTCTTTAACGGCTGGTTGGCGGAATGAGCGCTCTGTCATGTCGTTCGGGTCGGTGGTCACTGGTCCATCGCGCCA
>Ga0157378_10006591_pt1 | contig 10141 bp, 8 predicted proteins | sample M65metaG_FD_115309 | JGI IMG/M metagenome (GOLD analysis project Ga0157378, IMG submission 115309) | Miscanthus rhizosphere microbial communities from Kellogg Biological Station, Michigan, USA - M6-5 metaG | ecosystem: Host-associated > Plants > Roots > Rhizosphere > Soil | place: USA: Michigan...
ATCGAGAAGGCGCATCCCGACCTGTTCAACATCCTGTTGCAGGTGATGGATAACGGCCGCCTGACCGATCAGCACGGCAAGTCGGTCGATTTCCGCAACGTCATCCTGATCATGACGACCAATGCGGGTGCAAGCGACATGGCGCGCGAGACGTTGGGCTTCGGTACGCTTACCCGCGAGGGCGAGGACGAACAGGCGGTGCAGAAGATGTTCACGCCCGAATTCCGTAACCGCCTCGATGCGATCGTGCCGTTTGGGTACCTGCCGCCCGAAGTTGTCGCGCGGGTGGTGGAGAAGTTCATCCTCCAGCTCGAACTCCAGCTCGCCGATCGCAATGTCCACATAAACCTGGACGAGGAATCGAAGGCGTGGCTGACGTCGAAGGGCTATGACAAGCTCTATGGCGCACGACCGATGGGCCGATTGATCCAGGAAAAGATCAAGCAACCGCTCGCCGAGGAACTACTGTTCGGCAAGCTCGTCCATGGCGGCGAAGTGACGATCAGGATGAAGGACGGCGCGCTTTCTTTCGCGATCGAACCCGCCCCGCCGAAAAAGGCCGGCAAGAAGGGCGGCAAGCCGGCCAAGGCCGACGCCAAGTAATACATCGCGAAAGCGATAAGCGGCGGGCCGGGAAAGCGATTTCCCGGCCTGTTCGTTTGCCTGGTGCCGCGTCGCGTTCGTCCAATCGGCATCCGGCAAATCGCGATATTCCGTCCCCAACCAAAAAGGGGAGACGGGTCATGCGGCAGATCGTGGTGTGGACGGCGAGCGCGGCGGCGCTGGTGGCGGGGATGGGGTATGCGGCCCCGGCGGGGACCGTGGCGCCCAAGGCGCGCTATCAGATGGACGTATCGACGACGTCGGGCTTCGGTGCGGGCGGGGTCAACCCGATGAAGATGATGTTCGGCGGCCGCGGCGGGGGCAATTCGATCGCGCATACGCTGGTTCTGCGGCTCGGATCGACGCTGGCCGCGACGGGGGCTCCGGCGGCGGATCACTTCATGCCGGCCGGAATGAACCTGGGTCCGTCGGTGCCGCTGGTGACGCCGACTCCCACCACCTCGACGCCCGAGCGGTACGAGCCCGGGCAGCCCGGCGAGATGCGCCGCCCCAAAGGCCGGCTGCTGCTGTTCTGGGGTTGCGGCGCCCATGCCGGACCCGGTCAGCCCGTGGTGATCGACTTTTCGAAGCTCGGCCAGACCCAGTTCCCGCCCGGGCTGTTCTCGGTCACCGTCCCGGTCGAAGGCGGGCCGACCTTCGCCAATTCCCGCACGTTCGGCGACTGGCCGAACGGCAAGTCGAAGCAGCAGCTCAAGGCCAATTCGTCGCTGATTGGCGAGCATCGAATCGTGGGCAATTACAGCCCCGAGATCAAATTCATGCTCGATCAGGATTTCATGGCGGGCCTTTCCGCGCGGAGCCAGGCGCAGGGCGACGGATCGCAATTGCTCAGCTGGAATTCGATCGACGTCGCGACGGGCTATTACGCCTGGCTGTTCGGCGCCCGGAGCATGGGCGAGGACAATGCCGACATGGTGTGGTGGACGTCGGCCAACGCCAAGGAGTTTGGCGGGGGCTTGAGCGACTGGCTGCCGCCCGCGACGGTCGCCAATCTGGTGTCGCGCCGCGTGGTGATGCCGCCCAGCCAGACCAGCTGTCAGGTTCCGGCGGAGGTCAAGACCGCCGCCGGCGGCTTTATGATGACGCAGCTTTACGCCTATGGCCCGGAGCGCAATTTCGCCTATCCGGCGCGGCCCGCCAATCCCAAGGTCGCGTGGCGGCCCGACTGGACCGCACGGGTCCGCTATCGCGCCAACACCACGCTGATCGCCGGGATGCCCGGGATGGGCGATGCCGGCGAGAGCAGCGATACGGGCGACGCGCCGAAGCCCAAGAAATGCCGGCCGCGCATCACGCTCAGCGGAATCAAACCCTGCTGAGCGCGATACCCGGGTCGATCATGCCAAGCGTGTGATTTACCAATAATTTGTTGATCGGGGCTAGGCCGGAGCGATGCGGCGCGCCGGCCATCCCTTCCTGCTGTTCGCGGTGCTCGTCGCGCTGGCGATGAGCTTCATGGCGTCGGCCGCACGTGCCCAGAGCGCGGTCACAGGTGTGCCGCTGTCGGTCTGCGTGACCCGCGTCGCGGCGGGCGATACCGTGGCGGCGATGTTCGGTGCGGCCGGCCGGTTCGATTGCACCACATCGCAACGCAAGCTCGGCAACGGCGACTATTGGGCGCTGTCGCAACCGCTCGGCGCGATCCCCAATGCCAATGTCCGCGAGCGTGTCCGGATCGCCAGCCTGTGGCAGGATCGCGTCACGCTGTACGCACTCTATCCCAACGGCCAGATTCGCGGCTGGGCCTATGACGGCCGCGCCGCCAGCCGCCACCTTCAGCTCGGCGCGATGATCCAGTGGCGGCTCGACCCCAAACTCGGCGCCCCGGTGCGGTTGCTGTGGCGGGTCGATGGCGCGGCAAACCTGCGCGGCATCCTCGTCGCGCCGACGCTGGCGACCGCGAACGAGGCGGCGCGGGCGAACATCGCCATGGCGGCGGTCTATTCGGGATTCGTCGGGCTGTGCATCGCGCTGCTGATTTACAATCTCGCGATGTGGGGGGCGCTGCGTCACCGGTTTCAGCTGGCGTATTGCGCGATGGTGCTGTCGCTGCTGTGCTACGCATATACGTCGTCCGGGGGTCTGGCATGGGCCAGTCCCGACATGCTCAATAACGACCGGCTGCGCCTGAATTACATCTTCCTGGCCGCCACCGTCGCGACTGCGCTGATGTTTGCGCGCGCTTTCTTCCCGCCCACGGTCACCGCCGGATGGGTCGCGCGCTGGTCCAATCGGCTGACCGCGCTGGCGCTCGGCGCGATGACGCTGTTCGCGCTGTTCGCGCCGTGGCAGATCAAGCTGCTCGACGGCTTTTACAGCATCAGCTTCGCCATGCTGATGCTGTCGGTGATCCCGATCATCGCCCGCGCCCGCACCGAACGCAGCCCGCATCTGTGGCTGTTCGCGATCGCCTGGGCTGCACCCATCCTGTTCGCCGCACTTCGCCTGCTGGCCAATCTGTCGGTGGTGCGGTGGAACTTCTGGCTCGACAATTCGACCATCCTGTCGATGGCGTTCGAAGCGATCGTCTCGACGCTGGCGATCGCATACCGTATCCGCTTGCTCAGCGTCGAACGCGACGAGGCGATCGAGCGCGAGGTGATCGCCGCGCGGCTCGCCGATATCGATCCGCTGACCGGATTGCTCAACCGCCGCGCCTTCCTGCGCCAGGCGATCGGGCGCGACAGCGAGCAGGCGCTACTCCTGACCGACCTCGACCATTTCAAGCACGTCAACGAAACGCTGGGCCATGACGGCGGCGACGAAGTGCTGCGCGTGTTCGCCCGCGTCTTGCGCCAGGCGGCACCGACGGGAACGCTGATCGCGCGGATGGGCGGCGAGGAGTTTGCGATCCTGTGCCCCGCCGACCGCGCGGTCGCGCCCGAAACCGTGCTCGAACGGCTGCGCGCGGCGCGGATGCCGTTCGACCTGACCGTTACCACCAGCATTGGCGCGTGTAACGGCCCGATGGTGACCGAAAGCGACTGGAAGGCGATGTACCGCCGCGCCGACCGCGCGCTGTTCGACGCCAAACAGGCCGGTCGCGACCGCGCGAGATTCGCCCGCGCGGCCTGATTTCACCTTGTCGTTACGTACGCGTGGCTTATGGTGAATGCATGCGGCGGCGAACTCTCCTGACAGCAATGGCGATCCTCGCCATCGTCGCGGTCGCGCGCCATCCGAGCGCCGACATCGAGATCCTGACGCATCGCGCCGGCGACCCGGCACCGCAAAGGATTCAGGCCGCGCTCGATCTCGGCATCGTCGCGATCAAGTTCGTGCTGACCTGGACCGCCGGGCGGGTGGCCTCTTAATCCTCACCTGCCTACATCGGTGTCGATGACCGACCCGGAAGATATCTGGCGCAGCGCCGCCTATCGCCATCCGACGCCATGGGCGACCGATTTTCCGCCTCTTTCGCTTGTCGCGATGTTCGAACAAGCGGCCGCGCGCCATGCCGCCAAGCCGCTGATCGATTTCCTCGGCCGTCATTATTCCTATGCCGAAACGCTCGACGGCGCGAACCGCGTGGCGGCGGGGCTGCAGGCGCTCGGCTACGGCCCCGGCGATCGGATCGGACTCTTCCTGCCCAACGTGCCGCATTACCTCGCCGCCTATTTCGGCATCCTCAAACTGGGCGCGACGGTGGTCAATTTCTCGCCGCTCTACACCGCCGACGAGCTATCGCATCAGGTCGAGGATTCGGGCACCCGCGCGCTGTTCACGCTGTCGGCGTCGGCGCTGCTCCCGACCGCGCTCAAGGTGCTCGACGGGTCGAGCGTCGAGCGGCTGATCGTCGGATCGGTGGCCGGCGCACTGCCCGGTACGAAATCGCTTTTCTACCGCCTGTTCCGCGGCAAGGAGACGGCGAAGCGCCCCAACGACCCGCGCATTATCGCCTTCTCCAGGCTGATCGCCAATGACGGCGCGGCCGCGCAGCCGGCGATCGATCCGCTGAACGATGTGGCGGTGATCCAATATACTGGCGGCACCACCGGCACCCCCAAGGGCGCGATGCTGACTCACCAGAACCTGTCGGCCAATGCGCGCCAGGTCGAAGGACTCGATCCCGATCCCGGCGGCGAAGACCGGATCATCGGCGTCCTGCCGCTGTTCCACGTCTTCGCCAACACCTGCGTGATGAACCGCACGGTGGCGAACGGGGGGATGATCGTGCTGTTGCCGCGCTTCGACGGCGGGCAGGTGCTCAGCAGCATTCAGCGGACCAAGGCGACCGCGTTGCCCGGGGTGCCGACGATGTATCAGGCGCTGCTGGGTCACCCCAAGCTGGCCCGCACCGACCTGGCCAGCCTCAAATACTGCATCTCCGGCGGCGCGCCGCTCCCCGCCGAGGTGAAGGCGAAGTTCGAGGCCGCGACCGGGGCGCGGGTGATCGAGGGCTACGGCCTGTCGGAGAGTTCGGGCGTGGTGTCGTGCAACGCGTACGGCGCCGACGGGAAACTCGGCACGATCGGCCAGCCGATCGCCGCGACGCAGGTGCGGCTGGTCGACAAGGAAGACCCTACCCGCCCGCCGCCCGACGGCGAGCCGGGCGAGATCGTCGTGCGCGGGCCGCAGATCATGAAGGGCTATTGGAACCGCCCCGACGCCGATGCCGAGGTGTTCGTGGATGGATGGCTGCGTACGGGCGACGTCGGCGAGATCGACGGCGACGGCTTCATCCGCGTCGTCGATCGCTTGAAGGACATGATCGCGGTCAGCGGGTTCAAGGTATTCCCCAGCCAGATCGAGGCGGTGCTGTACCGGCATCCCGCGGTGAAGGAAGCGCTGGTGATCGGCGTTCCCGACACCTATCGCGGCGAGCAGCCCCGCGCGTTCGTCACGCTCAACGACGGCATGCCGGCGACGCCCGACGAATTGAAGGCGTGGCTCAACCCGCAACTCGGGCACCACGAGCGTGTCGATCGGGTGGAGGTCCGTCTGACGCTGCCCAAGACGCTGGTCGGCAAGCTCAGCCGCAAGGAACTGGTCGCCGAGGTGAAAGCGGAAAACCGCGCATGATGTTCGCCAAGCGGCTGCGCGACGGTGTGCGGAGCGGCGAGATCACCACGAGCATCCGCATCTGGCAAAGTCCGCGCGTCAAAGTCGGCGGGCTCTATCCGATGGATGGCGGGCATATCCTGGTCGAATCGATCGACCGGATAGCGATTGGGGACATCACCGGCGCCATGGCGCGGGCGTCGGGGTTCGACGGCGTCATCGATCTGCTCAAGACCGCCAGACACGGCAGCGGCACGAACGTCTATCTGGTCGAATTCCATTATGTCGGCCCCGCCGCCGGAACCCCGGTTAGCTAGGTTTTGTCCGCCGTTTGACCGCGATCGGCCCGCGTCTTCGCCGCACCGGTGGAGGGGCAGCGGCGCCGGGTTCCATCCATTCGCGCCACACAACCAGCAACGCGGCCATGATGACTGGTCCGACGAACAGCCCGACCAATCCGAGTTCGGCCAACCCGCCCAACGCGCCGATCATCGCGAACAGAAACGGCAATTCTACCGCGCTACCGATCACCGACGGCTGGATGACGTTGTCGCCGATCGCCATGACGATCGTGCCGAACACGAACAGCGCCACGCCCGCGACGACATGCCCCTGCGCCAGCAGGATCAGGCTGGCGAGCCCGAACGCCGCCCACGCACCGAACGGAATCAATGCCAGCAGGATCGTGAAGACCGCGAACAGCAACGGCTGCGGGACCCCGGCCACCCAATAGCCGACGCCGATGATCGCGCCTTCCAGCACCGATACGAACATCGTGCCGTTGACCGTCCCGCGCACGGCGCCGGTCATCTTGACCAGAAAATCCTCGCCGAACGCACCGAACATCCGCTGCATGACGGTCCTGGCTTGCCCGGCGACATGCTCGCCGCGCGCGAGCAAGGTCGCCATGATGACCAGCGTGACCGCGAACAGGCTGGTGTCGCGCGCCAGCACACCGCCGATCGAGCGCATCCAGCCGAGGATCGAGGTCGCGCTGAGCGAGCCGAGCAGCGCGTTGGCACCGCGCGAATCGGCAAGATGCTGTTGCCACCACGCGGCGGCCTTGTCCCCCGCCAGCGGCAGGCCGCCGAGCCAGGGCGGCGCGGGCAGGCCCGCTTTCTGGACCTGCTGGAACCAGTCGATCGCGCCCTGGCTTTCCTGCGCCAGCGTGACCGCCGCCAGCGACAACGGCCCGATCACGAACAGCGCGGTCGCCAGCGTGAAGCCGAGCGCGATCAACCCCGGCCGGTTCGGGAAACGCCGCAGAGCGCGGGCATAAAGCGGCCACTCCGCCATCGCCAGCACCACCGCCCACGCGATCGGCGTCAGGAATTCCCACGCCATCCATATTGCGAGCAGGATGATGGCCGCGGTCAGATAGAGCTGGCGCGTCCGGACGCCCGCGGGCTCGGTCGCCGGGGCCGGCTTGGCCGGCGTTTGCGCTGGGGCGGCCGCCCGCGGAGTTTTCGCCACGATTAGTTCGGCGCGTCGGTGAAGATCGTTATCGCCGGTCGTCCGACCAGCGGGGTCGCGGTCCTGGGCATCCGCGCCTCCAGCGGTTTGAGCCAGACATCCACCTTCCGGCCGATCGCAATCTGGGGTTGCGACGGAGTGATGCTGCTGTTCATCGCCTCCCATTTGCTGACCAACGCGCGGGCATTCTCTCCCGCGACGCCCAGCGGCACCGGCTGGCGCAATGCGTTGTTGATCATCGCGTCGCCATAGAACGTCCAGTCCTTGTCCGCCTGGCAGCCGAACGACGTGCGCTCGGCCGACGCCGCCGTGAACAGCGCGGTGTTCTCGTTCGACAGTGTGGGTACGAAGATCCCAGAAAAGCAGGCCGACAGGATCAGCAGGCGGTTCTTGATGCCGAGTTCGTCGAACAACCGCGCCATCCGTTCGGGCGGGATGATCCCGAACCCGTCATCGCCGTCGTGATAAGCCAGCCCCACCTTGGCGCCGTGTCCAGCGGTATAGAGGACGAGCACATCCTGCTGCTTGTCCATCAGCTCGGCCACCCGCGCGAGCGCGATGGCGAGGTTGCGCGGGGAGCCGTTGGGCAGCGCCGACGGCCCGCTCCCCTCGGTCCCGGCGAGCACGATCGTATGCCCGACGGCGTTGTAGCGGCGGCTGAGCACCTTCCCCGCCTCGCGCGCCTCGCGCCCGAAGATGGGGTCGCTGTCGAGGCCAACGACGACGACATAGGCATCGACCGTTCCGGCCTTTTGCGGCCCCAGCGCGGCGAGCGACTTGTCGAGCTTGCGCTGGTCGTCGAGCAGCCAGCGGGGCGACCGATCGCGTTCGAGCTCCGGCCCGAGCGCAAGCGACGCGGCGACCTCAGCCTGATTTTCGCCGCCGACCAGACCAGGAAAACCGGTGGTATGCTGCGGAGCAGTGTAGGTGGTGGATTGGCCGGTCGCGGATGCGGAGAGCGCGAGGCTGCCCGTGACGATCAACGCGGCGGCGGAAAGGCGGCGGAGAAGCTGGCGACGCATCGGTTATGGACCCCTTTGCAAGCTATCAGGGGGATAATTGACGGCCCAAGTCAAGCGGCCGCGACGCGTGTCGTCTGCATAGTGTCAGATATTCTCGCCACACCTCTTGCCGGACAAGCCCGTCACCGGAAACACAGGGGGTGGGCGGCGATATTGCGTGGCGACAACCGACGTCGTCAGTGACTTCGGAGAGAAGATGTCGCCGGGCGGGAGCGTGGCCACGCGCGCGATCGGTTCGGCCTGAATGCACGGATAAGGCGAGCCATCCCGGGCGGTCCAGTTGGAGCGCATGATCACCCCACGCCGATCGACCTGGTAATATCGGATTCGGGTTGCGTCGGTGACTTTGATGACATCGAGCATGCCGAACGCGCTGCTCGTTACCGAAGGAAGCCGGACAACCGACTCAATCGAGCCGCTGGTCGATACGCCACATTCGTCGTATAAAGTATCGTCGCGCTTCAACTCGCCGGAGCGGACGTTCAGCGAATAGCCTTCGTGCGTGTGACAGTTGACGACGGCGCGGAAATCGACGGTCTCCGCACGATAACGGTTGCCCTCACGGAACTCGGCGACCCACATGTCGTTAGCGATGCCCTTTTCGTCCCGCCCGGTCATCCAGTCATAAGAAGCGTATGTGGCCGCCGTCGTCTTCGTGCGATCCAGCACCGTTCTCGCGTCGTCCCCAGTGGCGCCCGGCGTGAGCAGGAAAACGACGAGGAGCAGGGCCTCCCTCAATAAACCCGCTTCTTCGGCTTGATATATTCCGCTTCGTCGGTGAGCGTGTAGTCGTGCACCGGGCGGTAATCGAGGCCGACCGCGCCGCCCTTGCCGCCCCAGCCATCGAACGTCGCGATGGTGTGCTTCATCCAGTTCTTGTCGTCGCGGTCGGGGAAATCCTCGTGCATGTGTGCGCCGCGGCTTTCCTTGCGGTTGGCCGCGCTGCGGATCGTGACAACGGCCTGGCCGAGCAAATTGTCGAGCTCGAGCGTTTCGACCAGGTCGGTGTTCCAGATCAGCGAGCGGTCGGCGATGCCGACATCGGCGAGCGATTTGTACACGGCGTCCATGTGTCCGACGCCTTCGTCGAGCAACGCGGTATCGCGAAACACCGCGCAATGCTTCTGCATCGTGCGCTGCATATCGCCGCGGATTTCGGCGGTCGGCTTCGCGCCCTTGGCGTTGCGGAAATGATCGAGCCGCGCGACCGCCTTGTCGTCCGCCGCCGTCACGATCGCGCCATGCTTGGTGTTGGGCTTGAGGATGTCGGCAATGCGCTTGCCGGTCGCGCGACCGAATACGACGAGATCGATCAGGCTGTTCGAGCCGAGCCGGTTGGCGCCGTGGACCGACACGCAGGCCGCTTCGCCGACCGCGAACAGGCCAGGGACGGTGGCGTCGGGATCGCCGTCCTTCACATGGACGACCTCACCGTGATAATTGGTCGGGATACCGCCCATATTGTAATGCACCGTCGGCGCAACGGGCAGCGGCTGGCGCGTTAGATCGACGCCGGCGAAGACCTTGCCGGTCTCGGTGATGCCCGGCAGCCGCTCGTGCAGGATCTTCGGGTCGAGATGGTCGAGGTGGAGGTAGATATAATCCTTGTCCGGCCCGACCCCGCGGCCTTCGCGGATTTCCATCGCCATCGATCGTGACACGACGTCGCGGCTCGCCAAATCCTTCGCCGACGGGGCGTAGCGTTCCATGAACCGCTCGCCCTCGGAATTGGTCAGGTATCCGCCCTCGCCGCGTGCGCCCTCAGTAATGAGGACACCGGGACCGTAGATGCCGGTCGGGTGGAACTGGACGAACTCCATGTCCTGCAACGGCAGCCCCGCGCGCAGCACCATCCCGCCACCGTCGCCGGTGCAGGTGTGGGCGCTAGTCGCGACGTGATAGCACCGGCCATACCCGCCGGTCGCGAGCACGGTCGCGTGGGCGCGGAAGCGGTGGATGCTGCCGTCGTCCATGCAGAGCGCGATCACGCCCTTGCACACCCCGTCCTCCATGATAAGGTC
>Ga0157378_10006593_pt1 | contig 10141 bp, 6 predicted proteins | sample M65metaG_FD_115309 | JGI IMG/M metagenome (GOLD analysis project Ga0157378, IMG submission 115309) | Miscanthus rhizosphere microbial communities from Kellogg Biological Station, Michigan, USA - M6-5 metaG | ecosystem: Host-associated > Plants > Roots > Rhizosphere > Soil | place: USA: Michigan...
TCAGCTAATTGTCGCGCAGCTTGCATTAGAACATTAATGCAATAAAAAAGCCGCGGATAAAAATCTCGCAGCTTGCAAACAATTTTAAATCCTGTTATCTATTGTTCCTATTCCCAGCTAAACCTGCCACCGGTTTTTAGTTTCATTGCATACAGGCTGGTATGCGCGGTGAAGTACAATGTTTTGCCATCGTCGCCCCAGGCCATATTGGCTGGTCGTTCCGGCGTTACTATCTTACCCAGCAGCCTGCCTTCTGCATTCAATATCCAGACGCCGCCGGGTGCAGAGACAAACAGATTTCCCTGCTTGTCAACCTTCATACCATCGAGAGCTTCTTCGTCCTCTGTAAAGTTCCAATCGAAAAATATTTTGCCGTTTTTCAAAGTGCCATCGCTTTGCACTTCGTAGCGCCACAATGTTTTGGTATGATGAATATCGCGGATATCCCAATTGGTTATATACAAATATTTTTCATCGGGTGAAAAGGCAATGCCGTTCGGCCCACCCAGGTCTTTACTAACCAATTGTGTTTTGCCATTTTTAATCATGAACACACCGGAATAGGGAAGCTCTTTATGTGCATCACTAAAAAAGCCCGGTAGTCCATAAGGTGGATCGGTAAAATAAACGGTACCATCGCTTTTTAATGCGATATCATTCGGGCTGTTGAAACGATGCCCGTCTATCTTGTCTGCGAGCACAGTGACCGGTCCTTTTTTTTCAATGCGTACCACGCGCCTGTTGCCATGTTGATTGATAAGCAATCTCCCTTGTTTGTCTATAGCGAGACCGTTACTGCCCGGTTGGCCATAATCGCCGATATCGGATCCTGTATACCCACTATGACTCATGTAGACAGTTGTATTATGGTTTTGCGGATCATACCGGTAAATGGTGTTCGTATTCGGGTCGCTGAATAATAAGTAGCCATCAGGATGCCATACCGGCCCTTCAGTAAAAGAAAATCCATCGGCCAGTTTCTCTATTTTTGTTCCGGGCGCAATGATAGCATTCAACGCCGTATCGATGGTATAGATTTTTCCGATGTCTTTCCATGTGTTGTTTACCGGCCATTCTTTATAAAAATCAACCACTGCATTGCGTACCCATATATAATTGTCAGGGATTTTTCCAAGCGGGCCGTTAATGCCGAGGACAGCGATCGAAAAACGTTCACCTGGTTTTGCATGTTCACTTAGTATAACGCGGTTGCGCGAGTTAAAACCAGGAATCACACCATTGCCGGTTTGTCCGAAGCCCATCGCCTGTGTGCCGTTTACCCAGATTTCACTGTAATCGTCCACTACAATTTCAAATACAGCGGTGGTGCCAGCGGTGTTGAGTTTTCCAATCGTTTCGGGTATGGTCATTTCCAGTTTAAACCATATAAACGAAACCAGGCCATTGCCTTCACGCATTTCAAGATCGGTGGGTTGAATGGGCCTGAAGGCTGCATCAAAATCAGTGGCGGCTATTTGCGGGTGAAGCGTATGGGTTTTAATGTTCATGCCGGTAGGATAGAGCGGCATGGCATCAGTTGCCGAACGTCCCGGCGATTTAAAATCGGCCTCAATGATATGGGCCGGTTGTATCAACCATCGCGCATCCACCAATGCGGCACCTTCGGTAGTACGTAAATCCGCAATCGCCTGTGGCTTGTCTACTGCCAGTTGCCGCGTTTCCTGGCTATGGGCGATGGTGATCAATCGCAGGCCGCAGTATAACAACAAGAATATTTTTTTCATATTTTATTTTTGAAAAGACTAATAATGTCTGTTATCAACTGGCTTAGTTTAAAGAAATCTTTATGCCTGCGTTGGCCATGTCTTCATCCTGTTGCGCACTGGCACTGCCACTCACGCCAATAGCGCCTACCACCTGGCCTTCAACAATAATAGGGATGCCGCCCTGCAGGAAAGTGTGTCCAACGGTGATCAAGGCCTGCCTGCCACCGTTGATGTTATTTTCCAGTTTGGAAGAAGCTGCTTTGAAAGTAGCTGCGGTATTGGCTTTCCTGATAGCCACTTCTGAGGCGGCCGGGAAAGTATTATCAAGTCTTTCCAGGTATACCAGGTTACCCCCTGCATCAACAATGGCGATGGCGCCACCGGGGGCATTGTTGGCTTTGGCATATTTTACTGCTTCAGCAACTATTTTTTTTGCGGCTTCCAGCGAAATGGTTTTTGTATTGAGTATTTGCGCCGGACAGTTGATGATTGCAGTGATTGCTATTAAAAGAAAGAATGCTTTTTTCATGTGTTTACAGTTTGAAACTTATATTGCTGTGGTGGATCGTTATACCGGCTTATCGTATTTTACTTTTTGGCCGGCATTGGCTTTCATGATGGGAGGCCATTGTTCATCTGCCTGCGATTTGAACTTTGAAACGTCTTTATTAAACAATTCCCAGGCGGCTTTTGAATGCTGCAGGATTAAATGGCCGTCTACAATATTCCAGTACTCCGGATTAACAGGGCGTCTTCTGCCAAACGCCATTGCATAACCGCAGAAGGATCCGTATAAGGGAGCATACATATCAGGATGATCTTTAAAGGCATCGGCATGTTGTTGTGAACTGAAATAATAGGTGGCACCGTTGTAGCGGGCCGAAAAGGATGCATCTCCTTTTACTGCAGCCTTATCCGTAAAATAGGCCACGGGATCATATCCATCCATTACAAGGCCATCTTTGTTGGTATTGTAATAAAATTCATTTTCAGCATCGGTTTTTATTTGTTTACCGGCGTTGTTTGCAACGGCAGGCCAGTATTTATCTGCCAGCACAAGATTACCGGCAACATCCTTATTCCAGCCGGCTACCGCACGCGCATTATGCTGCAATACCAGCCTGCCATCTACAATTGAAAATGTGTTTACGTCAATAGGTGCTACCCGGCCGAGTGAAACCGCATAGGCACAATAGCCGCCGAACTGCGGTTTGTATTTATCGGGGTTGGCTTTAAAAAGATCAAGGTGTTCTTTGCTGGCAAAATAATAAATGGCGCCGCCATAAGAGAGCTGGAACTGGCTATCACCTTTAACCGGTTTATTGTCTGTAAAAAATGCGACAGCATCATAGCCATCCAGGATGACGCCCTGGCCGTTTACATTGACAAAAGTTGTTGTGGCTGCAGATTGTGCGTTGGTGATAGTCGCCAGCAGCATCATCGCTGCCAGCACCAGCAGGATCTTTGTTGCAAAAGCAGTTATATTTTGCGCATGTGCTTTTTCATAAAACGCCGCAACCAGTTGTTGTTTTGAGCGGTTCGTATACTTTTTCATTTCCTTTGTTTTAGAATGCAAAGGAAGAATAAGAGAAAAAATACGTGTGTCTTGCAGTATACAAAACACGAAATGTTTTTAATACACGGACAAACCATGTGTCAGGCGTTCGCGCAATATTCGTGTCCGGGAGCTTGCAGTATTGACAAAGTAAAGAAAGCTTTTACAAGACCAACAAATTTCTGCACACCATAAAACTGAATATGGTATTCAGTTTTCCGTTAATGTATACGCTCATCGATTTGTCGAACTCCTGTATATCTTTTATTTCGATGGAGGAGCCGATGCCCGCGCCCAGGGAATCCAGGTATTTTAGAAAAGAGGGGTCGTGGTTGGTAACACCGGCTAGTTTGTATTTTTTCTTTAGAAGGGCTTCAGACAGCGGGAATGTTTTGTGTACGGGCAGCTTACCATTTGCATCGGGTATGGGTTCTCCATGCGGATCAAACTTTGGGTGCCCCAGCATTTCATCAATGCGATCAAAAAACCGTTCGCTTTGCAAATGTTCAATTTGTTCGGCAATATCGTGTACTTCTTCCCAGCCCAGGCCCATTACGTCTTTCAAAAACAATTCTGTAAGCCGGTGCTTTCGTAGAATAAGCAGGGCCTGCTTTCTGCCTTTTTCAGTCAATTCAATGGCCTTGTATTTTTCGTATTTAATGAGTTTTTTCTCGGCAAGGTTCTTTACCATGCTGTTTACCGTAGGCATTTTTATGGCCAGTAACAGGGCAATACGTTTTACGGTAATCGCTTCATCATTTTGTGACAGGCGATGCAGGGCCTTGAGGTAGTTTTCCTCGGTGAGAGTCATCATGCGGTAAAAATAACACGATTTGCCGCTATGGCGAAGGCGGCTCAAAAATTATTTTGTTAGAATAGGCTAACTATTTAGTTTTACCAATCGAAAAATGAGCGTATGAGGTATATTTTTACAGTTTTGGTTACTATAACATTCATACTCCGCACCGGGGCACAAACCGTTGCCATCTATGGCACCGTAAAAAATATAGAGACAAATGAGCCCCTGCATTATTGTACCGTTTCGTTGCTGAACAGGGGAATCGCCACAGCTACGGATGGCAATGGTAAATTCAGGATAGCCGTTCCTGTACAGCAGACCGCTTCTGCATTAATTGTTTCCTATACAGGTTATCGCACAGATACACTGCATATTGCGGGTACAGGCAGGGAATTGACGGTATTACTGAAACCTTTAACAGGGGCTTTAAATGAAGTGGTAATTACGGGGGTCTCGCGGGCCACGCTGATCAGGGAAAACCCGGTGGCTATATCAAATGTTTCATCTAAGAACATTGACATTGCTATTGAACCAAATATTGTTGACGCATTGGTAAAAAATGTGCCGGGCTTGAATGCCGTGAAAACCGGACCCAATATTTCCAAGCCTTTTATCAGGGGATTGGGCTATAACCGGGTCTTAACACTATACGACGGCATAAGACAGGAGGGACAGCAATGGGGCGATGAACACGGTATTGAAGTAGACGCCTACAATATGGATAAAGCCGAAGTGATAAAAGGGCCAGCCAGCCTTATGTTCGGTTCAGACGCGCTGGCAGGCGTGATCAGCTTGTTTCCTTACCGGCCCAAACAAAAAGACGGCAAAATACATGGAAGGATTTTAAGCGAATACCAAAGTAATAATGGGTTAACAGGAAATGGTTTCAGGATTGGCGTTGACAATGCGCATTGGTTATGGACAGTGAGCGGGTCGTACCGCATCGCTAAAAATTATACCAATAAGATAGATGACAGGGTGTATAACACCTGGTTTAGAGAAAGTAATTTAACCGGAACACTTGGCTATCATTCGTCAAAAGGATACACAAACCTGAATGCTACTTTATACAATAACCTGCAGGGCATACCCGATGGCAGCAGGGATTCAGTCAGCAGAAAATTTACGAGGCAAATCTATGAAGGTGCATTGGATAAGATCCCGAACCGGCCCGTTGTTCCGGATGCAATATTAAATAGTTATTCACTCAGTCCATTACATCAGCATATACAGCATTACAGGGTTTATGGCAATAGCCACTATCAAGTCGGGAATGGTGAAATGGAAGCCAGTATCGGCTTTCAGCAGAGCATCCGCAGGGAATATAGTCATCCAACTAAACCAGAACAGGCGGGTTTGTTTGTACAATTAAACACTATTAATTATGGGTTGAAATACATCGTTCCGGATTTTGCAAATATCGAATTGACCATTGGCGTGAATGGCATGTACCAAAACAATAAAAGTAAAGACGCTACCGATTTTCCCATACCAGACTATCATTTACTGGATATCGGTTCCTACCTGTATGCCAAGTGGAAATACAATAAGCTTACGGTAAGCGGCGGTATCCGTTACGATACAAGGCAATTGAAAGGCAACGACTTTTACGTTGGAACAAATCCCGCTACTGGTTTTAACAAACAGGTATTTGCACCCGATACAGTTGGTGCCGCATTGCAATTCCCTTCTTTTAATCAAATATTCACCGGCATATCATTAAGCATCGGCGCTACCTGGCAATTATCAGATAAAATAAGTCTCAAAGCAAATATTGCCAGGGGCTACAGAAGTCCCAACATCACTGAATTTGCGTCTAATGGCCTGGATCCGGGAGCACATATTATTTATTTAGGCAACAGGAGTTTTATACCCGAGTTTAGTTTTCAACAGGACATTGGCTTTATCGCAAATGATAAAAATATAACCGCATCAGCAAGCGTTTTCAATAATAATATTCAAAACTATATTTATCTTACTCAATTGGCAGATGCGCAGGGAAATGCGGTTACAGACGCGCAGGGAAATAAAACATTCCAATATCAGCAGGGAGCTGCACGATTGTATGGCGCGGAGCTTTCCCTCGATATCCACCCGCAATTTCTGAAAGGATTTAGTTTTGCCAATAGCCTGGTATTAACCAACGGTATAAACAAAAAGCAGGACTACAAAAGCAAAGGCACTGAAGGCGAGTACCTGCCGCTGATTCCACCGGCAAAGTGGTTATGTTCCGCTATGCAGGATATAAAAACAAAATCAAAGCTGCTCACTTCTTTCAATTTCAGGGTGGATATGGAATATAATACAGCACAGAAACGTTTCCTTGCTTTGTTTAATACAGAAACGGCAACACCTGCTTACACGCTCATTAATATTTCGGCCGGTACGAGGGTTCGATATACAAAAAATAATTTGCTTCAATTACAATTACAGGTTAACAACCTGTTTGATCTGGCCTATCAAAACCATCTCAGCCGTTTAAAGTATTTTGAATATTATGCGGCCTCGCCCAACGGGCGTCTTGGAATGTACAATGCAGGTAGAAATATTTGTGTTAAACTGATAGCTGAATTTTAGGTGCTGCATCGTTCAGGCGAAAGAAAATTGTGCGTTCATTTTATTCTAGGATTTCTGGTTTACTTTTAACATACTGGCGTTGATAGCAACAATTACAGTACTTACACTCATTAAAACAGCACCTGCCGCGGGGCTTAGCAAGATGCCCAACTTATACAACACGCCTGCTGCCAATGGAAGGGCCACGATATTATACCCTGTGGCCCATGCCAGGTTTTGAATCATTTTCCGATAGGTGGCTTTGCCAAATAAAATCAGGTTTACAATGTCTTTTGGATTACTGTTTACCAGCACAATACCCGCTGTCTCTGCAGCAATATCACTGCCACTGCCCACAGCAATCCCCACATCTGCCTGCGCCAGGGCCGGAGCATCATTCACGCCGTCTCCCGTCATGGCAACGAATTCGCCCTTATGCTGAAGTTCTTTAATCTTATCCAGTTTTTGATGTGGTAACACTTCTGCATAATATTCGTCAATGCCCAATTTTTTGCTTACGCTTTCTGCTACCTGTCTGTTGTCGCCTGTCAGCAAAACAGCTTTAATATGATTGGCATGAAGTGTTTGAATCGCTTCTGCTGATTCCGGGCGAATTGTATCTGATAATGAAATATAACCCGCTACATTTTCATTGATCAAAACAAATACAGTTGTTTCCGCAATATCAGCCTTGAAATTACCAGGCAGCGCAATATTCTTTTCCTTCAGGTATCCCGGACTAACTACTTTCACCGGCTTGCCCTCAACTGTTGCCGCTGCTCCCTGCCCCGTAATGGCTCTAAAATTTTCTGCAACAGGTATAGTAATGGACAGCTCCTTTATTTTTTGCATGATACCTGTAGCAATGGGGTGCTCAGAGTTTTGTTCCAGCGCGGAAACAATACGGAGTAACTCATTTTCCTGCAGACCACCTTCAACCGGTACAATTTTGGACAGCTCAAACTTTCCAACGGTTAATGTGCCGGTCTTATCAAATACCACCGTTGTCACTTTCCTTGAATTTTCAAAGGCTGTACGGTTTTTGATCAATAAACCATTTTTTGCAGAAATCGCCGTTGACTTTGCGATCACCAATGGAACAGCGAGGCCCAATGCATGAGGGCAGCAAATTACAATTACGGTAACCATTCTTTCAATAGCAAAGGACAATTCTCTGCCATCAAGACGCCAGTATAGAAAAGTGGCAATGCCCGCAACAATTGCTATCAGGGTTAACCATTGGGCGGCCTTATCGGCCAATAACTGTGTTTTTGATTTTGATTGTTGCGCATCCTGCACCAATTTTATCACCTGTGACAGGTAAGAATCTTGTGCTCCATGTGTAATTTTTATTTTTAATGATCCATTTCCATTGAGGGAGCCCGCAATTACTTTATCAGCTTTCTTTTTTAATACAGGTTTTGATTCACCTGTCAGCATGCTTTCATTCAGGTAGCTTTCGCCTTCCACTATCGCCCCATCGGCAGCAATTTTTTCTCCGGGTTTAATCAGAATGATATCATTTTCCTTTAGTGACTCCGTTTTTACGTCCATAATATGATCTCCGTGAACCAGGTGTGCATCAGATGGCATAAGTTGTACCAGTAATTCCAGTTCCCTGGATGCGCCGGCAACCGATTTCATCTCAATCCAGTGACCCAGAAGCATAATCAGGATTAAAGTTGCCAGTTCCCAAAAGAAGTCCATTCCCGCTAAGCCAAAAACCGTGGCCGCACTATAAGCGTAGGCTACCGTAATGGCAAAGCCAATCAATGTCATCATGCCTGGCTTCCAAATCTTCAGTTCATCCAACCACCCTTTCAGAAAGGGCCAGCCCCCATAGAAGAATACAACGGATGATAAAGTAAATAATATGTATGAAGAACCTGTAAATGTCCATTGAACATTCAGCCAATGCTGGATCATGGGTGATAAAAGCAATATGGGTATGGTTAGCACCAACACAACATAAAAACGTTTTTTGAAATCATCAATCATCATTGCATGATGATCATGTCCCGCATGTCTCATTGGCTGATTTGTCTCCGCGTGCTGCTCATGTGAATGTTCTTTATGAGAATGATGGTTCTCTTCCTGTTTTTCAAGGGCCACTAAGTTCATATTGCAGATAGGACATTTCCCCGGAGAATCCTGCATTACCTGCGGATGCATGGGGCAGGTATACTTTTGTGGCTTATGTGCTGGGTGTTTCATGTTTTACTTTTTTAATTCTTTTAATTTGGCTTTTATTTGATCAATTCTCTTCGTTGATCGTGATTCATAACTCATGATTGTTGCCATTAAGAAACATTGTTGTATACTAATATGTTACAGTTAAACCTGCACCTGGTCCCATATCACTATCATAATGGGCAGAAAGTGCAAACCATTTGGTAATAACATACCTGAAGCCCGCCATATACTCTTTATCGGTGTTTGCCATAAAATTGAAACGTAAACGCGCTGTTACCGGAATATCCTCGCGGCTTAGCTGGAAACGAAACTTTCCGTCACCATCAATGCGTGCATCTGCTATTGCCAGCATCGGTAATGTATATTGTATACCTGCTACAAAAGTCCTTCTATCGTTTTTATTGCTTACCTGGCCTACCAGGGTCTTTTCTTCTCCCATTTCTTTTTTATAATGATAGTCGAACCCAAGATAAGGGAACCACCACTGCATTTTGCCGAGGAATCTTCCGAAATTAATTTCCGTCTCATATCCATGATGGTCGGAATATCCTAAATGCCACAATCCCTGCAATGCAAACCGGTTTGAATTCAGCATTAGTTCCCCGTCACTTCCATTGCTCTCTATCCCGATTTTAGCCATTGGATGAATCATTTGATTGTCCCTTTTAAAATTCCTGTTGGCTTTGACCGAATCAGGTAATTCAGGGCCTGCCGGCGAGCCAGCATATTTGAATACAGTGCCCATCCCTGCCATCATATGATATAAAATATGACAGTGGAAAAACCAATTGCCGCTTTGATTAGCTGCAAATTCAAGTGTGTCCGTTTCCATGGGCATTATATCAACCACGTTTTTCAGGGGCGCATATTCGCCTTGCCCATTTAATACCCTGAAATCATGTCCATGCAGGTGCATTGGATGGCGCATCATTGAGTTATTGAACAATAGTATGCGTATGTTTTGTCCTTTTTCAATTAATATCCTGTCCCATTCATTTATCGTTTTATTATTTATCGACCATACGTACCGGTTCATATTCCCGGTAAGCATAAAACGTAGTTCTTTATACTGCGCATCGGGCAGGGTTGTTTTAACCGGCGATCGAAGCATTGCATAATTAAGGGTTACAATGTCTGCGGTACTTCCCATATTCATCCCTTTCATATCATTCATCTGCAGTGCAGGCAGGCTATCTTTTTTTTGTTCTTTTCCCTGCATGTGCTGCGGGTGGATTGTTTTTGTTGTATCACTATTATCGCCGGCGCCGGTGATCTCAGGGTACATCACGGTGTTCATGTCCATTTGCTGCA
>Ga0157378_10006594_pt1 | contig 10141 bp, 9 predicted proteins | sample M65metaG_FD_115309 | JGI IMG/M metagenome (GOLD analysis project Ga0157378, IMG submission 115309) | Miscanthus rhizosphere microbial communities from Kellogg Biological Station, Michigan, USA - M6-5 metaG | ecosystem: Host-associated > Plants > Roots > Rhizosphere > Soil | place: USA: Michigan...
CGATCCCAGCAATCAATTTGCCATCTATTCCGTGCGCGAGCTCCTGAAGGGCGCCGAGCAGTTTGGGGAGGCAATCCCGTATTTCGAGATGGAGCTACGGCTGGTAGAGGATCGCGAGCGACGGATTGCGCTCCGGCAAGACGAGGGCGAGGTCCGGCGCAGCGCGCGTGACTTCCCCGGGGCCGTGGCAGCATTCCGCGACGCGCGCGCGCAGGAGGGCGGCGCCGATCCCACGCTGCGTCAGCTCTTGGGCGCGACCATCCTCGAGTGGGAGCAGACCGGGCAGCGCGTCGGCGATTCGCAGCGTGAGCGGGTCCCAATTCGCGTCGCGATATACCATCTCTCCGATCATTCCGCCCGGCCCGGGAATCGCAATCGTCGGCACCGATCCCGGCATCGGGCCGGGATCGAGTTGCTTGCCGGTTTCATCGCGGAACGGAGCGAAGATCGACTGGGCGAGTTTGATCTGCTCGACTGCCAGGCAGTCTGCATGCATCCCACTCTTGCAGCGGAGGCTCTCCCAATCGATGTGACACCGCCTCGGATCCTCGCCAACGCCATCCCTTACGCCATCCAGTGCGTCGCAGCCGTTCACGCCTGCTTGGGCCACGAGCCGCCAGTCTGCGTCCGTCATTTTCGTGGAGGGATTCTTGAGCATTTGAACGCCTTGCCACAGAATTCGAGTCGTCATGATGGAGGGCATTGGGGCCGGGGTGCCGGTAATGACGCCGTCATAATCCTCGGGAAACTGTTGTACTTCTTTCATCCCGAGGCGGCCACCGCCGGAGCACCCGATGAAGTAGGAGTGGCGTGGCGCTGTTCCGTAATACGCCGCAATCATTTTCTTCGCCGTATCCTGAAGTAAGTGATTGGATCGATACCCGAGGTTAACCAGGCGCTGGGGATCGCCCAGCACCCAGTGAGTGTCTGCAATCTTGTGCCCCGTATCGGTGCTCGCCGTGGCGTATCCGCGATCCAAGCCGCGCGCCATATCGCGGTAGTTCTCGACGCCGGCATTACCGCCTTGCCCGGTGCCGAGATACCTGCCGTTCCATTTCGGCGCCAGCGGCAGCCACACCTCGAACCCTATCTCCTTTTCAATATTGCCCTCCACTCTACAGAATGGCTTACTGACCGTGACCGGGCGCCCTGCGACGCCGGGCAAGGTCCAATCTGGGCCTGCATCAATAGCCGTGACGGCGCTGATGCTCACGTTGGGCAAACGCAAGTGTCTCAGTAAGTCACACGAATCGGTTGCGGGTAACGGAAGGGTGATCGCAATGCAAACAAACGCAGCGATCGTTTGAATGCGCCAGCGGCTCTTGTTCGTCATCGTATTTTCGTCTCCGATCTCAACGCAACTTCAAAACCACCGAGCAAGCGGTTTCAAGCTCGTCGCAATTCCACTCGGGGGTGCGAAATAGGCCATTGTGGACATCTAAAGTGTCCTTGACACGATCGATCCCTCGCACATAAAATAAAAATGAGTTCACTCAGTATACCATACTACAACTCCTGCCGTGTTGGGTGAATGTCAAATGGAAGCGGATTGAAGCGATCAACGACGAGGGCCAAGAGTTAAATGCAGTCGAGACCATGAATTGGGTTTGCAGGGAGGCGACTTTATGAATTCTGAACGGAATAGCTTTTTTGATGAGGGGACGGGGGCCACAATAAACCGACGCTCCTTCCTCGCCCAGGGTTCGCTGGCGGCGACCTTTCTCGCAACGGGCGCCAGAATAGGGGCGGCTCCCAAACGAGAATCGGCAAGTCCAGTCGCGGAAACAATCAGCGGAAAAGTTCGCGGCTTTGTCAACAATAAAGCGCTGGTCTTCAAAGGCATTCCCTACGGCGCATCTACCGAGGGTGCGAACCGTTTTCTTCCTCCTGTTAAACCCCAGTCATGGCCGGGCGTGCGCGACGCCTTGAGCTACGGCCCGGCGTCACCACAGGTGCTGGCAAGTCTCATTCCGGAATCCATGGCGCAGGTACCGAGTGACGAGGGAACCGGAAATGAAGATTGTCTGCACTTGAATGTTTGGACCAGCAGCCTTCGCGGCAAACGGCCCGTAATGGTGTGGTTTCACGGAGGCGGCTATGCCGCCAGCTCCGCAAGTTGGCCGATGTTCGATGGCGTCAATCTCGCTAACAAGCACGACGTTGTGCTGGTGACGGTGAATCACCGGCTCAATGTATTCGGCTATCTCTATCTGGCGGGACTGGGCGGGCCGAAATACGCCAATGCGAGTAATGTGGGCATGCTCGATTTAATTGCCTCGCTCGAATGGGTTCGGGACAATATCGCGAACTTTGGAGGCGACGCCAGCAACGTCACGATCTTCGGGCAGTCCGGTGGCGGCGGGAAAGTGAGCACGCTTATGGGTATGCCGGCGGCAAAGGGCTTATTCCAGCGGGCCATCGCGCAGAGCGGGTCCGCCGTGCGCGGAGTTACCGCCGATCAGGCGACCCGCGGTGCCGCTGCCTATATGGCGAAGTTGGGTCTAAAGCCGGACCAGGTGGACGAACTGCAGAAGCTTCCCGCGGCCCAACTGGTCGAGGCGATGCGCGGCGGCGGCGTCATGTTCCAGCTCGCACCGGTCGTTGACGGACGCAGCCTGCCGGCTCATGTCTTCGATCCGGCCGCGAGTGAGCTCTCCGCCAACGTTCCATTGATGATCGGTTCCACCGAAACGGAAGTGACGTGGAGCAACACCATCAAGCTCGATCCCTTAGACGATGCCGGGTTGCGTGCCCGAGTTCGAGAGACCGTCAAGACCGATGACGCGGGAGCAGATGGTCTGATCGCCGTGTTTAAAAAAGAACGACCCAAGGCGAGCAATTTAGACATTGCGCTGATTGTGGCCACCGCCGTGTCCGCCTTTCGCGGCGGTACAGACTTGGAGGCGGAACGCAAAGCAGCCCAAGCAAAAGCTCCGGTGTACAAATACTATTTCCAATGGTATTCGCCGGTGCGGGAGGGGAAACTGCGCGCTTTCCATACGCTCGACATCCCCTTTGCCTTCGACAGCGTTGATCTAGCGCCTTCGATGGTGGGCGATGGACCGGAACGTCAGCAGCTGGCAGATAAAATGAGTTCCGCCTGGGTTGCGTTTGCGCGTTCGGGAAATCCGAATCACAAAGGCATTCCAAAGTGGGCGCCGTTCGATGCTACTCAGCGAGCTACGATGATCTTCAATAACCAATGCCAGGCTGTCAATGATCCGTTCCGCGAGGAGCGTCTTGCGTGTGCGGCGTTGAAATTGCCGGCCGCATAAACCAATCGCCGCATCTTCGGCTCTGGCCGCGCGCGGGCAGCTTCCGGGGGCCCTAGGATTGCTTGACAAAGCGGCGGTCAGCGCCCTAAACTGAGTTCACTCACTATTGCCCGCGAAATGTTACGGAGCCGGTTCAAGAGCGAAAGGACAACATGAAGGTTAGGCAAGGGAGATGCGTTCCGCTAGTTCCCGTTCTCATGGCAAGCTTGCTGATGCCTGTGGGCATATTGGCGCAAGGCGGCGGAGGCGGCGCTGCCCCGCCCCCGCCCGCCAATGCCAAAGCGGGCGCTCCCGTCGATTTCACCGGTCAGTGGGTGAGCGTAGTCACGGAGGATTGGCGCTTTCGGATGGTCACTCCACGTAAAGGCGATTACGCCGGGGTGCCCCTGACCCCCGCGGCCCGAAAATTGGCCGATGCCTGGGACCCAGCCAAGGATGAGGCTGACGGCAATGCGTGCAAGGCGTTCGGGCCACCGGGTGTGATGCGCGAGCCGGGGCGGATTCGGATCAGCTGGACCGATGACGACACGATGAAGCTGGAAACCGACGCCGGCACCCAAACTCGCATGTTTTATTTCAAGGAGCCAAAATCCGAAGCGGGCGACTTACAGGGTGTCTCGACGGCCTCGTGGGAGACGATTCGCGGGGAAGCAAGGGGTGGCAACAATTATGTCGGCCGTGCAGGCCCTCAGCCCACCGGTTCTTTGACTGTCGTCACGACTAAGATGAAGCCCGGTTATCTGCGCAGGAACGGCGTGCCCTACAGCGACAAGGCCGTCCTGACTGAGTACTTCGATCGCACCACTGAGGCGAACGGCGATAGTTGGCTGCTGGTTACTGCCATCGTGGATGACCCCGCTAATCTAAATGGGATTTTCATTACCAGCGCCCATTTCAGAAAAGAGACCAATCCGGCCACATGGCATCCTACGCCCTGCTCCGCTAAGTAGATTCTGAACGCGCGTGTAGCCCCCGCGGCAAGTAGATACTCAGATGCCTGATTCTAACGTGATTGAAATTTTCTCCGATATTGTTTGCCCGTGGTGCTTTGTGGGAAAGCGCCGGGCGGAGCGGGCCCTTGACTTGGTCGGCCGCAGTGACCTCCAACTCCGCTGGCGAGCATTTGATCTGCATCCCGGCACCCCGCAAGAAGGATTCGGGTGGGAAGAACATATGGTGCGAAAGTTCGGGAGTTCGGCCTACGCAAGACGATTGGAGGCGAATGTGGCCGCAGCAGCACGCCAGGATGGCATCACGCTGCGCTTCGATAAAATTCAGCGCCTGCCGAACACTCTCGAGGCTCACCGCTTGATATGGTTTTCTCTGCAGAAGGGCCTGCAGGCCCAGGTTGTGGAGGCCATATACGTTGCCTATTTCTGCGATGGGCGCGACGTGGGAAAACGGGAAGAGCTGATCCGGATCGGTGCTGGGACGGGACTCGATGAGAAGGAAGTCAGCGCGTTTCTCGCGGGCGACGAAGGGACCGAGGAAGTGATCTCCGAGCAGCAGAGCGCCTATGCGCTCGGCATTCAAGGTGTACCTTCGTTTCTCCTGAACGGACAGCCGCTCACGTCCGGAGCACAGCCGCCGGAGGCGCTGGCACGTTTGATCGACGGCGGGCTTCAGCGATGTAGCCGCGATGACGCGAACTGCCTTTAAGGCGGACGATTCGTCGCAAATGCGGTTCATTCGCGGGACGCCAAAAAAACTTCACTGAGCGGTTACTGCTTGACGGACCTAAGCGTTTGCTGTAAAAAATATTATGTTCAGCAAATACGCTTCCTACGCGCTTTTTGCCCTCCTCGTACCACTCGCCTTCACCCAAATCAAAGATCCGTTGCTTGGAACGTGGGAATTGGATCGGGGAAAATCGGAGTTTCAGCCTGACACTACGCTGCATAGCCGCATCCTCACCGTGGAAGCAAGTGGAAAAGCGATCAAGTTCGTTCAGGATACCGTGCTGCTCGACGGGCATACCGTCCAGGTAGAATTCGCAGCCGCCTACGACGAAAAGGATGTGCCGATCAGCAGTTCCGTACTCGATACGGTGGCCTTGAAGCGTGTGAATCCCACCACCACTGTGCGCACGGGTAAGATTCGCGGCCAAGCCACTGAAACTGCAACCATGGTAGTTTCCGCTGACAGCAAAGTACTCACTATCACCACAAAAGGCTCGGGAAACGGCGTGGACTACAGCAGTACGCAAGTGTTCAATCGAAAATAGCGCGCTGCGCGGAGGATTACGTTGTGTCTTCCCGCACCGGATCAGGGGGAAGGTCGAGAAAAACCGGTTGCGGGATTCCGCGAACAGCCGCTATCATTGAGTCTACTCATATTCTGGTGTGCCGCATACGGGAGTCCTGTTCGCCGTGCCCGTGGCGGACGAGAAACGAGGCCTTATGCACATTCTCCGGCTAAACCGCTCTACGGCGAGTTGCTTTACGTTACTGATTCTCCTTGCGACCGCGTCTCCTTTCTTGAGCGCCCAAGGCAACGGCACGGCTGCGCCTACACCCACTCCTGCTGCTCCCCCGACGGCGAAAGCGGCGGCGCCCGAAGATCTCACAGGTCAATGGATCAGCGTGGTGACCGAGGATTGGGGCTATCGCATGATCATGCCGCCCAAAGCGGATTATCTAGGTGTACCGCTCAATCCCGCGGGACGAAAGGTTGCCGACAACTGGGATCCAGCTAAGGATGAAGCGGCGGGCGAACAATGCAAGTCATACGGCGCCCCCGCCATTCTCCGCGCGCCCGGCCGGATTCGCATTTCCTGGGCGAGCGACGACACGCTCAAGATCGAAGCCGACGCCGGCACCCAGAGCCGGATGCTTTATTTCAAGGAACCGACGGCGGCGGGAGGCGACTGGCAAGGCGTTTCGCAGGCCTCGTGGGAACGAGTGCCCGGCGGACCCTTCTTCGGAGGCGGCGGACCGCGCTATGTTGCCCAACTCAGCGGCTCCTTAAAGGTGGTGACCACGAAAATGCGCCCCGGTTACCTGCGCAAGAACGGCGTCCCCTACAGCGACAAGGCCACTCTGACCGAGTTCTTCGACCGGACCACCGAGCCAGACGGCGTAAGCCTTCTGGTTGTTACTACGGTCGTTGACGATCCCACGTATCTGGTGCAGCCGTTCATCGTCAGCAATCATTTCAGGAAACAAGCCGATGAGTCGGGTTGGAATCCGACGCCCTGCACATCGCGCTAAATTGCCATTTTTGAAGCGCCCGCCCCCAAAGCGGTCCTGGAATGACCGCCGTTAGTGTGCCGTATCCATCAACGAAGGAGAATTCCGTGCTACGCCTCCCAAATAATGTGGGCCGTTCGACGCTGGCTGCTGTCCTTTTATCAGGCACCGCCTTACTTTGTTCCGCGCAAGCAAAGCCCGCCGTTAAGGGCGGCATGAACGCCGAACTGACCGTCTCCAGCCTGGAACCCTCTGTTGCCTTCTATCAGGACGTCTTGGGCTTGAGCCCCCCGGTGGCGCGCTTTAGTGCCACGCTTCCCGGCGTCGGCCAGTTGACGGGAACCGTCACGGGAGGCGTGCGCCTGGCACGCATGCCGGTTCCCGGCGTTTCGTGGACAGTGGAACTCGTCGAGACTACCGGCGTCGAACGAAGGCCTTTAAACGCGCGTAGACAAGATATTGGGGCCTCCGGACTCATCCTTTATGTCCGGGACCTGGACGTTACGCTGGAGGCGGCGAAAAAAGCAGAAGCGCCCATCGTAACCACGGGCGGCGCGCCGGTTTCCATTGAGCGGAAAGGTAGCAAGAGCCGAGCCATCGTAATCAAGGATCCTGACAGCTTCTTCATTGAAGTCCGTCAGTTGGATCCCTTGCCCGCCACCAAAGCGCCTGCCATATCGAACGTGATCGGGGCGGCGATGACCGTCAGTATCGACGACACAAACGCCACCGCTCGCTATTGGAAGGAGTTTCTAGACTTCGATGTGAAGCCGGGGACCTTTACCAAGGACAAATTGCAGCTAGCGCTGTACGGAACTCCGAGAGCGCAGATCCGCAAGACCATCGCCACTTATCCCGGCTCCGACGTAACGTTTGAGTTCCTCGAGTTCAAGGGCACCGATCGCAAACCGCTCAACGCAAAGACGCAGGATCCTGGCAGCGGTGCCTACGCACTTGTCTGCAATGACATCGATGCACTGACCGCTCGCCTGAAATCGACCAATCAGACCAAGATTCTGACGATCGGGGGAGGGCCTCTCCACCAGGGCGCGCGCAAGGCGATGTTCGTTCAGAACCTGGATGGATTCGTTCTCGAAGCGATCCAGCCGATCGAGCAGCCGGCCAAAAAGTAGCCCGCTGCGTTGAAGATCTCTGCGGTTCTATTGCCGGTTATGGTCGATTATTGGCTGACGCTGGTGATAGTTCGAGTCGCGCGACCATCCGGGCCAAAAACGCACGGATGCGGGTTGAGTGCACGGAGATGCAGCGCATAAACCCGCCGCACGGCGGCAATTCCTTCGGATAGCTTCGGTTTCGGCTCCGCGATCCACCAGCGCATGGCGCCCATCGACGAATAGAACATGTGGCGCGCGACAAAGGCGGTGTCCTCATCGCAGCGGATCTGTCCGGCTTGCTCGGCCCGGACGACAAGCTTCTCGATTCTGGCGATCGCCCGGGCGCGGTTCTCCTGGATACCGGCTGCCTGCGTACCGGAGCAGAACGAAATCTCTTCAAAGAAGATCCGTTCCAGCCGGATGTTCTTAGCTACATGCCGGTACATCGCAACCTCCGGAACGATCAACTGCTCGAGGAGAGGGCTGTTAGGGTCCACTTTCGCGAAACCGTTGACCCTAGTCTGCTCGAGATCCTCCAGCCGGATCTGAAACAGGAGGTCGCGCTTATCCTTGGCATAGAGAAAAAGCGTCCCTTCGCCGACGCCCGCGTGTTTGGCGATCTCCGCGGTTGTGGTGGCTTCAAAGCCTTTCTTCGTAAATAATTCGGCCGCTGCAGCCTTAATTCTGCGCAATTTATCGACTTTGTTCCGCTCGCGAAGCCCCGATGGGGGAGCAACCCGAAGTCCGCCTTTGGGTGGGCGGTCTATTTCCATGAGATTATTTAGGTTCATCACTCCTCGACTATTCTAATGCCACAGCGTCCCATCTTCAACTTCAACCTTGAGCCAGCTCTGTTTTGGCTTGCCCAGTCGAGCAGAATGAGGACGCTCACGATTGCAGTCATCCCCACGCCGATCTGATCGAAGCTAGTTCCTTTTCTCAAAAGACCGGCCCAGAAGTTCCTTGGCCACTAGCAGACCGGAAGCACCATGGAGTCCCGGACCGGGGTGGGTAGAAGCGCCGATGTGATAGAGACCGGCAACTGGTGTTCGATGATGGGGCAGGCCCGGAAGAGGACGCCATAAAAAGAACTGACTAGGACTGCACGAGCCTGCATATGGGTCGCCGCCGACCAGATTGAGGTTGGTCCGAGCCAGGTCCGCCGGCGAAATTACGTAGCGTTTTCGGAGCGCAGAACCGAGATTGGAAATCTGCCGCTCAAGTTTTCTAAGAACACGATCCGCGAATCCCTCCTTCAGAGCCTCCGTCCACTCGCCCTTCGAGACGTCCAGTTTCCCATCGGCGTCGCCTTCGGGCCGTCCCGGTAATTCCTGCAGTTGGATCCAGAAAATCCACCGTCCCTCTGGGCAACGGGAGGGGTCCAATACGACCGGCTGGCCAAGCACCACCGTAGGATCAGAGGGAAGTAAGCCTCGTTCGGCTTCGTTCACCGCCCGAGAAACACCGTTGAGGCCGTCGCAGACGTGAACAATCGCAGTTTTGCTTAAGCGCCCGGAGTCCTGACTCCAGCGGGGCGGCTCCGAAAGCGCAATGTGTATCTGCATGTCGGCGCGGCCGTAGCGGTACTTCTTGGCACCCGAAAGCACCCAGTCGGGCACGAATTCGGATCTCAGCAGTTGAAGATAAAGCTGCTGGGGAGTCACGTTGCAGATCACCGCGCGCCGCGCTTCGATTACTCCTTGCCTGGTGCGGACACCTACGGCGCGCTTCCCACGCACTTCAATTCCCTCCACGTGCGTGTCGTTCTCAAACGTCCCGCCATAGTCGCGAATCAAGCGGACGAGCGCATCGACCAGGCGCGCTCCTCCACCCTCGGCCACTGGCATGCCGCCCAACTGCAGGGCGACGGCGATCAACTTGTTCATGAATCCCGAAGCAGCGGCGTCCGGCCCTAAACCCGTATGCAACACCCACGGGGCAAGCAGGCCGTGAAGGCGGCGCGATTGGAAGGTAGTCTCAAGCCAATCCCGGCTGCTGCTCAGAAGTTCAGCCCCAAACTGCAGCGAGCCCTGGACCCGCATTCGCCGCAACCAGCGCCAAGCCAAGCGGGCGCCAGAAGTGGACCATAACTCCGTCCCAAGCAGTCCGAACGCGAGTTCGGCGCGTCCGAGGAAATCCTGCACCTGCCCGCTCCATGCCTCGCCGTCTCCCGCAGCGTAGTGTTCGAATTCCTGATGATTGGCTTCCGCCGAGGTGGAAAGGAAACCGGCGCTCTGATCCGGGAACAGAGTCGCGGTGGGATACTCCGTATTCAAGTATTTGAGGCCCCGCGCTTCCAGTTCCGGCTTCAGGATGCGATAGCTTTCCGAACCGGTGAACAGCGGGTGCCAAGCGGAATACACGTCGTGCAGGAATCCCGGCTCCGTTAGTTCCGCGGTGCGAATATTGCCGCCGAACCAGGAATTACGCTCTAGCACGCACACCTTCCAGCCGTGCTTAGCCAGCAGGGCGGCACCCGTCAGAGAGTTGATTCCGCTCCCGACAAAGACCGCATCGAATATTTCACTCATGTTCTGTCCTCACGATGCAATGCATTTTGGCG
>Ga0157378_10006595_pt1 | contig 10138 bp, 24 predicted proteins | sample M65metaG_FD_115309 | JGI IMG/M metagenome (GOLD analysis project Ga0157378, IMG submission 115309) | Miscanthus rhizosphere microbial communities from Kellogg Biological Station, Michigan, USA - M6-5 metaG | ecosystem: Host-associated > Plants > Roots > Rhizosphere > Soil | place: USA: Michigan...
GCACGCCAGAACGCTCCCGCGAAACGCGGTGCGGGAGGCAACGGCTCGCGGTCGGTCGGGCGGGCGTGCATCGCGTGCGCGTCCATGTGCGCACGCTGGACGAGCGACAGCCCCTCCTCCGAGGTGATCACGTCGTAACGGATCCGCTCGCTGCCCAGTGCCTCGATCACCTGGGCGGCGGTGAGCTTCACCTTGTCGGGGCGGATGTCGCGCTTGCTCTTCGCCGTCGCCAGGATCGCGAGAGCGCGTTCGGGATTCGAGCGTGAGGCGTTGCGAGCCTCCAGCACCCACTCGACGGGGTAGGCGGCGAAACGACCAGCCAGGCTTGTCGTTTCGATCCAGACACCCAGGGTGTAGAACTGCTTGATCCGGGCCTCGCTCCACGAGGTGAAGCCGTTCTCGTGAAGCTCGCTCGTCACACGGGCGTACTCGCCGTGCTTGGCGGTGCGGTTGCTGCGGGTGATCTCCGCAGTCAGCGCTCCGACCACCGGCCAGAGCGAGAGCTCGGCGCGTGCGACCGCAGCGAGCGTCTTCGGGTACTCCATCGTCTCTCCTTTCACGACGACGACTCCTGGGGGTTGCCGTAATCAGGGGCAAGCTGGACGTATCGCGTGTAGAGGTCGTGTTCACGGGCTACGTGTTGCGCGACGTGCGCTGCGGTTTCTTCGTCGGGGTACGGTCCGAAGCAGAGGTGCTCGTCGTCGGTGAGGACAGCCCAGTTCTCGGCAGTCACAGCAACGACTCCTGTTGCTCGTGGCCGGTGCGCGCGCGCTGCCGTGCGCAGCGCCCGCACATGATCCGGCCCGTTTGCTCCTTGAAGCGGACGTGATGCACGCCGCCGCCCTTGCGCCGCTCCACCCAGCCGCGCACCTCGAAGAGCACGTCCGGGTCGTGCAGGTCGACGAGGCCGTCGTGGGTGTCGCAGTGGACGGGTGGGACGAACGTCATCAGAAGACCTCGTCCTTGATCTTCCGCCGCCGCCGCGGCGCCTTCGGCGCTGACTCGATCGCGGCCTGCGGTATCACCCACTCGTTTGAGCGCTGGATCTTGTCCTCGCGCATGTAGCCGTGCTCGTCCGACTTCCAGATCGTCGCGCCCTCCTCCTTCGCCACCTCCTCGGCGTACTGCAGAGAGAGGTCGCGGAAGCCGCGCACCCCGGCGAAGACCGCGATGATGTTCTCCTTCGACCCTTGGTAGATGCGCAGCGTTCCTTCGGCGCGGCCTGCCGCGATCCAGTTGCCGCGGTCACCGCCGCCCGGCGGGCTGAACGGCCCGAACGTGATCTTCGCGTCGTCGGGCACCGTGATCCTGAACGTTTTCTCACCGAAGACCAGTAGCTCTCTCATTGACCGTCAGGACTCCTTCACGTAGTCGGGGTGCTTGTTCTTCATGTGCCGCGACAGCTGCTGGAAGGTGCGGTGGCAGCAAGGACAGACGCCGTTGCCGACGCGCTTCTTCGTCTTCGTCAGCTGACCACGTGTCGCGGAGTGCGAGCGCTCCTCGGCGCGCAACAGATCCTTCGTCGCCTGGTGCCGTCTGCGCTCGCGCTCCAGCTTCTCCTCGAACGTGTCGGTGAAGACGAACTTGTGCCCATTCGGGCAGTAGATGCTGCGGTCTTTCGCCTGCTCCGCCCAGCGGTGCAGGTTGCCGGGGATCGCGAGCGCGATGCCACACCAGCAGTGCGTGACGATCAGCGTTTCGGTGTAGGTCATCTCCATCGTTCTCTCCTCGCTTCGTTGCGCAGGTTCACGGCCCAGTCGAAGACGGTGACGAAGACGGCGCCGATCGCGATCCCGAGAAAGAGCATCCAGATCACGTCGTCACTCCTTCCATGCCGGGCAGCCGGAGCGGAAGCCGCAGTAGGAGCACGCCCATTCGTGCCACACGCCCTGCGTCGGCCAGGGGAGGTCGGCGCCGTAGATCTTCATGTAGAGGCAAGCGACCGACTCGATCGCGCGGATGCGTGCGCGCATCTCGCTGCGCTCGGCGGGCGAAGGCTGCACGAGCAGCGCCTCCGACTCCAGCGGCGTGACGATCGTCGGCGTGCTCGTGCTCGTCGTCGCCGAACAGGAGTGGAACTCGACCGGCTTGCCGCGCGCCTCCGAGTAGACACCGGCCTGCACGCGCCAGGAGGGCTTCGGCGTCGACTGCTTGCGCTTGCCGGTCTTGACGTCGATCACCGAGGCCTCGCGCTCGACGTCGAAGCGCCCGATCACCGGCACTGCGGCGCCGAAGTCGTGCGCGATCATCGTCTCGACCGCCGTCGGCTGGATCCGCCCCGCGACCGTGTGCTGGTAGGCGGCGAGGATCGCCTTGCCGCGATCGCGCGCCTGCTCGGGACCGGTGTCCCAGAGGATCTCCTCGTTCGCCTTCTCCTGCTCGTCCACGACGACGCGGATGAAGCCATCGTCGGCGTACCAGTCGAGGAGCTCGGCCAGCGGCAGGTCGACGTGCGTCTCGATCTTCTGTCCGAAGTTGCGCTCGACAGCTGCGTGCACGGCGAGGCCCATCACCGGCGCCTCGGCGGGGCGCTCCTTGCGCCCGTGGACGTAGCGCTGCTGCCACTGGTACGGGCAGCGCCAGAACATCTCCAGCGAGGACGGTGACCAGTGTTCGATCGGCAGGTTGAAGTCGATCGGCTCCTCGGGCTCGAAGACGTAGGGCTTCGGCCAAGGCTTGACGTCGTAGGCCTGCACGAGGTACTGCGCGATGTCGAGGCCGGTGCTCACGCGAAGTCCAGCGGGTCGACCGTCGGGGCCTGCTCGCCCGCCGCCTCCCAGATCGTCTGCGGACCCGAGACGGGCACGATGTGCACGTAGATGTCCCACTCCGGCGGTCCCTCCCGCGAGCGCCGGTAGGCGCCGAGCGGGTAGTCCCAGGAGGGGTTCTGTCCGACCGGCCGGTAGGGCAGGCCGCCCATCCCGAGCAGCCACTGCGCCGTGTCCGGGTTGTTCGTGATCACGAAGACGTGGTGCTCGCGCATGCGGAAGATCCGGCCCTCGCGGGCGCGGATCTCGGCCAGGAGCTCCGCCGCAGTCGGCAGGGCTACATCGGCGGGGGAGGGGACTCTTTCGCTCACGCTCATTGCTAGAACGGGATGTCGTTGTCCTCGTTGACAGGCGGCGGAGTCGCGATCAGCCACTGCGCCCAGGCCAGCGCGATCCGCTTCTGCGTGTCAAAGGTGCGCTGCTCGACCGGCATCAGCGGCAGCGTCTCGACCGCCAGCTTTGCGCTCGCCGCGAGCGTCATCCGCCAGGCGTCGACCGGGTTGGTGCGGCGCTGGAAGTCACCGTCGCTGTCGGGCGCGGGGCCGAGCGGGATCTCAGGACCGCCGTTCGAGCGCTCGCCGATCGGCCCGGCCTTCTCGTAGTAGCGGTTCACGTAGAAGCCGCCGCCCGGCTTGGGGTTGCCTGGCGAGTCGTTGTAGTCGAGCAGGACGAGCGCGTTCGACTCCATGAGGCCGCGCGCCTCCTGCGCCTTCTCCTTGATCTTCGTTTCCGGCGCTGGATTGAGCGGCGGCTCGGTCTCGATCACGTACCAGCCGGTCGCTTCGCCAGCGCGGTTTCGCTTCCCGTAGACCTTCGTGATGTGCGCCTCGATCGAGGCCATATGTCAGTCCTCCTTGCCGTTCACCAAGTAGCCGGGGCTGACGCGCAGGAAGGCGGCCAGGTTGCGCAGCCCCGAGCCCAGCGGCGGCAGCGACTTGCCCGTCTCCCAGTTGGTCAGCGTGCGCGTCGAGACACCGATCGCTCGGGCCACCTCGGCCTGCGAGTAGCCGCTGCGAATCCGGAGCGCTTTCACTCGTTCTCCGAAGTGGCCGTCGTGGTCTTCGCTGGGCTGATATGGGGATGCATTTCGGCGTCGTCTCGTCTGCGCCATCTGCTTAGATCCCATCACAAACCAGCCCGAAATTGGAAGGAAATGTTGAGAAAGATTTGGTAATCGGGACGCAACATTCTGTTCTCCTTTCGGAAAGGGAATGCAGTAGCGCCCCGAGAGGCCTTCGGGTCGGCGTGCTGCGGAGCGCCTCGATTAGAGGCCTACGGGAGGAGAGGAGGGGGAGGCGTCACGCCTCGCTTCATGCCGCGGAAGGGGGGCGTCGGCGCCTCTCCCCTTCTCGTCTGCCGCAGGCTGTGGTGCGAGCCGTGCGTAGGCTTCCTTTGGGAAGAAGCGGCCGGTGGGACTGCGTCCGGTTGACCGAGGAGCCTTGCATATCGCTCGGCCTGCTGGCAAGAGGTCCCACAATGGTTTTTCGTGCTCGTTGCAGATCTTTCTCGGATCCATACTTCACTCGTATTGCTGCCTGCATCGGGCCACGAATCCAAGCCACGATCGCGGCTAGGATCGTTCGCAACCAGGGGCTTGCTCTGTGGGCGCGGAGGTACATGTGTCACCGCCCCTCGCAGACCGGGTTCAGCGCGTTCGACTCCTACTCGACACCCTCAACGATCCGTACCCGACCCCGCGCGGACACCTGCAGCCCGACGCCGGGCCTGCGCCATCCCGCTACGTCCCCTGCCTCACCTGTCAGCGCCAAGGCTGGCTGAAACGGCGCGGGCGTTCGGTCCTCTGTCTGGCTTGCGACGGGACCGGCAACCGGCGCCGCCGCCACGACGAGGAGCCCTGGGACGCCTACCTGAACGTGCCGCTCGCGGAGGCGACGCCGGTCGCGCGCGAGCCGATGACCCTGCGCCAGATCGAGGAGCAGGTCGCAGAGCAGGAGGGGCGCCTGGAAGACCTCAGCTACGGCTGGGAGCGCCTGCAGGCCGCCTACCAGCGCCACGGCTCCTACCGCGAGCTTCGGCGCCAGCTGGACTGGCTGGCGGGCTCCTGGCCGCGCCGCCACCGGCTCGTCCAGGCCGTGCTGGTCGATCACGAACCGCGGCGTCTGGACGCCGGGTCGGAGCTTGAGCTTGAGCTTGGGGTCGTGCAGGTCACGCTCCGCATGCGCAGCGTGCGCGTCCCGCCCTGGCTGCTGGAGCACGCCGCCGCCAGCGAGCGGCAGCAGACGATCGCGCAGCTGGCCGCGCTCGGGCTGCGCGCCGGGGAGATCGCGCGCAAGCTCGGGATCCCGAAAGAGGTGGTGCGGCGGCGCCTGAAAACGCTGCCGACGCGGGGAGTACTATCCGGGCAGGCCGGAATCCCCCTCGGGGCGATGTGAGGCTCGTACGGAAGGGCGCAGCATGCGCCGAGAGCGTGGAGAGATCCTCCTCCCGTCGTGCGTCACGCTGCGCGCCGAGCCCAGCGCGTGATCTGCTCGCGCGACCAGATCGGTCCGCACGACAGCACCGCCAGCGGCGTCGGCGTCGTGCCGCGCGTGTAGCGCTGCTGGAACGTCCTGTACGGCAGGCCGCTCAACTCGGCGGCCTCCTTCACGCCGAGCAGCGTGACCGTCCCGACCGTCGGCGTCTCCACGTCGTCGGCCAAGCGTTCGATCCACTCGGCGCACTCGTCAAGCTCGCGGCGCACACGGCGCAGGCGAGCCGACAGCTGTTTCTTCGTCATTGACTTCCCTCCAGTACTGCGTAGATGAACGTGGCGACGGCGTCGATGATCAGCGTCAACACGACGACTCGTTGAGCGCTCGTCCCCGTCGGCGTCCCGGCGATCAAGACCGCCAGCACGACGACGAAGAACACGACGGCGAAGCCCGCGAGCCTGCCGTTCAGCGTGCTCATGGTTCTCCTTCCGTTGTTGGTTGGACCGAGGAGCGCTTACCGCGCTCCCTCAGGTAAGCCAAACCTCGACCGAAACGATGTGAGCGGGATTGATGTGAAGCCAGCGCTCCGGTTGTCGGTCATCGCCGTTGTCGTAGAGCGTGAGCGAGGCCCAGCCGTCCGGGCAGGCACCGTCCACGTTGCTGAACTGGCCGCGATACTTGCGGCCCGTCGAGACGCTCACGTCGCAGATCACTTCGGGGTCGTGCGGGGCGAAAAGGGTCTTGTTGTCCATGGTGTTCCTCTCGTTGTTGGTAGGACCGAGGTGCCGCGCATCACTGCGCGGCGTACCCCTCTTCGATCAGTGCACTGACCAGCTGGTCGACGTAGCGGGGCTCGACAACGAGCGCGCCGCCGAACCACTGTCCGTCGGTGTGCTCCTCCAGCCATGCGCGCACGTCCAGCGTCAGCGGCCGGACGAGCGCGATCGAGCCGTGGTTCTCGACGTCGAACATCAGTTGCGCTCCGTCCACGTGACTTCGTGGCCGAGGAGATGGATGCGGTTCGCGATCTCCATCGCCTTGACGGCGATCGGGTGATCGGCGGGCCAGTACTCGGGCTCGTCCTCGACGCTGTCGGCGTTGAAGAAGCCCTCAGGCAGCTGTGCCCCGATGTCGTCGCTGTGCGCGACGCGCAGGATCTTGCCCGTCTCGGTGTCCACCTCGACGCCGAGCCAGACGTTGTAGTCGATCATGACCTTCATGACTCTCCTTCGTTGGGTTGGTAGGACCGAGTCGAGGCGCTATTGCACCTCGACCCCCGTGATGTGGAACGTGCCGCCGCGCATGTCGCGCAGCGCGATGCGCTCGCCGTCGGGCTGCAGGCGGATGATGCGCCGCCCGTAGACGCCGTTGCGGTGCTTGCGTGCGAGCGCGATCCGCTGCGCAGCTGTGACGAGCCGGTCGTGTTCCAGGACGGCGTAGGTGCGCTTCACGACGCCCTGCGCGACAGGTCGATTCCGACCATCATCGCGTGCAGGAACTCAGCGACCTCGCGCTTCGTCCCGACCGTGATCGTGCGCAGGCAGGCGTCGAAGGTGCTCTGACCGCTGAAGCCGTACGTAACGCGGTACTCGTCCAGCGCGACGTGACCGTTGCGCTGCTCGACAACCACGCCGCGTCCGCTGCCTTCCAGGCGGCGGTTGACGTTGACGGCACGCTCGCGCACGCCGTCGATGGTGATGCGTTCCATTGCTACTCTCCTTTTCGTTGGGTTGGACCGAGAAGGGCCGTGCAAGCGGCCCTTTCTCTTTGCTCAGAACTCGACAAGGTCGTCGTCCCAGACGGTGATCGGGTAGATCGCGCCACAGGGGTCGGGGTGTTGGAACTCGTCGTCGGGGTCGTTGCAGCAGACGGCCTCCCACTGCGCCCAGTTGTCGATGCGACGCGCGCGAATCTGGAACACGGCGGAGCCGCAGCCGTCGCACTGGCCGCCGCCGATGTACTCGCCCTCGCGCTCTTCGAGCCCGTCGAGGTCTTCCGCCACGAACTTCGGCGGGTCGTACTTGCGCGGTTGGAATGCGCGTACTGACATGTCGTTCTCCTTCGTTGGATTGTTGGACCGAGGTGCCGCCGAAGCGGCTCCCCTCACGGGCGTGCAGGCAGCCCGATGTAGCTGTCGGGATGTGACGAGCACGCGACAACGTCGCGCGCCTGCTGCTCCGAGACTTCGTCGGCGAAGATCAAGCCGCTGGCGAGGCGTGGGATGACGTAGCCGTCCAGCGTCCAGCCCGCGTTGTCGTAGCCGCCGATCACGTAGAACGTGCGAGTGTCCTGCATGCCCTCGCCGAGCACGGCGAAAGCGGCAGGCAGGTAGGCGGCGACTTCCTCGCGGCGCCGTGCGTTGTGCACGAATGCGAACCGTGCGCTCATGTCGTTCTCCTTCGGTTGGGTTGGTAGGACCGAGGTGCGCGCCGAAGCGCGCCCCCTCTAGCGACGTGCGTCGAGCACGCGGCCGACGGCCTCGTACGCGATGTCCGAGATGTCGGTGGCGTTGACGTTCGCCCAGCGCTCGCTGTTCAGCAGGCGTGCGGTGACGGCCTCGGCAGCTGCCAGCTGCAGGCCATCGATGTCGAGCCCCGTGATGTGATCGGGGTCGGGGTAGTCGGCGGCGAGCCGCTCGACGGCGCCCTGCGCGAAGCTCTCGATGCGCTCGGCCCACGCTGCTTCCAGCGCGGTGACGTTCTGCTCGTAGGCGACTTCGTGATCGGTCATGTTCGTTCTCCTTCGTTGGGTTTGGACCGAGGCGCGCGAACGCGCCCCCCTAGAGCCGCTGTGCAGCTGCGTGCGCCTCGCGCTTCGTCGTGAACCAGCCGAGGTTCTCGCCAGCGTTGTTCGACTCCCGCAGACCGCCGCGCGGATCGTGAGCAAGTGCCCACTCGCCGCCCTGGAAGCCTTCGTAGCCGGTGGCATCCTCAGCGTCGACTGAGGCGATCGGCGGGTAGCCGTCGCAGATCAGCGCGTACGTGCCGTCGGCTGTCGCGTACCAGCCGGGGCGCACCTTCGTGAACTTCATGGGTGTCTCCTTCGTTCGTTGGTTGGACCGAGGTGCGCGCCGAGGCGCGCCCCCCTATGCGAGGTCGAGGTAGCGCTCTTTGTCGAACTCGCAGGTACCGCAGCCCTGGCACTTCATGCCGGACACGGTGGCGCGGTACCAGGCAACGTCGCCGCACTCGCGGCAGCGCTGCGGCAGCGGCTGGTTGGCGAACTCGAACCAGACGATCTCGCGAGCCCTGGAGCGCGTGTAGCCGTCGCCGCAGGACTGGTACTCCATCTGGATGTGCCGCTCGACCTCAGGGTTCAGCTTGCACAGCCAGCGGTCGGCCGCGTTCACGCCCTTCGTGCTGGCGAAGCGCTCGACGGCCGCGATGAAGGCGTCCAGGTTGTCCCTGGTGACGCCAGACTCGTTGAAGCTCATGTCGTTCTCCTTCGTGTTGGGTTGTGGACCGAGGCGCTTGCGCGCCCCCCTTGCTTAGAAGACGGTCGGATCGAGAAACGTGTAGAGCGGCAGCGGCTCCGACGACGGCAGCTGCTGCACCGAGCCGTTGGTCGGCGAGACCAGCTGTGCGCCGTCGCGCAGGAACGCGATCGTGTTCTTGAAGGCGTTGACCGCCTCCGCGTCGCCGTCGCTCTGCACGATGATCACGAACTTGTGTTGCATGTTGTTCTCCTTCGTTTCGTTGGGTTGGTAGGACCGAGACACCGCCTAGGCGGTGACCCAGCGAACGCGGGAAGCGTTCGCATTCGCGTACGCGATGGCGCTGCGTTGAACGCGGATGTTCGTGCGGATGTCCGCGCGTCGTGCGGCGCGGTCGTAGACGTGACCGTCACCGAACACGTGGACGCGATCGCAGTTGCGCTCCGCCCACATGCGAGCGAAGTGGCTGCGATCGATCGCTTGATCGCCGCTGATGATGCGCATGATGCTCTCCTTCAGGTTGGGTAGGACCGAGGCGCTAGGTGCGCCCCTCTTCACCACTCGCGGGGATCGTCCATGCGAGGGTCGTACTCTGCGGCGCGCAGCCAGGCGTTCTCGGCCTGCGCCTCAGCGGCGTGCTCGGCGTCTCCAGCTGCGTTCGCGGCAGCGCCGTGCTCGGGGCAGTCGAGGCAGTCCCACCAGCCAGCGGCGTGCTCGGGGCAAGTGCAAGTCATGTCGTTCTCCTTCGTGTGTGTGGGTTGGACCGAGGGAACGGCAGCGAGGGGCTCGTGCGGGCATGACTCCGCGCTTCGCTGCCGCCTTTCGACTCGTTCAGGTCTGGCTGAGAAGCAGGGGCACACATCGAGTCGACGCCACAAGGGCGTCCCGGCCATCGCCGGTCATCAGGGTCAAGCGTGCTCCACTCAGGGTCTTCCAGACCTCCAAGGAGAAGGATCTCTCCCGGACGCTGTGGCCCGGGTGGCTCGCATCGACAGGGGCGCCGCGTCACAGATAACGACAGCGCCTGCTGGAGGCTGGCAACAAGAGCGCTTCCGTCGATCCCTCGCAAGGGTCGGGCCTGCGCTTCGTCAGGGAGCGCGGCGGGTACATGAGGCTCGCAGGTATGAGGGAGCCGGGGGCCGAGAGGCCAGATCCGCGTTGCTTGGCTGACGTCGAGGACAGTAGCAGGAGGAGACAGCCCAGTGTCAACTGAGGAGACGAAGATCCCCCAAACGGGGGAGGACGAAATGGCTCTGGTGCTGCGAATCCCAGAGACGGCGAAGATCCCCGAGGGAGCGACCTTCTACGAGGGCGACGACGACACGCGCTGCCGGGTGATCAAGCCGGGCGGCGAACGCTGCGGCGCAGTCAGGATGCGCGCCTACGGCATCTGCGCAGCGCACGCAGGACGCGGCATCCTCGTAGACCCCAAGCGCTTCAGCGAGGCCGGACACGCGGCGAAGAAGCGGAAGACGCTCGCTAGGGCCACGCCCGGCATCAGCGCC
>Ga0157378_10006597_pt1 | contig 10137 bp, 9 predicted proteins | sample M65metaG_FD_115309 | JGI IMG/M metagenome (GOLD analysis project Ga0157378, IMG submission 115309) | Miscanthus rhizosphere microbial communities from Kellogg Biological Station, Michigan, USA - M6-5 metaG | ecosystem: Host-associated > Plants > Roots > Rhizosphere > Soil | place: USA: Michigan...
ATCGCCCGTCCGGGTCCATAGCTCAGCGGTTAGAGCTACCGGCTCATAACCGGCAGGTCCCAGGTTCGAATCCTGGTGGACCCACCAGGAAACGATGCGCACGATCCCGAACATGACGAACGAGCGATTCTGCTGCCGGCGCGAACCGGCAGGAGCGCCGTTCGCCGCGCCCGGGGCGATGCTCAATCGACCGGGGCAGCACTCTCACACCGCACAGGCGTTCCATTACCCGGAACGCCTTTTTCGTTTTTGGAGGAATTGTTGAATCAGGACGTTGAAAAGCTTTGGGAGTTGCAAACAGTCCTGTCGCAGCTCGGAGATCGCGAAAAACAACTGACGAACAAACCCGAGTCGTTTGCAGCGGTCGACCGTGAGTGGCAGAACGTCAACGCGGAAATGGAGAGGTTGCAGGCGCAGATCGAACAGCACTCGAAAGAACGGCGGCGCGTCGATGGCGAGCTGACAGACCAGCAGGAGCTTCTGAAGAAGTATCAGGGACAGCTCATGCAGGTGAAGAACCAGCAACAGTACGCCGCGGCCTGGAAAGAGATCGACGCCACGCGTAAGCACGTCAAGGAGCTCGAGGACTCGACGCTGAAGACGATGACCGACGTCGACGCCCTGCAGAAGCAGCACGATGATCTGGCTGCCGGCAGCGCCGATCTGAAGGCGCGCTGGGACAGCGAGCACGAGGCCTGGCAGCACTCCCTCGGCGATCTTCGCACCGAGGTGGAAACGCTCAAGACCCGCGCGGCGAACATCGAGTCGACACTCCCCGAGCGCTTGCGCCGCGAGTTTCATCGCATCTTCAAGCAGCGCCAGAACGTGGCCATCGCCCGCGTGGTGGCCGATTCGTGCAATGGCTGCCGCACCCGCGTCCGCCCCGCCGTGCTGCAGCAGCTCAAGCGCGGTGATCTCGTTCACTGCGAAGGCTGCAGCCGCATCCTTTACCTGGAGACGCCCACATCCTGAAGATCACTGCCTTCGTCGACGGCGCATGCCGCGGCAATCCCGGACCGGCCTCCTACGGCGTCTTCATGCGAAAGGAAGATGGCGAGATTCTCGAGATTTCCGGTTTCCTCGGCACGACCACGAACAACGTCGCCGAGTACGCCGGCCTGCTCGAAGCGCTGGCGACGGCGAAGTCGGAGGGAGCCACGGACGTGGAGATCGTCTCGGACTCGCTGCTGCTGGTGCAGCAGATGCTCGGCAAGTATCGCGTCAAGCATCCCAATCTGATCCCGCTGTACGAGCGCGCGAAATCGATGACGCGTCATTTCCCGAAGTTCAAGATCCGCCACACGCTGCGCGCGGGGAACAAGGACGCCGACCGCTTGGCCAATGCCGCGCTCGACCGTGCCGGGCGCACTCCGAATGATCGATGGATCGAGCGTCGCCGTGTCGATTCGTGAAAACGTTGCCGATGTGAACGAGCGTATCGCTCGCGCCTGCGAGCGCGCGGGACGCGCGCGCGGCGAGGTGACGCTGGTGGCGGTTTCGAAGACGTTTCCGGCGTCATTCGTCGATGAGGCGATCGAGGCGGGCATCGCCGAGGTTGGCGAGAACCGCGTGCAGGAAGCGCGCGAGAAGAAGCCATTGGTCAATGGCGCCGCGCGCTGGCATCTCATCGGGCATCTGCAGACCAACAAGGCGAAGGATGCGGTCAAGCTGTTCGACGTCATCCAGGCGGTCGACTCGCTCGATCTCGCGGAGAAGCTGGCCCGCGCGACCGAGACTCACGGCAAGCGGCAGGAGATCATGCTGCAGGTCAACATCGGCGACGAGCCGCAGAAGAGCGGCATTGCCCGCGCCGAGGTCGAGGCAGTGGCGAAACAGGCATCGTCCCTGGCTTCGTTGCATGTGATCGGACTGATGGCCATTCCGCCGATTGGCACTCCCGATGCGACGCGTCCATACTTTCGGGAGCTCCGGTCGATGCGCGATGCGCTCGGGCTCGAGCATCTGTCGATGGGGATGAGCGAAGATTTCGAGGCCGCGATCGAGGAAGGATCGACCATCGTCCGCGTCGGGCGTGCGATCTTCGGGAGCCGAGGCTGAATGGGAATCATCACGCCGTTTTACGGAGCCTTCAATATCGTCCTGGACGTTCTCTGGTGGATCGTCCTGGTGTGGGTGATCCTTTCCTGGATCCTTTTCTTCGCCTCGCAGACGTCGTTCCGCTGGCGCTACAAGAGCGCGTACGTGCTGCTCAACCAGCTGAACGACATCTTCTCGCGGATGACGTATCCCTTCCTGCGCCCGTTCCGGCGGATCCTTCCGCCGCACAAGACCGCCGGGATTGACTGGTCGCCGCTGCTGCTCCTCTTGGCGATCTACATCATCCGCGGCGTGGCGGATTACCTCTTCCGGACGTTCCTCTTCCGCGCTTGAATCAAGGCTGAGGGTTGACGTTCGTCCCGTTGCACAGCGCGGTCGTCCCATTCGTGAGTGTCGTGCCGGGCGGACAGACGAAGACGCCGCCGGCGGGTGCGATGGGTGGCGCGCCGAGCGGAGAAAACGATGTAGGGCTCATGAATGCCGCCGGCGAGCAACCGTTGCCCAGTGGCATGGCGTCGAGCTCCGCGGTGATGTGGTTGCCGCCGAGAATGCCGAACATCGAGGTAGTGATCCAGTTCTGACTCGGCCGAGGTCCGGCGGTTGTCGTCGATCCAGCTGGCGCCAGTGCCGTGCGAGCGTTTGTCGTTACCGGTGCGCCGCCGATGTTCTGCGTCACCGAGTACGTCGTGCTGCCGCCGTTGTTGGCATTGATAAAGATCCATCCGCCAACGTCGGTGGATCCGCCCATCGATGGATAGCTCGAACCTGATGTGTTCGTCGTCGACGTCGCCCCGAGAAAAATCGGGCATACAGCCTCGATGTCGGAGCACGAGCCAAATGCAAATGGATTCTCATGCTCATCGAAGCGGACGATGTCGGATACGAGAATCCGCGCGCTCGAGAGCGAAGTTGCGCACGTGCCGGTGCCGATCCCCTCGCGCCAGATCGTCAGATTCGTGGCGAAGCCCGGCGTACCTCCCTGTACGAAGCGGGTGGCAAACGTCGAAGGCAGCGGCTGCCGCCGGTCGAGCGTTCGCCGGCTGGCAGGCGTGTAGCGATCGTAGAAGGTGTACGGCAGCGCGGTCCCGACGTCCGCGCCCGCTCCGCCACCCTCGGGGACCGCGCGGATGTGCACCATCGGATTGCCGGCCGCATCGAACGCTCCGGAAAAACTGCCTGCCGGTACCGCGCCGATCTGCTGGTAATCACCGATCAGCACATTGTCGAAGAGGAGGTCGTTCGTGTAGTAGAGCGGATCGGACGGCATGCGCTGCGTACAGCCGGCCACGACGTCGATGGTGGCGTAACCGATGGCGTCATAGTGAACGTTGCCGGCGTTGTTGCACGAGAAGTTCGGGAAACTGACGATTCCGGTTCGCAGCGCCCAGCGCACGGCTGACATGATGCTCTCCGGCACCACTCCGGCATTGCCGGCACAGTCGAGGGGTGCGCGCAGGTTGCCGTTGCCGCTCGCGGACAGCGCGCCGGGGGACGTTGCGGACGTGGTACCGCTCGGCGGCGCGATGACGTCGCGAAGCAGAACGTCGGCGAGGTTGATGGACTGCACGTCGTAGCCGGTCAGGTACAGATTGAAGTTCAGCACCGGAAACGCCGCGTCAGTCCAGAGCGTGACGTGCGCGATCTGCGGATAGCGGCTGACGTTGGTGATGGTGAAGAGCGTCGTCCGTCCCGAGGTGCCATCGGGGTCGACTTCAAAGTAGGGAAGCAGCAGCGTCGCCGCGGGCCCGACCTTGATGTCGCAGCTGTCGTCGTTGTTGATCGACGACGGCGACGCCGCGAAGGCAGCGCCGCAGAAAAGGAGCGAGGCGATCAGTAGTGTTTTCATGGTTTTGGATTGGCGTTCGTGCCGCGGCACTGCGTGGTCGTTCCGTTTGTCAGGGTTGTTTCTGGGGGACAAAGAAAAGTGCCGCCCGCCGGGCCGATCGGGACTGCGCCGAAGTTCCCGGTCGAGATAGCAGCAGAGGGGGTGCAGCCATTGCCGAGGGGTGCGGCGTCGAGCTCCGCGGTCATTCGGCCGGCGCCGGCGTTGCCGAAAATCGTCGCCGTTACCCAGTTCTGGCTGGCGCGCGGAGTGCCGAACGGCGTTGTAGCCGGACCCTCGGTAGTTTTTTCGCTCGGGTGATTGGTGATCGAGTAGAGCGGAGAGCCGCCATTACTGAGGTTGAGATAGATCCAACCACCGGTATCGGCTCCGGCAAGTGCCGGATAGCTGGAGCCGGCTGTGGAAGTGGAAGAGGTTGCGGGCCTGTAATCCGGCGGGTAACCACACGTGCAACCGATGCCCTGACTTTTGACAAAGGGGTTTTCATGCTCATCGAAACGGACGATCTCGAGAATCGCCATGTCATTGTTGTTTTGATAGCTCGCGCAGGAGCTCCCCGCGCTCCCCTCGCGCCAGATTGTGAGGTTTGTCGCGAACGCGCTGTTGCCACCCTGGATGTAGCGCACGGCAAAGGTCGAGGGCAGCGGCTGGCGACGATCGATCGTTCGACTGGTCGCCGGTGTGTACCGATCGTAGAAGGTGTACGGCAGCGCTGTGCTGACATGCGAGCCCGCACCACCACCCTCGGGGACGGCGCGGATGTGCACCATCGGATTGCCGGCCATATCCAATGCGGTAGCCGGGCCGGTGCCGGCCGGGCGGGTCCCGATCTGTTGATAGTCGCCGATCAACACGTTGTCGAAGAGGAGATCGGTCGCGTAGTAGTTCGGATCGGACGGCAGGAGGTTTGTGCAGCTCGCGACGACGTCGATGGTCGCATAGCCGATGGCGTTTGAATGAACGCTGCCGGCGGTGCTGCACGCGGTGGTTCCGGCGCCAGGGTTGAAAACTCCGGTGGTCAACGAGTTACGCATGCCGAGAAGGATGCTCGCCGGAATGACCGCCGTGGCGCCGGCGCAGTCGACGTTCGCGCGCAGATTGCCGCCGGAGGGCTCGGATTGTGCGTGGCGTCGTGGTGAAGCGGTACCGCTCGGAGGCGAGACGATGCCTCGGACGATGATGTCGTAGAGGTTGATGGCCTGCACGTCGTAGCCGGTGAGGAAGAGGTTGAAGGTGAGCACCGGGTAGGCCCAATCGGTCCAGAGCGTAACGTGCGCGATCTGCGGGTAGCGGGTCACGTTCGTGATCGTGAAGAGCGTCGTCCGTCCCGAGGTGCCGTTCACGTCGACCTCGAAGTACGGAAGCAGCAGCGTCGCCGCGGGACCGACCTTGATGTCGCAACTGTCGTCGTTGTTGATCGACGTTGGCGATGCCGCGAAGGCAGCGCCGCAGCAGAGAAGCGAAACGATGAGCAGCGTCTTCATGGATTCGGATTGGCGTTCGTGCCGGTGCAGAGCGCGGTTGTTCCGTTGGTGAGTGTCGTTCCGGGCGGACAGACGAAGGCTCCTCCGGCGGGGGCGATCGGGACTACGCCGCCATTCCCCGGCGTGAGGCTTCCCTGCGGGGAGCAGCCGTTTCCGAGGGGAGCAGCATCGAACTGCGCGGTCATTAGACTGCCGCCGGCGTTGCCGAACATCGTCGCGCTCACCCAGTTCTGACTGGCGCGAGGGTTGCCGAACGCGGTTGGCGTGGGACCGACGGATACGGCTTCGCTCGGGTGACTGGTGATCGAGTAGAGGTTCGAAGGGCCGTTATTGAGGTTGATGTAGAACCAGCCACCCACATCCGTTTCGAGGGGGTCCGGGAAGACGAGACTGAACGTGTTTGCCGAACAGGCCGCGGGCAGCGTCGGAGGCGGGCAACAAATGAACACCTTGGTGTGTAGCACGGAGGCGTTCTCATGCTCATCGAAGCGAATGATCTCGCCGATGGGCATGTAGCCGTTGTCGACGTGCGAAGCGCAGGACGCCCCCGATCCGGTGACTCCTTCCCGCCAGATCGTCAGGTTCGTCGCAGTCTCGGCTAAGTTGACATGGATGTAGCGAACAGCAAACGTGGACGGCAGCGGCTGCCGGCGGTCGATGGTCCGCGCCGCCGAAGGGGTGTAGCGGTCGTAAAAGGTGTAGGGCAGCGTCGTGGCGGCCGTCGAGCCCGCGCCTCTGCCCTCGGGCACGGCCCGGATGTGCACCATCGGAGTGCCGGCCGCGTCGAATGCGCTGGCGGGTCCGGTGCCCGCGGGAGCTCCGCCGAGTTGCTGGTAATCGCCGATCAGCACGTTGTCGTAGAGCAGATCGGCGTAGTAGGCCGGATCGGACGGCACGCGGTCGGTGCAGCCCGCCACGACGTCGATGGTGGCGTAGCCAATGGCGTTGACGTGAGTACCGCTGCCGGCGCTGCAGGAGGTGACTCCGCCGCCGGGGTTGAATACTCCGGTTCTCAACGCGTTCCGTATCGCCGCGATGAAGGTCGCCGGCAATGTTCCGGAAGCGTTGGCGCAGTCGAACGGCGAGCGAATGTTCGGGTTGGTGCTCGCCGATAGAAGCCCTGGTGTTGCCTTCGATGTAGTGCCGCTCGGTGGCGCGATCCTGCCGGAGACGAGAACGTCAGCCAGGTTGATGGCTTGGATGTCATAGCCGGTGAGGAAGATGTTGAACGACAACACCGGATAGGCCCAGTCGGTCCAAAGCGTGACGTGCGCGATCTGCGGGTAGCGCGTGACATTGGTGATGGTGAAGAGCGTGGTCTGCCCGGAGGCGCCTTCGGTGTCGACTTCGAAGTAGGGAAGGAGCAGCGTGGCCGCGGGTCCGACCTTGATGTCGCAGCTGTCGTCGTTGTTGATCGATGACGGCGATGCCGCGAAGGCGGCGCTGCAGATCAGGAGCGAGACGATGAACAGCGTTTTCATGGATTCGGGTTGACGTTCGTGCCGATGCACTGGGTAGTCGTACCGTTCGTGAGCGTTGTGTTCGGCGGACAGACGAAGAGACCGCCGGCAGGGGCGATCGGGGAGATCGGTACGATTCCTGACGTGACCCCTCCGTTCAGGAACGATGCGGGCGAACAGCCATTGCCGAGCGGTGCGGCATCGAGCTCGCTGGTCACGCGACTGGTGCCGAAGCTGCCGAACATCGTGACCGTCATCCAGGCCTGGCTTGGGCGCGGGCCGATCGATGTCGTCGATTCCGCGGGTGCGAGGCTTGTCCGGCCGTTGGTCGGAAGGCGGACGCCGCCGATGTTCCTGGTCACCGAGTAGGTTGTGCTGCCGCCATTATTGAGGTTGAGATAGAGCCAGCCGCCGATGTCGGGGGTCAGCATGGCTGGAAACAGAGTGCTGGACGATGCAGTCGAAGAGGTTGCCGGGAGCGTCGTGGGCGGAAAGAAGCAGGTGCAGTTCACGAAACCGCCGAGGGTGAACGGATTCTCGTGCTCGTCGAAGCGAATGATCTCGGCGACCGTCATGGCGCCGTTCTTGAGGTTCGAAGCACACGAGGCGTCCGTTCCTGTCGCGCCTTCCCGCCAGATCGTGAAGTTCGTCGCGTACGCATCACGGCCACCGGAAATGAAGCGTGCGGCGAAGTTCGCCGGCAGCGGCTGGCGGCGATCGATCGTTCGATTGGCGGCCGGCGTGAACCGATCGTAGAAGGTGTACGGCAGGTTGGTTTCCGGCGGCGCTCCTGCGGCGCTTCCCGCACCACCACCCTCGGGCACCGCGCGGATGTGAACCATCGGATTGCCGGCGGCGTCGAATCCGAGTGACGGACCGGTGCCGGACGGGCTGCCGCCGAGCTGCTGGTAGTCGCCGATCAGCACGTTGTCGAAGAGCAGATCGGTCGTGTAATAGGCCGGGTCGGAGGGCAGCAGGTTCGTGCAACCGGCGACGACGTCGATCGTGGCGTAGCCGATGGCGTTGGAGTGGACGCCGCCGACGGTGCCGCAGGAGCTGATTCCGCCGCCCGGGTTGAACACGCCGGTTCTCAACGCGTTGCGAACCTCCGCGAGGACGCTTGCGGGCAGCGTTGCCGGAGCGCCGGCGCAGTCGAGTCTCGCGCGCAGATTGCCGCCCGAAGGCGGGGACTGTGACCGGCGTCGAGAGGCCGCGGTACCGCTCGGCGCCGCGACGATGCCTCGGACGATGACGTCGTACAGATTGATCGCCTGCACGTCGTAGCCGGTCAAAAAGATGTTGAAGCTGAGCACCGGGTAGGCCCAGTCGGTCCAGAGCGTGACGTGCGCGATCTGCGGGTAGCGCGTGACGTTCGTGATCGTGAAATACGTGGTCTGTCCCGTGGCGCCGGTGGTGTCGACTTCGAAGTAGGGCAGGAGCAGCGTCGCCGCCGGACCGACTTTGATGTCGCAGCTGTCGTCGTTGTTGATCGACGCCGGCGATGCCGCGAATGCGGCGCCGCCGAAGAAAAGCAAGGCGACGAACAGGCGCGAGAACTTCATGGAATCGGATTGACGTTCGTGCCGGTGCATTGCGTCGTCGTCCCGTTCGTCAGCGTCGTATTGGGCGGGCAGACCAGCGCGCCGCCGGCGGGGCCGATCGGAACCGTGCTGCTCGGGAACGCGGCGGGCGAACAGCCGTTGCCGAGCGATGCGGCGTCGAACTCTGCGGTCATGCGACTCGTGCCGAGGTTGCCGAACATCGTCACCGTCACCCAGTTCTGGTTGGGACGCGGGCCGATGGTTGTGGTCGAGCCGGCCGGCGCGAGTGCCGTCCGCGCATTGGTCGGTCCCGGTGCGCCGCCGATGTCCTTCGTCACCGAGTAGGTGGTGCTGCCGCCATTGTTGAGATTGAGGTAGAGCCAGCCGCCGACGTCGACACTGACTACCGCCGGATACTGAGGGTCGGCGGAGCTAGTCGAGGAGGTTGCCGCAAGCATGGCGGTGGGAGGGAGGCAGGTGCAAATAACGGGCGCAACGGCGGACGGGTTCTCATGTTCGTCGAAGCGAAAGACTTCGGCCACAGTCATTGCCGCGGACGCTCTTGCATCGTCGCAGCTGCCATTGCCGATCCCTTCGCGCCAAATGGTGAGGTTCGTTCGGAAAGCATTCGGTCCACCCTGAATGAAGCGTGTGGCGTAGGTGGTGGGGAGCGGCTGGCGCCGGTCGAGTGTCCGCCTGGCCACGGGCGTATAGCGGTCGTAGAAGGTGTACGGCAGCGCCGTTCCCACATTCGACCCCGCGCCACCACCCTCGGGGATGGCGCGGATGTGCACCATCGGATTGCCGCCGGCATCGAAGGAGCTGGCCGCCTGGCCCGCCGGATGCGGCCCGATCTGCTGGTAATCGCCGATCAGGACGTTGTCGAAGAGGATGTCGGTCGTGTAGTAGAGCGGATCGTTCGGGGAGCGCAGCGTGCAGCTGGCCACGAGGTCGATGGTGGCGTATCCGACGGCGTTCGCGTGAACCGCACCAACCTCGGTGCACGAGTTGGCGGTGGAAACGCCGGTCGTCAACGTGGTCCGCAATGCCGCGGCAATGGTCTGAGGGATTTGCGAGGGGTTGGTCGAGCAGTCGAGCGGCGAGCGGAGATTGGGGTTGCTGGTGTTGGCCGCCGACAGCGTGCCCGGCGTGGTGGTGGTGCTGGTCCCGCTCGGCGGGGCGATGAGGCCGCGCACCAGGATGTCGGCCAGGTTGATGCCCTGCACGTCGTAGCCTGTCAGAAAGATGTTGAAGGCCATCACTGGAAAGCCGCGGTCGGTCCATAGCGTGACGTGCGCGATCTGGGGATAGCGGGTGACGTTCGTGACCGTGAAGAGCGTCGTCTGTCCCGTGTTCCCGCTGACGTCGACTTCGAAATACGGCAGGAGCAGCGTGGCCGCTGGGCCGACGTTCACATCACAGGTGTCGTCGTTGTTCGTCGACGTCGGTGACCCGGCAAATGCGGCGCTGCAGAGAAGAAGGGCGGCCAGGATCAGGGGAAGCTTTTTCATGGCGTCGGATTCCCATTCGTGCCGGTGCACTGTGTCGTGGTGCCGTTGGTGAGTGTCGTGCCGGGCGGACAGACGAATGCGCCGCCGGCGGGACCGATCGGTTTCGATGACGTCAGGAAAGCAGCCGGCGAGCAGCCGTTGCCCAGCGACGCGGCGTCGAACTCGGCCGACAGGCTGTTGGTGCCCACTCTTCCGAACATCGAGACCGTGATCCACCCCTGGCTCGGCCGTGGGCCGTAG
>Ga0157378_10006599_pt1 | contig 10136 bp, 8 predicted proteins | sample M65metaG_FD_115309 | JGI IMG/M metagenome (GOLD analysis project Ga0157378, IMG submission 115309) | Miscanthus rhizosphere microbial communities from Kellogg Biological Station, Michigan, USA - M6-5 metaG | ecosystem: Host-associated > Plants > Roots > Rhizosphere > Soil | place: USA: Michigan...
ACGGTCGGAATAATTGCAATTATTTTTCCTGAACTGGTTATTGATATATTTACGGTAATAAAATTTCAAATAACTCCCTTCATTATAAGTTTGCGCCAGCCTTATCTTTATTTGGTGATGTTTGGCAGCATCTAAAAATAACCGGTAAAAAGCAGGTAATGTGTGCAGGTGCAAATGTGAGTCGACATGCACTATCCTGACTTTTTTTGCGAGCGCCTTTTCTATCTGGGCATTTATCTCTTTGTAGAACGCTGCTTTTCCTGCCGCACTAAGCGAATGGACAGCCCGGTTTGTTTTACTGATATCAAAATTTCCGTCACCATCCAGGTAGTCTTCTTTAAATTCAGTAACAGGCTTTCCTTCAGCCAGGTTAACATGTACGCCAATATTGGCAAGCACCGGGTTATGATGGATAAGCTCGGCAGCCTCCTCAAAATAAGGCGTATTAGTCATCAGCGATGCACTATTGATATATCCCTGCTCAAAGCAATACAAAATGGCCTTATTGACTGAATCGCTGTAGCCCAGGTCATCTGCATTGGCTATTATATTAGGGGGTATAAGCATATTACTTTTTAAACATTTGCTAAAACGACATTATACCAGGATCATGTAATAGTTAAACATCAGGACACTACTAAATTTGCACACTCCAAAAAAGCAGTTTATTGATAGTTAAGCTTATACAGATGCTTGTGCTTTTCCAGATCTTCAGCTGTTTCAAAACGATCTTTCAGCTTCACAGCAGGGCTGCCGGCATATATTGAATATGGTTCCACATCCCTGGTGACAATTGACCCTGAAGCGATTATGCTCCCTGTGCCTATCCATACGCCGCCCATTACAACGGTACCGTATCCTATCCAAACATCGTCCTCTACAATGATCACATCATGCAAACCACGCCATTTATAGTCTTTGTCGCGCACCTGGCTTGCCAAACGTATGGGGGTGCCCGGTTGCTGAAAATTGTGATCATACCTGCCTATCATAGCGACCTTATTTCCCAGCATTACATGGTTGCCGATAATACAATCCGTTTCTATCAGCGAATCGCGGCCGATATAAAAATCCTCGCCAATTATTAGCGTATCCCTGGCCCATAAGCTTACCCTCGCACCGGCATGAAACCCCTTCCCTATCTTATATTGTGACCATTTGACCTTAACAAGATAGAGGTCGCGCAGTTTTTTTAAATAGTCGATCAGCATGTCACTTAAAAAATTTTCTAAAAATTGTATTCAAACGATATTTAATTCTCTCTATTAATCCCATTTTACTTTGAAAACGCTTCTGGTAATATGGGTGTGTTTCTGTTAATGCAGGAAATTCGTACTGTGTTTCCCGACCGGCATCCAGCGAAGGAGCAAAACGATAAGCGCCGCCGGTAGTGTGGGTAGCATATTCATCAAAGCCGTTATTCCGCACCTTGGAGTAAACAGGATACAATGTAAGACCACCTACTTTATATTGATGATAGAACCAGCGTATCGCCCACGAGTCTATCAACCCGTTAACCTGCCTGTGCAGCATAATGTTAAGGTCGGTACCGCCTTTGGCGAATTCCTTCCTTTTGCGTTTGTCGGCCTTAAAGCTGTCGTAATCTTTTACCTGCCAGTCGACAGTATCCCACCTGTCTTTCCAGGTCGCCCATCCCCACGACCAGCCCCTGCTTACAAAGTAGGCGTCATCGTCATCACCACTGCTTTTCCCTAAATTAAATGAATATCCCGAAACAGAAAAGACTTTTGGTTTGGCTGCGTAAAATTCAAGTGCCTCATTCATGAAATTCAAGAAATTTGGCGTGGTGTACAGGTCATCTTCAAGCACAATAACCTTGTCCGAAAATTTCATTACCGACGACACGCCGTCAATAATAGAATTGGCAAGACCCTTGTTCTTTTCCTGCTCGGTTATCTCTATCTTCTTAAAACCCGTAATCGTTTTAATAAAAGCTCTAACCTTTTCTACCTGCTCAAGGTCTTCGTCCTTTTTACAGCCGTCCGAAAATATGTATAGGTCTGATTCTTTGGCAAGGATATTTTGCTGCAGGGCATGCACAGTATCCTTTAAACTTTCGAATCGTTTGTAAGTAAATAATAGAATAGGGGCTGTTTTCATAGTATAAGTTACAGATGATTCAATTTATAGTTTGTCCCATCCCGACGTATTATAACGTCCATGCCAGATATTTATCAGTACCGAAGCCAGTTTACCGGGTTTTTTGTTCTCCATCTTTTCAGCTCTTCCCAGGGCGGACACCAGTTCTTTGCCCATATTTTCGTAATCCATCGTGTTGATGATCTTTGTTGAATTCTGGGACATTTTCCTTTTATCCTCAATATCCAGATCTATAAACTTTATGATTTTCTCGGCTATACATTTTACGTTCGATGGCTCAAAACCGTAACCGTTCACATCCTCTTTTAAAAGTGTATTGGCCGCATTTATTTTATTGCTGATGAGCAACGGCAAGCCCGACGCCATAGCTTCATTTACCACCAGCCCCCAGCTTTCTGACAGGCTTGGCAACACAAAAGCGGAAGAATTATAGAAATAGGTAGGTATATCGCTGTTGTTAACTGCTCCAAGGAAAACTATTGTTTTGAGGCCCATATTCAGGGTCAGCTCATTCAAATTGACAAATTCGGGGCCGTCGCCAATAATAACGAGCCTGTAATTTGGCCTTCTTTTTTCGATCAGTTTCCAGGCTTTCAGCAGGTAATCAATATTTTTTATCGGTACCAGCCTCGCAACGCAGATGATCGAGGTAAAATCCATACTCCTGTTCTCTTTGAATTTAAACAGGTTATTATCAATGCAGTTGTAACCATAAAACAGCAGCGTGTCTTTATCAATAAACATGGAATAGGCCTCATCATAATCTTTTGAGGGAAGCCACAGCCCGTCTATTTGTCTTGTTATCAGGTCTTTTACCCATTGTACAACAAAATTCCTTTTGATTTGCGATGGCTTGGCATCATCAAACATGATGAATTTTTTGTGATTATTTTTGGCCCAGCGTAAACCCAAAGCACCAGCAAAAAACACGATAGAACCGGCGATGACCACATCGGGATTTATCTCATCCAATTTGGAAAGAAAGGTTTCTTTGATAAGATTGATGGATATCTCATCATAGCTTTTGTCGGGGAAAAGACAGGTCCACCATTGTTCTTTGTTCTCATAAGTATCAAATGAGTAAGGCGAGCCCTTTCCAAAGAGTTCAATTGCATAAAAGTCAATATCCTTTTCAGTAAGATACTCTTTCAGAAACAATAGTCTCCCTTTCCAGTATACTCTAAAGTCGTTATGTACAATTAAAACTTTCACTTATAATATAGTTCCTTCCTTTATATTTTATTTCCGGCTAATTTAATAAACCCGAAAAAAATTAAATATTAATATTCTAAATGTATTTAATTAAAACGGATAATGCCGTTTCACAAGCTCACTTATCCTTGCCGACCAGGTTTGCTTCCTTGCAAACGCGTGCGCCGCTTTGCTCATGGCGGTAACTTTAGCCGGGTTATGGTACAGATCGGTGATCGCCTTTTCCAATTCAGCAATTGCTATTTCCGGCGTATCGCACCTACACCTGATACCGGTATCATCATTTACCACGAATCCCTGCCCGTGCAAATTGATGGTTACCACAGGCATACCATATGCCATGGCTTCGGTAAGCTGTGCCGGGCATGAATCGCGCAGCGATGTAAAAAAGAAGACATCATAGGCCGAGTAAAATTCCTTCACCTGCGTATAAGGTATCGTCCCGGTCAGTTTCACCGTATTTTCAAGGCCGTCATCCTTAATTTTCTTGATGATCTCCTCCTTCATCTGACCGTCACCAACAACAGTAAGCGTAATATTGGGATATTCCTTTAGCCTGGCCATTACATCAAGCGATAACAATAAACCCTTTCTCGGCATAAATCTGCCCACCCACAGCATTTTCAATGAACCAGGTACAGGCGCTTTGGCGACAAAGTTTTCAGGAAAAAAGCTATCAGGCAACGCATGATCTATCGACAACGAAATATTTTTGGCGCCAATATCCTCCATAAACTTCATTGTCTCGTAATTTGAAACAATAACAGCGTGAGCGCTTCTTATCATTTTTTTACAGGCCGGGTTATTTTTCACCAGCCAGTCAGATACTTTTTCTCTTTTGATCTCAGATGCCCAATGCCCCAGGAAATATTTCTGAAAAGCCATGGGCGCTTTCTGTCCGCCGCCTGCCGGACCGAAAATAAAAGGAATGCCCAGTTTATATAAGAACGAACCCATTTGCGGACTGCCCCAGCTGATGTGATGTGCCAGGTCGAACTTCAGAGTTTTGTGCAGGCTTTTTGCCTTTTTATAGGCAATCCGTTGCCATATGATATAATGCAAATAAAGTGTAGGCTGTGACAGCTTGTAAAGTATCTGCGACTTTAAAGGTAATGAAATATAATAAAAATGAACATTTTCAGGTAAATCAACCTCTTCAATAAAAGTGCGGTTTGTCCATGAAGTAAGACAATGAACTTCATAACCTATGTTTGCAAGACCCGAAGCCCAATTCCAGCCATTGCTATACTCAGAACCAGCATTGGGTCGACAGGCAAATGCGGATAAAAGTATTTTTTTCATGTTTAATTTACCTTATAAAGTCCCGGGCAGGGATCAAAACTTCTATTATCAATACAGAGTAATTAAACACTTCTTTAATATTCTGATTATTGCGTTTTTAATTAATAAAGTCAATTTATAGCCGCTAACGCTAATAACTCTTTTAGCTTATCAATATCTATGGTCATATCATCGCCATTAAGATACGGGTTGACAAAATCCGGCGGGGCCTCGCCTTCAGAAAGCAAATAATGATATTTATACCCCATATCGGCTGATATTGTCCAGTACATTACATTTACGGCACCCGGGTACAAAAATTCGATAATCTTCGTTCCGGGCTCGCTGAATACGATATTGGTTAAACCCGCGCCATGCGGTGCGATAATAACCTCGGCCGATGCCATCAGGGCTATCTGCTCCAGCAAAGATAAAGTCTCGAGGGCTATGCTTTCAAAACCATATTGCTGCAAAAGCTCCACAACCTGCGCTTCATTAGTCACCCTCCGGTGTACAACCTGCCCCCTGTTAACATATATCCTCTTCGAATGATTATTGTTTTTGGTGATCTTCGGCAGGAACTCGTTTCTCAAAAAATCGCAGGCATACTTAGGTATGCTTCCGGTATCCCCTACAAGCGACGGAACGAGTAATCTTTCGGCTTGAATATGAGGGTTATACTGGCTTTCCATGATCTTGTTCCGCGGGATGCCTATCATATTAAGCGTTTCGATATGAAAACGTGATATATAATTATTGACAAGGAACTTGTCGATCTTGTCAAGATCGTAGCCAGCTTCCCGCAGCAACTGTATCCTTGGTAAAACATCAAACATCCAGTGATAATATCCCCTGCCCGACGGTGCAGATAATACGGCAACCGTACCTTTTACCTTTTTTAGGGGCGGAAGCTCTGTTTTTGTGAATATCGGATGCTGGGTAAGGTCTTTAATATACTCCCCTGCTTCAATAAATTGGGAAACGCCCCCCAGCATCAGGTTATCCGGTGTAATAACAATTCCATCATCATAAACCCTGTAGTCCTTCAATTCCATTACATAGGTAGCCGGATCAATAACGGTTTGCTTTTTGAGGTAATTCCAATGAACGGTTTTGTCAATAGTAACAGGCAGCGGCCTTTGTATTTTCTTTGGTGCCGATACTTCCTTAAAGGCGGTTACGAAGGCCAGATTACCTTTGACAGCACTGTTTTTAAAATCGTCGTTATACTCAATTATGCCCGTTGGCGGGCCATATATTTCGGCCCTTGTAACTACGCGTATGATATAATCCTTTGTTTTCATGGAAACCTCTAAAACAGCCATCGCTGTATTACGGATACGGGGGTTTTTCTTGACAAAAGCATAGATAGCGGGCTTAAGGGTGTCAAACATATGGCAAATATCTTATTGCTTTTTAAATTTATCGTAAAGTATCGGAAATAATGTTTTTAACCAGGCTTTAACAAATACGCCTGGCAGCATCCGCGGAAAATGCCTGCGGGTGTACAATAAATACTCCTTATATGCCAAACCTGTGGGGCTATACAAGTACGCTATCCGCTTTTTAAGCGGAGCACTGTTCGGGAGCCAGCTCTTACCGTGGTCATTTATGCAATAGCCGTAATAACCAGGTGCCACCCAAACTTTCAAACTGTTTTTAACGGCCCTTAAAGTATAATCGAAATCTGCGAAGCCGTGGGTAAACGAGTCTGACAATATGCCAATCTTTTCTACAGTACCCTTGTCAACCATCAATATATTAGCATTACCGATATGTGCTTCCATTAATTCGGTGTCATCCGGAACAACAATCTCCACCTGCCCTTTTGCTTTATTAACAAGTTTATGCCCGCCGTAGGTAATGGTTTGTTTTTTATCGTCCCGCACTGTTCCCAACAAGATATTTTGAGGGAACTTCGATTTTTTATATGCTGCCAGCAGCCGCGAAATAGCATTATCAAAAAGATGAACATCATCATTGAGCAGCAGGTAGAAATCATAATCCCCCTTTTGCCTTGCAGCGGTCCATACGGTGCGCATACCGCCTGCCCAATAGAGCGATCCGGTACCCTCAACCAGGGTAACCGACGGGAAATTTTCTCTTACATAATCTGCTGTACCATCGGATGAATTATCATCCAGTAAGTACACATCCAGGGTATATCCCCCTGGTATTGCCTGCGTTAACAAGCTTTTCAAAAAAGTGGTCGTCTTCTCTCTCCTGTTATAGGAGCATGCAAGCGAAGCTATCTTTAGTGGTGCGGCTGACACTTTATTATTTATATTTTATTACTAATTATTTAATTTGAGCTTTTGAGGGCCAGTTGCTCATATTCCAAATGTTTTACATCTTCAACTTCTTCTTCCTCCTCTTCCTCTTCATCATTCCATCCAAGCGTATCCGGGCTAACATAATGATGTAAGAACAAGAAAGCCAGGGTGAAATTAAATATTAGCATAGGCTCTCCGAATGCCAGTACAATAACTATCAGAACACAATAGATCATATATTCAGCCCTGTGAAGGAAGCTCTTAAGCAAAAGAATATATTTATACATCAGGTAAACGAAGCCGACAACCCCGAACTTGGCAAAAAAGTCCACATCCCCATTTGAAATATTCACGTTTTTCAGCATAGGCGTAACGCCCTGGTAACCGTTGGATATACCCCAAAGCAGTTTCCACGAGAATAAATTCCAGAGCACTATCGCGCTACCAAAGCGGTTCAGGTGAACTTCTCCTTCCCCCTGCTTGTCATACCAGCTGGATAACTCGTCCAGCGAGGAAATATCATGCATATCGCCCTCGTAGGTTTTACCGATCTTATCGAGCAGGAACGGTATCTGGGTGGCTACCACAGCCAATATTGGCACAGCTATCAACAGGAAAGGAAGAAGTTTGCCTCCGTGCACACGATAATATAATAAAAACAGGCAGACTAAACCCAGGTAAGCAGTGGTTGATAAAGTGGTGATGCTGGTTATTACCAATAACCATGCATACTTATCCATTTTAAATTTGTTCAATGTAAAATGCAACAAAAGGCCCATTACAAGGTAGCACCCCCATGCGCCCGGCTCCCAGGCAAACCCGCAATTTCTGATAGCATGCCCCCTGTCGTAAGTGAAGATCAGGAAGTTGGTATAATCCGGGTTACCGGCCCTTGGTGGTAAACTAATAAAACTGCCTATAGCAAACACGGCATTCCCGTTGATAAGCTGCAATACGTAGAATACCAATGAAATTATGGCCCCATGAATAATGATCTTTACAAAATATTCTACAGCTTTTTCTTTCAGCACGGCACAAAACAGGAAGGCAAATAATATACGTTTAAATAGAAAGCTGAGATCGCTGAAGTAATAGAACGCCCCGATGCTGTTTAAAAACAGGAACCTTACCGTAATAAAACCAAGGTAAACCCAAAGAAACCCGGTGAAGAACCGGAGGTCTGATTGTGTAAACCTCCTTAGCTGCACGCCCACTACGAAAAATATTCCCGAAATAATAATAGGAAAGACCTCTACGTACGAGATAAAATTCGCACGTGATGACACCAGCATAAAAAGTACAGTCAAAAAATAATACATAATTCAAATGCTCATGCGGGTTTTACCCGCATTTTCCTGTTTTTTTATCTTTAACGATTTTTTTTGCCCATAAGTTTGAATAAATCAATTCTTGTCAGCTATGGCCGGCTCGTTAAGTGTGTTTTTTATAAATTTTGCAGGGTTACCGCCCCATATCTCATTTTTGGGGATTGACCTGGTTACCACAGACCCGGCTCCTATTATAGAACCTTCGCCGATAGTAACACCTTTTAAAATGGTGGAATGCGCGCCAATAAATACGTCGTCCTCAATAACTACTTCTTTACTTATCGTGTTTAAAACATCTTCTTTGTGGCTTCTCCGCTGGTTTTTATCAAGGGAATGAAAATCAGTATCATAAATAACCACGTTTCCGCCAATTTTTACATTGTTGCCGATAGTAATGCCTTTAAAGCAGATAAGTGCAGACGCGCTCATACCCACATTATTGCCAATTTTTAATACCGCGTTATTGTACACAATAAAATAGCATCGCTGCTGCCTGCCAATAATGTTGAACCTGCCCCCGTTATTCATGATGAAATTGTCACCAATTGAAAACTTCCCGAGTTCCCACACATCGATAACCGGCACTCCGTTCGATCTCAGGTTACTTCCCACCTGCACGTCGTTCATCTTAAGCTTAAACCAAACAGGTATCTTCACCCATTTTAAATAGGTGATAATATATATTTTTTTTAGTTGCTTATAGATGTATACGTGCGTTTTCATTTTGTCAAAGGGCATCCTACTTGTTCCAGATGCCGGTAGCTTTTTGCTTAACTATCAAATTAACCTGGTAAGTGAAAATTATATTCATGATGAATACGAGTATGGTGTTGGCTATTACAGTACCTGATATCCCTACCCAATGAATTAATACAATGGATAAAGGAATATTCACTATCGCGGTGGTAACCACAAATATCAGCTGTATCCTAAGCTTGCCGATACCATTAAGCGAATAAGCATAAATGGATTGCCAGGCAACTGTTACCACAAATATGGCCATGTTCAGCGAAAGAAAGTTCGGAACAGTTACCTTATTGCGGAGCCATAAATAATAAGCAACGGAAGAAAACAGGTAAAGCCCAGCGGCAAGAATGGAAACATAAACCCATAACATTCTCATCTTGCGGAGCGAGTGTTTTATCCAGTCCCAGTCGTTTTTTGCGGCCGCATCGGTAAAAGCGCTCCAGTAAGGCGTCATGATGATACCGAATATCACCGATATTATAGAGAAGTATTTGTAAGCTACATTAAATGTGGTTACCTCATCAGGACCGAGTGTGCGTGTAATGACAATATTGTCGGTTTGATACAAAATCACCGCCCCCATTTGTATAAAGAAGAATATTCCGCCGGTACCCAGCAAACTTTTCGCGGTACTGAAATCGACATGACTAAACTTAGGAGCATATAGCTTAAGGTCGGTATTGTAAAGATAGATATTGGCAAAAAGGAAAACTACCAGTGGCGATCCGGCTACAGCGAACACCAGCAGAAACAGGCTGCCATGTGTAAAAATAGTGAGCAGGTATATAAGTATAAAAGTTAAAACCTGGCCCACCAAAAGTATTAACGATGATTTAAATGGCTGGTGCGTCGCTATCAGGACGCTGTTTATTGGTTGCAGAAAAAACTGTATACAAAAAGAACCTATGGCTATCAGCACAATAGGCCAGATATTGTAACTCACGGAATTTTTTACATTTAATAATTCGTTCCAATCAAAGAATGATCCCAGGACAAAGAAAGATAAAAAGATAGCCACCGAAATCAGGAACAATATAGCATAGGTGGTACTTACATATTTTACGATATTATCCCTTTCGCCCAGTGCAAGCGAATGCGCCATCTTGTTCCTTAACCCGTTACTGAGCCCGATATCAAATGTATTCATCCACATAACCAATGAGGCTATGGTTAA
>Ga0157378_10006601_pt1 | contig 10135 bp, 11 predicted proteins | sample M65metaG_FD_115309 | JGI IMG/M metagenome (GOLD analysis project Ga0157378, IMG submission 115309) | Miscanthus rhizosphere microbial communities from Kellogg Biological Station, Michigan, USA - M6-5 metaG | ecosystem: Host-associated > Plants > Roots > Rhizosphere > Soil | place: USA: Michigan...
ACACCTACGTGGACATCCGTGTGGACATTGGGCACTCAAGCACGAAGTGCGTGCCTCTAAGCCATTGAAAGAAGTGGTGGGCTCGACAGAACTCGAATCTGTGACCTCCTGCGTGTCAAGCAGCGGCAATCGTTTTTCTAAGCTGCTGAAAATAAGCAGAAACTCTTTTACTATCCATGCCTTGGCCCCAATACGATTGCCCCGATAGTTCCCGAACTATCCCGGCTTTTCCCGTTGGGCATGACAAAGAATCCCCCAAAGGAAAAAGTGGTGATACCCGTCGTGTGATAACGTCGATGTGGCCGCACCCCGTGGACTGATCCCCATGGGCTGGGCGCTTCCGCTTCCGCGCCTGCGGCCATTCGCTTAGAACTTGGGGAAGCGGACGGAAGGGAAGCGGCGGTGAAACACATTCCATTTGATTTCCGCGAAATCGCCCGGCTGCGGGCGGAAGGCAAACTAGACCCCATTGCGCTGCGAAACCTGGAATCACTGTTCCACACGCTGATTGAAAAAGTCGCCCAGCAGGGGTACGCCGACTTGACCGATGGTGAAGCGTTGCTGGAAGCGCAGAACATCCAGAAGATGTTTTACGAATCTGGTATACCCATCGTCAGCGCCGATATGCCCGATGCGGAACGACGCGCAATCGTGGACGACCAGCTGCTGGCCATCGTGTCGCAAGCTGCCGAACTTCGACCACCCCAGCGACGGACGAAGAAAGCCATGGACGACCGGCTGCGCCAGCGGGTGATGGAAATGCGGGCAGCCGGTATCCCGGCCCGCGATATGTGCGAACACCTGGACCGGGAACGCTACCACACACCCGCCAAGTGGGGCGGCATCAGCTGGCGGGCTGCGTTCAAAGACAACCATCAGCGTGTGGAAACCACACTGTCCCGGCTGAAGTGAAACTTACAAACTTACAAACTTACAAATAAGCGTTTTCCCCGGACCTGTTTTTCATTCGCCACCAAGGGTTTGCGGGGAATCGCAATCTTACATTTTCGGAACCGCCAGAAGTGTGCGTAATATCGCGTTGCCAATGAAAGCAGCGACGGTTCCGAAGCTAGAAACCACCGACCGGGCACTGACGCGGCGCGAAGCTGCGCGCATGTGTGGCTACAGCCCGAAGACCTTGGCGAACCTAGCGGTGCTGAACCTAGGCCCACCATGCCGCAAGCATCGCGGGCGCGTTCTATATCTGGAAAGCGAAGTGGGTGCGTGGCTGCGCGCCCTGCCGGTTATCGCGGGGGAACGCTGATGGATTACCCACCGGACAGCCCCGCCATGGACCCGAAGCAGCTTGCAGCGGACGACGACGCCAAGTTTGCGCGATGGCTGAACTGGCTTGCCGAACAGCAGAAACGCGTACTGCCAGCCTTCGTGCGGCCCCAGCCCTTGGTGATGAAAAAACACACGCAAGCTAAGGCGCAGCGAAAGAAGGCGGCATGAGCGCCACGCCACAAGCCACAACAGCAGCGAAGCCGTTTCCCGCGAAGCCATCCGTGCAGCGGTCCTTGATGCACAAGAATGCCCGATGGCTTGCGCAGCACGGTCTTCCGATATTTCCGGTGCACGAGCCGGGTAAAAATGACAAGTGTTCCTGCGGCGATGCGGACTGCGATAGCCCCGGCAAGCATCCGCGCACGAAGAACGGCTTCTATGATGCGACCACCGACCTGAAACAGATTGACGAATGGTGGGGAGTGTTTTACCCGCAGGGAAACATCGGCGTGCCGACAGGCAAGACGACCGGCTTGCTGGTGGTGGACATCGACCCGCGCAACGGTGGACCGACAGACCGCAGCGATATAGCCGAGCGGTTGGGACTCTTACCGGAAACAGCGGAAGTTATCACCGGCAGCGGTGGCAGGCACTTGTACTTCAAGTACGCGGGCGGCAGCGTACCCCCGTCATTGGAGCCGGGTATCGATTTGAAAGGCGATGGTGGGTATACGATTTTGCCGCCATCACTTCATTCCAGCGGCAGGCGGTATGAGCATGACGGCCTGCAGGGGCACAAGGCGCTTCTGAATCCTGCACCGATACCGCTTCCGCTGCTGCAGCGCATCGCGGACAAGCTGCAAGCGGACGCAGCCAAGCGTGCCAACGGGAACGGAAATCATCCTGCAGATGGTGAACGCATCCCGGAAGGGCAGCGCAGCAGCACCCTGACATCCCTGGCCGGAACCATGCGACGGCGCGGAATGTCGGAGGACGAAATCGCCGCTGCGTTACTGGTCGTGAATGAAAAGCGCTGCGAGAAACCGCTGCCGGAATCTGAAGTGCGGACGATTGCCAAAAGTGTCGGTCGGTACGCACCCGCCGACGATAACCACGTTAATCACGTATACACAACCGGAAACAGCGACGGAAACAATAACCACGTGAACCACGTTAATCACGTACCCGTAACTGCGTGGCCAGCACCATTGGGGGACGCGGCCAAACTTGGGTTGATGGGGGAGTTCCTGAAGGTGATAGAACCGAACACCGAAGCCGACCCTGCCGCCATGTTGGTCCAGCTCTTGCTTGGCTTCGGCAATCTGATTGGACGCCGTGCGCATTACATGGTTGGGAACACCGCGCACCGTATGAATCTGTTTGCCGTGCAGGTCGGCGTCACCTCTGCCAGCCGTAAAGGTACGGCCTGGAACGATGTCCGGGCGGTGCTGATTCCATCGGATGAGGAATGGGGGAAGCGGATACAGAGTGGTTTAGCCAGCGGTGAAGGACTGATACAGCAGGTGCATGACCCAATCCTTGAGCAGCACTTGGTGAAAGGGAAAGGTAAGCCAACGTATTACGAAGCCGTGGAGAAGCCGGGTGTGGAGGATAAGCGCCTGTTGATTGTGGAGCCCGAATTTGCCAGGGTCCTGCAGGTTTGTGAGCGTGAAACCAACACACTGAGCGCCGTTATCCGCGAAGCCTGGGACAGCGGGAATCTGTCCAACCTAACACGGCGTGAAAGCAGCCATGCGACCGGGGCACATATCAGCATCATCGGCCACATCACCAAGGATGAGCTTATACGTCTCATCAGCGATACGGCGAAGTCGAATGGTTTTGGGAACCGTTTCCTGTGGGTGTCCGTGCAGCGCTCCAAGCTGCTGCCGGACCCTGTTTCACTGACGGCGGAAGACCTCGAACCGTTGACCAAAAAGATTGAAGCAGCAGTGACCTTTGCCAAGGGAGTGGGAGCGATGACGCGGAGTGAAAAAGCGAGCGCCCTATGGCGTGCAAAGTACGCCAAGCTGAGCGAGGGTAAAGCAGGTTTGCTTGGCGCTATGACTTCACGTGCTGAAGCACAAGTGACCCGCTTAAGTTGCCTGTACGCGCTGCTGGACAAGAGAAGGGTAGTTCACATCCAACACCTGCAGGCAGCGTTGGAGGTGTGGAGATACTGCCAAGACTCAGCCAAGTTCATTTTTGGTGATGCTATCGGTGACCCGATGGCGGATGAGATTCTGCACGCCTTAAAGACGAACGCTGCCGGGATGACCAGGAATGAATTGTATGAGTACTTCAGTAAGAACAAGCCTTCGGCTGAGGTAAGCAGAGCTTTGTCTGTACTGGCGGAACACGGACGGGTCCGTATGGAAAAAGAACGGATGAACCCGAACCAAAAGCGTCCCGCTGAACGGTGGGTGGTGATTCATGCATAGCCAATACGTGATTAACGTGGTTAACGTGGTTATTCCGGGGTATTGCACCCACATGCCGATTCACGTGCCGCATACGCATGGGCCGGGAACCTGCTTCACGTGCGTCAGTGCAGTCAGCACCCACTACGCTATTGCGTCCAACACTGACCCAGCGTGTGCCCGGTGTAAGCGTGCTGCCGCAACCCGCTGCTGCAACAACAGAAGCTTTAACGGCTGCCCGCGTCTTGTCTTTCAATGCTTTAACCGGCCTACCACACGCCAGAACCTATCGACTTTGGGGGAATCTTTGACATGCCACGTCTGAAACGTCATCCGAAGTACCCGGACCGCGACATCCACGGGCGGAAGCGGAAGGGGTGCAAATCGCCCAATCCGCTGGTCCGTCAGAAGCAGCCAGAAGCGACCGAACAGTCACCGGCTGCCAGCGGCGAACAGTGCCGCACAATCGATGAAGCCCTGCTGGCGGGTGTCAATCACAAGCGCTACATACGCAGGCTAATCAAGGCTGTAGAAGAAGGTGAACCCGCAGCGTGCACGCGCTACGAGCAACTATTAGCGCAATCCGCCCCAGCATCCCAGACGCAAGGCGATTTTTCCGATTTCACAGTCGAAGAACTGAAGATGCGCAGGTACCTAAACCTAAAACAACTGCACCAGCTGGACGCAACCGGCGCGCGCTTCCTGGCCAGGACGCGATATCCATCCGCCTTTGAGATGTGCATGGATGACGCAACCTACGCGGCAGAATTGAACGGTGAAGACGAAGACGACGAAGAGCCGGAAGAAGAAGTGGACAACGACCCCGATGTGATTTACGCATTCAAGCTGGCGGAAGAAGCAACCCCGAAACCAGCGCCGACGCCAACACCCGTGAAGCCACCGACACCACCCGACCGGCCCGTGCGTTTGGCGTTATCCCGTGTGCCTGAGTCTTATTCCGAAGCTGCGCTAGAGCGAGCGCAGCCTTCAACCGGGAATAGGCGTCCTTCCCTGCTGAATTTGATGTCCAACGATGCAACATCCCCGTTTGGCTATGACGACCCGGCAGAACGATTACGATTTTCAAGTTGACCCGAACGACCCGCCACCACCGGAACCAGTGAAAAGGAAAACAAATTAGTTATGGCACAGAATCCACCCACGAAACCCAAGACCATCTTCGATGAAGCCGCAGCACTGATGACCAAGCGGGAGTCGCTGCAGAAAAACGAAGCCAGCTTGCAAAAACTGCTTACTGAAAAAGAAAAGGCCGTCACGCAAGCCAAGCAGAAGTTTGGCCGCAAATCCGCGGAAGTCATGAACGGCTGTTTGCCGGAAGGCTTGCCCGAAGAGGACGCCCTGCGACAGGCCCAAGCCGATTTGCAGCGCGTCGAACTTGCCATCATCGGCCACCGTGAGCAGATGGGGGAACTGGAAGTAGAAGCCACGGCCCTGGCGGCAGGACTACGCGGGGAATTTGAAACTTATCGTGAGCAGGTGCTGCAGAATTTCCTGGACGCCAACGCCGAATTAAGAACCTTGTACGCCAGTTTCCTGACCGAGGGCGAGGGTCTAGCCGCATCGTTGGGCTTGAAACTGAACTTGAATCCAACGGAGGCCGGGTACCCACACCCGTTCTGTTCAGCGATGCTGGAACCGCCGCCGCACCCGCAATGGCACCAGGACGAACGCGCCACTGCGCTTCACCAGAAGCATGCGGGCATGTATGAAACCTTGAAGGCGCTGGAAAAACTAGCCGCGCAGGGTGCCTACAAGAAATCCCGACCGGATTTGTATCCACCCAACCAACGCATACCGCGCCAGCGTTACGTGACGCGCGAAGTGCTTCGCTTCGATGGGAAAAATTTGCCTATCGGCAGCGTCCTTTCCGCCTACAACATTCCCGATGGCGGTTGGGGCCTTCTGCAAAAGATGGCGCATCCGCTGGTCCGCAAAATCATACCGATTGAAGAGTAACGAAAAAAGGAGAACCACCATGCAAGAAAACAATTTCCACTTCAGTAAGCATTTGCCGAACTTCGGGCTGGTCAGTAAATGCATGACCGCCGCCCAGTCGGGCAACATCAGCGGCTTAAGCAGGGCCGATTTCGATACCGCTTTAGACAGTGTGGCCAAGGCCGTGGCCATCGAGGAGGGCGTTCCCTTCGACGATGCCTTCATCGCTTTGATGGAGGGAGAGCAAGGCAAAATGTTGTACGCTGCGCGGGAAGCTTGTCCTGCATCCGGTCCCGCCCCAGCCGTTCAGAAACAAGACACCACGATCAGCAAGGCGGAAGAAATGGAGCGTGCCGCCGAACATTTCAGCCAAGCCTATAACGTCAGCTTGCCGGAAGCGCGAAAAGCCGTCAGCGAATATTACGCCGCGCAATGATTTCAGGTTTCCCTGTTTCGGGCTACAATCGCCCTGGCCGTTAGTTTGCTTTCCGGCCAGGCATCCTTTTCCCGGCCCGAACCAGGGGAAAGCGGGGCCGGGGTCCGTCATCAGCCCCGGCCCATCTTAAAAAGAGTTTTGTCACCCACTGGAACTGGTGGCAGAAAGGGCGCTTCATCGGGAGGCGTCATGTTGTGTTATTTGAGTTACTCCTTGCAAACACAAACGGGCCAGTCAGCACGCTAAGGCTGGCCCGCCTTTTTCACGTTGGAGTAGGAAAGCGTCGCTGAGCGTCTCGGCTAGAATGCGAAGCAGAGTACGACTAGCCAGGAGAAGAAACGAACGAATGGCTTAGCACATCAAGCGACTCACGCTTGCAAGTGGCATCAGGCAAGCCGAGCCAAGCGGGAGGCGCGACGGCGTCTCATCACAGCCAGAGCCGTTGCGCCAATGACTATTAGCGCTCCAGAGGCGGGTTCTGGAACTGCCGTGTAGCGCAACTGGACAATATCTCCGTCGAAGTCAAAGCCGCCAGTCGTGGCATTCAACCCACCGCCGACGCTGGCGACGCTTCCACCGTTGGGACCAAGGAAGCTCACAGCGTCAAGCGCACCATTCACGCCAGAAAAACCGGTCACCTTAAGATCGAGCAGGAGTCTGCCCTGCGTGGGGTTGTACAAGAAGGGAGTCGTAAAGGTCACACTAACATCGAATGGACATACGGCGGGGCCCGCACAGCCGTTTGAGTGAAACGTTGCGGGTCCTGAATATACCAGCGTATTATCGAGGCCGACGTTGTCCGCGAAAGTCGCACTCATCAGTGGACCGCCCGTATTTGGGAACTTTGGGCTAGTGGACAGAAAAAGGTTAAAGACGGTCATGCTGAAGTCCACTGGGCCCGTTCCCGGAACGGCGCGGTAAGAGAGTTGATCGATCAGGATCGGGCCTCCCACTGAGGCGAATTGGCCTGACCCGAGCAGCTCTTGATCTCGAAAGTCACCAGTCCCGGAAATGGTATCCGTTTCATTGCCCACAACACTTGTATTGGAATTTGGCACGACGATCACACTCCCGAACGCCGCTAAACTTGACGCCGCAAAGAGAAAAGCTAGTTTCGCTCTAAACATCCTGGTTACCTCATGGCATTTAAGCCGAGTGTAGATTTGAATGCAAATGTTCCACGTAGTATATACCAAGAAAAGACCGATTATCGGCGATTGACGCTGGATTGTGAGTCCTGGTAGACCTAGTAGCCGCCAGAAACAGACGCAGACTTGTACCCCGCCCAGCCGATATCCTTAGCACCTCCCCGTGGTGGTGCTTGGGCGCGATATGGGACGTTTGGAAACTGTCGGACCATGCCAACCAGCCGGGACTGGCCCGATTCGTCTCAAGCCGTTCTCAGCCGCTTGGTGGGGATTTGCTAGCTAAGTAACACAAACAAAAGGATTAAGATGACTGTGATTGCGCTTGTATTATGTGCAGGGGTGGGGTGCTGGCTCAGTTTGAATTTTCTTGGGGTTGACTTCGGCCCCTTGATTGCCAGCTACGCCGGTTTTGCTTCCCTGATTCTGCTGGTGTTGCTAGGTAGCATTGTTGCTTTCCATCACAAAGGCTTCCGGGGGTATATGGATGGCGCAAAATTCAGCGTCGTGCGGCTTATCGAATATGTCCACGTAGCTAATCTTGCCCCAAACCCTATACAGCACTTGACGGGTGGTAAATACCTGTTCGGAGGCCTCGCCGATCAAGTTCCCGACAAGCGAGCGGCTATGCAATTCGAGCGGTGCCCCTGCCCCCAAGGTGAGCGGCGAAACAAACGGCATTTCTTCTACGACGCCAGTTTCCCTAATGCCATGGAAGCATTTTGCCTGAACGGAATTAGCGCGGGATCGGCCGAAATTTCGGAACGTAATGATGAGTTCCGTGGCGCGGCCAGGATGCGACAAGCGTATGTTGTCAACCAACACGTCGGCTCTCTCGGTAAGACGCATGGTTTTCTCGGTAAATTCGGCGGCTTCAGTGGCGGTCTTAGCGCTGCGATTAGCGGCATCGGCGCTGTCCTGGGCGGCATTAGCAGCATTCAAAGTAGCCTTCAAGGTGCCCCGCAAAAGCCATACCTGAAATCCTCCTACTATGACGAGAGCGAGACCGAACCACCAGTAACCCCAGTCGGCCCAGTCCTTGACTGGCTGAACCGACAAGCGCGGTACCGAACGAACGTCTACGGTGGTCTCCTGTTTATCTCTCTTGCCTTCCTGGCCTGCAGCGGGTGCGTCTTTGGTGGGTGTGAATTGTTTTACAGGGGTTACCGGCTGCGTGGTCTCTTTAGTTTTCTTGCCGCCAGTGGTTTTGGCTTGCTTGCTGTCCTGACTGCGGCTGTCGGGTTTCCCTGGACCTGGGGCCGGTTCCTGGGAGTAAGCCAATGATGCCCCTACCAGCAATAACGCGGCGATTCTCATCGCATCATTATCCCCCGATGCGTCTGGGCGCGTCCGATTGCCCTACGGCCATCGTGGCGCGCTGGTTTGGGTATGGTAAGCTATCCGTAGGCCCTACGCATAAGAAAGAGCCATCCCTGGGGCCTACGGATTACGCTGAGGGGATGGCAAAGAAGCAGAGGTTCACGTCGATGTCTGAATTGATGCAATTCTTCCGCGACACCGGAGCCAAAGGCGGTAAGAAACGGGCCGCAGGCATGACGGCCAAACAGCGGAGTGCCAGCGCGCGCAAGGCTTCGCTGGCTCGCTGGGGGAAGACTTCAAAAGCGAAACGAAAGAACAAGGAGTAACTAACCGTATGGCAGTCTACATGCCGAAAGGCTCAAAAACCTACTGGGTGGATTTCACCTATCGCGGGCAGCGCGTCCGCGAATCCGCTGGAACGCGCAAGAAGACCGTAGCGCGATTGTATGAAGACAACCGGCGCAGCGAACTGGAAAAGGCGCGGGCAGGGATTCGACCGGAAACGCCGGAACAGCGCATCCGCACCGTGCGCGCCGCGCTGAAGACGTATCGGGAAGCCTATCGCGTCAACCATCGGGAAAAATCCCTGGCGGACGTGGACCGTTCGCGGAAGCACTTGGAACGGTTGCTGGGCGCGGCCCTGATGCCCGACCTGACGGAATCCGCCATCGCCCAGTACATGACCACACGCAAGACCGAAGGCGTGGGGAATCGGACGATCAACATGGAACTGGAAACCTTGTCCCGCGCCGTGGGACATCCCTGGAAACTGCTATGGCCCAAGCTGCGGCGATTGGAAGAACCAAGCGGTGTGGGGCGTGCCCTGTCGGTGGAAGAAGAACAGAACCTGTTGCGCGCTGCGGCGACGAACCGCAGCCCGGTGGTTCTGCCGGTCCTGAAGATTGCCCTGCTGACGGGCCTGCGACTGGGGGAAATCCGCAGGCTGACGTGGAACCGCATCGACCTTTCCAAACGCACCCTGCTGGTCGGCCAGTCAAAGACCAAGGCCGGGACCGGTCGCATGATTCCGATGCACACCGAACTTTACCGGGTGTTCACCGAACAGGCAGCCTATCTGGCGCGGAAGCTGGAACGGCCTATTGAGCAAAGCTGGTACGTGTTCCCGTTCATGAACCGGCGCAAACCTGTCGACCCTACCCAGCCAGTGACCAGCGTCAAGACCGCGTGGGAAAGCGTGCGCGAAGCCGCTGGGCTTTCTGATTTCCGGTTCCACGATTTGCGGCATACAGCGCTGACACACCTAGCAGAAGCGGGCGTGCCGGAAGAGACGATGAAGTCCATCATGGGGCACATGTCGCGGGCCATGTTGGAGCGCTATTCGCACATCCGCATGCAGGCCAAACGAACGGCGATTGACGGGCTATCGCTGCCGGACTACAGCGGGCAGAGCGGGCAGGACTTGAACGCGCACGTCAAAGAATCCCCCAAAAAATCCAGTGAAAAGCGGATTCAGTAGCGGCGTGGACCTTCTAACTTGTTGAATGGTATGGTGGGCTCGACAGAACTCGAATCTGTGACCTCCTGCGTGTCAAGCAGGCGCTCTAACCAACTGAGCTACGAGCCCATTCAATGAGTTACGGCTTGTGGAATTCCACGGCTTCGATGGCGTC
>Ga0157378_10006602_pt1 | contig 10135 bp, 13 predicted proteins | sample M65metaG_FD_115309 | JGI IMG/M metagenome (GOLD analysis project Ga0157378, IMG submission 115309) | Miscanthus rhizosphere microbial communities from Kellogg Biological Station, Michigan, USA - M6-5 metaG | ecosystem: Host-associated > Plants > Roots > Rhizosphere > Soil | place: USA: Michigan...
AAGAATTTTCAACAACTGTCATTCGCCTGCTTTATGGAATTGTCCAGCCGGTAGTGGTTTTTATTTCCTGGAAATAGTAGCCTATATTGCCGGCCATTGGTATGCCATTGTAAAAAGCATAAAAACTGGTTTTGGTATAATCGCCTACCACATCAACTGTTAGCTGGTCGCCCGATTTTGCTACGAACTCATATGTATAAGTTCCTTTGGCATCTAATTGACTGGTTAACAATATGGTGGTGTCGGCGGGCGCTGCCGCTTTGGTATGCCGTACAGAAACAGCGACGCTATAGGATGCTGTATCACTTTTTACAACCACCCTGATGATATTACCTGTAACATCGGCCCCTGTTTGTTTCTTTAATACAACGTTTGAAACCGACTGCGCGGATTGTGGCGTACCGCCGTTATAGTAAATATATGGCTCGGTAGATATCATTCTAAGTGTTAACGCATCCGCAAACAATAGCTGATAATTGATATCGGTGCCATCAGGATAAGTGACATCCATGTAAATAAAGCCATTGGTGGTGCTTAACGAATAAGTCCCCTTAAGTATGGTATGGGTGTCCCTATAGATCGTCACGTGCGCATTGCCGTCAAATTCCATCGCCGGCGACGCAATATATTGCGAACCTACAAGCGCTTTGCCCGAAGTATCAAGGATCTTTTGGTTTTCGATGGGGAACAACCATGCGCCCTTAAGCTGGTGGTTAATTGCTACCAGGTCGGCAGTGCCGATATTCACAGCTGTACCTGCATCCTTCTTGCAACCTGCAAAGATGGACACCGTGGCAAACAAAACGAGTAAAAACTTTTTCAACTTACAAATTATTAACTTGCACTAAAAGCATTTATACGTTTATCACCGGGTATAGTTACAGCTATAAACGGTCAATTTTTCAGTCCTGCGGCGATAATACGCGTATCTTGATATTACGAAAAGCAATGCGGTGCCCATGGTCCTGCAAGGCAATATGGCCTTTGTGGTAAGCCGCAAAACCTTTCCAGTCCCTGAATTTACTTTTCGCAACCAGCGCAGGCCAGTTGGCATCCCAAAGGTTGGTTTTTACGGTTTGTGTTCCATTCAGCCAGAAAGTAAGTTCTCCGTTTTTCAGCCGTATTACGGTATGGTTCCATTCGCCGGCAGGGTTTTCAGCCTCTTTTGCCGGAGCTATAATATCATATAATGAGGCCGCCAAATGATTAGCCTTTTTATTGTCCTCAGCTTTTTTATCATCCAGCAACTGATATTCGGGCCCGGTTAAATAAGTAGCATCAAATTGTTTATCTTCATTCACCAGGAATATGATCCCGCTGTTACCCTCTTCGGATATATTCCAGTCAATTGAAAATTCGAAGTTTTCATATTCGCTGTCGGTCACTATATCGCCCCTGCCATCCTTTACAGCAGGATCAAGCTGCAATGCGCCGTCAGTTACTCCCCATCCGGGCCCTGCAGCCGGTTTCTGAAAAGTATGCCAGCCTGTAGTTGTTTTGCCGTCAAACAGTAAATGCCAGCCCTGCTTTTTTTCTTTTGCAGTTAATTCATTATTGCTTTGTGCTACCAGGCTTCCGCATGCAAAGAGCAGTACGGGCATCAGGATCATTTTTTTCATAATAAATGTTTTTGGGTTATGTGGTAAAAATAGAAAAACCATACCAATAAGCACCTTTGGCGAACAACAATTTTACAAGCACTAAAAATCGTCCGACTTCTTATTCATATTACTGGTCAGCAATTCTATCTTTTTGGCGAATGAAGCGTCCATAGCCTTAAGGATACGTTTGCTGCGGGGGTTGCCTAAAATACCGTGTGCACTTTTATCCAGGTCATATAAAGTATGGGGGACGTTTTTATCATTGTCCTCGTAAGTAATAATGATATTATCAAAAGTATAACGGTAACGGCCCTTTTTCATTTCCAGTTTAATGCTATACTTCAGGGTCATGGGTTCGCTGCCTAAGCCGGTGGCATTTTTATAGGTGGCCGGCTCCTGGATGTCAGCAGCAAGCGTGCCCGCAGCTTTATCATCCATCGTTATGTTTGTATTAGTCAGCGCCAGTTTAGTAAGAAACAACCTGGCATCTTTGTAAAGATCAAGTACGGTGAACGATGTGTCCACTTTAACAACTTCACCATAGTAAAGATATTTATCTTCCGCCTTGTAGCCTGCCCCTCCGGATTGAGCTTTAACAATAAAAGGCGCCAAAAACATTACAGCAAACAGTATTTTTTTCATGATGAACTATTTAAAATTCAATTTTCACTAAATAATACAAAAGGTATGTAAATATATTCAGTATCAGGACAAAACACACCCCGGAAAAACGCTTGATTCAAGAAATTTCATCGATTTCACCAACAGAAATTAAATTAATCAAAACATAAATAAATTTAACCTGTTGTTTTTTTAATTGTTTAATTGATTAACTTAATAAAAGCACTATGAAAAAGCTATTTGCAGCATTGTTGTTATCAACATTTACTTTAGGGGCCTTTGCGGCGGCGACTACACCTGTAATGAAACAGGACACCACCAAGAAGCACAAAATGAAAAAAGACACATCATTGAAGAAGAATACTACTAAGAAACCACCACTAAAATAAGGCTTCTTCATTTGCAACAAAACCCGGTAGCATGCAACCGGGTTTTGTTTTTTATAGGCGGTTTATACCGCTACTTGTTGATTACGATCTTCTTCTTCTGGTACTCATTCAGTATCGTAATTACTTTTCTAACATTGCGGGATTCGAACAGGTGTATCACCCAGATGGTGAAACTCACAAATCCTTTGGTTAACACCAGGCTTTCGGCCAATTTTTTTATAGTAACGTCGCGGTCTGCAATCAACTTTTCGCGGTCGGCGCCCGTTTCCAAAAGATCCTCAGCAAAACGCCAGGCACCGTCACGGGCATTTTCAATACTGAACTGGATCAGCGCGAAATTACTATTGGAAGCATGCACTCCCAGCAAGGACAACAATGGCGATATTTGCCCCAATTCGTTCAATACCTGGTTGGTTAATGCGCCGATAACCATATTGATGGCGTCAAAGTTCTTTTTGAGGGTGGCCAATGGCTGATCGCCGCAAACATCGGCCGCAGCTATGCCAAGGTCAAAGTTGATATGTGCGTTGATGCCCAGCAACAAATGCTGCAATACCAGTACCGATGACCGTTCGGCCTGTTCAAAAGCTACTGCCCATGATGCTGTGGGCTGTTCTCCCTTTTTCCGCTTATAATAGGCATCCAGGTATCGGTTGGCAAATGCCACGTCCAGCTTTGTAAGCTGATCACCGTTGGGGAATGTACCGGCGGCTATACCGTCCCGCACATTGATGGTTACTTTCAAATACAACGCGGCGAAGTATCCCAGCCTGCTTTTTTCCGCCTTACATTCCTCAATAATGCCCTGGAGTATGGTAACAACGTCTTCAAGAGTATTTGCAGGGATCATATTTTAATTGTTAATGGCAGGCCGTGAGCTTTGCATCTAAAGCTATGGTAATATTCCTTGCAAATCAACCCGTGTTTTAACGGTGATTTTGGCAATCGCCACTAAAAAAACGCCCCTGAAAACAATTCAACAATGAATCAATTTAACAATCCTACCTGTCCAGCCTCTTCTCATAGCAATAAAACCGCAGCCCCGGCCTGAAGCTAAGCCCCATCTCCCCGGCAAATACATAACCCAGTTTTGGAAAAAGCTTTTGCGTAGCGGCGTTTGTAGTATTGGTATCCACGCGCAATGTTTTGATACCACGGCTGATGGCTACCTGTTCGGCCTGCTGCATCAGCAGGGCGGCTATGCCTTTCCCCTGGTGGCGTGTGCTTACCGCAAGGCGGTGCGTTACGATAGCCGTTTCATTAATATCCAGTCCCGCATCGGCATACTCCGGGTACTGTTCTGTTGTGATGGCTGTAACCCCGGCAATATCTCCTTCAGCGTCGGCTACCCAAAGCTGACCCTGTGCAATGTCATTTTCAAATACTTCGGCATTGGGATAAGTACTATCCCATTGAAAATTACCGGCGGCACGCATAACCGGCACCACTTCGACTACCAGTTGCATAATACCGTGGATATCAGTTAAGGTTGCAAGGCGAATATTCATGAAGCTAAAATAGGAAAACGAGTGTCGATTGAAAGTCAGAATTTGTGCACCTTCTCACATTTGCTCCAACTCACTCACCTCTTCCTTACATCACCTGCTTCAATATTTCTCTTTCAGAGCGTTCAACATGCTGCTTAAATTGTTCGTACCATTGTTTCCATTCATAGCCCGACATGCTGGATTGCAAATGCTGCTCATACTCGGCCAGGCTATTAAATCCTTCTTCCAGTATCAGGCGGTAAGAATCACCTGTAAAATCCGACAATACGCGCTGCGAGACAGCCTTGGGCAACAGCCCTTTTTTATCGGCTTCTTCCAATAGCGTTTTGGCATCCCTGTAGTGCCCGAATTTGAGGTACATAGTGTCGCGAACGATATACATGATCTTAAAGTTTAGTATGCGGAGCAGAACTTATTGCTTATTAAATCTATAAATAATTTCCGACTTATAATCAACTATTTACATCACATTTTCCACCTAAAATGAAATAAAATTCAAGGCGAGCACGAAAACCAGAGCTGAAAGATTAATGATAAATAACAGCAGGTAGGGTCTGCCTTTTCCACTCAGCATTGCCAGGCTTATCAGCACAAGAATTATATCGATCAAAAACACCGGCAAATACATCAAAGACTCCAGTCCGGCATTGCAAGGTCCCCCATTGTGATCAGGAACTCCAACGGTCAATAACATAAAAGCCAGGCTGATGATATGATAGGCGGTATGGCGCAGGGCGTAATGCGCTTTCAGGCATTTTATTAATGCGGTCATGATATACAAGGTTGGTTTTAGTTTTTAGAACCGTTACATGCCTTGTTATTACAATCCATCGTTTCTTGTTGCATTAAGTTGACAGAGTGAACATTTCTTGTTAACAATCGGGCAATAAGACAATTCAACAATACTCTCTAAATATTTTTTGCTTTATTCATTTATTCTTATTTACTTTGAATTACAAAGTACTTTTATATTAATCGATAATTCAACAAATCATTAATTCAATAATTTAAACAATGAAAAAGTTGTTCCCCGTATTCAAAAGCTGGTTCGCTTATGCGGCCGCTATAACGCTGGTGTGCGGCATCATTTATATTACGGTGCAGCAAGGCTATCGCCAGTCGGCCAACGATCCGCAGTTTGCATTGGCCGAAGATGCCGCCAATGCCATCAACAAGGGTGCCGACCCAAAGTCAATTATTGGCAATGCCCCTGTTATCGATCTTTCACAAAGCCTGTCACCTTTCCTTATCATTTATAGCAACAACGGCAGCATTGCCGCAAGCAGCGCGACGCTTGATGGCAATGCGCCGAAAGTGCCCCAGGGGGTGCTGAATAACGCCCGCTTCAACGGCATGACGGCAGTAACCTGGCAACCTCGTCCCGACGTCAGGCAGGCCACAGTATCCATACATGCAAAAGGCTACATCGTAGTAGCGGGCCGTTCATTACGCATTACAGAAGAGCGGATAGACATGCTTTTCAAGCAAATAGCCTTTGGATGGGTGGTGTCGGTTATCGGCATGGCGGTTGTCCTTCTGCTGCAAAACGCCATCACAACCAGGCCGGAATTAAATTAAAGTGATGCAAATAGTTTTGTTGTTTTGGGGGAGCCTGGCGGGGCCTTTTACGGGAGACCTTGTCCAGGCTTGGTTATTTACCGGTTGTAGATAATATCAAAGCATCCACCAGAAACAGAGACTTACATGCCTCGACTAAAATGATCCGGGTTAGCTATGTCGAAGCTAATACTATTTAACCAACTTGGCCAGTAGTGTAGTTATTACAACGATCGATACCCCGCCATATAACAACAGGGTTGCACGGCTTAACGGCTTGTCTTTTCGATGCTTATTTGCCGCGATAAACATGGCCAAAATAAGGCCCAATAGCGCTATGCTATTTACAATAACAAATATCCTGTTCGAAATAATCACATTTGCAATAATCAACCCAAGCGCAGTCCTTGCTATTATATTAACGTGTCTGGCAAAAAAGCTATAGGGGCCTGCCTCGAAAGGCGCACCTGTGCCTTGCAAGAGCGTCTGTAATTCGTCAATTTTTTCTACCTGGTGAGGAATGAACAATGGCCTACGACCGGAAAAATAAACATAGAGGTCACCATTATACATTCTTCTTATCACTTTGATATCTGATATATTTATAGATATTGCCCCCCTCCCACCATAAGCCTGCTTTTCAATAGTTTCATTATTGATTGTTATTGCATATCGACGGTACATAGCCTCGGTTGTTCGGCGCTGAAAGAAAAGGCCTATCGAAGCTACAATTGTCATAAGAACAGCGCCTGTAAAGTTTGAGAATATTTGTGATTGACGAATCCCGTTTATAGTAGCTGTCCATCCATCCGAGAACATGATTGCTGGGATCATGAAGGCAAACACGAAAATAGAACCTCTTAAATAGCTATTCTTAATAGCTCTGAGGCCATCTTCACTGACGGTAAACTGTTTTATTTGATAAGGCTCCATTTGTACTACTAATGTATCAATTTACATACCCCCCAATTAATTTAAATAATCCCCATTAAATTCATTCCACCTACAACACCTGGTTAAACTCCAGCCGCTCACCATCCGGACCAAGTATGTTAAAATACCGGCACCCTTTTTTCCAAAACGGCAGAAATACGGGTAAGTCTTCCCTGATATCAAACCCCGCGTTTTTAAGCACGGCATAAGTCTGTTCAATATCATCCACATCAAAAGCGACATGGTCTATATGGCCGTTCGTCCTGCTGCGTATCTCGGCCAGCTCGGCTTCCGGCATCTGGTACAGCTCTATCACCATATCCTTTAGCTTCATCATCACCGCTTTACCCCGGCCACCGTTGAACTCAAACCCCGCGTTCATTACGTCGGCAAAACCCAGCCGTTTATAAAAAGCAATTGATATTTTCATATCCGTAACCGGTATCCCGATATGCTGCAGCCGGTTGATCTTTAAATTAATGGGAGCCAACTTTTAGGTTTTTATTAGTTTAAATATAAAAAATTGTTTCAATATCCAAGCCCGTCTTCCGGACTTCCCGACTAATCCCCGATAACTGATAACCAATCACCGGTCCCCAACCTCAATGATTATGCTTCTTATGAATATCCTTCACTAAGCACAGTTTTTTGATCTCCTCCAGTTTGATCACAAACGGAGCATATTTAAGGCGGTTGCCTATCATCTCGGTCACATTGTCGCTGTGGGCTATCACCTCGTCCTCGTTGTCCCCTGCCAGCAGGCGTTTGTACATGCGGTAATCGCCCCACTCAATATAATACACCTCGCCGGGCAGTATCTTTTTATCGTGGATTACCTTCAGCGCCACCCAGCATCCGTTTTCCAGGTAGGGATACATACTATGCCCCCAAACCGGCAGGGCAAAGTCGCAATCTTCTATACCCGGAAAATTCATGTGCCCTATGGGCGTGGTATCATTGATATCCTTGTAAACTTCCACACCCGATGCTGTAGCCACAACTTCATACATCGGTATGCCCTCAAAACTCTGAACAGCAGGTTGAGTATTTACAGTATTCTTTTTATCCGAAATATATTCTTTATATTTTTCTTTAAATATCTGTAATTTATCCGGATCGATATTCTGGCGGCTCTTTACAATTTCTGTAATGGAGGCAGGCGAATTAAATCCCAGCGCCTCAGCCAATTCGGCGTTCCCTTTAAAAGCCTTTCCCCTTAACTGATTATAAAGAATTATAAACTCCAGTGTTTCAGGGCGAACCCGTTTTACTTTATTCGGTTTGACTTGCTCTTCCATAATGTGGATAACTTTTTTGATTAATTTCTTTATAATAATACAGATAATTCTTTATATTTGTATTGTTATTCTTCACGAAAGTAATACAATTTAAACGATTTCAAATATGAAAATTAAAGAATTAAAGAAAATTCATGGGAGAGGTATGTCCCTGCTCAATGGACCATAGCCCATAGCTGCCAGAAAGCACTATGATCCATGAACTATAAGCTAAAGAATCTAAATCTTATCACTTTATACGATGCACCTTATCTATTCCGCCTTACAAACAACCGAACGTCACAATCAGCACAACCGCCGCAACGAAAACGAAATGAACCTGCGCTACCAGGCTTATTTAGCCACCTGCGATAAACATCAAAAGTATATCGCCGAGATACAAAAGTATTTTCCCAACTGGATGCCCCGCTTCCGTTAGAACACGATTTATAAGATTTTAATGATTGCCAGGATGCTTGTATCGTGTCTATACCATAAATCTTATAAATCGTGTTCTCCCTCTCACCAATGAACCAATGAACAAGTAAACTAGTGACCCAACAATGATAAAACTAACTCAAAAACTCAAGGACGAGCTCTGGTGGCTCGTAATTTCCGCCGACTATGATTATAGCCGCATCAGCATTGCTGACCATGAAATTAACGGCGATTTCCTGACCCTCTGGCTGGAAGACAAACAGGATTTTAAAAACTCGCTGGACGAATGCCTGCAACTGGATATCAGCCTGAAGAACTTTGCCAAAATGATTCGTGCCGATGGCCTTAACAGCTACGAGGGCACCAAGGTGCACCCTAAGAAGGGCTTTGTCTACAAAACACGCATAGAAATAAACGAACCCATCAAATGGTACCGCGAAGATGCCGGCGTTGCCGAACAGCAGTGGGCGCGCGAAGCTGCCCTAAAAAGCGTGCTTACCCAACTGGTGGAGAGTGAAGTGTATGATGGGTAACAGTCCGAAAGTCGGCATAAGTCAGAAAGACCGGAAGATATTTTATGCAGGATAGCATACAAAACATGTAACAGAACTTAGCCAAAATAGCCTATTTAGCCTGAAGCATGCTGTTTTGAAAATAGATCGGATAGTTGTTCAGGGTTAAATTATTGGGATCGCTGCTGCGCACGCCGGAGTTATAAAAATAGATATATTTTGAATCGAGTATCGAAGTGTCGCTGCTGTTCTTCTTCGCAAAATCATACAACGAGGCGCTGCTTGCGCGCTTTAAGCTATCGACATTATTGATGCCGTATTTGTCGGTCCATGTAGCGGCGGCAAGGTCTTTGGATGTTTTCACATTGGCAATATTAAGGGCATACGTTTTCTCGCCCGTAACTGTGCAAGTTTTGGGGTCAAAATCAGCCACTTCAAATGATGGATTATTGCCGTAATTCGGGCTCATGGAAGATACCACCCGGGTATAAGCAACAGGAGATCCGGCTGCATTGCTAAACACCAGGAAACTATTGCGGTGTGTATGCCCTGCAATACCAAAAGCGATATGACTGGAGTTAGCGGCCATAATGCTGTCAAATGTGGCGGTATATGCCGCGCTCCACATTAAGGTATCGGCACGACGCTTGTCTGCCGGTTTTGACTGGTTGGCTACGATCTTATAGGTATCGTTACCCGGCGGCATATGATAAATGATCCATGACTTTTTAGACGAATCTTTTGCCACCGTACTATTTAGCCATTGAAGCATTGTAGCGCCATCTTTGTAGGTCACCAGTGAGTCCTTACCTTTATACCGGTGCATATTGTCGCTCACCAGGGTACTGTTCAGCGCAACAAAGTTCAAATTCGGAAAATTGTCATTTTTGATGGATGCAGCATAATAGCCGCCCGTTTTTACAAACTCACCTGTATCAACACCAAGGCTGCTTAAGTTCCATGATTTTGCAAATGCGCTTAAAAAAGCAGGCGACTGTTTAACGTAATCGCCACCGTCGCTGTCATTGTTGCCAAATACAGGGATGATGGGTACCTTTTTATCGAATGTTTCGTGGAATATCTGGGCAACCCTGTCTACGATCGCTGCTTTTTGCCCGTCATGCACCTCGTGCCCTACAAAGTCGCCTGCGATGACGATAAATTTAGGCTCAGGCAATACATCGTGCATCTTTTTCACAATGGTTTGTACCAACCCAACGCTGGGGTCCTTCCTGTAACCTGTTGACTCATTATCACACTGTAAATGAATACATAAAACAAACAAACATATATCGTAAC
>Ga0157378_10006606_pt1 | contig 10130 bp, 3 predicted proteins | sample M65metaG_FD_115309 | JGI IMG/M metagenome (GOLD analysis project Ga0157378, IMG submission 115309) | Miscanthus rhizosphere microbial communities from Kellogg Biological Station, Michigan, USA - M6-5 metaG | ecosystem: Host-associated > Plants > Roots > Rhizosphere > Soil | place: USA: Michigan...
TCAACGAAGACTATTCTGATGTTGCCGCCATTCTTTACGACGGCGCGCTGCGCATCTATGACAGCCGCGGGCCGCGCACCCTGCGTCTGGCGATCACGGCTGCGCCGAACGGCGAGCTGCGGCGTGACTATTGGGTCGATGGTCAAGCTAGGGCCTTCGACGCGGAAGCGCGCACCTGGCTGCGCGGTGTCTTGTTGGAAGCGGTGCGGCAGGGACTCGATGCAAAGAACCGCGTCGAGCGCATCCTGCGTCGGCGCGGCACGCGTGGCTTGATCGAAGAGATCGCTTTCCTTAAAGGAGATTATCCGCGCCGGATTTATTTTGAAGCACTGTTTCAATCAAAGGACGTCAGCAGTCAGGATCTGAAGACCGCACTTCACAACGCCTCGACCAGCATTAAGGGTGATTACGAGCGCGCTCAACTGCTGATTCAGATCGCCAAGCCGATTCTCGCAAAGAAGGATTTAGTGGCGGACTACTTCGAAGCCGTGGGTAAGATCGATTCGGCTTACGAGCACGGTCGCGTCCTCGCCGGCGTGCTGAAAGGCGACGAGCTGAGCAAGGAAGTTCTCAGTCATCTCGCGCGGTCGGCCGCGGATATCAAGACCGACTATGAGAAAGCCTCGTTTCTGATCAAGGGCGCCGAGAATTATCAGGGCGACGCGGCCTTGAGAACGGACTGGCTCAATGCCGTTCGCACGATCGGTTCCGACTACGAACATCACCGGGCCCTGACGAGCGCGCTCAAGCCGAATGAGATCAGCACGGAAGCACTGGCAGATCTTGTCACGTCGGCAGCGCGGATGAAATCCGATTACGAAAAGGCAACGTTCTTGCTCGAAGCGATGAAACACTATCGCAGCGACAGTCGCTTGCGTACTGCGTTCGTCGAAACCGCGCGCACGATCAGTTCGGAATACGAGCGTGGCCGCGTGCAGAAGAGTTTTGATCGAGCGAATTTCTGAAACGACGTTCCGCCTCCCGAAAGGAGTGGATGATGAGCACTTTCTGGAATGATTTGCGATACGGCTTGCAGATGCTCTGGAAGAATCCGGGCTTCACGGCCATCGCCGTGTTGACGCTGGCGCTGGGCATTGGCGCGAACACCGCGCTTTTCAGTGTGGTTGATGCGGCGCTGCTGAAGAAACTCCCGGCGGTGCAGGATCCTGATAGCCTGGTGCTGTTCAATTCGGTTTCGAATAAACAGTTCACGCCCGGTAGTCACAACGGGACCAACCGCACTGACCCGGCTACGGGCCTTACTACTCGTTCATCGTTCCCTTATCAGACCTTTGTGCGTCTGCGGGAGCAACGCGGCGCATGTTCGGACATCATCGCGTTTGCGGGGATTGGTTTGAATCTGAACGCCGACGGACTCGCGGATTTCGCCAACGCTCAAGCAGTGACCGGAAATTATTACGAGGTACTCGGCGTGCCGGCGTTTTTGGGCCGCATGATTACCTATTCCGACGACAACTCAGCGGCCAGTCCGGTAGCGGTCATTAGCCATCGATATTGGCAGAAGCGTTTCAGCGGCAGGTCCGACATCATCGGCAAGCAAATCAATCTGAACAATATTCCGTTTACGATCGTCGGTGTAGCGCCGGCCGGTTTTGAAGGCGCGATGGACCTCGGCTCCTCGATGGACGTGGCGATTCCCATGGGGTGGGAAACACAGGTAGACGGCGATCGTTCGGAATTCATGGGCGCCGGCGATTGGTGGCTCAGAATAATGTGCCGTTTGAAACCAGGCGCTACGATCGAGCAAGCGCGCGCGTCGCTCGATCTCGCGTTTCAACAATCGGCGCTTGACCACCGCGAGGGACGGCAAACTCAACGCCGGGCCAGAGGACTACAACCAATTAGCCAGCTGGATCCAAAAGACTATCCGCACCTCGGCGCCATGTCCGGAAGCCGGGGTGAAATGGATAGCCGAAAGTTTTTTGCCAAACCACTTCGTTTGTTGCTGGGTATCGTCGCGGTGGTGCTGCTCATTAGCTGCGCCAATGTCGCCAACCTGCTGCTGGTGCGCGCGTCTTCGCGACAGAAGGAGATTGCCGTGCGGCTGGCAATGGGCGCGAGTCGCTGGCGTCTGATTCGGCAATTGCTGACCGAGAGTGTGCTGCTGTCAACGCTGGGAGGCGCGGTCGGTATCGTAATCGCGCTCTGGATCAAGGACAGTTTGATAAGTGTTGGTGAATGGGCGGGCCGCGAGAATTCGATGAACCCGCGCCTTGATCTGCGTGTGCTGGCTTTCACTTTTGGTCTGTCTTTTTTGACCGGAATCGTCTTCGGCCTTGTGCCGGCCTTGCGCGCCACGCGCGTCGATTTGACCCCGTCCCTTAAGGACACCGGCCGCGGTTCCAGCGCCACCACTCGTTCGCTCTTGAGCCGTTCGCTGGTCGTGGCCCAGGTTTCACTTTCGCTCTTGCTTTTGATCGGCGCGGGACTACTGGTGCGGACGCTGATTAATTTGCAGCGAGTCGAACCAGGGTTTAATGAAGAGAATCTGCTGCTCTTCAATATCGATCCGAGCTTGCTTGGTTACAAAGACGATCGACTCCGAGCTTTCTATCAACAAGTCTTTGCGCGGCTTGAAGCTGTGCCGGGTGTGCGGGCAGTCACTTTCTCCCGAGCGGCCTTGCTTTCGCTAGGCTCAACTAACGGCACCTTTGATTTTCCGAACGCCAAACCCGGACCAGACGGCAAGATTCCACAGACCGCCGAAGTCTATTTTCATGAAGTGCGGGAGAACTTCATGGAAGCCATGGAAATCCCTCTTTTGCTTGGTCGAACCTTCAACGCGAAGGATGACTTGAAAGCGCCAAAGGTCGCGATCGTGAATCAGACGTTTGCGGCAAAGTATCTTCCCGGGGTCAATCCCATCGGCCAACGCTTCAGCATGGACAATGCGCGGCCTGACCCGATCGAGATCGTCGGTTTAGTCAAAGACTCTAAGTATACGAGTCAGCGCGACGAGATTCCGGCGACCATGTATCGGCCATGGTTGCAGACCCCAGGAGCCATCAACTCGATGGTGTTCGAGGTGCGGACCAGCGGTGATCCCAAGGCCTATATCGGGGCTATTCGTCAGGCTGTGCGCGAGATCGAACCGAACCTGCCGCTGAACAACATCAAGACGCAAATCGAACAAGCCAACGAAACCCTCTCGATGGAGCGATTGTTCGCGAAGTTGATGACCCTGTTTGGCGTCCTGGCGCAGCAACTCGCCTCGATTGGCCTCTACGGCGTGCTGGCTTATTCAGTGTCACGGCGCACACATGAGATTGGGATCCGGATGGCGCTGGGCGCGGACCGGGGAAGGATGCTGCGGATGATCTTGCGTCAAGGCATGACCTTGACCTTGATCGGCGTTGCGCTGGGTCTCGCCGGCGCGTACGTGCTGACGAGCTATCTCGGGACTCTCAACAGCATGCTCTTTGGCGTGGAGCCGAGAGATCCTTTGACCTTCGGCGCGATGGCGGCGCTGCTCACGATCGTGGCGCTGGTGGCCTGCATCATTCCGGCGCGGCGCGCCACGAAAGTCGATCCAATGGTGGCACTTAGATACGAATAGGCTGGAGGTGAACGATGCAGCTACTTTGGCAGGACTTGCGTTACGGAATGCGGATGCTGCTCAAGCACAAAGGCTTCACACTGGTTGCTGTACTTTCACTGGCCCTTGGCATTGGCGCGAACTCGGCAATCTTCAGCGTGGTGGACGCGGTGCTGCTGCGGACCTTGCCGGTGGCCGAGCCGGATCGCCTGGTGTTGTTTGAATGGCAATCCGGACTGCCGTTCAGAATCGGCGGCATGAGCGGCACCTATTACGTGCCGACGCCTCCGGGCACCAAAGGCAATTCGCTGTTTCGTTACGATCTCTTTCAGAAGATGCAATCGGCGCGCACGCACGGGGCCGACAGTCCGCTCAGCGATTTATTTGCGTTTGCTCCCTTGCATGAAGTGACTGCCGTCATCGGCGATCAGGCAGAGGTAATCGAAGGACAAGCTGCATCCGGCGGTTACTACGCCGGTCTGAGAGTGCAGCCCAGTTTAGGCCGTGTGATCACCAATGAAGATGATAAACCCGGAGCTGTTCCGGTGGCCGTGTTGAGTCATCAGTTTTGGCAGGAGCGCTTTGCCGCGAACCGCGCCGTGGTCGGCCAACAGATCAAACTCAACAAGACGTTCTTCACGATAATCGGAGTCACTCCGCCGGAATTTATTGGCTCGTCGCAAGCAGGTTTCCACACGGCGGTGACCATTCCGCTCGCGCTTGAGCCTGTGTTGCGCGGTGAAAGAAGCCGACTTGGCTCGGACACGAAGCCGGGTGTCTGGTTTTTGAATGTGATGGGACGGCTCAAGCCGGGAGCGACCTATCAACAAGCCCGCGACAGCTTGAACGGTATCTTCCAGACCGCCGCATTAGAGGCGATGCCGCCGCCGCGCAAAGCGGATCAACCGGCGCAAATCGATCCTAAGGACTACCCGAATCTGATCACGGAATCGGGAAGCCGCGGGATGCTGGATCATCGCAGGCGATATTCAAGCGCTATCTATGGACTCTTCATCGTGGTGGCGTTGGTGTTGCTGATTGCCTGCGCCAACGTGGCGAATCTGTTGCTGGCGCGGGCCGCTCTCCGCGGTCCCGAAATTAATGTGCGGCTCGCCGTCGGTGCCGGCCGCTGGCGGCTGGTAAGGCAACTGCTGACTGAAAGCCTGCTGCTTTCGATGCTAGGGGGGTTGGTAGGAGTGCTCTTCGCCCTCTGGGCCAAGAGCGCGTTGGTGGCGTTGGCGGGTAATGGCGGCGGGCTGCTACCCAGTGATGTTGACCTCAATCTGAATTGGCGCGTGTTGTTCTTCACGCTGGCCATATCGTTGCTCACCGGCGTGTTGTTTGGTCTGGTGCCGGCGTGGCGCTCGACCAGTCTGGATTTGGCGGCCTCTCTCAAGCAAAGCCGCCGCGCCACCGGCACTGTTTCGCGACTAAGCAAAGGATTGATCGTCGTGCAGGTGGCGATCTCTCTGCTGCTTCTGGTCGGCGCCGGCTTGTTCATTCGCACCCTCCGCAATTTGCAAGGTGTCGATCTCGGCTTCAAGCAGGAAAATCTCCTGCTCTTCAGGTTGCAGCCGCAACAGGCCGGATACACAGACGAACGATTGATGAAGTTCTATCAGGAATTGTTTGCTCGACTGGATCACCTGCCGGGCGTGCGCGCGGCGACGTTCGGCAACGTCTCTCTGCTCGCTAATGACAATTACACCACCGCGGTTTTGCTTCCGGGCGAGGCAGAAGTGAGTGCTGAGAATCATCCGATCAACATGCAAATGGCGCGCGAGAATTATTTCGCTACCATGGAAATTACGCTGCTGCGTGGCCGCGGCTTCACCGCACAAGATGACCAGAATGCTCCCAAAGTCGGCATAGTCAGTCAGGCTTTTGTTAACAAGTACTTTCCCCACGATACCGCGCTCGGCAAGCACGTCACCGTTTTGAATCGCAAGCATGACGTCGAGATCGTTGGCGTCGTAGCCGATGCGAAATATATGAGCCAGCGCGAAGAGATCAAGCCGTTGCTCTATACGCCTTGGTTACAAGAAGGCGCAGATATTGGCACGATGCATTTCGCCTTGCGCACTGCCGGCGAGCCGACTGCTCTGGCCGCCACGGTGCGCCAGATCGTGCGCGAGTTGGACAGCAATCTGCCGGTCACCGAAATCAATTCGCAGACCGCGCGCGCGGACGAGACGCTGGCGCAGGAACGTCTGTCTGTGCGCCTCTTTAGTTTCTTTGGCGGTCTCGCGCTGTTGCTGGCCGCTATCGGACTGTCGGGAGTGTTGGCGTATTCGGTGGCCCAGCGCACGAATGAGATCGGCATTCGTATGGCACTCGGCGCGCAAGCCTGGAACGTTCTGCGACTGGTGATCTGGCAGGGCATGAAGTTGGTGTTGTTCGGTTTGACGCTGGGCGTCCTGGCCGGAGCGGTGCTGATTCGGCTTTTCGCGAGCCAATACTTCGCCAACAGCATCTGGCAACAGATGACCGGGCAACTTTACGGTGTGAAGCCAGGTGATCCAGTCACCCTGGTGATTATTGCGTTGTTGCTGACGCTGATCGCGCTGGCGGCCTGCTTCATTCCGGCGCGGCGCGCGACGAAAGTCGATCCGTTGGTCGCGCTACGTTACGAATGACCGCGGAGCAGTACCAAAAAGAGGGGAAAGGGAGAATCGATTAACACAAAGGCCGGAAGCCAAAGACCAAGGACTCAAACAAGAGGTTTCATCATGCACACCTTACTCCAGGACATCCGTTACGCCATTCGCAGTTTGATTAAGCGACCTGGTTTTGTTGTCGTCGCCGTGGTCACTCTGGCCTTCAGTATCGGAGCCAACACCGCGATTTTCTCGGTCGTCGATGCAGTGTTGTTGAGTCCCTTGTCGTTTCCGGAACCAGAACGGATTGTCGTCGTTGACGGTACGAATCTTAGTTTGGGCATACCGGAGGGCGGCTCCACGTCGGTCCCTGATTTCTTTGATTGGCGAAACCAGAGTTCGTCTTTTGCACAGCTCGCAGGCTTTATCGCCGGGGGAACAGTGCTCGTCACTAACGATGAACCCGAGCGGGTGCGGGGCACAAGTGTAACCGAAGACTTCTTTCCTCTATTTCGTACCGCAGCATTTAAAGGTCACGTGCTGCAAGCTGACGAGTTTAAAGAAGGAAATGATTCTGTCGCGATAGTGAGTTATGCGCTCTGGCAACGACGCTTCGGCGCAAATGATAACGTGACGGGTTCGAAGATTCAGGTCGGTAACTCCAGCGTAACGATTGTTGGCGTGATGCCAGCCGGCTTCGATTATCCGACTCAAACCGAAATCTGGTTTCCTTTACGAGTAGATCCTGCCAAAGAGAAACGTTTCAATCGTTATCTTAACGTGGTTGGTCGTCTCAAACCGGGTGTCGATATTAAACAAGCTCAATCGGAGATGACCGTCATTAACGAAAGGCTGGCTCAGAGCTATGTTGAGTCTAACCGTGGATGGAACGTCAAACTAACAAACCTGCAAGCTCGACTGGTCGGTAATCTCCGCGCGTCACTATTGATTCTCCTTGGCGCGGTCTCGCTGGTGTTGTTAATCGCATGCGCCAACATAGCGAACTTACAACTTGCGCGCGCGACTTATCGGCGGAGCGAGATCGCCGTTCGCACCGCTCTGGGCGCAAGCAGGTTTCGCATCGTTCGACAACTGCTTACGGAGAGTGTGCTGCTTTCGATCGTGAGCGGGGCCCTGGGACTTGTGCTGAGCGTCTGGTTAACCAGACTCCTCGTTTCTATCAGCCCGCCGAATAGTCCTCGATTTGAAGAGATCGGTATGGACGCGAGAGTTTTCGGTTTTGCTTTTGCCGTCGCCCTCCTAACCGGCGTCGTTTTTGGCTTAGTGCCAGCGATTCAAACTTCTAAGATCGATCTGAATGAAACTCTCAAGGAAAGTGGCCGGTCTGGATCTCAGGCTCGACGGAACCGCATTGGCAGCGTGTTAATGGTTTCCGAAATTGCACTTTCATTCATGCTGCTGGTGGGCGCCGGATTGCTAATCAAGAGTTTCATTCGCCTGCGGGAAGTGAATCCGGGCTTCAATCCTTCAAACCTGCTTACCATGCGTGTGTCACTTCCGGCCGGCAAGTACCAACAGGGAGAACCGCGTGTGCAGGTCTACCGCCAGGTTCTTGAACGAATCAGCAGCTTGCCCGGAGTCGCGTCGGCGGGTGCAGTCCTGAGTTTGCCGCTGCGCGGAGATACCTTCAATCTCGGCCGTGGATATCTGCGGGAAGGTGATCCGGAGACATCTGAGGCCGCCGGCAATGCCACTTTTCTTACGGTGACTCCCACTTACTTCGACACGATGCAAATCCCACTTAAAGCGGGGCGTGGCTTCACTGAGCGCGATACGAACGATGCCCCCAAGGTCGTCATCGTCAACGAAACCATGGCTCGTAAACTTTGGCCCGGCGAGAGTCCCATCGGCCGGAAAATTTGGGTTTGGTACGACGAGAAGTTTCATCGTGAAATCGTCGGTGTTGTCGGCGACACACGTGCGTCACTCGACACCGCAGCGGAGTCCCAGATGTACGTACCTTTTGCCCAGGACGCAGGGTGGGGCAGTCTTTCACTTGTAGTAAGGACCCACGGTGAGCCCACGGCACTAGCCGGCGCGGTCCGCAACGATATCAGAGCCGTCGATAAGGGAATGATCATTTTCAACGTCAAGACACTGGATGACGTTGTCGCGATAGCGGCCGCGCCTCGTCGGACACCAATGTTGCTGCTCAGTTCTCTGGCGGCCGTGGCGATGTTGCTGGCAATGCTCGGAATCTATGGGGTAACGGCTTATTACGTAACGCAACGTACTCACGAGATAGGTGTGCGGATTGCTCTGGGCGCGCAGATGAGAGATGTACTCAAGCTGGTTCTAACACGCGGAGTTATCTTCGCCTTGGTAGGGATCGCCATCGGTGTCGGGGGCGCATTTGGTCTGACACGATATCTCACGACGCTGCTCTTTGGAGTGCAACCCATCGACCTGATGACGTTCCTGATCGTCGGCGCGGTATTGATTGTCGTGGCGTTGTTGGCATGTCTAATACCTGCGCGAAGGGCGGCAAAGGTCGATCCGTTGGTGGCGCTCAGGTACGAATAAGGGGGAGTAAATGCAGAGGTTAATTCAAGATTTAAGGTATGCAGTCCGCAGTCTGATTAAGCGGCCGGGTTTTTCATTGATTGCGATCATGACGATCGCACTGGGAATCGGATCGAGCACCGCCATCTTCACGGTAGTCGATGCCGCGATGCTCAGGGGTCTGCCGTACGATTCGCCGGATCGGCTCTACCACATGTGGGAGCGGACGGCGCAGAAGGATTATGATCAACGCGAATTCTCATATCCCGATTATCAGGACTATCTACAGAACCAGGTGGTGGATATCGCCGCATACACGGGCGGCGGAACCATCTTGAATACCAACGGCCAGTCGGAACGGGTGTTTGCGCCCTCCGTGAATGCAAATTTCTTCTCAGTGCTTGGCGTGCAGCCGATTCGTGGGCGTGTCTTTCAAGCAGGAGAAGACCAACAAGGCGGGCCGAGGGTCGTGGTGCTCGGGTACCCGCTGTGGCAAAGCCACTTCGGCGGCCGTGAGAATATCGTTGGTCAGCAACTGGATCTGGCCGGGCAGAGCTACACCGTTATTGGCGTACTGCCGCAGAGTTTTCAGTTCGCCATGCGACCCGCGGACCTCTTCTTGCCGTACCAGCCGACTCAGAATCAATTAACACGGCGTGGCATGCACGGGACAAACCTGATCGCGCGGCTGAAGCCGGGCGTGGGTGAGAGCCAGGCCCAATCACAGCTAGGTGTCATCACTGCGCGCATCACCGATCAATTCAATGAGTCGCACACCGGTACGACGCTCAAACTAATACCACTTCAGGAACAGGTGGTTGGCCAGGTGAAGACGATCCTGATGCTGTTACTCGCGGCCGTCGGCTTTGTGCTGCTGATCGCGTGCGCGAATGTGGCCAGTCTGCTGCTGACTCGCTCTCTCGCACGACAGAAAGAAGTCGCAATTCGCGCGGCGCTCGGCGCCAGCCGGTGGCGCGTCGTTCGTCAGCTCTTAACCGAATCGATTCTCCTGGCGTTGATTGGTGGAGCAGCCGGTATTTTGCTGGCGTATGGGGGAACCATTGGTTTGGTCGCGATGTTGCCGGCGACTCAAACTGCGGCACTGCCGTTTCTCGCCAATCTTCACATCGACCTTCGCATCCTCGCGTTCTCGTTTGGTCTATCGATTTTCACGGGAATGTTTTTCGGGTTAGCGCCCGCCATTCAAGCGTCGCGATCGGAACTCACCGGAGTTTTGAAAGAGGGAGGACGCAATGCTTCGGCCGGCTCGGGTCATCGTCTGCGCACAGCTTTCGTCGTTACGGAGATTGCCCTGGCTGTCGTGCTTTTGGTTGGTTCCGGTTTACTGCTGAAGAGTCTGGTGCGTTTGCTGAACACCAGCCCCGGATTCAATCCGGAGAATATTTTGACAATGACCGTGGTTTTGCCGGCGACGAAGTATAACGACGCCAACA
>Ga0157378_10006607_pt1 | contig 10129 bp, 7 predicted proteins | sample M65metaG_FD_115309 | JGI IMG/M metagenome (GOLD analysis project Ga0157378, IMG submission 115309) | Miscanthus rhizosphere microbial communities from Kellogg Biological Station, Michigan, USA - M6-5 metaG | ecosystem: Host-associated > Plants > Roots > Rhizosphere > Soil | place: USA: Michigan...
AAGCCGAACGAGCCGCCGATGGCAACCTTGCGCAAATGGCTCGCCGATCTCGAAGCGGCGATTGCGTCGAACGATCGTGCCACCATCAGGGCCGTGCTGAAGGATGCCGTGCCGGAGTTCGCAGCGGCGGGCGAGGGCGGCCCGGAGTGCTGCGCTTCCTGAACGGGCGTGACGCCGGCTATTTCGGGCGCGAGAACCGGTACAGCACCAGCACTACGGCGAGCGCACCGGCTCCGATCAGGAGAATCGCGACAGCCGTCGACTGCAGCCGGGTCGAGGCGATCGCCAGCGCCGCCAGTACGAGGTTGAGCGCGAACACCTCGCGGACCACCTGCCATACCGTAAAGCCGTTGTCGGTGGCGCGCTGATAATAGTGCGAGCGGTGCGCCGCCCAGAACGGCTCGCGCCTCGCCATGCGGCGGGCAAGAGTCACGGTGGCGTCGGTCAGGTAATACAGCGGCAGCAGTACGCAGGCTACGAGGTGCTGGTGCCAGGCCAGTTGCAGCAGACACCAGCCGAGCAACAGGCCGATCGGCAGGCTGCCGACATCGCCGAGAAATATCCTGGCGACCGGCTTGTTGTACGGTGTGAAGCCGAGCAGCGCGCCGCACAGCGCAGCGGCTGTGATCGTCGTCGATGCCGGCACATCGCCGAGCCAGCCGAGCAGGACGATCGCGGCGGAGATCGGAACCGCCTCGGCGGCCGTCATCAGGTCGAGCCCGTCCATGAAGTTGACGAGGTTCACGAACCAGAGCCCGGCCAGCAGCACCAGGCCGCGTTCGAGCCAGAGCGGAATGGCATCCACGATCCGCAGGCTGTCGGGCGCGGTGAAGACGATGGCGGCGACGGAAGCCGCCTGCAGCAACAGCCGCGGCAATACCGGGATCGAACGCACGTCGTCGGCGAGGCCGACCGCTGCGATGAACAGCGTCGCGCCAAACAGGATGACGGGAAATGCCGGCAGGCCGGCCAACGCGATGACGGCGAGGGCTGCGATCAGCGTCGCGGCGATCACCGCGATCCCCGCGCCCTGCGGCGTCGGGATGCGATGCGAGGAGCGCGCGTTGGGCCTTGCCAGCGCGTGCCGCAGCATCAGCGGCCGGATCGCCCAGGTCAGGAGTGCCGACAGCAGCACAGCCAGGAGAACTGCTGCGAACGACAGATATGGTTCGGAATAAGACATCTACCGGGCGCGAAACGTCATTTCGGAACTTCGATCGGTGCTTCGATCGGGCCTTGCCCTTGGGCCGCCTTTTCGGGGCTGAAAATCCACACCAGGCCGCCGACGATGCCGACCAGGAACGACACCGCGCCGAACAGCAGCGACATGTTGATACCCTCGTTGGCCATCAGTCCGGCATAGCCGAACGCCAGTCCCATGGTGGCTTCGCGAACGCCCCAGCCGGCGATCGAGATCGGCAGCATCGTGATCAGCATCACCGGCGGCATCAACTGGAACACTTCGCCGAATTTCACCGGCGCCGCGATCGACTGCACCACGCACCAGGCGATGACCACGGCGAGCACATGAACCAATAGCGACAGCACCGCAATTTTCGGTCCGCGCTCGCGGCTGAAGATGACGCGGTTGGCGATGACGGCGCAGGCATGGATGTGATGCGTCGCCCACCAGGTCTTCAGCCACGGAAACGGCAGCACGCCGAACGCCAGAAATCCGAGGCCGGCGGCAAGGGCTGCGAAGTCGACCAGCAGCAGCGCCGAACGGCCGGCCGGATCGGTGATCAGGTTATAGCTCCAGGGCAGGCTGGCGACGATGACGATCGCCAGCGCGATCAGGCCGATGGCGCGGTCGACGAAGATCGAATAGGTCGCCGCGCGCCATCCGGCGCCGTTGCGCGCCACCAGCCAGAGCCGCACCGCGTCGCCGCCGATCGAGGATGGCAGGGTCTGGTTGAAAAACGTGCCGATCAAATTGTAGCGCATGCCCTGCCTGACACCGATCGGCGCGCCGCATTCCGCGCTGATCTCGCGCCAGCGCAGCACGCCGATGAAGATCTGGAAGAACAACACGGCGATCGCCAGCCCAAGCCACCCCACGCTCTCGATATTGAGACGCGAAACCAGGTTGTGCAGATCGACCTTGCGCAGCGCGAGATACAGCAGCGCAGCCGAAATCAGGATCTTGACGGTCGAAAGCAGAATCCGGCGCATGTCGCTCGCGCTTGCCAGGTTTGAGAGGAATGTCAAAAAGAGCGCAAATCGGCGTCATCGGCCGAAGTTCGGCGCCTTGGTATGGTTTTAGGGCCAATCTGGCAATAGGGGCGGCGGTCAAGTATTGCGGGACCAGCGACGCGGCGGGTAAATAGGCCCGGAACGGAACGGCACGGGCGACCGGTCAGTGAAGGAAATGATGTCGGATCAGACGATATTGGTCACAGGGGCCGCCGGTTTCATCGGCTTCCACGTCGCCCGCCGGTTGCTGGCCGAAGGCTGCAGCGTGGTCGGCCTCGACAATCTGAACGATTACTACGATCCGGCGCTGAAAGCGGCCCGTCTCGACATCCTGCGCGCGGAACGGCGATTTTCGTTCGAGCGAATCGATCTGGCCGATCGGGCCGCGATGGCGGCGTTTTTCGCCAAGCACCGGTTCGCGCGGGTGGTGCATCTCGCAGCGCAGGCCGGGGTGCGCTACTCGATCGATCATCCGCATGCCTATGCCGACGCCAATCTCGAGGGTTTCGTCAACGTGCTGGAAGGCTGCCGGCATCATGGCTGCAGCCACCTCGTCTATGCATCCTCCTCGTCGGTCTACGGCGCCAATACCAAGCTGCCGTTTTCGGTCGACGACAAGACCGATCACCCGATCAGCCTGTATGCCGCCACCAAAAAGGCCAACGAACTGATCGCGCATTCCTACAGCCACCTCTACCGGCTACCGGTGACCGGCCTGCGGTTCTTTACCATTTACGGGCCGTGGGGACGGCCCGACATGGCGGTCTTCCTGTTCACCAAGGCCATTCTCGCGGGCACGCCGATCAAGCTTTTTAACCATGGCCGGATGCGGCGCGATTTTACCTATGTCGACGACGTCACCGGTGCGATCATGCGGCTGGTCGACCAGCCGCCGCGCGACGCCGGCCAGTCCGCCGGCGCGCCGGCAAAAGTTTACAATGTTGGCAACAATCGGCCGGAGGAGCTGACCCATGTGGTAGCTGTTCTGGAGCGAGAGTTGGGCCGTGTAGCGGTCAGGGAGATGTTGCCGATGCAGCCGGGCGACGTTCCCGAAACCTTCGCCGACGTTACCGAACTGATGCGCGACACCGGCTTCCGGCCGCAGACGCCGATCGAGGACGGCCTCCGCGCATTTGTCGCCTGGTATCGCGACCACTACAGGATTTGAGACGCCGATGAACCGACGAATTATCCCCCTCATCATGTGCGGCGGCGCCGGTACGCGGTTGTGGCCGGCCTCGCGCGAAGTCCATCCCAAGCAGTTCTTGCCATTGTTCGGCGCGCGCTCGACGTTTCAGGATACGATCCTGCGGGTGTCCGACGCCGCGCTGTTCGAACGTCCGGTCGTCATCACCAACAATGCCTATCGCTTCATGGTGCTGGAACAGCTCGCCGAAATCGGCCGCGAAGCCGACGTGCTGCTGGCGCCGATGCGCCGCGATTCCGGTCCGGCGATCGCGGCCGGCGCGGCCTTTGCGGAAGCGCGCGACAAGGACGCGATCGTGCTGGCGCTGGCCGCCGATCACGTCGTGCGCGACACGCCGGCATTCCTCGCCGCCTGCCGCGAGGGGCTGACGGCGGCGGAAGCCGGCAACATCGTGACTTTCGGCGTGCAGCCCGAGCGCGCCGCCACCGAATATGGCTACATCAATCCCGGCGCGGCGATTTCCGGCAAGGTTCGCGCGGTGGAGAAGTTCGTCGAGAAGCCGGATGCGGCGACGGCGGCAGGCTACGTCAAGGCCGGCTATCTCTGGAACAGCGGCAACTTCATGTTCCGCGCGTCGGTGCTGCTCGATGAATACCGCAACGTCGATGCGCCAAGCGTCGAGGCGGTGACGAACGCGGTGACGCAGGCAGGCTCCGACCTCGGTTTCGTCAAGCTCGATGAAGCCGCGTTCGGCTCGGCCAAGTCGATCTCGATCGACTATGCGGTGATGGAGAAGACCAGGCGTGCCGCCGTGGTGCCGGTAGCATGCGGCTGGTCCGATGTCGGCTCCTGGCATGCGGTATGGGAATTGTCCGACAAGGACGCCGAAGGCAACGCGGCGCGGGGTGCCGCGGTGTTCGAGGATTCCCGCAACTGCAACGTGGTGACCGACCGCGCGCTGGTCGCGCTCGAAGGCGTCGACGATCTCGTCGTGGTCGCGACCCAGGATGCGGTGCTGGTGTCGCGGCAGAAGGACGCCAACGGACTGAAGCGCCTGGTCGCGAAGTTGAAGACCGTCGCACCCCAGGTGACCGAAGACCACATCCGGGTGCATCGCCCCTGGGGATCCTATCAGTCGGTCGACAACGGCGACCGCCACCAGGTCAAGCGCATCATCGTCAAGCCGGGCGGCCGGCTGTCGCTGCAGAAGCACCATCATCGCTCCGAGCACTGGATCGTGGTGCGCGGAACCGCGCAGGTGACCGTCAACGAGCTGATCAAGACCGTGCACGAGAACGAATCGATCTACATTCCGATCGGCGCGGTGCACCGGCTCGAAAACCCCGGCAAGATCCAGCTCGAACTGATCGAGGTCCAGACCGGAAGCTATTTCGGCGAGGACGACATCATCCGGATCGAGGACGATTACCGGCGCACCTGAGCGGCCGAAACGGTCGGGAAATGACCTCAAATCCCGGCTTGTAACCCGTCCGGACGATGTAACTCTTTGAATCAAAACGTGTCCGGAAACGGGCGATCCCATTCGCCACATTTGTGACGGCGTGCTAGAGAACCGCCGGGATGTTCGGCCGGGGTTGTTTTCGGGCCGACGATGATTTGGGGTCGACCACATGAGTTCCAAAGGGTCCGCATCTGATGCGCAGACCAGTGCACGGCGCGACTTGCGCGTCGGCGTGATTGGCGCCGGCGTCATGGGCAGCAACCATGCCCGCGTGCTGGCGGGCCTGCCCGACGTGACGCTGGTCGGCATCGTCGATCCGTTGCCGGAACACCGCGCCCGCGCCACCACGATGGTCGGTTGCCGCGCCTTCGAGAGCCTCGAAGAACTGTTCGACGAGGGCGTCGACGCGATCACGATCGCGGCGCCGACGCATCTTCATCACGAGATCGCGCTGGCCTGCATCACGCGCAACATCCACATCCTGGTCGAGAAGCCGGTGGCTTCCACGGTCGAGGAGGGCGAGGACATCGTCTCGGCGGCGCGCAGTGCCGGCGTGACGCTGATGGTCGGTCATGTCGAGCGCTTCAATCCGGCGGTCGTCGCGATCAAGCAGGCGATTTCTGGCGAGGACATTCTTTCCATCGGCATCACCCGCGTCGGACCGTTTCCGCCGCGGATGTCGAATGTCGGCGTCGTCATCGATCTCGCCGTACACGATATCGACCTGATCCGATATTTCACCGAATCCGAAATCGTCGAGGTGCAGCCGCAGCTTTCCAGCGCGGTCGCCGAGCGCGAGGACATCGCGCTGTTGCAGTTCCGCACCGCCTCCGGCGTGCTCGCGCACATCAACACCAACTGGCTGACGCCGTTCAAGGCGCGCAACGTCACCGTCGCGACCCGCGGCAAATATGTCATGGGCGATCTCCTGACCCGCCAGGTCACCGAATGCTTCGGCTTCAAGCCCGACGGCAGCTATTCGATGCGCCATTTGCCGGTCGGTCACGACGAACCGCTGCGCGCCGAACTGACCGCGTTCCTGAGCGCGGTCCGCAGCGGCGAAGCGCCGGCGGTTTCCGGCGACGAGGGCGTCGCCAGTCTCGCCATCGCCATCCGCTGCCTCGAACAGCCCCCGAAGCCCGCGGCCAATACCGCGCGCAAGGGACCGCGCCGCATCGTCGGCTGATCCGTTTTTCTCCGCTCCCAGCAGGCATCATGAACCAGCACATGCGCACCGAGCCCGTTCCCTTCGTCGACCTCGCCGCGCAGCGCCGCCGGCTCGGCACATCGATCGATGACGCCGTGTCGCGCGTGCTCACCCACTGCCAGTTCATCAATGGGCCGGAAGTGGCGGCGCTGGAGGCGGCGCTTGCGAAATTCTCCGGCGCCAAGCACGTCGTGAGCTGCGCCAGCGGCACCGACGCCCTGCTGATGGTGCTGATGGCGAAGAATGTCGGCCCCGGCGATGCCGTGCTGTGTCCGTCGTTCACGGTCTGCGCGACCGGCGAGGCCGTGGCGCTGACCGGCGCGACGCCGGTATTCGTCGACGTCATCGAGTCTACTTTCAACATGGATCCGGCGTCGCTGACGCGCGGCATCGCGACCGCCAGGCAGCGCGGGCTGAAACCGAAGGCCGTGATCCCGGTCGATCTGTTCGGGCAGCCTGCCGACCACGATGCGATCGCTGACATTGCCGAGGCCGAAGGCCTGTTAGTGCTCGACGACGCCGCGCAGGGATTCGGCGCCAGCTACAAGGGCCGCAAGGTCGGCACCTTCGGTCTGGCGACCGCGACCAGCTTCTTCCCGGCCAAGCCGCTCGGCTGTTTCGGCGACGGTGGTGCGATCTTTACCGATGACGACGCGCTGGCGGAAACGCTGCGCAGCATCCGCGTCCACGGCCAGGGCTCCGACAAATACGACAACGTCCGTCTCGGGCTGACGGGGCGGCTAGATACCATGCAGGCGGCGATCCTGCTCGAGAAGCTGAAAATCTTCGAGGACGAGATCGCGGCGCGCAACGCGGTGGCGGAACGCTATGCGCGCGGCCTCGGCAACCTCGTGACCGTGCCGCGGACGGCTGCCGGCTGCAGTTCGATCTGGGCCTGCTACACCATCCGGCTGCCGAAGGGCACTGATCGCAATGCGTTTGCCGACAGCCTGAAGGCGCAGGGCATTCCGACCGCGATCTATTATGGCAAGTCGATGCATCAGCAGACCGCCTACCGCGACTTCCCGGTCGCCGAAGGCGGGCTGCCGGCCAGCGAGAGCCTCTCCACCGACGTCATCAGCCTGCCGGTTCACGCCTATCTCGACGAACCGACGCAGGCGCGCGTCATCCAGGCGGTGCGCAACGCACTTCAGGCATGATCCCGAAAAGTAGTGGCCGGTTTTCGGACGAGATCATGCCTCAAATAGAAAAGGTCTGATTTCGCCGTTCGGCGATTATGCGTTAGAAGCGGTACATGCTCGGGCGCATCTTCACCGTTGGCGGCTATACGCTCCTTTCGCGGCTCACCGGCTTTGCGAGCTCGATCATGCTGGCCGCGATCCCCGGCGCCGGCCCGATCGCGGACGCGTTTTTCGTGGCGCTGCGGCTGCCGAACAGCTTTCGTGCCATCTTTGCCGAAGGCGCCTTCAACACCGCCTTCATTCCGGCCTACGCGCATGTGCACGGGCAGGGCGGCGAGGCCTCGGCCAAACTATTCGCCAACCGCATCTTCACGCTGCTGTTCCTGACGCAGGTGGTGTTGCTGGCCGCGGCGTGGCTGTTCATGCCGCAGGTGCTCGACATCCTGGCGCCGGGTTTTTCGCGCGATGCCGGGCAGCGCCAGCTCGCGGCCGAATTGACGCGGATTACCTTTCCCTATCTGCTGCTGATCACGCTGGTGACGCTCTATGGCGGCATGCTCAACGTGATGCACCGCTTTGCCAGCGCTGCGGCGGCCTCGATCTTCCTCAATATTTCAATGATGGCGGCGCTGGCGCTGGCTGCGTTGTTTCCGACCGCCGGCCACGCCGCCGCCTGGGGCGTGCTGGTCTCGGGCTTCCTGCAATATTTCCTCTTGGCCGGCGATCTGGCCCGCCATGGCGGGCTGCCGCGCTTTGCTCCGCTGAAACTCGACGACGACGTCCGCGCGTTCTTCCGCGCGCTGGGGCCCGCGACGCTGGGGTCGATGGGCACGCAGGTCGCGGTCTTCGCCGATACCATCATCGCGACCTTCCTGGCCGCCGGCGCGCTGTCGGCGCTGTATTACGCCGAGCGATTGTACCAGTTGCCGATCGGCGTGATCGGCATTGCGGTCGGCACCGTATTGTTGCCGGAAATGTCGCGGCGGATCACGGCGGGCGACGATGCCGGCGCCGCCGCGTCGCAGCGCCGCGCGTTCGAATTCACGCTGCTGGCGACCGTGCCGTTCGTCGCCGCCTTTGTCACCGTACCCGACGTGATCATGCGCGCGATTTTTACCCGCGGCGCGTTCACCGCGGCCGACGCGGCGGCGGCGGGCGCGACCCTCGCGGCCTATTCGATCGGCCTGATTCCGTTCGTGACCATTCGCAGCGCGGTCTCGGCGTTCTACGCGCGCAAGGATACCGCAACACCGGTCAAGGCTTCGCTGACGGGACTGACCGTCAACGTGATCCTCAAGTTCGTGCTGATGGGATCGCTGGCCCAGATCGGCCTCGCGCTCGCCACCGCTGTCGGCGCCTGGATCAACCTGCTGCTGGTGTTGTTTTTCTCGGTGCGATCAGGCTACCTCGAATTCGACCGCGCCTTCGTCACGTCGCTGGGCAAGTTTGCCGCGTGCGGCCTGATCGTCTCCGCCAGCCTGTGGGCCACCGCGCGATTCGCAGCGGTCTATTTCGCCGACATGCGCGCGTTCCGCGACGAGACCGCGCTGTTGCTGCTGATCGTGGTCGCCGCGTTCGTCTACGGCTTTTCCGTCCTGCTGCTGTTCGGCCGGGGTTGGATCTTCTCACTTTTGCGCGACCGCCAGGCGCATAAGTCTCAATAAATAAAGAGAAAATTTCAGGGGTGCGGCCGCCTAAAGCCGTTTGCGCTGGCGCGCGAAGCACTGCAATATGGAACGCTTCTAATTGAAGATTGGAATTGGAGATACGATGGCTGCTCCCATCAAGTTCGGCGTCGGTCACAGCGTGCGCCGCAAGGAAGACGACGCGCTGATCCGCGGCAAGGGCCGCTACACCGACGATCACGCGCCTTCCGCCGCGATGCATGCGCTGATGCTGCGCTCGCCGCATGCGCATGCGAAGTTCACCATCAACGCCAGCAAGGCCCGCGGCATGCCGGGCGTCGGCGCGGTCTTGATCGCCGACGACGTCAAGGATCTCGGCGACCTGCCGTGCCTGTTCAATCTCGAAGTCGATCCGTTCACGGGGCCGCCTTATCCGATCCTCGCCAAAGACGAAGTCCGCCATGTCGGCGATTCCGTTGCCTTCGTCGTCGCCGACACCATCGACCAGGCGCGTGATGCGCTCGAAGCGATCGAGGTCAAGTGGACGCCGCTGCCGGCGGTGGCCGGCATCGTCAACGCCATCAAGAACGGCGCGCCGCAGGTCTGGCCCAACCACCCCGGCAACGTGCTGTTCGACGTCGGGATCGGCGACAAGAAGGCGACCGAGGCCGCGTTTGCGAAGGCGCATGCGGTCGCCGAAATTTCGATCGTCAACCCGCGCGTCGTTACCAACTTCATGGAAACGCGTGCGGCCGTCGCCGAATACGACGCCAAGCGCGACCACCTGACGCTGACCATCGGCAGCCAGGGCAGCCATCGCCTGCGCGAGATCATCGGCGGCATGGTCTTGAAGATGCCGCTGGAGAAGATGCGGGTGATCTGCCCCGACGTCGGGGGCGGGTTCGGCACCAAGCTGTTCCCGTATCGCGAATACGCGCTGATCTCGGTGGCCGCCAGGAAGCTGCGCAAGACCATCAAGTGGACCGCCGACCGCGCCGACCACTTCGTCGGCGATGCGCAGGGCCGCGACAATGTCACGACCGCGAAGATGGCGCTGGCCGAGGACGGAAAATTCCTGGGCATGGACGTCGACCTGATCGGCGACATGGGCGCGTATCTGTCGACCTTCGGCCCCTACATCCCGCATGGCGGCGCCGGCATGCTGCCGGGGCTCTATGATATCCAGGCGTTTCATTGCCGCGTCCGCACCGTGTTCACCAACACCGTGCCGGTCGATGCCTATCGCGGCGCCGGGCGCCCTGAAGCGGCCTACGTAGTCGAGCGCCTGGTCGACGCCGCGGCGCGAAAACTCGGCATGACGCCGGATGCGATCCGGCGCAAGAATTTCATCCC
>Ga0157378_10006610_pt1 | contig 10127 bp, 7 predicted proteins | sample M65metaG_FD_115309 | JGI IMG/M metagenome (GOLD analysis project Ga0157378, IMG submission 115309) | Miscanthus rhizosphere microbial communities from Kellogg Biological Station, Michigan, USA - M6-5 metaG | ecosystem: Host-associated > Plants > Roots > Rhizosphere > Soil | place: USA: Michigan...
CTGGTTCACCTCATACCTCGTCGGCACCGTCTTCCTCACCCTCTGCCTCGTCTGGGCGCCGGCGCTGCTCTCGCTGGCGCGGACGCGGGGGAGTGTCAGCCGGCCGACGATCGCAGCCGGCGCCGTGGTGCTGGTGCTGCTGGCGGTGGTGCTGGGGCGCGCCCAGCAGGACCAGTACGACGACCAGCACTACGTCAACCCGGACCCGTTCCTCGGCGAAGGCGGGCCGAAGGAAGCCTACGTCTATACCCAGAAGCTGCACGACCAGCGGATCGGGATCATCGGCTCGAGCCAGATCATCTTCGGCCAGTACGGGTTCTACGGCAACGACGTCACCAATCACGTCGAATACATCGGCGTCCACGGCCCGCACGGCGCCAACCGCCTGCCGACCAGTTGCGCGCAGCTGCGGGGCCTGATCAACGCGGGCGACTACGACTACCTGGTGATGAGCCAGTACACGCAGGACACCGGCCCCTACAACACCGGCGTCGCGAACCCGTACCAGTTCCCCGTCTACGCCTGGGTGAAGGGCGACCCGGCGGTGAAGCTGGTGGTCAAGGACAACCTCGCCTCGCCGCAGCCGGACTACGTCTTCAAGGTCGAGGGCAAGCTCGACCCCTCGGCCTGCAAGCCGGAAAAGCGGCCTGAGGTGCCGGGCGAAGAACCGATTGAGTAGCGATCTGCGTCGAAGTTGCGATCCGACACCTCACAGGTGTTCAATCGCAACTTCGATTCAGGCGCGGCCGGCTGCGAGCGCGTGCTCGCGGATCAGCTCGGCGGAGCGCTGCGGCTGCTCCCACCAGAACATGTGACCGATGCCCTGGAGGACCTCGAAGCGGGCGGCCGGCATCAGCGAGGCGATCAGCTCGCCGTTGGGGAAGGGGAGGACGCCGTCCTCGGTGCCGTGGACGATCAGCGTCGGGGCCGAGATCTCGCCGAGGCGGCCACGGGTGTCGTGGGCGAAGATCGCCTGCGCCTGCAGTTCGATCGTCGCTTTCGCCGCCGGCACCGTGGTCGCCATCTCGTGGAAGGCGGCGAAGTGGCCCTCGTCGGCGCGGAACGCGGGGGAGAGGTTGACTTCATAACCCGCCCGGATCGCCTTGTCGCGGTCGCCGGAGGCCATGCCGGCCACGAGCTTCTGCAGGTTCTCCTCCGGCATCAGCTGCGAGCCCGGCCCGCCGCAATAGGTGCAGCCGAGCGTCAGCGAGCGCAGCCGCTCGGGATGAGCGAGCGCCAGCTCCTGGGCGATCATCCCGCCCATCGAGATGCCGACCACGTGGGCGGTCTCCAGCCCGAGCTCCTCCATCAGGCCGGCAGTGTCCGCGGCCATCTCGGCGATCGTGAACGGGCCGTCCACCGGAGCCGAGAGGCCGATGCCGCGGTTGTCGAAGGCAATGACGTCGAAGCCCTCCTCGAGCAGGCCTTTGAACGCCTCCCCCCAGGAGACGTGCGTCCCGCTCATCCCCTGGATCAGCAGCAGCGGCTCGCCAGAACCGGCCCGCTCGAAGTGGAACTCCCTGCCCGCAACCTCGACTTTCGCCATCGAGAGATCCTAAGCGAGCCGCCCAACCACCGCCTAACCTTGACCCCCCGCCCCCGTAGCTCAGTGGACAGAGCACCGGACTTCTAATCCGATGGCCGCTGGTTCGAATCCAGCCGGGGGCGTAGGAAACCGCGCCAGACAGACAGGCTTACCGACCTATTTTCCGATCTCCGCCAAGGTGCTGTCGACCCACCAAAAAGTGTTCGTCGTCCACCCAACGCCCATGCAGGTGGCGCTGCGACAAGAGACACCGGAAAAAGTGCTGGTGGTCGGAAATTTGGCATTCGAGGTGCCCTGGATCGACCAGCTGGTTCCATTCCACTTCTCGGCCAGGGTCCAGGTCGAGCCGTTGCGGCCCCCGACCGCCGTGCAGGACGTTTCGGTGGCGCAGGAGACATCCTGCAAGATGCTCGTTGAGCTCCCGCTGGGATTCGGCGTGCTCTGCAGCGTCCAGGTCGTCACCCCGTTGAAGCGGTAGGCCAGAGGGAGCTGTTTTGTGGATTCGTTGGTCCAGCTCCCTACCGCCGTGCAGCGGTTCGGCGTATGCGTGCAGGAAACGTCGCGAAGGCTGCTTTCCGTGGCTCCTCCGGGATCCGTCACGCTCTGAAGGGACCATTCACCGTTCCAGAACAGAACGAGACTCTTGATGGCCCCGCCACTGGTGGTGTAGCGGCCGACCGCAACGCAGAAGTTCGACCAGATGCAGTCGACGCCGTCGAGTTGGCTCGATTTGGCCCCTTCGGGAATCGGAATTGAAGACAAAGCCCAGTTCGGACTCGTCCACCTCTGCGCGATCGCTTTTTTAACCCCGCCAATCACGGCCGAGCCAACGGCCGTGCAATTCGCGGTCGAGTTGCAGCCGATCGCCACCAATTCGCTGGAGGTCGATTCGGATGGAACCGGCGTCGTCTGGACGTTCCATTTGCCTTCATTCCATATCTCCGAGAGGACCGACGGTCCTCCTGCGGACTGATGATTGCCGACCGCCAGGCAGCGGGTTTCCGAGGGGCAGTCGACGCCGAACAGGCGGGTATGGGTAGCACCGGACTTTTTCGCGGCGGCCTGTTCGGACCAAGAGCTGCCGTTCCAGCGCTGGGCTATCGGGGTGTCTGCCCCCGAAGTCGTGCTCTTGCCGACCGACGTGCAGACGCTCGTGCTCGGTTCGCAGCTGACGTCGTAGAGGTTGCTGGTGGTAGCTCCTTCGGGGTTCGGCGTCGAGAGGATTTCCCACGAGGCGGTGGTGAAGGTCAGGTCTTCGCCTGCGGTGGTCCCGTCGGCGTTGGTCGCCACCAGTCGGAAGTGATAGGTGGTTTCAGCTTTTAAGCCTTCAATCCCACGCATAATTCCGACGTGGCTAGTGCCGATCGATTGCGGCAGTGCAGGGAATTTGGAGCCGTATTCGCTCGTCGTGCCGTATTCGAACTGGTAGGCCGTTTCCAGGCCGTTGGGGTCGATTGTGCCCCACAGCCTGGCGGTCTGGGCATTGATTTCGTCGGCCCCGCCGGTTTCCACCAGCGGTTTGGCTGCCTGCGCCCCCGCAGTCCAGCTCAGCAGCACCGCCACGGCAATGGCCATCGCCATCGCTGCGACTAGTCCGCGCGTTCCTGTGGCTTGGCTGGGCATTTGCTCCTCTTCTATCCACCTGCAGATCGTCTTCGGCTACGCCCTATCCGACGGGTCCCAGATCGAAACAAGGCGGGGCCATACCCAGATTTACCACAAATAAACCCTTTTGGCTTGACTTTCTTATTTACTCAGGTACTTTCGGGTTTCCATAGGGAGAGGCACTTCCAGATGGGGTGCTCGAGGGAGGTTGAAAGATGGCCGTCGTCCGTTTACGCCTAAAGGCCTTCTTTCCTCGCGGGCCGACACGGCTCGCATCTCGCTCTCTGCTCTCTCTGGTTTTGGCGGCGGCTCTCCTCGTACCGGCCGCGCTCACCGCCAGCAACGCCTTCGCCGAATGCTTCGGAACCCCGGCCCCCACGGAGACGACGACCAACAACTCGGCCTCCACCATCTCTCAAAACCAATGCACTGTTGGCAACCCGATCAACTGCGCCACCGGAAACGAGACCGAGGAACAGACCGATCTCGCCCTGGCCGGTCGCGGACCCGTCCTGCACGTAACCCGCGCCTACAGCTCCGAAGCCGCCGCGGCGGGCAAAACCGGCGTCTGGGGATACGGCTGGTCTGGCCCCTACAGCTCTCATTTGAAATTCGAAGAATTTGGAAGAGTCACCGTCGTGCAGGAAAACGGCGCGACCGCCACCTTCTACCCCGAAGGAAGCAGCTACGACGCAGGCACCTGGGTGCAGGCCACCCTCGTCAAAGAAGGGGAAACCTATGTCTTCACCCTGCCTAGCCAAGAAAAGCTCAAGTTCAACTCCAAAGGCCAGCTGACCGAACATAGGGATCGAAACGGAAATGCCCTCACCGTCGTCTCCTTTGAAGGAATCTTGCTCGCGGTCAAAGACGCCGCCGGCAGGGAACTCAAATTCGCCTACAACGGTGAAGGCAAGGTGGCGAGCATCGAAGACCCGCTGGGCCGCAAAGTCAAATACGCGTACGAATCGGGTCACCTCGCTTCAGTGACCCTGCCCGGCGAAGAAACCCCGCGGTGGAAATTCAAATATGACGCCTCTCATCGCCTGACTGAAGTCACCGACGGTCGTGGGGGCGTCACCAAAACGGAATACGACGCAAAACACCGCGCCATAAAACAGACCGACCCGATGGGGCGGGTGCTGAAATTCCTCTACGGCGAATCAGGCGGCCTCAGAACGACGACGATCACCGAGCCGAACGGATCGACGACCTTCGAGAAGTTCAACGTGGCGGGTGAGCCGCTGGAAATAGTCAAGGCCCAGGGCACGGGCCTCCAGAGGAAAACGTCCTTCGAATACGACTCCGCCTACCGGCTCGTCAAAGCGACCGACGCCCTCGGGCACTCCACGACCTATACCTACAACGAAGCCGGCGACCGCACCCTCGAAAAAGACGCCGAAGGCAACGAAGCCAAATGGACCTACAACGCCACCCATGACGTCTTGACCGAAACCACGCCCAAAGGCGAGGTGACCACCTACAAACGAGATGCCAAAGGCAACGTCGAAGCCATCGAACGCCCAGCGCCGGGGGGACTGACCCAGAAATCGTCCTTCAAATATGCCGCCAACGGCGATTTGCAATCCGCAACCGACCCTCTCGCCCGGGAAGCCAAAATCGAATACGACACCTACGGCAATGTCAAAGCGGCGATCAACCCGGCCGGAGATAAAACGACTTGGACCTACAACAAAAACGGAGAGAAACTGACCGAAGTCAGCCCTCGAGGCAACGAAGAAGGGGCCATCGCCTCTGAATTCGAATCGAAAACCGAACGCGATGCCCTAGGTCGGCCGATCAAAGTCATCGACCCGATTGGTCGCGAAACCAAATTCGCATACGACAAAAACGGAAACCTCGAATCGCTGACCAACGCGCTCGGTCAGGCCACGAAATACACCTACAACGCCAACGACGAGCGGACGAAAGTCGAAAAGCCCAACGGCAATACCTCTGAATTCGCCTATGGCAGCATGGGCGAAGTCAAAAGCCGCACCAACGGCAACGGCTACACGACCAAATACGAATACGACGTGCTCGCGCAGCTGACCGAAACGATCGACCCGCTGGAACGTAAAACGAGACGGGAATACGACGCAGCGGGCAACCTCAATAAAACCGAAGACGCCCTCGGCCGCACGATCTCCTACGCCTACGACAATGCCGACCGGCCCAAAGAAGTCAACTACTCCGAAGCCTCTACTGCGGATGTCACCTACAAATACGACAAAAACAGCAACATCGTCGAAATGGTCGACGGCACGGGGACGACCACCAAGGTCTACGACCAACTCGGCCGGCTGACCGAAGTCAAAAACGGGAAATCGGAAGTCGTCAAATACGCCTACGACCTCGGCAACCAGCAGACCGAAATCGTCTATCCCAACGGCGAAACCGTCAAACGTGTATTTGACAAAGCTGGCCGCCTCGAAAAAGTGACTGACTGGCTAGGCAAAGAAACCACCTTCTCCTACAACCGGGACTCGCAGACGAAAGCGATCACGTTCCCTGCCGCGACCTCCAATGTGGACGAATATGCATACAGCAGAGCGGGAGAAGTGACCTCGGTTTCGATGAGGAAAGGTGCCGAAGTCCTCGCGTCGATGACCTACACTCGGGACAACCTCGGCCGGGTCGAAAAAGCCGTCGATACCGGCTTCCCTGAAGAAGCCGAACGCAAACTCGAATATGACACCGCCAATCGGCTGACCAAAAGCAATGGCACGCTCTTCGAATATGACTCTGCCAACAACGTCAAAAAGATCTCTCCGACGACCTATACCTACGACAAAGCGGATCAGATCGCGACGGCCAGCAACGCGACGTTCGAATACAACCAACTCGGCCAGCGCACCAAAGAAACGCCCACGGGGGGATCGGCCACTACTTTTTCCTGGGATCAGGCTGGAAATCTGATCGCAAGCAAAGGCTTGGCGACCGAAAGCACCTTCAAATATGACGGTACGGGCCTGCGATCGACCGAAACCAAGAACGCCTCGACCTATCCGATGGTCTGGGACTCCACGCCGGGGCTGCCCCTCCTGCTGCGCAAAGGAAATGACTATTACGTTTATGGTCCGGGCGGCCTGCCCATCGCGCAGATCACCTCGGGCTCAGCGACCTATCTGCACCACGATCAGCTGGGATCAACCCGCATCCTGACTAACTCTAGCGGCAGCGTGGTGGGGACTTATCGCTACGGCCCCAACGGAGCGGTCTGGAAATTTACCGGAACTCAGGGCACTCAGTTGGGCTTCGCTGGGCAGTACCGGATGCACACCGAAAATCAGCTGATCTACCTGCGGGCGCGGACCTACGATCCCGTGACGGCGCAGTTCCTCAGCCCTGACCCACTGGCTGCGATGTCGGGGGAAACGTATGCGTATGCCGGGGCGAATCCTGTCAACGTCACGGATGTCACGGGTCTCAGTCCTGATGGGTGCGGTTGCCCGCTTCCTCCGTGTCCTCCGGAGCGGCAGCCTGCGGATAACACGTTTGCTATCCCTGAGAAGCCAACTCTTCAGCCAAATTATCCGCTTCAGCAACCTGCGGATAATACCTTCGCAATTCCGGGACCTGCTGGGAGCACCGAGACTCCTCCTTGGGTAAAGGAGTGGGGTCCAACGATGGTAGGAGTAGGAGTCGGACTGCTGATTCCCCCTCTGTTAGCGGGGGAGGGCGCGGGGTTGTTATTAATTGGTGCGGCTGATATGGCAGGCGGCTTGATGGGTTCTTGGACCCAGATGGCTATTGAGGATCAGATCGCCGGAGCTCCTCGAAGCGGGGTGGATATGGTGAATCAGACTGGTCAGGCAATTTTTAGTGAGATTACGGGAACGCTTCTCTATTCAGGGGTCCCCTACGGAGGAGCGGCCAAGGCCGTCTATGGCGTGGCGGTCGATCGGGTTCTGGGGGGTGGAAGGTAATAGCCGTTCCAGCTTTGACAAGTGCGCCGAAGGGCATTTCGGAAATGGCGTCGCAACTATGGCTTGTTAAGCAATCCGGTTAGAAAGACTTTGGCGTAAGGCCACTGGGCCCAATCCCAATCACTGGCTCGCCGCCGAATCTTCCCCAAGTGGCTCGACCGAAGGCTCTGATGGCAGTAAGCGTCTTTGCTCCGTAATAGGAGCGGCAGCCCATTAGATTCGTCCAAGTCGTCGCCGCGATCAAATAGGGCATGTCTGGGTTGGGAAAGAGGAGGGTTCCTCCGTACATGGTGTCGAATAGGCCGATGAGTTCGAGCTGGGCTTGCTCGGGTAGATCAGGCCGGTACTGGATCGCGAGGCGGCCGTGCTCAAGGGCGTGCACGACGCTGACTGGAGGTGGGCTCTCGAGGTAGGCACCGTCCGCCTGCTGTTCTTCGACGTGGTTTCCGGACGTCGGCGGCTTCGTCCTATAGCGGGGTTCCGGAGCGCTGGCAGGAATGTGCTCATCACCCTCCTCCGGCAGCCGCAGCCGCAGCTCGCAGTTCGCGGCTCGTGCTGCCGCCTGGAGGGTCTGTTTCTCGAAGGCAGGAGGCTCGATGCCGACACGGCTGTCGGGGGCGATGCCGTTGGTGATCCCGCTATCAAGGTTTATATGAGGATTGCCATGAGCGGCAGAGTCCGATTCGGAGGACAGAACGAAGATGGCGACGATCGCGATGAGCGCCACCAGTGCGACGATGGCGTAGGCGGCGAGGAGGCGTCCTCTCGCTCTCGCGGCAGGCTGCCCAGACCCAGAGCCAGCTGACTGTTGTCGCTCCTGATCTCCCATCGCCAGAGACTTTATTGAGCAATATGCCGGGGCTTCAACTTTTTGGCCTCGAAATTGGTCCCCAACTCCAGCGAACTCAGTCGAACTCCTTGGATAGGATCGACCGCCACAGACCAGATTCGCCCTGCTGGACACCTTCCGGCTGAACCCCTAATCCGAGGTCGCTGGTTCAAATCCCGCCAGGGGCGGCGGACCCTCTGCGCTACCGTGCCGACGCTGCAGACCGCAATCACTTGGAGGACGCCGATGCCGGACACCACCTGCCATATGTCGATCTCGCTCGATGGCTTTGTCGCCGGGCCGGACCAGGGCCGGGAGAATCCGCTGGGGACGCGGGGCAGGGAGGTCCATGGCTGGCACCTTGGCGACGAGCGCGCGAACGAGGCCGATGCGACGGCGGAAGGCTGGCTGATGCGACCGCGTGGGGCCTATGTGATGGGCCGCAACATGTTCGGGCCGATCCGGGGCGAGTGGGATGAGGACTGGGATGGATGGTGGGGCTCCGAGCCGCCCTACCACGCGCCGGTCTTCGTGCTCACTCACCACGCCCGCGAGCCGGTCGAGATGGAGGGCGGCACGAGCTTCCATTTCGTCACCGAGGGCTTCGAGGCCGCCTACGCGCAGGCGCTCGAGGCTGCCGGCGAGGATGGCGTCGACATCGCGGGCGGCGCCTCGACCGTCCGTCAGGCGCTCGCCGCCGGGGTGGTCGACGAGCTCACCCTCGACGTGGCCCCTGTCTTGTTGGGGTCCGGCGAGCGGCTGTTCGACGGAGTCGAGGCCTTCGGGTTCGAACCGGTCGAGGCGCTCCACTCGCCGCTCGCCACGCATATCCGTTACCGGCGGCGCTAGGGAATCCGTCCAGATCGAGGAGATTGGCGTCGTTTCATCCGCCGCTGATGGAAGAGTGGCGGGTTCATGATTGGAGGCGGGTGCCAGAAATACCTTGTAATCGCTGTCACCCTCGCGGTGCTGGTGATTTCTGGTTGCGGGTCCAGCGGCGGGGGATCGGAGTCGGGAACCCTGAAGGCGACGTTTGGGTCCTTTCCGGACTACCTTGATCCGGCGCTTTCGCATTCGGAGGAAGGCTGGACGGCGATCTACAACACCTATATCCCGCTGCTGACCTACAAGCACGCGTCGGGCAAAGAAGGGAGCGAGGTCATCCCCGGATTGGCGCGGTCGTTGCCGAAGATCAGCGCCGACGGCAAGACCTATGAGCTTCGGCTGCGGGACGGGCTGCGCTACTCCGACGGCTCGCCGGTCAGGGCCTCGGAGTCCATGGCAGGGGATTGAACCAGGTAGGCTGCCCGGCATGCGAGTGCTCGAGCCGGCCAGCGGGGTGCTCGCGTTCTACGACGGCCGCATCGACGGCGTTCGCCTCCACTCCGCTGAGCCGAACTGGCTCGACGACGGCGGTTTCACGCTGGGCATCGCCAGCTTCGCGATCGTCGACGGCGGCGAGGCGCTGGTCTATGACACCCACCTGACGGTCGATCATGCGCGTGCGATCCGGGCGGAGCTCGAGTCGCGCGGCGTCACCAGCATCCGAGTGCTGCTCAGCCACTGGCATCTCGACCACGTGGCCGGCAACGAGGCGTTCGCCGACTGCGAGATCATCGCCCACGCGTGGACGCTCGAGGAGCTGACGGCGCGGCGGCCGGCGATCGAGGACGGGACGCTCGAGGGTCCGCCACCGATCAGCCCGCTGGTGCTCCCCCAGACGACGTTCGAGGGCGAGCTTGAGCTGGCCGTCGGACGAACCCGCCTGGCGGTGCGTCACGTGCAGATCCACAGCCGGGACGCGGCGGTCGTCCTGCTGGACGACGGCGACCTGGTGCTGGCCGGCGACACCCTGGAGGACACGATCACCTACGTCAGCGAGCCCTCCGAGATCGAGCTCCACCTGGCGGAGCTCGGTCGCATGCGCTCGTGGGGCGCGACGCGCTACCTGCCCTGCCACGGCGACCCGGCGCGAATCGCGGTGGGCAGCTAGGAGCCGACGCTGCTCCACGCCACCTCGCGCTACACCGAGCGGCTGCTAGCTGCGCGCGGCGACCCGGCGGCAGCCGAGCTCCCGCTGCGCGAGTTCGTGCGGCCGGAGCTGGACGCCGGCTGGATCACCTACCTCCCCGCCTACGAGGCGGTGCACCGCGAGAACCTGGCGGCGGTCGGGGCGCTGTAACAACGGGGTCTGACCCCGTTGTTACACGCGCGGGCGTCC
>Ga0157378_10006617_pt1 | contig 10125 bp, 7 predicted proteins | sample M65metaG_FD_115309 | JGI IMG/M metagenome (GOLD analysis project Ga0157378, IMG submission 115309) | Miscanthus rhizosphere microbial communities from Kellogg Biological Station, Michigan, USA - M6-5 metaG | ecosystem: Host-associated > Plants > Roots > Rhizosphere > Soil | place: USA: Michigan...
GGTTTCTGGATGCATTGTGGGAGAACAGGTGGCCTAAGTGAGAAACGTTCATTTAGGACAAATACCTTAATTTTATCTGTACCTGAATTTTCTTTTCAGGCGCACTATGGCCAAGATGAACCGCAAAGATTTTTTTGAGAAAATTATTGCTGCTGAATCGAGTAACGTTCATTCTGCTGAAAGAGAAGATGTTTTATTTAAGAAGTATGCAAATAAGGAACTCCCAAAGTCTCATAAAACAACGGCTCGCCTTAACCAGTATGCGGGGATATGGTCTGAAACTCAGGCACGGCACCTGCTGAGACGCACTATGTTCGGAGCTAAGGAAACTGACGTTCAGGTTTTGTTGGGAAAAAACCTGGGTGATGCAGTGGATTATCTGCTTCACAATATACCTCCTGCGCCAGATCCGCCTGTAAATAGTTATAGTACGCCAGGTACGAGTGATATTACGGGTGTTCCGGCAGGGGAGCCTTGGGTAATCGCGTCTGTAGGAGACGGGACACTGAATGTTTACAGGCGATATTCATATAAGGCCTGGTGGTTGGGGCAAATACTTAATCAGAATCTTAGTATTCTCGAAAAAATGGTTTTCTTCTGGCACAATCATTTTGCAACTCAGACTTATGTTGTTGGCGATGCGCGGTACAGTTACAATCACAATGTTCTGTTACGTACAAATGCGCTAGGTAATGTTAAGGCATTGGTGAAATCGGTTACCAAAGATCCGGCAATGTTAATGTATCTGAACGGCGGGCAGAATACAAAAAATAATCCCGATGAAAATTATGCTCGTGAGTTACAGGAGTTGTTTACTATTGGGAAGAACAACACCCCGAATTATACAGAGGACGATGTAAAGGCAGCGTCAAAAGTACTGACCGGTTGGCGGGTAAACGATATTACTCTTGGTAGTTTTTTTCTTCCTGCAGAACACGATATTTCGGATAAACAGTTTTCATCTTTTTATAACAATACAATTATTGCGGGTCAAACCGGGACGAATGGCGCCGCTGAAACAGATGTGCTCATAGACATGATTTTTGCGAAGACGGAGACAGCACATTATTTGTGTTCAAAGCTGTATCGCTTTTTTGTTTATTACAATATTGACGCCGATATTGAAGCAAATGTGATTGCGCCGCTGGCGCAGATATTGATTGACAATGATTTTGAGATAATGCCGGTTCTTCAAACCTTGCTGAAAAGTGATCATTTTTATGATGTCAACTGCATGGGATGCTATATTAAAACCCCACTTGATTTGCTGGCCGGCACTTTCCGAACTTTCGATATTACAATTCCTTCTTCCCTAAATTCCTTTCGGTTATATGCTCTATGGAGTTACCTGGTCGCGTATGGCGCGAAGCTCGGGCTTGACCTTGGAGATCCCCCTAATGTAGCGGGATGGCCGCCGTTTTATGAGTCGCCTGCGTATTATGAGATTTGGATCAATTCAAGCACTTTTCCGCTGAGGCTGGAGTTTACAGATATGATGTTAAATGCCGGATTCAATGCAGGAACCACTAACACCTGTTCGATAGATGTATTGGGATTTACGCAGCAATACGACAATGCTGCCGATCCCGACCGCCTGATTGATTTTTTTACGGCTATATCCTCAGGATTGGATGTTTCCATTTCAGAGCGTGATAATCTAAAAGCCATCTTGCTGTCTGGTCAGACAACTAATGGATATTGGACAAATGCATGGAGCGACTTTCTGGCGAATCCGGATATTGTGAATACTGGCATAGTTTACTCAAGGCTCACCGCCTTGCTGACAACGATACTCCGTTTACCTGAGCATCAACTGTGTTAAATTTAAGGGCAAAATGAAACGAAGAGATTTTCTGCAAATAGCGCCTCCGGCGGCATTGGCCTTAATGATCAATGGGCTGCCGGTACGAGCAATGGCCAATAGTAATCTGCTTCGTTTGCTTAGTAATCAATCCAGAACAAACGGGAGGGTGCTGGTATTGGTACAGTTGATCGGGGGAAATGACGGATTGAATACGATTATTCCCCTCGACCAATATAGCGCACTGTCTAGTGCACGCTCAAATATCCTGATTCCGGAGAATAAGGTACTGGCGTTGAACGATACATTTAATACAGGTTTACACCCTGCAATGCCGGAGTTGCAAAATATGTACAACGATGGATTAGTGAATATTATACAGGGAGTTGGTTATCCTAATCCAAGTTTCTCGCATTTCCGGGCAACGGATATATGGCTTACAGCATCGGACTCAACCCAATACCTGAATGACGGATGGCTTGGCCGGTACCTCGCGGATGAATACCCTGATTATCCCCTGGGTTATCCAAGCAGTACACAGCCCGATCCTCCTGCGATAGAGATTGGGACTTCTATTTCTACCGCTTTGATAGGGCCTGACGTAAGCATGGGAATGGCACTTTCGGACATCGACAGTTTCTATGATCTAATAAATAATACTGTAAGCCCCGCGCCTGACTCACCGGCTGGTCACGAGCTTACATTTCTGCGCTACATTGCCCAACAGACACAGCAATATACAGCGGTGCTTCAGGCAGCCGCCAGCAAAGCGCGAAATCTCTCTCAGCAATACCCATCACCCAATTCCCTGTGCGACCAACTAAAAATCGTAGCAAGATTGATTGCAGGTGGTCTGCAGACACCCATTTACATGGTAAGTTTAGGGAACTTCGACTCGCATGTTGGCCAGGTAGCCCCTAGCGATACCACCGCGGGTGGCCATGCAAAATTGCTGAATAAAGTTTCGGGGGCAATTGCCGCTTTTTTCGACGATTGCAAGCTCTTGAAAATAGCTGACCGGGTTACCGCAATGACATTTTCGGAATTCGGAAGGCGGATTATTTCCAACGGAGGATTGGGCACCGACCATGGTACAGCGCAGCCAATAATGGTTTTCGGAAACGGGGTGAACCCCGGCTTCATCGGCAGCAATCCGATGATACCGGAAAATGCGACTTCACAGGATAATCTCCCAATGCAGCACGATTACCGTTCAGTTTACGCAGCCATACTGGCAGACTGGTTTGAAGTTTCCGCGAGCGTCATGAGCGACGCTTTGTTGCAGAATTTCAGTGCTCTTCCAATCTTCAGAAAGGAATATACCCCGCCGGAGTTGAACAGCAATGGGGAACTGTTATTTCAGAATTATCCGAATCCTTTTGCTAAAAGTACTGCGATCCGGTTTATTTCTATGGGAGGGTTAGTTTCAATTTTATTGCTTGATGCAAACGGGCGTTTTTTGAGCAACATAGTAAAGCAGGAGTATCCAGCCGGCGTTTATGAAGTCGCGTTTAACCGGGGTTCCTTGCCAGTTGGAAAGTACTTTTATCAGCTGATCAATAACCGATCTGTGTGCACAAAGAATATGCTCGTAATTGATTGAGGCTGTTATCGTAGCACCTCCAGTCGTTTAACAATAACATCATCGCCATTTATGTACTTCAATACATAATTGCCATTAGGCAGGCTGAAGTTAAGAAAACCTGAGCATGGTAAGTCTCCGATGCGATATACCTCGTTACCCTGTTGGTTGTATATGCGAATTGATGTTTTGCCAGTAAGTTGGGATGAGTTATGATAGTAAATATTACCTTTAGAGGGAACCGGATAAATACTGAGAGAATTATCATTTAAAGCCGGCTTAACGGCTCCTTCCATGATGGCGTTCTCAATGAAAAAATTGTCTATCATCCAGCCGTCATGATGCGAAGTATCGCTGTCGGAAATAAAGGTAAACCGGAACAAAATAGTGTCTGACGTACGGTAATGCGGAAAACTATCTGCTCCACCAGGGAGAGCATTCATCCATGGGTCCATATTTAGCTGAAAGGCCTTCCACGTGTGGTATGATGTATCTAATCTAGGTTTCACAAAACCCCAATAAAACATATAGGTTGTATCCTGCGTAATTGGATTGATCCAGTTTAACCCATTATCGCCTGATATTTCGACTTTAGCTTTTGCACCCGAATCAATATCCAGCTGGTACTTAAAATTCAATGAAATTCCGGGAGAGAAAATGAAATTGTGTCTTACAATGAACACAGAAGTGTCGTTTGGGCGATACGGATTCAGTGTGTCTGTTACAATAACGTTGGGAGGTGTGTAAGGCGAAGCTGTATCAAACACGACCTTATGCGGTTTCCCGATTTGCCATTGGTTGTGATGGTAATTCACGGTATCTATGGTAAATCGATTCCTGTACAAATCAAAAGGAGATTCGAATGTCTCTGACCAGTAATATTGTGCCTGAGCCCCCAATGAGCAACTAAACAAGAGAATCGTAATGAATAGTCTCATAAAACCGAATTAGAGGATGAATTTGAAATACTAAGATACACCTTTAATAAATACTAAACCCTCCCGAAATGGGAGGGCATAGTATATTAAGGGTGCGTAAATCCAATTATTTTAAATTCCCATTCTTTCCCGTAGCCTGTTAGGCACGCCGTTCTTATGCAGCAATATGGCTGTGGTTTTGTACCGCACGTAGTTCTTGGTCACGTAGATGAAGCCTTTGTAGTCGTTTTTGTCGCCCCATGAGTTCTTTACTTTGTAGTATTTGCGGCCGTTCTGGTCTTCGGCCATGCCTACTATGTGCATGCCATGGTCGTCGGTAGTTTCGTAGTCGTCAAAAGCTATCTGGCGTTTTTCGGGCGTTATCATTCTCTCCGGGCGGGGACCATCGAACATATACTTCTTCTCGGAGTCGTCCATATCATCATAGTCCTTTTCAGGCACGTAGGCCACACCATTCTTCCAGCTAAAGTATTTTTCGCTTACATCCGTCGCCCATGCCACTGTAAAGCCTTTATTCAGCGCATTGTCTATAATGTCGGTAATGTCGTTCATCTGCACATTATATACGGTTGCAAATGCCCAGTTGTCGGGCACCATCAGCACTGTTTTTTTGTAAAAAGGGCTGGTGAGAAAGGATGAAATCTCTACGTAATCCTCAGGGTGTATGCCTACACGCTCGGCAGCGAAGGTCTTCGGTGTGTAGCTGCGGCCGTCCCATGTGAACCGGGATGGCATTTCGCCGAGGTAGGAATCCAGCACATCGTTATAGGCCTTCTTCCATGATGGGGTCAGCTTGCCATTGGGGTTAGATACAACCGCATCGAGCATGGACTTGAGCACCGCCTGCATTTCAGCAAATTTGTTTTTGGTGGTTCCGTAGTGCAAGCCGGTATAAACGTCTTGCGGCACCGCGCCATACTTGGCATACATATTCAGCACGTCATGACATTCGCCGCCATCTCCCCAGCTAATTGAGCCATGCATGCGCACGTAAGCATCGCCCTTATCGGTATATACGCAGCGCGCGCTAAATATCTGCGCCAGTTTTATGGGATCCTTGCCCATGCGCATCATCTCGCTCTCCAGGAAGGACCTGGTAGAGTAGCTCCAGCATGTACCCGAGCTAGCCTGGTTTCTCACATCGGTATGTTCCAGGTCTATGACTGTATTGAAGTGGTATTTATGGTCATCTACATCTCCCCAACCAGACTTATAAGTATTATAACTCTTGTTAGATTCTATCTTCTTAATCAGGTCATCCTGGGCATGGGACAGCACAGGCAATCCCAGGGCCAGCAACAGCATCAGTTTTTTCATTCCGCTATCAATTGTTTAGGAAAACAAATGTACCTATATATCTGATAAGTTGGTAGCCTGCAGGCGGCTTCCCACTGCAAAATCACCCTATGGAATTGTCATTTCGGGGCCATTTTGCGCGGCTGTCGCAGAAAACCCCCGATAAAACTTTTCTTAAGAATTGCGTAAGGGATGAGCCTATCTCAAATTGTTTGTAGTTTTGGGCGCTAATCCATTCACAGCAATTTTTCTACAATGAAAAGACTACTTAGCCTGCTGGCTTCAGTTTGCCTCGTTTCCGCACTTTTTACTTCGTGTATCGTATCGAAAAAGAAGTATGATGCCGAAACTGCCCGTGCCAATAAAGAACATGACAACGGCGTGGCCCTGGCCAACAGGCTGGCCGCCATGACTGAACAGAACAATAAGCTGAACGGGAATATAAGGGACGCGAACAATACCATTAAAGACCTTAACGGCCAGAATGCGAGTTTGCACCGCCGTATCGAAGCCCTGCAGGACAGTATCGGTACGCTCGAGGATAACATGCACGAACTGGAGACCAGGCTGAGCAAGATGGGAAGCGAGAAAGAAAACACGGCCCGGCAGCTGAGCAGCACGCGTGAGCAGATCGCTGAACAGCGGAAAAGGCTTGAGCAGCTGCAGGCGCTTATAGACCAGCAACAACAGGCTACTGAAGCTCTCCGCAAGAAAATAGCAGACGCACTCAATGGCTTTAACAGTAGCGAACTTACTGTGACCATGAAGAATGGCAAGGTATATATAAGCATGCAGGAAGGGTTATTGTTCCCATCGGGAAGCGCGGAGGTGAATCCGAAAGGAAAAGAGGCGCTCTCTAAAGTGGCGGGCGTGCTTAATACAAGCGCCGATATCAATATAGATATTGAAGGTCATACCGATAGCCTGCCGATACATAATAAGATGTATGCCGACAACTGGGCGCTGAGCACGGCAAGGGCTACCTCGATAGCCCATGTGCTGATAGACGAGTACAAAGTGTCGCCCGCCAAGCTGATTGCAAGCGGCCGTAGCCAGTATGACCCTGTAGCTACCAATGGCACTCCGGAGGGCAGGGGACAGAACCGCCGCACGGAGATTATCCTGGAACCGAAGCTCGACGAGCTCATGCGGTTGCTGAACTCACCTAAGAAGTAGGGCCAAATTAACTGTTAACAAATCGGCCTTTTCTGAGCTGTGGCACAGTTTTTAAAAGTTATCGTTTAAAACACGGTAACAAATGAAACATATCACCAAAGCGTCATTCCTGATTCTGTTCAGCGCACTTACACTGAGTTCCTGCGTATCGAGTAAGCGATATGCGGTCGCTAAAGCCAAGGCCGAGGAAGAGCGCAAGGAAAATGCGGCCCTTAACCACAGACTTAACCGCCTTGAAGATACCGTGAGCTACCTGCATAACCGGCTGGGCGCACTGGGCAATGCGAACGAATATACCAATCAACAGCTTAACAAAACCAACAGCGAACTGTTTAGAACGAGCAGCGAGCTGAATATGACCAAGGAGCAGATTGAGGCGCAACGCCTGCGCATGCAGCAGTTGCAGTCATTTATCGACCAGCAGCAAAAGGTAGTATCAAGTCTGAAATCAAAGATAGCCGACGCCCTGATAGGGTTCAATAGCAGCGAGCTCACTGTGAGCATCAGGAATGGTAAGGTTTATATTAGTATGGAAGAAGCATTGCTCTTTCCTTCAGGCAGTGCGGCTGTGAATCCGCGGGGTAAAGAAGCGCTATCGAAGGTCGCTACTGTGGTTAACGCCAACCCCGATGTGAACATAGAGATAGAAGGACATACCGACAGCAAACCCATACATACTACAATATACCCCGACAACTGGGCGCTCAGTACAGCACGAGCCACTTCTATAGCCCGTGTGCTGATTGATGAGTATGCAGTAACGCCGGTGCGGCTTATTGCGGCCGGGCGCAGTTACTATGTGCCGGTTGCCACAAATGAAACCCCCGAAGGCCGCGCGCAAAACAGGCGCACCGAAATAATACTTGAACCTAAACTTGACGAACTCATGCAGTTAATGAACGGAGCTGTGAATACAGCAGCTAAGTGAGCAGTGCGATTGGAGAAGGTTGGAATAGTGTGTGAGTTGAGTAAAGTTGGAGAGGTTGCCCTTTTGGGTGGCCTCTTTTTTTTGTTCGGTGGTTGAGATATTTGTTGTTCTGCGGTTAATTCCGGGGGACGGGGCTAATTAATTATTAAATTTAGGCGTTAAATCAAATAGATGAAGCCAAAACTACGCCTTACCTTATATTTCACTTCCGGATTGCTTTTGGGAGCCCTGCTGATCACGGTTATCGCATCCCGCAAAGTGGATTCAACAACTACTCCTGTGGAGATAGCACCAGACGGAAGGCCGCAGTATAAATGGTATGCGCCTCAACTGCCCGCCAAACTTGACTTCTGTGGTGAAGGAGTGCCATTGGACCGCTGGGATATCAGGGAAAAGCTGGACAGGGAAATGCTGGTGAATGCCTACCTGCATGGCAGCCAGTTACTCGTCCTTAAACAGGCCGGCCGGTTCTTCCCGATCATTGAGGAGCGGCTGCGGGAAAACGGGGTGCCCGATGATTTTAAGTATGTGTGCATAGCAGAGAGTTCGTTGCAGCAAAATGCGCTCTCGAATGTGGGGGCAGCCAGCTTCTGGCAGTTTATGAAGGATACCGGGCCGGCCTATGGCCTGGAGATAAATGAAGAGGTGGATGAGCGGTTCAATGTATCGAAAGCGACTGACGCTGCCTGTAAGTATTTTAAGGCTGCCTATGGTAAATTCGGCTCATGGACTGCCTCGGCGGCATCGTATAACTGCGGCCAGGCTGGGTTTCAGAACCAGGTTGATTTCCAGGAGTCGAAGAACTACTACGACATGATTTTTCCTGATGAGACCAATAGGTATGTCTTTCGCATACTGGCGCTTAAGTATATTATTTCGCACCCGGCAATATTTGGACTGATGATAGGACCTGATGACCAGTACCAGCCGTTGAAGTCGCGTACAGTAACTGTAGAGAAGACTGTGGATAATCTGAATGACTTTGCAAAGGCTAACGGGACTACCTACAAAATGCTGAAGATATACAACCCATGGCTGAGGGCGCACAAACTCACGGTGCGTAATGGCAAGCGATATGAGATAGCCCTGCCGGCAAATTGATAAGTGGCTTTTGCCGGGAGAAACACCAACTTTTGTTAGCTTTACAATAATTGCTATTTTACTGAAGCATGCGAAGAACTCATTTCGGTGGTTGGCTGTTGCTGGTAGTTACTACAGTCCTGATCTACGTGCTCGATCATCCGCTGGGCGCACTACCGGCTATAGGACGGTTGGTTGATCCCATGAATGGCTGCTGGGTGAGTGCGGAAGCCGTGAACAGAAATTTTTCGGATGAGTTTAAGATGCCCGCACTTAAGGGCAGGGCTACGGTGTGGTTTGATAAACGCCTGGTGCCGCACATTCATGCAACCAATGACCACGATCTTTATTTTTTGGAAGGATATGTGCATGCTTATTTCCGGCTCTGGCAAATGGATATGGAGACCCGTGCTGCAGCAGGAAGGGTGAGTGAAGTGGTTGGCGACAAAGCCCTGGCCTTCGATCGGAAGCAGCGGTACAAGGGTATGGTGTACGCAGCTGAGAATTCCATGAACGCAATGAAGCAGGATAACCCTGCAGCAGCAGCGGCGGCAGACGCATATACGGAGGGTATCAATGCCTACATCTCGTCGCTTAGTTACCGGTCCTACCCGTTTGAGTACAAGCTCATGGGATTTGCTCCGGAAAAATGGGACAATCTGAAAATAGCACTGCTGCTCAAATACATGGCAGATGACCTCACTGGTAAGACCGATGATTTCGCACTTACTTATTTGCGGGATATGTTGCCCAAGGGAGAGCTGGACATGCTTTTCCCCGACCGGATAACGGGTGCTACACCAGTGATTCCTTCAGGCATTACATTCGATAAGCCTTCTCGTCCCATACCTGCTGCACCACCGGATAGCGTAGCTTTTCCACGCTTCAAACCTTCAGATTTTGGAGAGCAGAAGGAAGATGGCAAGGGAAGCAATAATTGGGCTGTGAGTGGCGCACGCACGGCCAGCGGTGCCGCGATCCTTTGCAACGATCCGCATCTCGGCCTCAACCTACCATCGCTGTGGTTCGAGGTGCAGATGCAGGCGCCAGGAATCAATTGTTACGGTGCATCGCTTCCCGGGGCGCCGGGCATCATTATAGGCTTTAACGACAGCGTATCGTGGGGGGTGACCAACAACTACCGCGATGTAAAAGACTTTTACATGATCAAAGAAGTGCCTGGCGGCAAGGATAAATACTGGTTTGCGGGGAGGCAGTTGGATTATAAAAAGAGGGTAGAGGTCATTAAGATCAAAAGCAAGCCTGATGAGGTAGATACCGTGAACTACACGATTCAGGGACCGGTAACCTACGATAGGCAGAA
>Ga0157378_10006622_pt1 | contig 10122 bp, 11 predicted proteins | sample M65metaG_FD_115309 | JGI IMG/M metagenome (GOLD analysis project Ga0157378, IMG submission 115309) | Miscanthus rhizosphere microbial communities from Kellogg Biological Station, Michigan, USA - M6-5 metaG | ecosystem: Host-associated > Plants > Roots > Rhizosphere > Soil | place: USA: Michigan...
ACTCACCCGTTCGCCGCTCGACTATCCCTTGCGGGACGCCTCGCTCGACTTGCATGTGTAAAGCACGCCGCCAGCGTTCATTCTGAGCCAGGATCAAACTCTCCAGTTAACTTGCAGCAACCGCACGACTCGCGCCGCGGGTTGCAAACTGTAAGCTTGAACTGACATCAGTCTTTACGACTGACTGTTATTCGGTTGCGATTCGCACGAAGCGAACCGCGAATTTCATTTGAAGTCCACAATTGTGAACCTCGAAAGGAATCACGTTGTCTTTGTTGCTATCCTATTCAGTTGTCAAGGAACCGACGTCCGCGAAAGGGGCGGCAATCCTGCCAGACCCTCACGTCCGTGTCAAGCGGGTGGGCTCTACTTCCCGTGGAGCCAACCCGTCTGACGCGGACACGCTTACCGCTCGAAATTGCTGCTGGAAAAGATCTGCGGGCCCGAACTACCTCGCCGCTTGCAGGGACCGGGGAGTGTACGTTCCGGTTACCCCTTTGTCAACTACGACTTTTGCTTCTCGCCGCGACATCGTCAACTGGGTCGGTGCCGCGGATCATGGACAACCCGTCCACCCTCACCGCTATTCCAGCTCGTTTTGCTGCACAACCTGCTGTGCAGATTCGAGTTAGGTACTGTTTTCCAAAGATCCCATACCGCTCAGGGACCAGCCGTAACGACCCTACCCCAAGTCCTATTCCAACGATTTCGGTATCGCCGTGGCGTCGCCGAGGCGAACCTCGCCGGAAGCGAGGTCGACCGAGAACTCCCTCCACCCTGACTCCTGCCGCACCTCCCCGATGAGGCTGTTGTCGATGATCGCCATCTCGCGAAATCCTCCCGAACTGATGACGCCGCTCTTCCAGAGGCGGCCGTTCGTTCCGAACGCTTCCAGGCTCCTCCCGTCGTGGTCCCCGATGAATACCGGCCAGCAGCACTCGGGCCACATCCGTACCGCTCGAGGTCACGAGTGATTCGCCGAAAGTCCCCGATTCCTTGCTCGAGGCTGAATGGATCGTTCATGGATGTCCGCGAGTTCCTCGGAGGTGTGAAGATTCCTGTAGCGCGGCTGCGCTTTCCCGCCACGCAGGCGTGCGGCGCTGCGGCGGAGTTTGCGTCGCGGCGCCGCCGTCAGGAGGCAGGGACGCCCGGGTTCCATGACGATCATGAAGAACGACAACGTATCCGAACGAGCCGTGGCGCTTCACCCTTCGCGAGAGCGAAACGTTTTCGGACCTCGGGTCACTACTTCCCCGGTTTCAAAAAAACTAACCGGAGGAAAGAAAGAATATGGTTCGCGTCTCACTTCGTATCGCTCTGCTCTCGCTCGTTACCCTCGCCCTGGCCGCACCCGCATTCGCGTACAACGTCGTCAACACCTCGTGGACGGTGCAGTGCCTCTTCAGCACGACGTGCAGCGTCACCGTCACTGATTACGGCGCGTATTTCTCCGTCCCCGGCGGCAGCGGCAACGGCCACCTGCAGTCGCGCATCTACCAGGGACAGCCCGGCAGCGTCGCGGCAGGCAAGTGGATCTACGAGTACCGGATCGACCTGACCCAGGTCGCCGGAATCACCTACATTCCGTACGCCGATCAACTGGCGATCTACAACTGGGGCACGCTGCGGCAGTACGACTACAACTCCGACGGCATCGCCACGGATCAGGTCTTCAACATCACCAGCGGCGGCACCGGCACCAAGCCGGTCACCTCGGCCTATCTTTCGTCCGGCTGGTCGTACTTCGTTCTGAACAACCCGGTCGGCGCGGGGAACTACGTCGGCGGCGGCGAGAGCAGCTACTTTTTCGGCATGGTCTCCGACCAGGCGCCGGTCCTGCGAACGGTCTGGGTTCACCTCGACACCGGCTGGGTCTCGATGACCGGCTACGCGCCGCCCCTTCCGTAAGTTGGATATCGCTCGAGGGCAGGCGCGAAGACCGCGCCTGCCCGAAATCGAGTGCGGCCCGGTAGAGGCGGGACGGCTCACGAGGCAGCCGATGGAAACGAGACTACACTTCGGCCCTCGGAGGAAGCAGGCAATTGAATGATGTCCGATTTTTCGTGATCGTGACGGGACTTGCCCTCGTCACCCTCGTGCTCACCTTCGTCCTCTTCCGGTTTCTGCAGTCGCAGGCCGAGGGACAGAGCAAGCTCCTCGGCGGAACGATCAAGTACGGCGGATCGCTCGCAGGTTTCGTACTAGTCTTCAGCATTCTCTTCGGCGCATTTTCCAGGCTGCGGGCTGATCCCGGCGTAACGACACCGATTTCGCTCGCCGGCGAATGGTCTCTCGAATTGCGGACGTCGAAGGCAACGGTCGAAAAGGGCGTCGTGACCATTCGACAACGCAGCGGCGATCCCGTCCTCCAGATGAATGGGGAGCTCACGGGCGAGCAAGCGACCACCTTCACCACCAAGGTAGGCGTGATTCGCGACAGAAGCGTCTACTTCATCTACGAGAACCTCGACGGCGAGAGCGGAATCATCCGCGGCCTCGTCCCGAACGACACACCCAAGGCCTTGACGCTCGTCTACACGGACCTCGTAGGTCACGACCGCAATGACGACCCGACGGGCACGTTAGTGCTGACCCGGCGTCAGTAATCGGGCGATACCGCTAGCGTGATGTCAGACGGCGGCGACCGCCGCTGTCGTCGCCACATCCGGCATGGAGTCATACGTGCGCCCGTGCAGAAGCCTGCCCGTTCTCTTTTTGCGGGTTCCACCCCACTGCTTGAAGAAAAACGGGACGTCCTGCTCGAGGCACTGCGCGAGAATGCGCTCAACCCAACGTTCGTCCATGAGGCGCGCGCGCGGCCCGGATTCGCCGCCAACGATTACCCACGAGATACCTTGAAGATCCATGTGCCCGAGATCCTCCAGGAGAGGCTCGATCGATAAAAATCGTACGGCCGCTTCGCTCGCTCGAAGCTCCTCAAGCCGAGGGAGACCATACTTGCGATCTTCCACGCTCACGCCCCACCAAACGTGTGAAGCACGGGCCGTGTCGGTGAGCGTCGCTGAAAGCATCTGGCGAAGGCGCTTCGCGCGCTTCGTGAGTACCTGAAACGTATGCCAATTTGCGGCTGACATGACGCCCGCAACTTCGCTGATATAGGCGTCGGGCACCTGCTCATGGAAGAGATCACTCATCGAGTTCACGAAGATGCGCTTTGGCGTCTTCCAACGCAGCGGAGCTGTCAGCTTCTCCGGAACGAGCCGAAGATCGAATCCGAATTCGAAGGGATGTCCGCTGACGCCTCGGAATCTCTCCGCAAATCGTTCGGCGTAGCAATGCGTGCAGCCGGGGCTGATCTTCGTGCATCCTCGCACGGGATTCCACGTCGCATCGGTCCACTCAATTGTCGAAGTTTCCGCCATGTCTTCCTCTTATCCAAAACCCGGAAGCGATCGTTGGGCCTTGGCCGACTGCCTGCACTTCTTCCAGAACTCCGCGCCGAGGGGATGCTTGCTGAAAACGCCCAGTTGGTAAAGCGCGAGGTTCTTCTCGGTGGAGCGGACCAGCTGCAGTCCCGCAAGGCCTTCATACACGTAGTCGAGTCGACGCATCGATTCACCAAATTGATCAGCCACAAAGTCGCCGAAGGAGAGTTTGGATTTCGGCCACTCGGTTCTCCACGTATCGCTTCCCACGAAACGCGAGACCGAAGCATTTTCCGGCCGCAAATACAACTCCCGATTTCGGTTGGCGTCCATGCCAGACGCGATCAGCACTAGGAAGTCAATCCGCCGGTCTCTGGCAAGGCGTTCAATCGTCTTGAACATCAAGCTTCCGATGTTGTAAGGGTCCACGAAACAGAACGTCAGCACGCGATACGTCTTACTGTAGGCGGGGATCAAAGCGGCGATGTCATCAACACGCTCATTGCAGTCGCCCTCGACAAATTCAACGTCCCGTCCCGGATATGCCGTTTCGATCCGTCGGCTAAGTGCGCTGAGCTTCGAAGGGTCGAGTTCACAGAAAATGTATTTGGTGAACGGGTGTGGCAGGTCTAAGACGAGGAGAGGCGTTGCCGGCACGATCTTCCCCTTTGCGTCACCAATTCTGGATCGGCCTGCACCAGCGTACAGATCCACGTACACCAGGCATTCCCACCTGTTCTTCATGGAAGTAGCAAAGATGTTCGCATAGCACTTCGCGAGCTGATACTTATCCTCGGACCAATCGCCAACCACCGGCGTGACGAGGCCATCGTCGTCCAACGAGGGAAGCGGGTCCACATCGCGCACGATAGCACACGTTCTTGTGCGCTTGATTGTCTCTACAGCATGTGGATTTAGCACACCTAACCGGTTCTCCTACGCCAAGGCGCGTGGCTAAGTCACGGTCGCCGAAGCCGCCTCCAAGCGGCAGGCGAGGACACCCCAAGTCACGCTGCTTCAGAGTGAAGGTAGACATCCCTAGGCTGCCGCGGATTTTGCGCCTCAGCCGGACGTGATCGACACCAGGTGCCGCGGTGGATCTTCGTACGTTTCGTGCCAGATCTCCGGCGACCACCGCGTTGCCGTGTTGAGGTATTCCCAGTAGGAAACACCGCTGACTCGCGTCACTTCAATTGCTCGTCCGAGCAACAAGTAAAAGCGCATCAGCAAAATGCCGTCGTCCGGCTGAAGAGCGATCCCTCGAGCATCCAGCGGATTGGGACAGACGCCACCGTCGCAGCAGAACGTCACTAGGTACTGGTCCATCGCGAGAATAATATTCGGCCAAGCTTCCGGAGCCGTCGCGAGCACATGCTCAAGAACATGCTCCTGCATTGATCGGCGTGCTAATGACTTCCCGCTGACCAAGAGAAAGGTGAATATCTGGTCTTTGTGGTTCTCTTTGGGGTTCAGCAGCTCATTTGTGCGGATATCTCGAGCAGTCCCGGCAGCCGAGCGGTCGAGCACTCTTGCCGATTCAAGATTTTTAAGGGCTTTTGTAAACTCGGAGCGAGAGGTTAGCCGTGACTTTATCTGACCCACGGCGACCACGGCTTCGCAGGGATAGTAGCGCTTCTCGCCGGCTGTTTCGAACCTGGGTCCTGCGAGCGTATTCGCAATGATGACGTCAAGTTGATCGCTGACTCGGCCGTGACAGTCAAACAAGAACCCCGTCGACGCTTCAAATCGTTTTGGAAGGTGCTTCTGAAGGAAATTACGGATGATCGCTTCTCGACCTGTTCCAAGCTCGCCGGGATGATCGACTAGCCGTTCCGACAGATCCAGACGCATCCTTCTGCCGACAGCATCAAGTAGATTCTCAAGACTGAACGTTTTCATCCGACTCCTCGCGCTCGATGATTCGGTCGAGTATCGCCCGATTCCTCAACTCTTCAATAGTCATTTCTCCGACACGCTCCATCGTGACGTTAGGCGGCGTCGCTGTCGGAACCTGACTTTGGGCTTTCGTCGCTCTGAGACGTCTGGTTAACGTAGGGCTCGCCACAGATCTCCACTCGTCCAACATGCCCCCGCTTGTGTTGACGTCCGCAACGGCGACAAGTTACGACTTCGTCATAGCATTTCCAGAATAGGCCTGTGTGCACAACCCACGACGGAAGAGACGATTGAAAATAGCAATACACTTTGCCGCGGCTTCCCACGCACGTTTTTCGCTCGCACACGCAGATTCCCTCCCGCACTATCTCCGCGCGTGGAATCCAGTAGCCGCTGTCAAGAATGATCACGTCTTCGGGAACTCCGGCATTCACGGGGTTCTCGACGAACGCGGCAAGTAGGTCATTCAGTTCGCGCATGCTTATCGTCCGCTGCTCCAACGCGGCAAATATCGTCTTGAAAACCTGATCTCGCGCCACATTTGACGACACCGAACGAGTTACCTGAGCGGTACGCGGTGCTCTTTGCTTGAGTAGATCCAGAATTGCCTTGTTGCCCGGTACGAACGCTGGCTTCGTTTTGCCTTTGCTCTGGTTGCAATGGTTATGACATGGTAGCCAGTTCTCGTAGCTGTTAATCTCAAAGTTCATGGCTAATCCATATTCCGCGAGGATCGCTTGTCGCGCACGATCATCATGAAGTAGCGCTTCGGGCAGTACGTGATCAACTGTTACCTCAACGAGTCGCAGCGGTACTTTGCACCACCAGCAGCGTTGGCCGTTGCAATGCCAAATCGCGTAACGCTCGGCGTAAGAAAATTTTCGCTTGGATGACTTCACGGTTGATCCTTTGCAGGCGTACGGTTATCGAATTCGTGCAGCGTCCGCCTATTTCCGCTTCGGAATGAACTTCCGGAGATCGCGTCCGGTGAAGACGTCGACGAGATCGGTGACGTCGCACTTCAGCGCGTGAGCCAGACGGATAATCGTCGTGAGGCTTGGGACTTTCAGGCCTCGCTCCATCTCACTGATGTAGGCGTACGTGATGCCGGTCAGGGCGGCGAGCGAACGTTGGCTCTCGCCGCGTTCCTCTCTCAACTCGCGTAGTCGCGCGCCGAAGAGCTCTGCCTCAGGCTGCGACATCAAACTTCCTCTTGCTTTTGCGATCGAGCAGAGCTATGCTATAGCACGACAACAGGAGATTGCGAATCATGCTCGATCCACTCCTTATCCAACGCATCCGCGCCATCTTCCTACATCGGGAGCCGCGCGTCACGGTTGGTGTCGCGGCGGATTTGCTGGGGTGGTCGTTCGCAGAGATGAAGGCGGCGATCCGGAATGGGGACATCGAGGTCGATGAGGCGGTCCGGCGGGACGAGGATCGAGCGTTGCGAGCTGGCGGCGTATGCGGTGCAGCAGTGGCCATTGACGTCGATCGAAGAGGCGCTGGAGCGGGATGCGGCGTTGGTCCTGCCGCCGGCGTTGCGGACGCGGACGCTCACGGTGCGACTGCCGCGGTATCAGATCGGGGCGCTTCAGGTGCTGGCCGACGAGGGGCGGGAGCCGGTCGAGACGATGCTGATGCGGATGTTCGAGGAGCTGGCCGATCTGCATCACGAGCGGCTCGCGCGCGTCATCCCAGGCATCGCTGAGGCGATGGCGTGGCCGGGCGGCAGCGTTGGTTCGCAGAGCCTCGGCCACCCTTTCGAATCCGAATGACATTCCGCTGATGCAATCGATATGGAGGTGATGCCCATGTCCCCACGTCTGTCGAACGCCGTCCGCTATGTTTCCGCTCTCCGCCGTGCGCGGCGGCGTGCCTGCAAGCCGGTCAAGCGCGGGACGGCGCGGCGCAAGAAGTCGCGGCCGGCTCGGGCTCCGCAAGTCCTGACGCTGTCGTCGCAGCGCATCCCTCGGCGGACGATGCCCGAGGCGGTCGTGCCGTATCTGCGGCTGTCGGGACGGTGGCTGGCGGAGCATGGGTTCGCGATCGGCGCGAACGTGCAGGTTGTGGTCGAACAGAGCCGCGTGACGTTGATCAGCCGGCAGGAGGCGTGACGCCGGCAGCGTCTGGCTGCCGGCTCGCAAAACCCGAACGTTGCTTGCAACCCCAACACTTGCGCAAGCTCCCCATTCGGCGGCGGGACGCCGCCGATCCAGCCGGCGAAGACGCCAGCGTTCCGTTGCGGTGACCGCGGCCGCGGTCAGCCTTCGAGCTTGACGCCGCGGCAGCTGCGGAGCAGCGCAAGGTCGTAGACGATCTTCAGCGCGCCGGCGGCGATGAACGGGATCCAACTGTGCGTGAGGCTGGCGATCAGCGGCATGGCGATGACCGGCGCCAATGCCGCGCCGGTTGTTCGCGCCACTCCGGTGATGCCGGCGGCGGCAGTTCGTTCGGACGGGGCGACGGCGGCGATGACGAAGGCCTGGCGCGTCGGGACGTCCATCTGCGAAATCGAGAAGCGCAGAAGGAGGACGGCGATCGCGAGCGGCAGCGTTGGCATCAGCGGGATCAGGATGAGCAGGATGTTCGACGGGAGGTGGGTGAACACCATCGTGTTCAGCAGGCCGAAACGTTTGGCGATGCGCGCGGCGGTGAGCGCGGAAACGCCGGCGGCGAGGTTCGCGCCGAAGAAGAGCGTTCCCAGGGCGGCGGGGCTCAGACCGAAGCGGCGGAAGAACCAGTAGGCGACGATGCTCTGGACGACCATGCCGCCGGCGAAGGCGTCGAGCGCGAAGAGTGCCGATAGCCGCGCGACGACCGATCGCGATCGTTCGACGCGAAACAGGCCGCGGGTCGTTTTCGCGATGCGTTCGCCTTCGATTGCCGGCGACACGGCGGCGAAGACCATCGCCAGGATTCCGCCGAGGATCGCGTAGGCGATGATCGCGCTGCGGTAGCTGGCGATCGCGCCGAAGCCGCGCGCCATCATTTGTCCTGCCAGAAATCCGCCGGCGAGCGAGCCGGCGGCGGTCGCGAACGATCCGGCCAGGTTGTACCAGGCGAAGAGTGACGTGCGGTCGCGGCCGTGCGCCGCCTGCGTCAGCGCGACCTGCTCGACCGCGAGAAACGGTCCGACTTCGTTGCCGCTCGGGCTGATGACGCCGATCGTCGCTGCGAGTACGAGCAGCGTGAAGTCGCGCGTGATCGCGAAGACCACCGCGGCGCCGATCATCAACAGGGCGCCGGCGAGCAGCGTCCGTTTGCGGCCGAGGGCATCGGCGCGCGTGGTCAGGTAGAGCGAGACGAGGACGTCGCCGGCTAGCGTCAGCGACAGCAGCAAGCCGATGCGGTGATCGTCGAGGCCGATCGCTGACAGGTAGAGGACGAGGACGACGGCGACGAAGCCGTACGCGAACAGCCGCACGATGCGCGCGGCGAGCAGAAGGCGCGCGTCGAGCGGGAACATCGTTATGCGCTGCGGACGGAGGCCTCGTTCAGCACCAGATCGAGCGCCTTTTCCTGGCTCAGCGACATGCGCAACGCTTCGTATCCGCCGTCGTGCCGCAGCCGGTGCTTGACCTCGGCAAAGTCGCGGTCGGCTTCCTTGGCGGCGCGGCGGATCTCGGCGTCGACCTCGACGTCGCTGACGATGAGATTTTCTTTCTTCGCGATCTGCTCGAGGATCAGCGAGCGTTTCACCCGCTTGACGGCCTCGGGCTGAAACTCGTCGCGCATCTTTCGCCAGTCGATCTGGGCCTGGTCGATGTCGACGCCCTGCGACGCCAGAAAGCGGGCGTAGTTCTGCAGCGACTTGCCGAGCTCTTCGTCGACGAGCGTCTCCGGCACTTCCATCTCGTGCCTGGCAAGCAGCAGCTCGCCAATTTGATTCTGCTTGAGCCGCCGGGCCTCGAGCTCGCGGTGCTTGCGGATGTCGGCAGCGATAGCCTCGCGCATCTGGTCGACCGATTCCCAGCCGCCGCTGCTCTGGGCGAACTCGTCCGTAACTTCCGGCTTCTCCTGGACGCGAATCTCTTTGAGGGTCACGTCGTGGCGGATGGTCTTGCCGCGGAAGGCTTCGTTCTGTGCATCCTCGGGATATGTCTTTTCGAACGATGCCGACTCGCCGGGCATCTTGCCGCGCAGGGCGTCGTGCAACTCCGGCATCGGCGTCTCTTCGCCGAGGCGGAAGTGGCCGCCGCGGGTATCGGGCTCGACGCCTTCGCCCGAGGTGGTCATCTCGATCATGGCGAAATCGCCGTCTTCGAGGCCGCGGTCGGTCACGGGACGATAGGCACTGGCCTGCTCGCGAATGCGATCGATCATGGCGCCGATGTCGCCGTCGCCGACCTCGATCTTCGGATCATCGATGGCCAGCCCGCGGTACTCGCCGAGCTCGAAGCGCGGCTTGACCTCGAACTCCGCCTTGTACTTGACCGGCGCCCCTTCGATGAACGTATCCATGTGCTGCAGGTGCGGCTCGCCGACGATCTCAACGTCCTTGCCGGCGATGGCATCGCGAAAGGTCAGCGGCAGCAGCCGCTCCATCACCTGCTCCTGGATCTCTTTCGCGAATCGCGTGCGCACAATGCCGGCCGGCACCTTGCCGGGACGAAAGCCGGGGATCTTTGCCTGGCGGCTGAAGTCCGCGGTGACGCGCTGCGATTCGGCGGCGATGAGATCGGCGGGGATCTCGACTTCGACACTTTTCTTGACTGGGGAGACGTCTTCGTAATTGAGAAGCATTCGCTGACAACCTTCGGCTGCTGAATTGGAGTGGATTGGTGCGAAAGGCGGGACTCGAACCCGCACGGCTTTGGGCCACTGGATCCTAAGTCCA
>Ga0157378_10006624_pt1 | contig 10121 bp, 11 predicted proteins | sample M65metaG_FD_115309 | JGI IMG/M metagenome (GOLD analysis project Ga0157378, IMG submission 115309) | Miscanthus rhizosphere microbial communities from Kellogg Biological Station, Michigan, USA - M6-5 metaG | ecosystem: Host-associated > Plants > Roots > Rhizosphere > Soil | place: USA: Michigan...
GTTGCAACGCCGCTAAGAATAACCTGGAATAAATAAACACCGACTATTCCTGATCCCAACCAATTATTAATAACATGTATCAGAATATACCCGCTGTAAAAAAAATACTTGGGCTGGGTGAACCCATGATGTCCCGAAAAATACGCAGCCTCACTGATGTATTTTGTTGCTTCTTCTTTTGTGTAAATGCCAACCGTCAACAATAAGAACAACTGGACGCAGGAAAATAATATGAGAAGGATGAATTTGTCATTTGCCAGCTTTTTATTCATTTATTCGGATCATTTGATTTCCCGGAACGAAAAATAGCCAATCATTTAAGAACTGCAATATTTTACTTTTTGTAATAAACTTGCTTATTGAATATCTTCCGTGAATGCGGCAATTAAAAAAGGTAATAATAATTGTTGTTCTCGTTCTCGTACTTCAACTGGTAAAACACATCCTTAATGAGCATTCAAATGCATACACCTACTTTTTTAATTTCATTTCCTGTTACCAGTTAGTTCTTTTAGTTGGGTGCGGCTTTACAATATTGATGGAAGAATTCTTATTGAGGACAGTTCCGAAAAGAAAAGCACAATGGATTTCGGCCGCCGCCTTAGTTGCCATCATTTCAGGATGCGAGATTACCTGTACCTATTGGCTTAATCATCCGGCAAAAATTCCGTCGTCGTTATTCTCTTTGTTTAAGATCTATTATGACGATTTTGATTGCAAGATCATTCAATATAATCCAAACTATACCCGGTATGACTCGTCTTTATTTTACGAATTGAAAGGAAACGGCCGATTTGTTTTTTCAAACCGCGAATTCTCCGATTCATTTTATATCAACTCTTCGGGTTTGCGAGGTGACGAGGACGCCCTTCGACAGCCGGAGGTGATATGTGTTGGGGATTCCTATACGCTGGGTTGGGGTAATCAGCAAAACGAAAATTACCCGGGACGAATTCAGCAAATCACGGGTAAAAAGGTTTTAAACGTCAGCATGTCCTCATATGGAACCGCTAGAGAGTTCATGAAACTGCAGAGAATGGATTTATCCGCCGTCAAATGTATCTTTTGGCAATATTGCTTTAATGATGAGGAAGAAAACGATTCCTATGTTAAACATGGATATTCCCTACCTGTTCAACCTGAGAAAAACTTTGATAGCGTGGTCACCCTTCATGAATGGACTAGAAAATATTTTCCTGCCAGACATTTTCTTACCATACTGAAATTGGGAATGCGAAAAATGGTATTTGGAAAAGCGAAGCCTAATTATTCATCCACTGAGCCAGACACGGAATCTCAGCAAAATATTAAAGCGAAACATTTTCTTGACATTGTTCAAAAACTTCCTATTGATTTTTCAAAAACGCGATTAGTTATTTTCGAGCTTAGTCCAATTCCCTTTAATAATGCGTTTACCTCCGCAGTAACTCGACTGCTGAAGAATGATAAAGTATATCAGGAAAAATTCAGGGAAAACTTAGTTGTATTGGACGCCACGCAGCTCTTGCACAAAAACGACTACTATATTCTAGACGTGCATATTAAAGACGTTGGCATTTCAAAACTGGCGACCGCGTTGGTGGAGATCGGCGGGCTAGAACCTCGATGAATTATTTTGATTGAGCCATTATCCGGTTAATATATTTCCCGATCATATCGAATTCTAGGTTTACAACGGATCCTTCATTAAGCTGATTTATGTTGGTGTGATTAAATGTATAAGGGATGATGCCAACATCAAATGTTTTATTGTTCAGATTGAAGACCGTCAGGCTAATGCCATTTATAGAAATTGATCCTTTTTCGATCAGTAATGTGCCAAAGGAAGGAGGGAAGTCAAACGTAAATTGCCAGCTGCCATTTGCGTGCGCCACTTTCAAACAGTGAGCCGTGGTGTCAACATGACCCTGAACCAGGTGGCCATCAAGTCGCTGACTCAATTGAATGGACCGTTCCAGGTTAATTTGGGTATCAAGGCGCCATTGCCCAAGATTCGACTTTTTTAAGGTTTCAGCTATCGCCGTTACCCGGTGTTGCCCGTCCTTTATCTCCTCAACAGTCAAACAAACTCCGTCATGGCTCACACTTTGATCCACCTTAAATTCGTTAGACAAAGGAGAGCTGATCCAAAAGGTTTTGTTATCACCTTGTGAATTTATAGCTGTAACAAAGCCGATGGCCTCAATAATACCAGTAAACATGGGCGCAAATTATAGATTGCTTTGAGAATTTGACAATCTTGTCTATCTTTGCTGGCCTTTTAAAAGAAAACTCGAATTATTCACTTAAAGGAGGTATATAAAAAATGCTGATCATTGATTCAAAAGATTGCGAAAACATTGACAAAGCGCTGAAGAAGTACAAGAAAAAGTTCGAAAAAGCTAAGATCTTGTTGCAGTTGAGGGATAGACAATCCTATAAGAAACCTTCGATAAGGCGCCGCGGTGAAGTTTTGAAAGCAATTTACCGTCAGCAGATTGCCAGTGGCAAATTGGAGCCTTAGTTTAGGCACACACTGAACTTATTAGAGGTCGCAAAGCGGCCTTTTTTTATTTCGTTCAGGAATGAATAAATTTGAGAAAACAATTCTTGTTGAATCCTTATATCCTTGCGTTTCGCAATTACCTAAGTTTTGAAAAACGATATTCAGCCCATACCGTTCGGTCCTACACCGATGACCTCACCTCTTTTTTTCAATTTCTAACAGCAACCTACCAGTCCGAGAAGCTCGAGGAGATTTCAGGTATGTATATAAGAAGCTGGCTCGCTTCCATGAAAGATGATGGGGTAAGCTCAAGAACCATTAACCGAAAGATCTCCACCCTTAAATCGTTTTTCAAATTTCATTTGAAACAGGGAAGTCTTCAATCCTCACCAATGGTACAGATCACTAGTCCCAAGAGCGGCAACCGGCTGCCTGACTTTGTCAAAGAAAAGGAAATAGAAGCGCTGTTTCATCATAGGGAATTTACCGACGATTGGAAAGGGATGACGGATAGATTGTTGTTGAATCTTTTGTATCAAACCGGAATGCGATTGAGTGAGCTCATCAACCTGCGAGTCAACTCAATAGATTTGCAAAAAAAACAGATTAAAGTTCTGGGAAAGGGTAACAAGGAAAGAATACTGCCCCTCGGTGCTGAGGTTGTTAACGACATTCGGAAATACCAGGCAGAAAAAAAAAGGAAATTCGAAAAAGCTGAAGCCAATTACTTGTTATTAACTCCGAAGGGTCAGAAGTTGTATGGGGGTTATGTATACCGGGTTGTGAATGAAAGCTTATCAGACGAAAAAACTTTTATTACAATTAAAAAGAAGAGCCCTCACGTAATGCGCCACACGTTCGCTACCCACCTGATGAATAACGGAGCTGACCTGAACGCTGTAAAAGATTTACTTGGTCATTCAAGCCTGGCTGCCACTCAGGTATATACGCATAACACCATTGAAAAACTTAAAAATATTTATAAAAAGTCTCATCCGAAGGCATGATGCGGATCATTTTTTTCGAGCGAATTAAATAGAACTTTTAGGTCTCAGAATTTGGATACAAAAACGCGAAATCCTAACTTCATATGCCACGTAAAATAGCTTCGCCTATGTAAAATTTTTTCTTCTTCCTACTATTAGTTCTTTACTTATTGTTTCACTGTTAAAATGCGATTGTTATGAACGTAAACATTCAGACTGTGCACTTTGATGCAGATGGTAAATTAATGACGCACGTTTCGAATAAGTTGAAAAAGTTGAACACTTTTCATGACAGAATAATCAAAGTAGATGTTTTCCTTAAACTAGACAATGTAGTTCACAACATTAAAGATAAAATCGCAGAGATCCGGGTTCATGTCCCACGCAAGCGCTTCTTTGTAAAAGCTTCTTCTAAATCATTTGAAGAATCTTTTGATTGTGCCCTTGACTCACTTGTTAGCCAGATCAAGCGAAAAAAACAAAAACAGGTTGCCTAAAAAAATTCAGACCCCGAAATTTCGGGGTCTTTTTTTTTGCAAGATTTTGTTCGAATAATAAATGATTGTCTACCACGCCAAAAAATTTCATTTTGATTTTTGTATTTCCCAATTTCCTTTACCTTTGCCTTCCCAAAAAACGGGGTAGTTCTTTGTATTGTCTCAATTGATCTAAGCCCATTTGTCTCAAACCGACCTAAGGAAATCTGATCTGGTTTGAAAAGTGGCCGGCTTTGAAGAGAATTGCCACTTTAGCTCAGCTGGTAGAGCAACTGATTTGTAATCAGTAGGTCGTTGGTTCGATTCCGACAAGTGGCTCCAGGATTAATACTGATTGCGGATTGCGAGATTGCGGATTGCGAGATTGCGGATTGCGGATTAAGAGGAAGTGCACAATCCGAAATTCGAAATCCGTAATCCGAAATCCGTAATCCGAAATCAATACGGGCAGATTCCAGAGCGGCCAAATGGGGCGGACTGTAAATCCGCTGTCTTTCGACTTCGGTGGTTCGAATCCACCTCTGCCCACCACCAAATTGCGGAATACGGATTTCGGGATTGCGCATTAAATCCGCAATCCGCAATCCGCAATCCGAAATGTAAATGCGGAAGTAGCTCAGTTGGTAGAGCGACAGCCTTCCAAGCTGTAGGTCGCGGGTTCGAACCTCGTCTTCCGCTCCATTCAGATGACAATTGACAGACTTGTCCACCGTAGCTTCAGCGAAGGTGGATGACGGTTGACAGATTTTCCGACGTTGACTGTATTCTGCCGTCAGCTGTCATCTGTCCACTGTCAACTACATCAAGCCGTTGTAGCTCAGTGGTAGAGCACTTCCTTGGTAAGGAAGAGGTCAAGGGTTCAATTCCCTTTAACGGCTCTGAAATTGAAGCGAGAGTGTGAAATTTGATTTACCTTTCAAGTTTCCCGCAAAGAGTCAAAAACAATGAATTGTGCAAAGTAGCCTCGGTTTACAAACCTGGTTGCCGTACATTATATAGAAATTTAAATAGCAATTAAAACAGATAACGATGTCAAAAGAGACCTTTAAGAGGAATAAACCTCACGTTAACGTTGGTACCATTGGTCACATTGACCACGGCAAGACCACTTTAACTGCCGCAATCACCACTATTCTTGCTTCAAAGGGCATGGCAGAAGCAAAAAAATATGACGAGATAGATGCTGCTCCCGAAGAAAAGGAACGCGGTATCACGATTAACACGGCTCACGTTGAGTATCAAACGGTAAACCGTCACTATGCTCACGTGGATTGTCCAGGTCACGCTGACTATGTAAAGAATATGATCACCGGTGCTGCACAAATGGATGGAGCTATCCTCGTTGTTGCCGCAACTGATGGTCCTATGCCCCAAACTAAAGAGCACATCCTTCTGGCTCGCCAGGTGGGTGTACCTCGTATGGTGGTTTTCATGAACAAGGTGGACCTGGTTGATGATCCTGAACTGTTGGAGCTTGTTGAAATGGAAATCCGTGAATTACTTACATTCTACGGTTTCGATGGCGATAATACTCCAATCATCAAAGGTTCTGCCACCGGCGCTCTTGCTGGTGAAGAAAAATGGGTGAAGGCCGTTGAAGAGCTGATGGATGCAGTGGATACTTATATTCCGCTTCCTCCTCGTCCAGTAGATCAACCATTCCTTATGTCAGTGGAAGACGTATTCTCTATCACCGGTCGTGGAACTGTTGCTACAGGCCGTATTGAAAGAGGTCGCGTTAAAGTTGGTGAAGGTGTAGAAATCGTCGGTTTGATGGAAAAACCATTGAACTCAACTGTAACAGGTGTGGAAATGTTCCGCAAGTTGTTGGACGAAGGTGAAGCAGGTGATAACGCCGGATTACTTCTCCGCGGTATTGAAAAGAACCAGATTCGTCGTGGTATGGTAATCTGCAAACCAGGTTCAATCACTCCACACACTGAATTCAAAGGCGAGGTTTACGTACTAAGCAAAGAAGAAGGTGGACGTCACACTCCATTCTTCAATAAATATCGTCCTCAGTTCTACTTCCGCACAACTGACGTTACTGGTGAGGTTGAATTGCCAGGAGGAACAGAAATGGTGATGCCTGGTGACAACACTGCACTTACCGTGAAACTGATTGCTCCGATCGCGATGGAGAAGGGATTGAAGTTCGCTATTCGTGAAGGCGGTCGTACAGTTGGCGCCGGACAGGTAACAGAAATTCTTAAGTAAGCTTTCAGTGACTCACTGTATTAGCTTTGCAAAAGATTTTTATCTTTGTCATATATTTTAAAAGCTGTCCCGACGAGTACTGTCGGGATAGCTTTTAGCTTTCTACGGGCATAGTTCAAAGGTAGAATAGAGGTCTCCAAAACCTTAGATCTGGGTTCGAATCCTAGTGCCCGTGCTGAATTTTGAAATTTTGATCTCGCACGTGCAGGAGGGAAATTTCGAGATTTTAGGTTCCAAAAATTTCAAATCGATGAATAAGATTTCAAATTATTTCCGTGACAGCTATCGTGAATTGCTGGAAAAAGTGACCTGGCCAAGTTGGGCACAATTGCAACAATCCACTATCATCGTACTAGTAGCTACAGTAATTATTACTGCAGTAGTATGGGTGATGGACCTTGCATCAAATGGCTTGTTGCATTTTATATATTCAAATACATAACATCATTTCTCCATAATGGAAGCTGTAAATCAACAACAAGACACCGCCAATAGTAAATGGTATGTGCTGAGGGTGGTAAGTGGAAAAGAACGAAAGGTTAAAGAATACCTCGATAAGGAAGTTTCACGAGGTGGCTGGGGTAATGTGGTAAAGCAAGTATTCCTCCCGGTAGAAAAGGTCTACAAAGTGCAGAATGGGAAAAAGGTAATGCGTGAACGAAACTACTATCCGGGTTACGTAATGATTGAAGTGCAGGATGGCAAATTATCTGATGAACTCATCGCAATCATCAGCAACATTTCTAACGTTATGCATTTCCTTACCGATGGTAAGGGTTCGCATGGCAACATCATTTCACTTCGCAAACATGAAGTGGCAAAGATGCTTGGAAAGATGGATGAAATGGCCGAAGCGGGCGGAATGAGTATGAGTGAGCCATTCATCGTTGGCGAAACAATCAAGATCATCGAGGGACCATTCAATGATTTCAATGGAATCATTGAAGAAGTAAATGATGAAAAGAAAAAACTCAAGGTTACTGTAAAAATATTCGGACGTTCAACACCAGTGGAGTTGAACTATATGCAGGTTGAAAAAATCGCTTGATTGAATTAGTAAATGAAATTGGGTCCGACTTTCAATAAAGGTCGGACCCTTATTTTTGAATATGAGAATGGCCCACCTCATCATGGCTTACAAAGACCCGTCTCAAATAGAAAGACTGGTCAAAACAATGAGCCATCCTGATTTCGACTTCTATATTCATGTTGATGCAAAATTTGACCAACAACCATTCGAGTATTTGCAACAAATCGAGAGGGTTTATTTTATCAGGAACCGCAGGAAGGTTCGGTGGGCAGGTTATAGTTTTACTCAGTCGGTATTTAACAGTCTGGAAGAGATCCTGAACTCCGGTCGTAAGTATGATTTCATCAGCTCAATGAGTGGGCAGGATTATCCTATTAAATCTATTAGCTACTTCTATAATTTTTTTAGTGAGCGTCCAGGTAAAAATTTCCTGGCAGTAGAAAAATTTGGATCTAAGTGGTGGGAACAGGCAGAGCAGCGTATTGCGGAATATCACATGACGGATTTTGATTTCAAGGGAAGGTACCGGTTGCAATTTTTTATTAACCGGTTAATGCCTAAAAGAAATTTTCCTTACGGATATACATTATATGGCAGTAACAGGGCTACATGGTGGACGATAACGTCTGAATGTGCTGCGTACCTCGTCAAATTTATCAAGACTCATCCGCGCGTGCGCCGCTTTGCAAGGTATACGTGGGCGCCTGATGAATACCTCATCCCAACATTAATAATGAACTCTCCATTTAAAGACACTGTTATAACGGAGAATTACCGGTATTTCGACTGGAGTAAAGGCGGACCAAATCCTAAGATTCTTACAACCTCAGATTTTGAAGCATTGAAAAATTCAGACAAGATGCTCGCAAGAAAATTTGATATTAAAATCGATACATCAATCCTGGATATGATTGATGGAATTACAGCCAACCATTAACGCTTCGCACGATTTCATTTGGATTTCCTTCGACGCAATCGACTAATTGAAGGATTCAATTGCGTTTTCTAACATGCGAATCTTGAACGTGAAATGATGGAGCTGTATGAAACAACAAAGCCCCGCAGATGCGGAGCTTTGCAGATATTTTTTACGATTGTGATTACATGTTGTTGTCACTGCTTGACATGTCGCTATTTGATTCAGCCGGAGCTTCCATTCCGCCTGAATTCGATGTGTCGGCAGAAGGTGCACTAGTAGGAACGCTTGTTGATCTTCTGGAAGCAGCGCTTGAAGAAGATGATTTTTTAGCAGGAGATTTTTTCGCAGCTTTCTTACGTGGCGATGATTTTTTCGCAGCTTTCTTCGCACCTTTTTTCGCGGCTTTTCTTGCACCTTTCTTAGGAGCTCTTCTAGCTGCTTTTTTTCTTGCGCTTTTTTTAGAGGCGCCTTTTTTCTTTGCCGCTTTTCTTGCTCCACCTTTCCTTGCTGCTTTTTTTCTGGCAGATTTCTTAGATGCTCCTTTTCTAGAAGCGGATTTTCTTGCGGACTTTTTCTTTGACTTTGCCATAGTTGTACTGTGAATTTAGTAGTTAGTGTAAACTTGTTGGTTGATTAGAAGAGAAAAGTTAGGCAGAAAAATTCAAATCAAGAAAATGTTATACTTTTTTTCAGAAATGATATAAGATTGATACAGAAAGATCAGTATCTGATAGTCGATCTTTGCCAGATTGGTAGAAGCCCTCCTTGCTTGTTTGAGAAAAGAATTTCCCCTACCTTTGCGCTCCCTAAATAGAAAGCTCTTTTTCTGTGGTTTGGGAGTTTCGTCAGCCTTAGGCCGATGGGACGTTATCACCAAAAAAATGTAAGAAATGGCAAAAGAAATTACAGGCTTCGTCAAGTTGCAGGTAAAGGGAGGCCAGGCCAATCCGGCTCCTCCTATCGGTCCTGCACTGGGTTCCAAGGGTATTAACATCATGGAGTTCTGCAAACAGTTCAATGCCCGCACCCAGGATAAAATGGGAAAGGTTCTTCCCGTTGTTATCACGGTTTACTCCGACAAGTCATTTGAATTCATTATTAAAACTCCACCGGCTGCAGTTCAATTATTGGATGCAGCAAAGTTGCAAAGCGGTTCCAAAGAGCCAAATCGTTCAAAAGTTGGTAAGGTTACCTGGCCGCAGGTAGAAGCAATTGCGAAGGATAAAATGCCTGACCTGAATTGCTTTACTGTAGAAAGCGCCATGCGTATGGTAGCTGGTACGGCACGCAGCATGGGAATTACTGTTGAAGGTAAAGCCCCATGGGACAATTAAATTCCGTAACACTTTAAATCTTTACGAGATGGCAATCACGAAAAAAAGAAAAGCCGCAAATACTAAAATAGATAAGGCAAAAAATTATACGCTGAAAGAGGCGTCTTCGCTGGTGAAAGAAGTAAATACAACAAAGTTTGATGCTTCTATTGACCTGCACATTCGCCTCGGTGTTGATCCCAAAAAAGCTGACCAGGCCGTTCGCGGTACTGTTACGCTTCCTCATGGAACAGGAAAAACCAAACGCGTTTTGGTGCTTTGTACACCTGATAAAGAAGCGGATGCTAAAGCAGCCGGCGCTGATTATGTAGGACTGGATGAATTTGTTCAAAAGATAGAAGGAGGATGGGTTGACGTAGATGTTATCGTAGCTACTCCTTCTGTTATGCCCAAGATTGGTAAGTTGGGTAAGATCCTTGGTCCACGCAACCTCATGCCCAATCCAAAAACAGGAACGGTTACCAATGACGTAGCTGCTGCTGTAAATGAAGTAAAGGGTGGAAAGATTGCCTTTAAAGTGGACAAGGCGGGAATCGTTCACGCCTCTATCGGAAGAGTAAGTTTTACTCCTGATAAGATCGCCCAAAACAGCCAGGAATTGATCAATGCGATCATCAAGGTGAAACCTTCTTCTGCAAAAGGAATTTACCTGA
>Ga0157378_10006627_pt1 | contig 10120 bp, 10 predicted proteins | sample M65metaG_FD_115309 | JGI IMG/M metagenome (GOLD analysis project Ga0157378, IMG submission 115309) | Miscanthus rhizosphere microbial communities from Kellogg Biological Station, Michigan, USA - M6-5 metaG | ecosystem: Host-associated > Plants > Roots > Rhizosphere > Soil | place: USA: Michigan...
AAGACCACCAAGAAGAAAGCGGCGCCGAAGAAGAAGGCCGCGAAGAAGAGCACCAAGAAGAAGGCCGCCCCGAAGAAGAAGAAGGCCGCGAAGAAGACGACGAAGAAGAAGAAGGCAGCAAAGAAGACCACCAAGAAGAAGAAGGCCGCCCCGAAGAAGAAGGCGGCGAAGAAGGCCAAGAAGAAGGCAGCCCCCAAGAAGAAGAAGGCAGCCAAGAAGGCGAAGAAGAAGTAACTCTCCCGCGGAAGCGGGCCCGCCAGGGAAACCTCGGCGGACGACACCACAGGCGACGCGCAATGCGTCGCCTGTTTTCATTCCGGGGTGCAGTGCGCCGGGCTCGCCACCGCGGCGAGCGTGTCAGCTGCCTGCGGCGGCGCCGGACTTGGCGACGGGTGAATCCTTGGAAGGTGCAGGTCGCTTGGCGGTCTTGGCCGGCGGCTTGGCCGACGTCTTGGCCGCCGCGGGTTTGGAAGGCGCGGCCGTCGCCGCTTTCTGCGGCGTCGCCGGCGGATGCTTCGTCGATACCGGTTTCACCGCCCCCGGCTTTGCCACGACCGCGGTGGCTTGCTTCGCAGGCTTTCCCGATGCGCGTTGCGCAGACGTTCCCGCCGCACGCTTCGCCTTGCCAGCCGCCGGTGCCAGGTCGCTCGTGATGCGCAACGTCTTTCCGGCCGCGACCGAGTCCTGCGTGAGGCCGTTCCAGCGCTTGATATCCGCGGGAGACACTGCATAGCGGGATGCGATGCCGGCGAGCGTGTCACCGCGCTGCATGCGGTAGTAGAACGTACGCCCCTGCGGCACGGTCGTGAATACAGCCGTCGACAGCGTATCCGCGGCGGCCTCGGCCGGACCTTGCGTGGGGACGAGCAGCGTGTGCCCGGTGGGCACTTTTGCCTTCGAGCCGATGCCGTTCACGGCCCGCAGCGCCTCGACCTCCAGGCCGTATTTCGCGGCGATCTGGGCAAGCGTCTCGCCGTTGCGCACCCGATACGCCTGCCACGACACGAGCGGCTGGTTCGTAAGCTGCAGCTTGGCCGCAAAGAGCTCGGCCTTGTCGATGGGGAGGAGGATCGTGTAATCGTCTGCTCCGGCGATGACCGGACGGTTGTGCTGCGGGTTGAGATAGAGGAACTCGTCGACCGGCATTTCGGCGAGCTGGGCCGCCACTTTCACGTCGATCTTGCGGTCCATCCTGATCACCGCGAAGTACGGCGCGTCCGGGATGTCGCTCAAGTCGATCGAATATTTCTCGGGATCGCGGACGATGTTCTTCAGCGCCTGCAGCTTGGGCAGATAGTTTCGGGTCTCGTCCGGCATCTTGAGGTTCGCATAGTCGGCGGGGAGCCCCAGCTTCTGGTTCTTCGCGACGGCCCGCGCTACGTTGCCTTCGCCCCAGTTATAGCCGGCCAGCGCGAGCTGCCAGTCGCCGAAGTCGCCGTGGAGCTTCTGGAGGTAGTTGAGCGCGCTGTCGGTCGCGGCGACGACGTCCCGCCGCGAATCGAACCAGAAGTTCTGCTTGAGGCCGTAGTGCGTCCCGGTCGCGGGCATGAATTGCCAGATGCCGGACGCGCGCGCGACGGACACCGCGTTCGGGTTGAACGCGCTTTCGACCATGGGCAGGAGCGCGACCTCGAGCGGCATGCGGCGCTTCTCGACCTCGACGACGATGTAGTACAGATACCTCCGGCTGCGATCGATCATGCGCGCGACATAGTCGGGCCGCGCGACGTACCACTGCTCCCACTTTGCGACCAACGGGTCGTCGATGTCCGGCATCGCGAGTCCCTTGCGGATCCGGTCCCATAGGTCGTAAGCGGGCGGCGGCAGCGGCTCCAGGTCCGCGATGACGACGGGCGGTGCGGCGACGACCGGCGGGGGCGGGGTGGGAGCGACGGGCTCCGCGATTGGAGCAGGAGCGGGAGCAGCCGGCTGGGGGGGCGCCGGAGGAGGGGACGTTGCGCACGCAGCAACAAGGGCCGCGAGTGCAAAGGGAAGCAGCGAAGGAAGGCTTGGTCGCAACTCGATCGATCGTTGGCCCTTGAGGCTGCGGCGATGGTAGGCGGTGTCTGTTCCAGCGTCAACCTCCGCGACGCGTCGGCATCCCCCGTTACTTTCACCCTCCAGTATCCTCGAGACCCTCGCAAGCAAAGCAACCCGCAGTTGTCGGTAAACGCCGGGATGCGGATAATCGCCGACATGGATGCAGCCCCCGGATCGTCGGTTCCGGCACCGGCGACGCTCGCCGACTGGTTCGAGACGCCGCTCGGACGCTATCTGCTTGCGCGCGAGCAGGCGTGGTTCGACCGGACGGTTGCCGACATCTTCGGTTTCCAGGCCGTGCAGATCGGCCTGCCGGGTTGCGAATTTCTCGCGCAAAGCCGGGTCACCTCGCACTGGAACGTCGGCGCCGAGGCGCCCGCAGACATCCTCGCGGACCCGCACTGGCTGCCGTTCCCCGAGAACTCGCTCGACCTCATCGTGCTGCCTCACGCGCTCGAGTTCACGAGCGATCCGCACCAGCTCCTGCGCGAGGTCTACCGCGCCATTCGCGCCGAGGGGCAGATCGTCATCTCGGGATTCAATCCGTTCAGCCTGTTCGGCGCCAAGCGGTATTTCGGCCGCGGGCAGTCGCCGCCATGGAATGGGAGCTTCATTGCGCTCTACCGGCTGAAGGACTGGCTCGCGCTGCTCGGCTTCGAAGTGTCGGGCGGAGGCCTCGACTGCTACGTGCCGCCTTTCGAGAACGAGAAATGGCGCGCGCGGTTCGGCTTCTTCGAAGCGGCGGGCGATCGCTGGTGGCCCATCGGCGGGGGCGTCTACTACCTGCGGGCGACGAAAAAGGTGCTCGGCATGCGCATCATCACGCCCGCCTGGGAGCACCGCAAGAACGGCCTCGCGACTGCGCCGCGGCAGGCGCGCCAGAGTGTGGAATGAGTGAGGCGGGCGAGCGCAGCGAGCCAAGGCCCGAAGGGCGCGTCGCCGAGCGATTGACCGCGGCCGACAAAGCAGCGCCACACAACTCCACAGCCGCCCGGAGGCCGCAGCAATGAGTGAGGCGGGCGAGCGCAGCGAGCCAAGGCCCGAAGGGCGTGTCGCCGAGCGATTGACCGCGGCCGACAAAGCAGCGCCACACAACTCCACGGCCGCCCGGAGGCCGCAGCAATGAGCGAGGGTGATGCTGACGCCCGAAGGGGTGTCGTTTCGATCTATACGGACGGCGCGTGCAAAGGAAACCCCGGCCCAGGCGGCTGGGGCGCGCTGCTCGTCTACGGCGACCGCGAGAAGGAACTCTGCGGCGGCGAGGCGGCCACGACCAACAATCGCATGGAGCTCACTGCCGTCATCCGGGCGCTCGAAGCGCTCAAGCCTGGATCATCGGTCGCGGTCCACACCGACTCTCAGTACGTGAAGAACGGGATAGAAACCTGGATCCACGGATGGAAGCGGAACGGCTGGAAAACCGCCGACCGGAAACCCGTCAAGAACGCCGAGTTGTGGCGGGAGCTCGATGTGGTCGCCGCCAAGCACGACGTGAAGTGGCACTGGGTGAAGGGTCACAACGGCCACGTGCGCAACGAGCGCGCCGACGCGCTCGCCAATCGCGGCGCCGAGCATTTCACCAGCGGATAACCCCTATCCTCGACGCGAGTCGGGCAGCGGGCCGCTACGTTGTCCCTACGTACGCGCGGAGAGAAACGAACCTCCGCGCGCAAGCTACTCTTCCAAGCGCCGGGCGAAAACCCGCATCTCCTTCTCCGCTTGCTTGTCGCCCCTTTTGGCCGCGACTTCGATGCCGGTGCGGTACGCGGCCAGCGCATTGCCGTTGCGGCCGGCCGCGGCGAGCGCCTTGCCGTAGAGCTTCCACGCGGCGGTGAAGTCGGGGTCGAGCGCAACGGCTCGCGCCAAATGCTCGGCGGCCCGCGCCGCGTCCCCGGACTTCAAGTGCTCGTTGCCGAGCGAGAACCGGAGCAATGCGCCGTCCTTGCCCGCAGCGAGCATCTTCTCGAAATTCTCGAGTGCGGAAGGCGGCGGCATCTGACGTTCAGTTCGCGATGGACTCGCCCGATTCGCAGTCGATGCGACGCATCGGATAGGTCGCCTTGCGATCGGCGCCGCCGACCTTGCCCTCGACGGACGCGTAGAGCCAGCCACCCGACGAGCGGCGATAGGCGATCTGCTTCGGAAACTCGTTGGCCGGGTTTACGAAGGTGAAAATCGTGTCGTTCCGCTCGTTCGTCTTGTCGGAGGTTTCGCCTTCGAACTTGAACGCGATCTCGGCCTTGCCCGGCGGCGAAGCTACATAGAAAACACTGCCGGAACGTTGCTCGAGGCGCAGGTATTCGTAATCCTGCGTCTCGCCCTTGTCCACCGTCTGGCTCACGCCGAGCATCATCGCTCCGCGCAGCGGCATCCACTGCTCGCGAAACTCGCGCAAACCGGCAGTGCCCCGCCAGCAGCCCTCGAGCCAGGCGAGCGGCGCGAGCGGCCCCGTTGGCGCGGTCTTCGCTTCCGCGGCCGGCGGCGCCGCGGGGGTTGGCGGAGTGGCGGACGGTACAGGAGTTTGGGCGGCCGCCGAGGTCGCGACAAAGGCCGCAGCTAGATACAAAGGAACGGACGAAAAGAGTTTCATCGCGAGCTTCCGACAGTGTTCGCCTCTTCGCGTTCCGCGTTTCATTGCGGCCTCGCTAGCGGCAAGTTGAGCAGCAGATTCTGGGGCTTCAGCTTGAGCCGTCCGTCGGCATCCATGGCCATCGCGAGATATACCGGACGGCCGGCGATGGCGGGGCGCATGTCGCCGGGATTCTCGAAGCGGAGCTCGAACAGGCAAAGGAGGCGCCCCATTCGCGCATCGTCGATGTCGACGCGATTGTACAGGTCGTTCATGAGCGCGCTCGCCTCGGCATCGAGCCCGACGTGCCAGACCCACCGCTTGTCGTCGATCTCGCTTTGCGGGCGGATCGTCACCGCAACGCCCTGCATGTGCGCAATCCATTTCTCCAGCACGCGGCAAAGAGCGTCGAGCGCCGGACGGCCACGATTCAGGCTGATCGCGAGATCGCGCCGCTCGTCGCGGTCCCAGTAGGCGGCTGCGTGGGCGGTGTCGAGCGTGTCGAGGTCGATCGTGCGGAGCGGGGTACGGTTCTGCTGCAGGAGTTCGCCCAGGCTGCCGAAGCCTCCGGTAGATGCCAGCAATTCGACGGTGTCGAGATCGGCGGCCATGACGGCGCCTTCGGGGGTGACGGCGACTTTCTGCGTGCGAAAGAGCATTTCGGCGGCCCTCGCCTCGATCGGAGCCGCCTCCGCACCCAGGATGTGTCGCAGCAGGATCTCCGTCAGTTGATGCACGAGGAGCGGCGGGACGTCGACACCTTCGCGGAACAGCGCGACGTAGGCGCCCTCGATCGACGGAGCAGCGGCGATGCGGTCACGGAATCGAAGCCAGATACCGTAGTTCTCGCGTGCGTCGGCGTCGACGATCGATCCAAGCTCGCTCTCGCTCACCGCCGTTCGCGGCGCCGCAAGCAATTTCTCGTGGAGCGAGAGCTCCATCGCGCACGATTCCGGAATGGGAGCGAGCTCGGGTCGAAGCAGCAGTGCGCGCAGGAAGTCATCGGTGAGGACGAGCCGGCCGTCGGCGCCGACCTTCAACAGGCGGTAGCCCGAGGAGGGCCAGAAATCCGGCATGCGGCGGCCGCCTCGGCGTCCGGTCAGCCGCCCAGCATCGCTTTCTTGAGGTCTGCCTGAATGGGCTTGTCGCCCAGCCATATCCGGGTCAGCGCGCGGTTGAATGCCGCGCCCGGGATCGTCCCCTTCGACGCGCCGTTAAGGCCCACGACGGTGGCGTCGTCGACAAAATCCATCGTGACGACGTTGCCTTCCTTCGCCTCACCGAACGCCTTCATGATCGACGTGAGCTGCGTTTGCTGCGCCTTGACGGCGGCGAGCTCCGCTTCGGTGTTGTTGTCCTTGAGGCCGTCGTTCAGCGAGTCGACGAGTTGGTCGGCGGTAAGGTCGCGCAGCAGGTTCATCTGTATCCGACGCGGGCCTTTCGCCAGCACGCCGGCAAGATCGCTCGCCTTGGCGGGCAGGTACAGGCTGCCGACGTACACCTTGAAAATGGCCTTGGTGCGAACGCCCGCGCCGTTCAGCACGAGCTCCTGCCCGCCGACCGATGCCTTGTCGGCAAGCTTGACCCCTCCGACTTCGGCGGCAAGCGCCGCAGCGGCGAAGAGGGCCGCGAACACCGCGATCAATGGCTTGCGCATCTATTCATCCTCCTCATGACGACAGGGACGCCGCGCCCCCGCCAGAGAAAATCGGGCCACCCGCGTTACGGGCGGCCCGACTCGCCGATGATGGTCTGGGGTCGCCTTGCGACCTCAAACGTGACCTATCTCCACCGGTAGTTGGCCTCGGCGGACACGATGATGACGTGATTGTCGAACGAACCGTTGACGAGGCCGTTGGCGGGTACGCTCGGCGGATTGCCGGAATTGTTGATCGAGCCGTTCTTGACGAAGATGTACGCCGCGCCGACGTCGAAGTTGAGGGAGGAGTTGTACTTGTAGCGGCCGCCGAGGGCCAGCCATGTGCGGTCGCTGTCGGGCAGACGCGGCGAGCGGTCGAGGCTGTTGACAGGCGACTGATCGTAGGCGACACCGGCGCGCAGCACGGTCCTGTCGTCGTAATAGTAGTTGACGCCGGCGGAGTAGCGCCACGTGTCCTTGAAGTTCTCGGGCAGCGACGAAAGTGCGCTGCCATCGGAGCGCTTGATGGCGATATTCTGGATCGTGCTCCAGCCGGTCCAACTTACGTCGGCGAGGAAGTCCCACTTGCTGCTGATCTTCTGGTAATACGACAACGATGCCGAATCCGGCATCTTGATGTCGAGTGATACGCCGCCGTTGTAGAGGCGCGTCTGGTTGATCGTGTTGCTGACGACGGCCACGACCGGGTTGAAGGGGGCGAGCGCGCCGGTGAGCGTCGGCGGCGTCGGATTGGTGAAATTGACGCTGCCGACGACGTTGTACTTGAGCTTCGACCGGTAGGAGACGCCGATTCTTCCCGCGCCCGGATCGTTGTTGGCGTCGCCGTTGAAACTGAACATCGCGCCGACGTTCCATCCCCACGCGGCGTCGTCGCCAGTGACCTTCGCAAACGTATCGAGTCCGGCCGTCGCCCCGATCAAGCTCGGGATGGCTGACGCGGGAATCTGGCCGCCCGCAGCCGCTGCCGCGTAGCCCTGCGCCAGCGCGCCCGTGTAATTGACGTTGTTGGTGAGCGTCGCCTCGAAATGCTGGTAGTTCGCGCCGACGCCAAGCCAGAATTGGTCGGTGACCTTCCAGGACAGCGCGGGGTTGACGTTGATCGTCTTGATCTCGGATTTCAGCGCCTGGTAGCGGCCCAGCCAGCCGTCGTCATACTCCGTCTTGAGGCCGAACGGCACGTTGACGCCGATGCCTATGTGGATCTTGTCGGTCAGGGCCATCGATCCGTACAGGTTCGGCACGAACGCGGCGCTGCCGGCATCGCCGCCGGTGCCGCCCAACGGTTGGCCCAGCGCGGCCAGCGAGTTCCCGTTCTGGAACTTGGCCGACGGGATGATCACATTGATCGCGGCTTCGGCCTGCGTGAAATTGAGCCGGGCGAGGCCCGCCGGGTTGTGCCAGATGGTGTTCGCGTCCTCGGCGGTGGCCGCAGCGCCGGCGTAGGCGTTGCCGAGTCCCATCGAATTTTGCTCCGCGAGCGCAAACGCGGAGCCGAATGCCTGCCCCGCGGAAAGCGCGAGCGCGATGCCGGAAACGGCCGTGGCAATCGTGGTGCGACGGAAGTGGGTCATGGCGTGGCTCTCCTGGTGTCGTCGTGTTGCGTCGCAACTACGGGGAATAGATGCGCGCCGGAATCGATGGGGGTTATTCGTTCTTTCCGGGTGACCGCGATGCCGATTCCCGGAACGATGCTCGATTGACTATACACCCCGCCACGAGGCGCAGCATTGTCCGCGGACGCTGCCTTCCGAGGCGCCCGCCCGGGTGTTGTTTTTGGGCAAATGAAGGGCGGCCGGACCTACGCGGGCGGCAGCTCGCGCGGCCGCCGATCGGGTCCGACAGCGACAAACGTAAGGCTAGCTTCGGTGACCTTGACGCAGATCAAATCGGTCGGATTGCGCTGCGCGTAGACCTCGACGTCGATCGTGATCGATGTGCGGCCCACGCGGCTGATCTCCGCATAGAAGCTGACGAGGTCACCGACCAGAACGGGTTCCCTGAACACGAACGAGTTGACGGCAACCGTCGCAACCCTGCCGCGCGCGCGCCGCGCCGCCACGACGCCTCCGGCGATATCCACCTGCGACATGACCCAGCCGCCGAAGATGTCGCCATGCTGGTTGACGTCGGCAGGCATTGGAACCACCCGCAGCGTGGGCTGGCCGCCGGGCAGCGTAACGGGTTCGTGGGCCATCGGTGTCGCGGGCTTCCGGGTCTGTCCGCGCCTGTTTTCAGGCGGCGGCTTTCTTCGCCTCGTCGCGCAGCTCGCGCCGCAGGATCTTGCCGACATTGGATTTCGGCAACTCCTTCCGGAATTCGACTTCGCGCGGCATCTTGTACCCGGTGAGATGCGCGCGGCAGTGCTGCAGCACGTCGTCGGCCGTCAGGCTGTCGTCCTTCTTCACGACGAAGAGCTTGACCGCCTCGCCCGACTTCGCGTCGGGCACGCCGACGGCCGCGCACTCCAGCACGCGCGGGTTCATCGCCACTACGCCTTCGACTTCGTTCGGGTACACATTGAAGCCCGAGACCAGGATCATGTCTTTCTTGCGATCGACGATCGTCACGAAGCCCCGCTCGTCCATCACACCGATGTCGCCGCTCATGAAAAAGCCGTCGGGCGTCATGACCTTCGCCGTTTCATCCGGCCGGTTGTAGTAGCCCGCCATCACCTGCGGGCCGCGGATGCAGATCTCTCCCGGCTGCCCCAGCGGAACGTCCTTGCCGGCGTCGTCGCGCAGCACGATTTCGGTCGACGGCACCGGCAGCCCGATCGAGCCGTTGTAGGCGGGCAGGTCGAGTGGATTGATCGTCGCCGCCGGCGAGGTCTCCGTAAGTCCGTAGGCCTCGATCAGCGGGCAGCCGGTGATCTCCTTCCACTTCACGGCGACGGCTTCCTGCACGGCCATCCCTCCGCCCAGGGTCATCCTGAGCGTCGAGAAATCGAGCTTCGCAAACTCCGCATTGTTCACGAGCGCATTGAAAAGCGTATTGACTCCGGTGAACGCGGTGAACTTGTAGTTGCCCATCTCCTTGATGAAGCCCGGGATGTCGCGCGGATTGGGGATGAGCACGTTCTCGCCGCCGAGCGTCATGAACGTGAGGCAGTTCGCCGTCAACGAGAAGATGTGATAGAGCGGCAGCGGCGTGATGATGACTTCACGCTCGGCGCCCAGGAACGGCTTGAGCCAGGCGCGGGCCTGCAACAGGTTGGCGATGATGTTGCGGTGCAGGAGCACCGCGCCCTTCGCCACGCCGGTCGTGCCGCCGGTGTATTGAAGGAAGGCGATGTCGTCGTGGCCGAGCGTCGCCCGCTCAAGCTTGCCGCCGCGGCCTGCTGCGAGCGCGTCGGAGAGCCGCACGGCCTCCGGCAGCTTGAACGGCGGAATCATCTTTTTCACGCGCCGGAGCACGAGGTCGACGATGATTCCCTTGAACCCCAGGAGCTCGCCGATGCTGGTCACGATCACCCGGCGGATCTTCGTCTTGCCGAGCACTTCCGCGACCGTCCGCGCAAAATTCTCGACGACGACGATCACTTCCGCGCCGGAGTCGGCCAGCTGGTGCTCGAGCTCGCGCGCGGTGTAGAGCGGGTTGACGTTGACGACGGTGCACCCCGCGCGGAGCGTGCCGAAGAGGCACACCGGATACTGCAGGATGTTGGGCATCATCAGCGCCACCCGCGTGCCCTTCGCGCACCCGTTCATCTGCAGGTACGCGCCGAACGCCGCCGACAGCGTGTCGAGCTCGGCGAACGTGATCGACTTGCCCATGCACGTGTACGCGGGGCGCTTCGCGTACTTGCTGACGCTCTCCTCGAACACGTCGCGCACCGACGCGTACGCGTTGAT
>Ga0157378_10006629_pt1 | contig 10119 bp, 7 predicted proteins | sample M65metaG_FD_115309 | JGI IMG/M metagenome (GOLD analysis project Ga0157378, IMG submission 115309) | Miscanthus rhizosphere microbial communities from Kellogg Biological Station, Michigan, USA - M6-5 metaG | ecosystem: Host-associated > Plants > Roots > Rhizosphere > Soil | place: USA: Michigan...
CCATGATGCCGCCCGAGGCACCGGAGCCGACGACGATGAAATCGACTGTCTCGCTGGTCTTGTATTTCTTGCTCGGCATGGGGCGGCTCCGTCAGGCGGTGTAGGGCTTGGTGCCGGGATAGGGTACGAACCCCGCGTAATCCTGGTCGTAGTAGCCGAAGGGCGGCTCCCAATAATGGTTGTCGACCACGCCGATCAGCTTCCAGCCCAGGTTGTCGTGGTTGCCGCCGTACTGCGGCAAGGCGAGCAGGCCGAGCACCGTCAGTCGCCGCACCGCAGTGAAGAAGGGCGTCTTGTCGACCTCGTGCAGCCAGGCATTCTGCACGGCGTCGGATGCCGCGGAGAATGTCTTGTCGGCGCCATGGCGCGCGGCAAACGCAGCGGAGAAATTGGCCAGGCCCTTGCGGAAGGATGGCAGCTGCGCCGCGAAGAAACTACCGAGAGCATTGTCGATGAAATAGATAACGCGGGCGTCCCGCGCGCCTGGCGTGGTGCCGCCGGGCACGATCAGGTTCGCGATGGCGCCAACCTCGGCCGCTTCGGTAGCGCTCAGCGTGGTGAAAGTGGTGGGCGGCGGTGTCATGTCCTGCATATCATGCATGTCGTGGGCGGCATGGCCCGCGTGCCCGGCGGCAGCCGCGATCTGCGGCCAGTTCAGGGCGATCCAGCCCGCGCTGGCCAAATTGCCAACGGCCGCCAGGAAATGACGTCGGGAAGGGATTGGTTGGTCCATGGTTCGCTCCGAAATCCGGCTGGGAAGCCGCAGGTTTCAGAGCACGCGGTTTTCGATGGGGGAATACGCCAAACTGCGCATGGACCGGCGGTAAGCTATGCAGATCGCGACCGACGAACTTGTGCCGCTCCCCCGGCCGGTTCTCGCAAATTTCTGGCCGATTTCACCAGCCCGTTAAGTAAGGCGATTGGGAGGTTTATTACGGCAATCCGGTCGAGATCGGGTTGGAAATCCGCCGCCGCTGGGAAAGGAGATATCGGACCTATGGCGATCTATTCTGTTTCGCGGATGACTGGCTCACCCATTCAGGCTGACGGGAAGGGGCGGCGCTGTCCGCCCGTTATACGGCGGCGGCCATCGGCATCACAAAGCCGGAGTGCCTGATTGCTAATTGCCGGACTCCACCTGTTCGCTACAGGCCCCGGGGTTCAGCCGCCTCATTGAAAGGCGGCGATCAATCGAGGCTGCCGGCCACTGGCCGGCAGTTTCCCGGTCAGCGCAGCGCCTTGATATCGGTCGCGCTAAGGGAATCCTTGTATTTATTGCCGAAATGGGTCCGCACATAGTTCACCACATCGGCAACCTGCTGGTCGTTCATCATGCCGCCGATCGGCGGCATACCATTGAGCCCGTGCACGACCACATAGGCGGGATAGCCGCTGACCGCGAGTTTCTTGTTGCCCGCGAGCGCCGGGTAGGCGCCCGCGCCCACCGCTCCCTTTGCATCGGGCATATGGCAGCCCGCACATACGCGCCTGTAGATTTTTTCGCCGGTCGGCTCACCGAACTGACTCCGCCCGGCAAAGGCCCCGTCCGGATCGACGGCGGGTACCGGAGGCAATTGGGCGACGGCGGGCGCCGCGGGCGTCTGGCCGACGGCGGCGGTCACCGCACCGAGCACGACGGCGACCGTGGCCCCGAACGAGAAAATATGGTTCTTCATCGCTTTAGCTCGCCTGAACGCGTTGATGGAGTCGTGTGATCGCGTCGATCGCGGAGGTGATGCCGCCCTCCTGCCAGCCGCCGTAATAAGAGGCATGTTCACCGGCCAGCATGATCCGCCCGTCCATCGTACACAGGTTCGTGTAGTGCTTCGCGCGGCTTTCCTCGGTCCAGGTGCCGAAACAGCCGAGGACCCACGGCACGCGGTGCCAGCCGACCGCGACGCCGTTCATGAACTCTTCCTTATATTGCGGGTGGATCTGCGAGCCCCATTCGAGCGCCCGCGCCACACGTTCTTCAGGCCGCAGCGCGGTCAATTCGAAGCCCGCTGCGCCACCGGTATAGGCGCCGAGAAGCACGCCCGGCCCCTTGTCGCCATATCGGCTGCTGGGGTAGCTGATCGAGCCGATCGGCAAGTCGGTGGCGGTAATACCGCCATAGATCTGCTCGTCCTGTTCCCAAAACCGCCGCTTGAACTCCAGCCCGACCTTGACGCTGGTCGAATAGGGCACCGCACGGATCGCGGCGGCCAGCTCAGGGCCGACATTCATGTCGATCTGGGCGAGCACCGGCAGCGGGATGGTGCAGATGCAATAGTCGGCGCCGGCCGTCAGCTTGGCGCCGGTCCTGGTGTCGAGATAGTCGACCGTGACGCCTTTTTCGCCCTGCTTGATCGCGGTCACCTTGCTGTTGAACCGCACGAGATGGCCGATTGCCCGCTCAAAGCCCCTGCCGACCTGAATCATGCCACCGACCGGCTGGAAGATGGTGAATTCATGATCCCATTGAAGATTGCCGCCAATGGTGCGCCACATGCCCGACTGGAGCACCGTCTCCACCGACATCGGTTCGGAAGGGATTGGCACCGCGCTCAGGCCGCCGCCTGGTTCCTTGTCCCAGCCGCGACGGTTGCTCGAATCGCGGCCCTTCACATAGCGAAAATTCTTGTCGAGCGCGCCCCAGCTTCTGAGTGACTCGAGCAGGATCTCGCCATCTTCCTTGGCAAGGGTGTCGGTGAGTGCGCCCTTGTTTACCGCCTTGGCGAGCAATTCGCTGACATGACCATAATAGTCGGCCTGGATATGGCGATAGCGCTGGGGCTTGCCGCCGAACTTCTTGGTGTCGTGGACATAGGCGTTGTAGTTGACCTGCATGAACGGCTCGAGCCCAACGCCGAGTTCATGGCAGTAATGGATCAGGCCGTGATGGTGCCATGGGATGCGCCACGGGCCGGGGTTGATATAGTTGCCGGGCGCGAACTGGCAGTGCTGCGTCGCGCCACCGAGCTCGGTAAAGGTGTCGCCGCCCTGCAGCGTCCAGGAGCGGCCGCCGACATGGTCGTTATATTCGAGCACCTGCACCTTGTAGCCCGCGCGACTGAGCTCGAGCGCTGCGGTCGCGCCCGCGACGCCCGCGCCGAGAATCAGGACGGACTTGCCCTTGGGATCGCCGTCGAGCTTGATCGGCCCCTTGAAGGTTGAGGCCTGCGCCTGGTTGAAGCTGTTCATCGCCATGTACATGGCGGAGGCCCCGGCGGTCTTGCCGATCAGGGCGAGAAGCTCACGTTTGTTCATCGGCGGAACGATGTTGTCCGTCATAACCCGTTTCTCATGCGCGATGCCCCCATCTCGACCACTTTCCCGACCGGCGTGCGCTTCCCACATTGCGATGGATCGCGCCCAGGCGAGGAAATCGCCTTCAATCTTTGCACCGCCATTGGTGGTCGATCCGGGCGGAGCGTCGATACGCCATTTGGCGTACCCCACCCTTTCGGCGTCCTATCGGCGTGCGCCTGGCCAGCGCCGACACCCGACACCGCGTCACGGAATGAGCTTAAATTGTGCGTAATTTTATTACGCTGCTGAATAAGACGTCGTTGCTTGAAGTGCATCGAGTCGAGATGGAGTTTCAGAATCTTACGCGGGTAAATCCCATTTTGATCCAGAAAAAAGCAACTATCTTTTATGTTGAAAGCCCGATGCGACAGGTCTGGGCCACTTCGCCGTCGCCGTCAGAATTTGATGTAAACGACTGCGAGGTAACAGGATTTACGGGCCAGATGGCTCGAGCAGCTGAAGCGTTCCGACTATAACCGGAGAGGATTCCAGCCCGCCCGGAGGGTCCAAATTCACACGTCTTGCGTTTCGCTTCGCTGCAGTGCACAATAAACCAGTAACGGATGACCATGAGTCGGCGTTGCCGGGGGTCGAAACAAGACGATGACGCATCGCGATGGTGGTGGGTCCGGCGCTTCACGCGACGGTCCCTTGTATTTTTGTGGTTTACGCGCGCGCTCACATAAATCGGGCGTGCGGTGAGCGTATATATTCATCCGGTTCCGCCCCTGCGGCAGGTATATTCTGACGCGCGTTTTCGCGGGCTGAAACTGGCGATCAAAGGACGGAGCCGGTTCGCCCCACCGGCGATCATATGCGCTCTCTCCGCGGGTGCCATCGCGCTGGTGATCGGTGCCGAAAACTCTTCGGACAGCGACACGCCGTTGCATCTCGCCGCCGCTATCGCTCTGTTGGCCATCGCGGTGGTTTCGGTCGTGGCGCATCGGGTTCGGGGGCGCGGCGAGCACAAAGAAGGGGCTGACGCGCGGGCGCTCGACGATTGCACCCCGCTCCTGCGAATGCTGCGCGAGAAGGAGTCTGCCGAGGCCGCCAATGCCGCAAAAAGCCGCCATTTGGTAAGCGTCAGCCACGAGATATTGTCCCCGCTCAATGCGATATACGGGTACGCCCAGCTGGTGGAACGCGGGGATGGGGTAAGTCCCAAAGAGGCCGCCCGGGTCATCCGGAGAAGCGCCGAGCATCTGACCAGCCTGGTCGAAGGGCTGCTCGATATCTCGCTGGTCGAAAACGGCGTCTTGAGCGTCAAAAGCGAAACCGTCCGTCTGGTCTCGTTTCTCGATCAGATTGCCAGCATGTTTCGCCCAGGCGCGGCAGCCAAGGGATTGAAATTCAATTATGAATTACCGGAACGGCTGCCCGAGTTCGTCCGTATGGACCAGAAACGGCTGCGGCAGGTTCTCATCAACCTTCTGTCCAACGCCATCAAATTCACTGCCGCCGGTTCGGTAACGCTACGGTTTTCCTATTCGGGGCAGATCGCCGTGTTCGAAATCATCGACACCGGGCCGGGAATCGCACTGGAAGATCGTGACTCCGTCTTCGGTGCCTTTGAGCGCGGCAGCGACGCCAAGGCGCGTACCCAGCCGGGTTTTGGCCTGGGCCTGTCGATCACCAGAGCGCTTGTCCAGATCCTGGGCGGCAATCTGGAAATGGAGAGCGAGATCGGTCGCGGAAGCAGCTTTCGCGTGACCATGATGTTGAGCCATGTTGCCGGTCAAATGCTGGAAGCGGCACCGCGTCGTCGCGTGACGGGCTATGAGGGCAAGCGACGCTCTATCCTAGTGGTTGACGACGATATCCAGCAACTCGCCCTCATGCGCCACCTGATCGAATCCCTCGGGTTCGAAATCGCGGTCGCCACAAGCGGTGAAACCGCGATCGACCTGTGCAGGAAAACGCCAGTCGATCTTGCGATCCTGGACATTTCGATGCCGGGTCTTTCGGGTTGGGAAACCGCGAGACACCTGAGATCGCAACGGGGGCCATCGCTCCGCATCGTCATGCTATCGGCCAACGCGCAGGAAAGTCGCCAGAAGGATTTCGAAACCCAGGTGCACGACCTTTTCATCGCGAAACCGTTCGAGATCGACACGGTGATCGACGCGATCGGTGACCAGCTGGGTCTGTACTGGATCTGGGATGAACCAGGCGAAAGTGCGACACAAGGCGACACGACGCGGAACAGCCCTGTGATTCTGCCGGATGCGGCGCTGGTTCATATCGAGCGCCTGCGGGAGCTTCTCCGTATCGGCCACATTCGGGGTATCGAGGCGGAAATCGAAGAATTCGCCAAGGTCATGCCCGATGCCGAGGCCGTCGTCGCCCGCCTCTATGACTGTCTCGACCATTTCGATCTCCCGGCGCTTGCCAAGATACTGGAAAACATCGGTGATGGACGGGTCGTCTAGCCTCAGAGACACAGTATTGATCGTCGATGACGAGTGCGATTCACTGCGCCTGATGAGCAATGCGCTGGAGCAGGCCGGCATCACCGTCCTCATAGCCACCTCGGGGGGGGCAGCGTTGAAACTGCTGGCCCATATCAGGCCCGATCTCATCCTCATGGATGCCGTCATGCCGGGAATGGACGGTTTCGAGACGACTGTCTCGATCAAGAAGAATCCGGACCTTGCGCATATTCCAATCATCTTCATGACCGGGCTGACCGAGAGCGAACATGTCGTCGAGGCATTTGAGGTTGGCGGCGTGGACTATGTCCGCAAACCGGCCAATATCCAGGAGCTGCTCGCACGCGTCCGGGTGCATATGGCACATGGGCGCGCCCAACATGCCAGCGTCACCAGTCTGGATGCGACGGGCCGCCTGATGCTGGCGACCGACACGCGAGGCCGCTTTCTGTGGTGCACCCCACTCGCCGAGCGCGCGATCGCGCGCATAGCGCCCGGCTGGAGCAGGGAGGACGCGGTCCTGCCACTTCAGGTCAGGACAGCTGTCCAGCGACTATTGGCGAGGTGCGCCACGGAAGGCTCGGTGCGGATCGAGCAGTCCCTCGGGACCATCGAGCTTGTCCTAGTCGCGCAGTATCGTGAGAACGAGTTGCTGATCCGCCTCAACGAGCTCAATCCCGGTGAACATGCGGCTCGGTTGAAGCTGCGGCTGCAGATTACGGAGCGGGAGGCCGTGGTGCTGCTTTGGCTGAGCTACGGAAAATCCAGCATCGATATCAGCGACGTTCTCAGCATCAGCCCGCGCACCGTGCAAAAGCATCTCGAGCGCATCTTCGAAAAGCTTGGGGTTGAAACGCGGGCCGCAGCCGCGGCCATAGCGATTCGCGCGATTGACCGATGACAATGAAGCTGCCCGCTCTCATTCCACGATCCTCCGACCGCTATTCCCCGGGCTTTTTGTCCTTCCCGGGCTTTTTGGCCGCGATCCCCTCGATCTCGATCAGAAAATAGGGTCCGACAAGAGCACCGACCTGAAAGGCCGAGCGCGAGACCGTCTCGGGGTTCTCGGGCGTCTTGAAGTAGGTCTTGAAGCCTTCGTTGACGCCCGCGAAATCCAGCTTGCCCAGTCGCGGGTCAGGGGCGATGAACAGAGTGAGTTTGACGAGGTCCGACATGGCATAACCCTGCCGCGCAAGAATCGCCTTGATCTTCCCGAGCACGCTGATCGTCTGTGTCTTGGTATCACCCATTTCATCGAGGCTCTTGACCTCGCTCATGGGCTTGGCGGGATCCAGCGGCGCGGCCAACTGCCCGGACACGAAGAGGAGGTCGGTTCCCGCGTTTACCTTCGCCGCTTCAAGGATCAAGGCAGACGGGTTGCTCGTGATCCGTGTGACCTGCGCGTCGGCTGCGGAGGGCATCATGGCTGTCAGCAGGGCGATCAGCAGGATGGGGGCGGGCAGAATCTTCCTGAGCATTGAACGGGTCCTTTCAGGGTTTAGCGGGCGCGCTAGCCCGCGGTGGCGGCCTTTGGCGCGAACATCAGTGCGGCCGCGTCGATCGCCTCGCGTGCCGCCGCATAATCAGGCGATTCATTGGGATCGTTGAAGCCATAGGATTCGTCCGAGCCGCCTGGCTGCACCACGATGCCGTCGCGCCGCGCGAGGACCGAGAGATGATTATATTGAACGCCGTAGTTCACGCCTGGCTGTGGCAGCAGCCACGCGATCTGGCCGCGCACCGGAATGACGCTCTCATCCTTGAGCAGGTCGCGTGCGCCAAAGCCGGTGCAGTTGATGATCGTCTTTTCCCTGATTTTGGAAAAATCCTCTGGACCGTGCAGATCGAGCGGCACGAAACGGCCGCCGGCTAGCTGAAAATCGCTTTCGAGCTGATGGAAATAGTCCGCGACATTATACATCAACGTCGTCGTCTGGCGGACAAACGGCGCGCGAAACGGATGCATGCCCGCCGGCACCGCCTGTTGGAGCGGCGTGAGGTCCTTCACCAGCTCCTCATAGTCGACGAAATAGTCGGTGCCGCCATTCGGCATTGCTATGGGGGTATAGGGCCGCTTCTCGAAGGGCGTGTCCGACAGCGAGTAGCGGTCGACCCATTCCACCGGATTGCCCGGTAACCCCAGGAAGCTCTGGTAAATGGCGAAGGAACGCCGTGCCATCCGTTCCCATTTTTCGCGAAATGCCGCGTTGGTGGCTCCCTCCATCGCGACCCGGCTGTGCGGCGACCAGCTCCCTGTCGCGCGTGCCGAACGGATATCGGGGTAGCGCGCCTTGGTGTAGACGGTGACCTTCGCGCCCATGCGCTGCGCCGTGATTGCCGTAGTCATGCCGATCGCGCCGGCGCCGATGACGGCGATTTCCCTGGCGCCGGTCGCCAGCGCAAGCGGCACGGCCTCCGCCGCCGACCCCCATGACAGTGAGATTCCGCTGCCGCCATGGCCGTAATGATGAACCACATGCTTGGCGCCGAACTGTTCCATTTCGATGCGCGGGCCGGCGGCGCGAAACGGCCGGAGGCAGACGGTTACCCGAAAAACCCGATCAGGCCGGGCGATGATTGGCGTCAGCGCTGCGGGCGGGGCGAAGGCACTGGCCTGCGCCAGCAGCGTGCCCGGCCTCAACGCCGCAAGGCCGGCCGCGCCCGCAAGCCCGTCACGCAGGATCTTTCGACGATCGATCATTTCGTCCTCCCGCCAGTGTTCCGCCGATGACGCATCCTAGGCACGTCGTCCCGGAATCCCGTACGCAAATCGGCGTATATACAGAGGGCGAGTTATGCGGTGGACTGGCCCTCAGCATTAAGGTGGAGTCAATGGATAGATTATCCGACCACCAGTATAGTATATAGAAGAATAGATAAAATAATAAAAGGGTCAAGTCAAAAGACTTCTGTCATTTAGACTATGGCCTCACAGTAAGGAGGGCGAGCCGAAATCAATCTGGGGGAAGCCAATGTTACGTATCGCTAAGATTACCTGTGCCGCTTTGCTCGCTTCCACCGCGCTATCCACGGCGTACGCGCAGGATCAAACGACGGTGCCGCCCGCCGATCCGGCCCCCGAGGCATCGCAAAGTGGCGACATCATCGTCACCGGCACGCGCGCCGTCGGCACCAAGGCGGCGGATAGTGCCGCGCCGATCCAGGTTCTCGACGACACGGCGCTGGTCCATGTCGGCCAGCCTAACCTCAACCAGGCGCTGACCCAGCTCGTTCCGTCTTTCACCGCCCAGACCCAGGGCACCGACATGGCGAGCTTCTCGCTCAGCGCCCGCCTGCGCGGCGTCAGCCCCAATCACACGCTGGTACTGGTCAACGGCAAGCGCCGGCATGGCAATTCCATTCTCCAGGTCATCAACGGGGCGTTCGGTGGTTCAGCGGCGCCCAGCATCGACCTCGTCCCGCCCGATTCAGTGGGGCATATCGAAATCCTGCAGGACGGCGCCGCCGCGCAATATGGCTCGGACGCGATCGCCGGAGTCATCAACATCATTCTCAAGAGCAACACGTCGGGCGTGTCGGCCAAGGGCACGATCGGTGAATATGCCGATGGCGAGGGGCGCACCTACAGCGCCAGCAGCAATTTCGGCCTGCCGCTCGGCGAGAGCGGCTTCCTCAGCGTGACGCTGTTCCAGCGCAGCAACGACTATACCAGAGTCGGCGACGGCCAGTTCACCGCGGTCAATCTGAACGGCTCGACCAACACGTCGATCTCGGCGGGTTTCAAGCCGGTCTATGATGCGCTCAACGCACGCCATGGCACCGCGAACATCAATGGCGGTCAGCCCAAGTCGAAGCTCTATGTGGGCTCGTACAATGCTGGTTATGATTTCGGCGGAGTCGAACTCTACTCCTTCGGCGACGTTTCCTACCGTCACGGCGATGCTCTTCAGGGCTATCGCCCACCGAACCGCATCTGCGCCTCTTTCAAGGACCCGATAACCAACACCTCAGTGCCGTCCTCGCCCGAATATTGCCTGGCGTCCACCGTCACGAACGGTCTGGTGCCGCATATCGAGGTCAAGCAGGACGAATTCTCGTTCACCAATGGCGTGAGAGGCGAGTCCGGTGGTTGGCACTGGGATTTGTCGGCGACCTATGCCGAAGACAAGGCGAAGGTCTATACGACGGGCTCGGCAAACGCCTCGCTTTTCTCGGACACCTTCAAGGCCGCCTACAGCGCGGCTCGCCTGGCGGGTGCTACCGTGCCCGCCGCGATCACCGCGGGTCAGGCCGGCGCCTTTACCCCGACGGATTTCTATGACGGATCGTTCAAGTGCACTCAGTTCGTCGGCACGCTCGACGTACGCAAGGAACTCAACGTCGGTTTCGCACAACCGCTGACAGCGGCGTTCGGTGGCGAATATCGCAAGGAAACCTA
>Ga0157378_10006632_pt1 | contig 10117 bp, 12 predicted proteins | sample M65metaG_FD_115309 | JGI IMG/M metagenome (GOLD analysis project Ga0157378, IMG submission 115309) | Miscanthus rhizosphere microbial communities from Kellogg Biological Station, Michigan, USA - M6-5 metaG | ecosystem: Host-associated > Plants > Roots > Rhizosphere > Soil | place: USA: Michigan...
CCGATCACATGGCCGGCGCGAGCCCGGACGACAGGGTCGGGAATCGCGCTGACATCGTCGATCGTTGCTGTGCGCAGCGGACCGATGATCGACTCGGCGGCCGCGCACTCGGCGACCCGATCGGCGTAGGCGCTGCCGGCGAGCGTGCGATGAGCGACGAACTCGACCACGACCTCGACGTCCTCCGGGATCGCCACCGGATCGATCGACAGGTCGCCGCAGTCGATCAACAGAGCGTGCTCGGCCACGCCGGCGGCGATGACCAGTTGATCCATGATCCCGCAGGGCACCCCCGACGCCCTGATCTCGGCGCGGCGACACAGCTGGGCGAGCTCCAGCGTGTCGCCGTCGAAACCGAGCGCCAAGGCAACCGCCAGTTCGAGGGCCGCGCTGCTCGACAGGCCGGCACCGATCGGGATGTCGGTGGTGACCGTGCCGGAGACACCCGAGGAAGGCCGCATCTCGGCGACGACGCCGGCCACGTACTTCGCCCACTGCGGTTCGATCGCGTGAGGGTCGTCGATCACGAGGTCGAGGTCCGCCGGCGTCGGCTCGTCGTCGGACCGCAAGGAGATCGTGTCCGCGCGAACACCGCGGATCTCGGTCCACCGGTCGATCGCCATCGGCAGCACCATTCCACCGGTGTAGTCCGTGTGGTCCCCGATCAGGTTGACCCTGCCGGGGGCGCGGACGTGGATCGTCATGCGAGGTGCAGGGCAGCGCTGAACCGTTCCAGCAGATCCATGTCGAACGGGGCACGCAAGGAGATGTTCAGTTGGTCGGCACCGGCGTCGACGTACTGGCCGATGCGATCGAGCAACTCCTCGTCCGTGCCGGTGAGGACCCCGGGACGGACGAAGTCGGCGATCGCCCCGAACTGGTGTCGCAGGTTGTCGTCGTCCGAGGCGATGCCGAGGTTGACGGCGCAGCGGATCTCGGATGCGTCGCGGCCGACCGTCTCGCAGTAGGCGTGAAGCACCGAACGCTTGTGGGCGAACACATCGGGTCCGATGAACGGAACGTTCCACCCGTCGGCGTACCTGGCGGCGATCTTCAAGGTGCGCTTCTCGCCGCCGCCGCCGATCCAGATCGGCAGCTTGGCCTGCACGGGTCGAGGCTCGTTGCGGGCGTTGGTGAGCGTGAAGTAGTTGCCGGCGAAATCCGTGACGTCGTCGTGCAACAGGCCGCGCAGGCACTGGATGCCTTCCTCCAGCTGATCGAGGCGTTGCTTGGCGCCGGGGAACTCGATGCCGTATGCGTCGTACTCGACCTTGGCCCATCCGGCGCCGATGCCCATTTCGGCGCGACCGCCGGACAGCAGGTCGACGCTGGTGATCGCCTTGGCGAGCACCGCGGGGTGCCGGTAGCCGATCGAGTACACGAGCGAGCCACAACGGACCTTCGACGTGGAACAGGCCAGCGCGGCGTGCATGCTGACCGCCTCCAGGCAGGCCGCGTCGTCGGGCTTGCCGGTGGCGCCGTAGAAGTGGTCCCACACCGAGATCCATCCGAAGCCGAGATCCTCGACTCGCCGCCACACTGTGCGCAGTTCGTCGGGGGTGGTGTGTTGCAGACCGACATGGACGCCGAACAGTGTCATGCGTGGGAACGTAGTGCAGTTTCCGGGCAGTGGCCGAGATCGGCACTGCGTGCTAATGAAGAGTCATGGCAGGACCCCTCAGCGGTTATCGCATCATCGAGCTCGCCGGCATCGGCCCCGGGCCGTTCGCGGCGATGTTGCTGGCCGACATGGGCGCCGAGGTCGTCCGGGTCGAGCGTGCGCAGAACGTCCGCGGTCCGGCACCGTCGACGCCGCATCCCGACGTGTTGCTACGCGGGCGTCGCAACATCGCCCTCGACCTCAAGCATCCCGACGGCGTCGCTGCGCTGCTCGATCTCGTGGCCTCCGCCGATGGTTTGATCGAGGGCTTCCGTCCACAGGTGATGGAGCGCTTGGGACTCGGGCCCGACGTGTGCCTGGAGCGCAATCCGCGCCTGGTGTTCGGGCGGATGACGGGCTGGGGGCAGTCGGGGATGTACGCCGATGCCGCCGGCCACGACATCAACTACATCTCGTTGGCCGGCGCGCTGGCCCACTTCGGCCGACAGGGTCAGGCACCGGTGCCTCCCCTCAACATGGTCGGCGACTTCGGTGGCGGCGGGATGTTCCTCGCCTTCGGCATGGTCTGCGGGATTCTCGAGGCACAGCGCAGCGGCAGCGGACAGGTCGTCGACGCCGCGATGGTCGATGGGTCGGCGGTGTTGATGAGCATGTTCTGGACGATGCGGGGCGTCGGCCTGTTCGACGAGCAGCACCGCGGCACCAACCTGCTTGACACCGGTGCTCACTTCTACGACGTGTACGAATGCGCCGACGGAAAGTACATCTCGGTCGGTTCCATCGAGCCGAAGTTCTACGCCGAGCTCCTGCGTCTGACCGGGCTCGACGACGATCCCGAGTTCGTCAAGCAGATGGACAAGTCGGCGTGGCCACATCTCAAGGAACGCCTGTCCGCGGTGTTCGCGTCCAAGTCGCGCGACGAATGGTGCGCGGTGATGGAAGCCACCGACGTGTGCTTCGCGCCCGTCCTCACGATGTCGGAGGCCGCCGAGCATCCGCACAACGTGGAGCGCGGGACGTTCGTCGAGATTGCCGGTGCGACGCAGCCGGCTCCGGCGCCGAGGTTCTCGCGATCGGTCGCGGAAGTCACCATGCCACCCGCGCACGCCGGTCAGCACTCGGTCGAGATCTTGCGCGACTGGGGCTTCGACGACGGCCGGATCGATTCGTTGGTCGCCAGTGGAGCGGTGGTCGCGGCCTGATGGGAACCCTGGTCTGCTTTCACGCACATCCCGACGACGAATCGATCAGCACTGGCGGCACGCTCGCCCGAGCCAGTGCGGAGGGCCACCGTGTGGTCGTCGTCATTGCCACGAACGGCGAGTACGGCGAGGTGCCGGAAGATCTCGCCGAGGGCGAGACACTGGTGGATCGACGGCGCGCCGAGACGGCGCGTTCGGCCGCGGCGCTCGGTGTCCACCGGGTCGCGTGGCTCGGCTACAAGGACAGCGGCATGACCGGTTGGGATCAGAACAGCGATCCCGAATCGTTCCTGCAGGCGCCGGTGGAGGAGGCCGCGACGAAGTTGGCCGACATCCTCCGCGAGGAGCACGCCGACGTGTTGACGGTCTACGACTGGCACGGCAACTACGGGCATCCCGACCACATCAAGGTGAACATCGTCGGCCACCGCGCCGCGGAGATGGTCGGGGTGGACCGGGTCTTCGAAGCGACGATGAACCGCGACCACATCATTCGCATGGTGGAGGCGGCGCGGGAGGCGGGGGCACTGTTCGGCGAGGACTTCGATCCCAACGCCGGAGCCGACGACGGCAACCCGCTGGGAATGCTCGAGAGCGAACTGACCCACGCAGTCGACGTGTCGGCGTACCTCGCCGCCAAGCGCGAATCCTTGCGAGCGCACCGCAGCCAGATCACGGACACCAGTTTCTTCCTGGAGATGCCCGACGAGGCGTTCGACCAGTCGTTCGGCACCGAGTGGTTCATCCTCAAAGGCGCTGAACCCGGTCTGCGACCCGGGTGGTTGTTCGAGTGACGCGTCTCTACCTGGTGCGTCACGGTCGGGCCTCGGCGGGTTGGGACACCGATCCCGATCCGGGCCTCGACGAGATCGGCGTTCGCCAGGCGAAAGAGGCAGCCGCGCGTCTCAGCGTCCGCGGCCCGTTGCCCATCATCACCAGCCCGCTCCTGCGTTGCCGCCAGACTGCGGCCGAACTCGCCCGACTGTGGGGCGTCGAGCCCCGCGTCGAAGAGAGGGTGGGAGAGATCCCGTCGCCCGAGGGCGTGGCCATGTCCGATCGGATCGACTGGCTCCGGGTCGCGATGCGCGGCACGTGGTCCGACCTCGGGCCGACGTACGTCGACTACAAGAACAGGGTCGTCAGCACGCTGGTCGCACTCGATGACGACTGTGTCGTGTTCAGCCACTTCGTCGCGATCAACGTGGCGATCGGCTCGGCGATCTCGGATGATCGACTGGTCGTGCGCAGCCTCGACAACTGCAGCGTGACCATTGTCGACGTCGTCGACGGTGGATTACAGCTTGTTGAAAGTGGTCACGAAGCCGACACGTTGATCAGGTAACGGCACCGGCGCGTGCCAGACTTCCGGCGTGAAGTCCATGCGTCTTCTTCCTGTGATCGTGCTCGGCATTCTCGCTGCAGGCTGCAGCGACGACAGCTCGGCCACGACCGACAGCGCCTCGACGTCGTCGACGGTCGCCGACACCACCACGACGTCGGCGGCGACGACGACCACCAGCACGACCATTCCTGTCACCACAGCGGCGCCGACCTCGACGACCTCGTCCACCACATCGACGACATCGTCGACCACGACCTCGACCACGTTGGCGCCCGGTGCGGAGCTGGTGCTGCGGCCGAACGGGCTCGGCGACGCGGCGTTCGGAGTCGACCCGGACGGCACCGTTGCCTACATCACGTCCATCATCGGCAAGCCGACCATCGACACCGGTTGGGTCGATCCGTTGTCGGTGGGCGCCTGCCCGGGAACGGAGTTGCGTCAGGTGACGTGGAACGACCTCGTGTTGTTCTTCACGGACCAGAGCCCGTTCGCAACGGGCCGACGCCACTTCTTCGCGTACACGTACGGCCCGTCGTTCGCCAGCCAGATCAACCCGGCCGGTCTGAAGACCGAGGCGGGCATCGGTGTCGGGTCGACCCTTGCCGAACTTCAGGCAACGTACCCGGACGTGGTCATCAACCCGGGAGACGACTTCGGCGGTCCGAACTTCCTCGTCAACAACGGGCTGGCCGGGTTTCTCACGGGTCTCGATCCGACAGATACGGTGATGTCCATTCTCGGCGGCCAGGGTTGTGGTGAGTAGTCGTGCATAGGAATGGAGGGTGGTTCTGATGAAGCGGATGTTGCCCGTGACCGAGCTGGCGCGTGACGACCGATTCGCGCACATGGCGATCGAAGACGCCGTGTTCGATCCGAGGAACCTGTCGCCGACGGCGCAACGCAACACCCTGGCGCCAACGTACGAGAACTCCACCGACAACGCCCGCGGGTTGATGCACGGCATCTTCGTCGGCGAGATCCAAGCCCTCGAGGGCGCCGGGCGCACCTGCTTCGACTTCGATCTCGGTGAAGCCCGCGACCAGGCTCCGCTCGGACTCAAGCTCGACATGGCCAGACAGTGTTGGGACGAGGCCCGTCACGTCGAGATCAGCATCAAGCTGGGCGAGCACATGGGTTCCGAGATCGGCGAGTTCGCCGAGCAGACGCTGCTGTACGAGGCGGCGTGCAACCCCGATCCCGTGTTGCGCCTCACGGGTGTCAATCGGGCGCTCGAGGGTCTGGCAATCGACGTGTTCAAGACGATGCGCGACTTCGGCGCGGTGCTGTCAGACCCGGTGTTGGAGTTCGCCGAGGATTGGATGCTGGCCGACGAGGTCACCCACGTGAAGATGGGCAGCGACTGGCTGCGCCGGTTGACAGCGCAGGATCCACAGCGGCAGAAGGAAGCGCTCGATTTCCAGAAGGCGGTCGACAAGCTGTTCAGCTTCGGCGGCTTCCGCGGTGAGCGTGACGAGAACCCGGTTCACCTCGCCCGCAACTTCCGCAGGTTGGCGGGTTTCTCCGACGACGAGATCACCGAGTTGGTCGACATCGCCGCGAGTGCGTTCGCCGAAGCGCAGGCTCAACAGGCCGAACGCATCGAACTGGCCGCACAGGGCTGATCGAACTGAGCGCAGGTTCCCTACGCGACTTCCACGCGAACTTCGCGTGGTTCGTGATCATCGGCAACGCTTTGGCGGGTGCGTGGGCTCTCGGCGCCAACTGGTTGCCGCAGATGCGCACGCGGGCCCTGTGGTGGTTCGTCGCGGTCGCCGAGTTGACGGTGTTCGTGCAGGTCACGCTGGGCGTGATCCTGGTCAACAAGTACAAGTTCCAGTTCCCGAAGTTCCACGCGTTCTACGGGTTCGTGGCGATCATCGCGATCGCGATCATCTACTCGTACCGCGTGCAGATGAAACATCGCCTGTACTTGCTGTACGGCGTCGGCGGCCTGTTCATCGCCGGCCTTGGCATCCGCGCCATGCTCGTCGGCCAGGTGCGCTAGTTGGCGGACGCTTGCCTGGCCGCGGCAGGTACGTCCATTCCGAGGACCCGGTCCAGTCTCGCCAGCACCACAGCGGCGTCGTCGTACGACTGATCCCCGACCATGTCGGCGATCAGTCGACCGGCGTCGAGGACGAGTGCACCCGTGATGTCACTCGCACGCCGGCGAAGGCGGTCGATTCCCACATCCAGCACTTCACGGCGGCGCTCGACGAGCCCGTCGGTGTACAGGATGATCGTGTCGCCGGCTCGGAGTGAGACGGTGTGCGAGACGTACGACGGTGTGTCTCGACCCATGGTTCCGATGGGAGGGCCATGTGGCAGATCGAGGACGTGGGCCACACGGTCGCGCACCAGGATCGGGGGCGGGTGGCCGGCGTTGGCGAACGTACAGGTTCCCGCCGCGGGGTCGATGACCGCGTAGACACATGTCGTGAAGGCGCTGGTTCGCCGCAGGCGACGACTCAGCAACTCGAGCTCGTCGAGGACGAGATCCGGAGACTCTCCGCGCGCCGCGAGGGTCCGCAAGGTGAAGCGGTACTCCGCCATCACCGAAATCGCTGGCACGCCGTGGCCGACGACATCGCCGACGGCCATACCGACCCGACCGTCCTCGAACGGGATGAAGGCGTACCAGTCACCGCCCACCGGCCCGGCTGTCCCGCCGGCGAGATACGAGCACCCGAACGAGACGCCCTCCACGGTTGTCGGCGCCTCCGGAAGGATTGCTCGCTGCAACTCGGTGATCAGATCGAGATCGCTCTGTCTGGCCTGCTCGACTGCTTGTGTTCGTGCGGCCGCCGTCAGCTCGCGCATCCGCAGCCACGTCACAGTCAGCGCCATGGCCGTTGCCACTACGCCACACGCGACGACCGCGATGACGTCGTACCGCGAGGACAAGCGAACGGTGAGCCCCGGCGGCAGACTGCAGATCCACAGCGCCACCATCGAGTTGACGGCTGTGGTCACGCCGGGAAGAACGCCACCGGCAAAGGTGATCACGACGACGACAAGCAACATGAGGGACTCGGGGACGATCACCCGAGGTGTGGGGTGACTGAACGACAACCCGATGCACCACGGCACCGCGATGGCCGCGAGCCATGTCCACGCTGGAATGCGGCCATTCAGTGCTGATCCGGTGCGGAGCGGGGACGCGCTTCGCTCCGCGGAAAGGTGCATGGTGGTCATTCGGGTCATCGTCGCCTCACGCGGTGATCCGTTGCCCTAGGGGCCGAGACGACCGTGCTTACTGACCGAACACGCTACCGGTGTGGGATGTGTCACACCGGTGTGACGTCCGTCGTACTCGGTCGCAGAGAAGGTGCGTTTGGTATCTGACGACCGCATGCGGGGCCGCAAACACCAAACACCGGGTCTGTGAGGCTCGAGGCTCGAGCTATGCGAGTTGGGCTTCGAGCGAGTCGAGGGCCATCGACAGTTGGGCGGGCATCTTGCCGTCGAACTGGGCGTAGTGCTTGCGGATCTGCGGGATGGCTTCGCGCCAACCGTCGGTGTCGACCGTGAGCAAGGTGTGCAGGTCAGCGGCGCTGATGGCCAGACCCGACGTGTCGAGGTCGGCAGCGTCGGGGAGCAGGCCGATCGAGGTCTCGACGGCATCGATGTCGCCGGCAACACGCTCGAACACCCACTTCAGCACGCGACTGTTCTCGCCGTAACCGGGCCACAGGTAGTGACCGTCGGCATCGCGACGGAACCAGTTGACGAAGAAGATCTTCGGCAGGTTGGCAGCGTCGGTGTTCTTGCCGATCGCCAGCCAGTGAGCGAAGTAGTCGGCCATGTTGTAGCCGCAGAACGGCAACATCGCCATCGGATCGAAACGCAGGTTGCCGACGGCGCCCTGCTGCGCGGCGGTGGTCTCGCTGGCCATGATCGAACCGAGGAACACGCCGTGTTCCCAATCGAAGGCCTGGGTCACCAGGGGCACGGTCGTGCGGCGGCGACCGCCGAACAGGATCGCGCTGATCGGGACACCGTTCGGGTCCTCCCATTCGGGAGCGATCGACGGGCACTGCGCAGCCGGCGCGGTGAAGCGGGCGTTGGGATGGGCAGCGGTTGTTGCCGTTTCCGGTGTCCACGGCTGGCCGCGCCAATCCGTGGCCCGGGCCGGCTTGTCGTGGCTCATTCCCTCCCACCACACGTCGTCCTCATCGGTGAGTGCGGTATTGGTGAAGATGCAGTTGCCCCACAACGTCTCCATCGCGTTGGGGTTGGTGTCGTAACCGGTACCGGGTGCGACGCCGAAGAAGCCGGCTTCCGGGTTGATCGCGTACAGGCGACCGTCGGAGCCGAACTTCATCCAGCAGATGTCGTCGCCGACGGTCTCTGCCTTCCACCCGGCAATCGTCGGCTTGAGCATCGCCAGGTTGGTCTTGCCGCACGCCGACGGGAACGCCGCCGCGATGTACTTGGACTCGCCTTCCGGATTGGTCAGCTTGAGGATGAGCATGTGCTCGGCCAGCCAGCCGTCGTCGCGAGCCATCACGGACGCGATACGCAGCGCGAAGCACTTCTTGCCGAGCAACGCATTGCCGCCGTAGCCCGAACCGTACGACCAGATCTCGCGGGTCTCGGGGAAGTGGACGATGTACTTGTTGTCGGGGTTGCACGGCCACGGCACGTCGGCTTGCCCGGGTGCCAGGGGAGCGCCGACCGAGTGCAGGCACGGCACCCACTGATCGTCGCCGAGCACGTCGAGTGCCCGCTGACCCATGCGGGTCATGATCTTCATGCTGACGGCGACGTACGCGCTGTCGGTCAATTGCACGCCGATGTGGGCGATCCGAGAACCGAGCGGACCCATGCTGAACGGCACGACGTACATCGTGCGACCCTTCATCGCGCCGGTATAGAGCCTCGTCATCTCGTCGCGCATCGCCGCCGGATCGCGCCAGTTGTTGTTGGGCCCGGCGTTGGCGGCATCGGTCGAGCAGATGAAGGTGCGGTCCTCGACGCGGGCGACGTCAGCCGGATCGCTGTGTGCCCAGTAGCTGTTCGGGCGCTTGGCCTCGTCGAGCTTGGTGAACGTCCCGGAATCGACCAGTTCCTGACACAGCCGGTCGTACTCGTCAGCCGAACCGTCGCACCAATGGATGGCCGCGGGCTGCAAGATGGCGGCCCATTCGTCCACCCACGATTTCAGACGTTGGTTCGTCGTCGAAGCACTCATCGATTGTCGACTCCTTGGGCCCGACGCGCCGTTGCGCCGGGTTCATTCGTGTCGAAAGGGTACCTTTAGGCGCCCGGGGTCTTCATATCCGCTTCGGACCCGAGGCGTAGATGCGTAGCCCTACCCGAATCGTCGACGTTGAAAACAACTCGCTGCCCTTGGCGCAGCATGCGGAAGATCGAGCCCTCGAGCGCGTCGGAGGCCAGGTCGAACTCGGCGAGCGTGGTGTCGCTGACGACGCTGCCGTCGCCCGTCGACGGGTCGTAGCTCTTGATGACGCCCTGCATAGCGTCGCGGCCTCAGCCGGCCTTGACGATCTTGCCGCTCTTGATGCAACCCGTGCAGACGTTCATCCGCTTCGGGGAACCGCTGACGAGGGCCTTCACACGCTGGATGTTCGGGTTCCAACGACGCTTGGTGCGCCGGTGGGAGTGCGACACGTTCATACCCCAGCTGGGGCCCTTGCCACACACTTCACACACTGCTGCCATGACGGTTCTTCCTCGACGAGATCAAACGAGCTTGAAGATGCTACCAGCGGTCGTCCACATCGACACGCCCGGTCGGCACCTAGTCTGTCCTGCGTGCCCACATTGGAGCGGTTCACTCCGGAAGCGTTGCGCAGCACGGTGATCACGTTCCGCGACACCATGAAGATGCACGCCGACGGGATCAACCGCCTCAACGTCTACCCGGTGCCGGACGGCGACACCGGCACCAACATGGCCCGCACGCTGGACGCTGTCGTTGCCGAGCTC
>Ga0157378_10006633_pt1 | contig 10115 bp, 4 predicted proteins | sample M65metaG_FD_115309 | JGI IMG/M metagenome (GOLD analysis project Ga0157378, IMG submission 115309) | Miscanthus rhizosphere microbial communities from Kellogg Biological Station, Michigan, USA - M6-5 metaG | ecosystem: Host-associated > Plants > Roots > Rhizosphere > Soil | place: USA: Michigan...
CACGCAGACCCCAATACGCCAGTAACACACCGCTGAAACCACCCGCGATCGAAATCAACGTCGTCTCGGTCAGCAGCTGTCTAATCAATCGCCAGCGACTGGCACCGAGCGCGGCGCGAACGGAAACTTCTCTTTGCCTCGATAGTCCTCGAGCCAACAAAAGATTTGCGAGGTTCGCGCATGCGATCAGGAGAATTACAGCGACGGCGGCGAACAGGAGCCAAAGCATCGGACGAACTCCACTTACCATCAGCTCACGAAACGACTGTACAGTCGCGCCACGACCGCTACTCTCTTTTGGGTAGGCATCTGCAAGTTGGCTTGCGATAGTTGTGGCCTCGGCCTGGGCTTGTCGAACGCTCATACCATCTCTGAGTCGACCCATTGCAACCATAAACCGCGCGTCTCGTTGCCCATTGTTTCCGGGGTAATAAGTCAGAGGCATCCAGGCTTCGACATCAGGGTCGAGCGGTTCCTTGAACGTCGCAGTCACAACCCCAATGACGCTGTAAACCTCACCGTTAAGGATCAACTTCTTGTTTTCGAGATCGGGATCAGAGTTGAGGCGCTCGCGCCACATCTTTTCATTGACGACGACATATTTGGGTGCGCCAGGTTTGTCTTCCCCAGGAGCAAAGGTTCGGCCCACAATCGGAGCGAGGTTGAAAAATTGGAAGAAGTTGGAAGTTACAAAAGCGCCGCGAATTCGATCGGGTCGATCAGTCCCGGTAATGTTGACGCTCTGTGATTGAAAGCCGGCAAAGTCGTCAAGCGATTGCATTCGTGCTTTGAAATCTTCCGCTTCGAGCGGGGAGATACCATCATCTTCACCACTCGGCGTTTTGCTCCAGAGTACAACCAACGTGTCGGCTTTGTGGTAAGGCAGTGAACGTAATAGCACAACATTGAGAACACTGAAGATCGCCGTGTTCGCGCCGATACCTAACGCGAGTGTGACAATCGCAACGACGGTGAACAGCGGTTTCTTGACGAGCATCCGCGCGCCGTAGCGGATGTCTTGTAGAAGGATTTGCATTGTCGGACTCCCGTAAGATCTCAAATTTCAGATTTCAGATCTCAGATGGTTGATTGCCGCCGGATTCAAGAAATTTGAGCGGTAGGGGTTACTCACCAATCTGAAATCTTAAATCTGAGATCATCTCGTGATTCTCAAATCATAAAAATACGCAATCGTTCCTGGACCTACCCATAAAGCGATTGCTTCTTTGCTCAATCCCTGCTTGAGATCATTGACGATCAACGTGGGTTGAGGGGAATCGTGAACAAACAGGCGGGCCTTGTTGCCCTTGACTTCGATCTTTACTTTGGTCCATTCACCCGCAACCAGGTCGACATAGGATTCATACTTCTCGGGGAATTCTTTTCGCAGCAGCGGCCAGGGGAAACCAGGGATCGAAATGTATTGAACCGAATGATTGCGGCGGACCTGGTCCTCGGCGCGTCCGTTTGTCGGGCGCAAATAGATACATTCAAACCGGGATTCATCCGCTGCTATTCGAAACGCTAAGCCAACGAATCCTCGCGCTCCTTCTCCAGCGTTTGGACCAGGCTCTCCCGCAAGATCAACTTCTATCGTGCCGTCCTGAAATTCCACTTGGGGCAGAACAACCAGCCTACCTTCATCACCAGTGCTTGCTGTTGCCGCGTCTGTCACACGCAGTGCTTTGCGTCCTTTGAAATTGGCTGGTTCGGCTTTCACATTCACCAGCTTCAAGCCGTTCACTGAATCGAGCGAAATCTTTTGAATTTGTCGCGCTGAACGTGCCGAGCCAACGCACACAACCAATCCCAGCAACCCAACTACACAGGCAAAAATCGACCCACGAACTACGCGCAACTTAACCGAGCCCTCCGCTCGACTACCTGTTCGACTCGTGGTCTCGTTGCGCAACCTTGCCCCCTCATCTGAGATCTGAGATCTGCGATTTGAGATCTATTCGTATCTAAGCGCAATTAATGGATTGACTTTCGTCGCCCGTCGAGCCGGGACAAAACAAGCGAGCAATGCCACGGCAACTAACAACAAAGAGATGAATACAAATGTGAGCGGATCTGTTGCGCTAACTCCGTAAAGAACACTCGTGATCGCCCGTGTCACCAGGTAGGCACCCAGCAAGCCGATGGCAACACCGATAAGCGTCAGTCTCACCCCGTTAGTTAGTACCAGCTTCAACACATCTCCCAACTGCGCTCCCAACGCCATGCGAATTCCAATCTCACGCGTTCGTTGTGCAACTGAGTAGGAAGTAATCCCATAGATTCCAATTGCCGAAAGCATGAGAGCGACCAAACCAAATACGCCGAGTACTGTTGCCGCAATCTTCGCTGGAAACAGCGACAGTCTCATGTGTTCGTTTAATGTTTTCACATCAAACAATGGCAATGTTGGATCCAGTATTTGCACTTCATGCCGCACGCTCGCAAACATTGGTTCTGGAGCGCCGCTGGTTCGCACTATCAAAATGCCGTTGGACGAATAATCCTGACTCAGTGAAGTCCACACGAAAGGTCTTGGCTCTTCGGCAACGTTCCAATACTTACCGCCGGCAGCAACACCAACGATGCGCATGAATGGACCTTCCGGACCTCTACGACTAAACCGCCGATTAATGGCGTCTGCATTTGATTTGGCAAACGGCATCAGGCGTTTGACAAAAGTTTCGTTGACCACCGCAACAGACTCGTTCTTGCTGGTGTCCTGGTCAGTGAACTCCCTTCCCTCAAGGATGGGTGTCCCCATCGTCTCAAAGTAACGAGGCCCAATGCTTGCCGTCATTGTAGTCGGTGCGTTGGCGCCGCGTTCCGCTGGTTGACCTTCAACGTAAACTGAGTTGCTGTTGTAGTTGAGACTGAGCGGAATAAAGCTTGTTACTGCCGCGGATCTAACTCCCGGAATTGACTGCACACGTTCAACCAGTTGGCGATAGAACTGCTGAGCACGCGCCTCGTCATACCCTTGCAGCCCCATATCGAACGACATCGTCAAACCATTCCGCGTATCGAAGCCTGGGTTCATTGTCTGCAGTCGTTGAAGTGTTCGAACCACCAAGCCTGCTGCGATTAAAACAATGAGTGAGAGCGCTATCTGGGCAACAACTAACCCACCCCGCAGACGCGATCGGCTGGCGCCACCTTGTGCCCCGGTTTCTTTGAGAGATTTCAGAAGACTCGGTCTAGTGGCTTGCAATGCGGGAGCTAGCCCGAAGATGGCGCCGGTAATTAATGAAATGGAAAGTGAGAACACCAGAACGCGCCAGTCAATTCCTACATCGAGCCCGAGCGGAAAATCAATCGGGGGCTTAAACGCGAGTAGTCCTTTAATGATCCAGATTGCGAGGAATACACCGGCAACGCCTCCCACAACTGAAAGCAGAACACTCTCAGTCAATAATTGACGAATCAAACGAAAACGATTTGCGCCCATCGCCAAACGGATGGCAATCTCACGACGCCGATCAGTTGCACGTGCCAACAACAATCCGGCGAGGTTCGCGCAAGTGACCAATAAGACGAGCCCCACCGCCGCCATCAATATCCAGGTGAAACTGACTACTGCACCACGCAGTTCCGGAATTATGAAACCCGTCGGAACAACCTTGATTGACTGTCCTTCGTTGTCGTTCGGATATTGTTTCGCAAGCTGCACCGCCAACATATTCAACGATGCTTCTGCTTGCCTTGGTGTAACGCCGGGTTTGAGCCGGCCCACGGCAAAGAAGTTGTTTGTGCTGCGATTGTCGAGCCACGTGGCACCGGGTTCGATCCATTCCATCATAGATGCAGGCACCCAGATCTCCGGGGAATACACCAGTTCAGTGCCCTTAAATCCTTGTGGTGCTATTCCAATAACTTTGAATTGATGGTTGTTAATGAGGAGGTCTTTCCCAACGAGACCAGGGTCGCCGCCGAAACGCTTCTGCCATGAATCATAACTAACGACAATCACCGGGCTCGCAAGTTTTACCCGATCCTCCTCAGGCGGAAATGTCCGGCCATGAATTACTTTAACCCCAAGCACGTCGAAGTAGTTTCCGGAAACTTCGTAACCCCAGACACGTTCGTTGTTGCCCGAGTGGCTCATGCTCAAAGGAACAAAGCGATAAACCAGCAACCCCGACAGCACCTGATTCTGATCTCGGAAGTCGACATAGTTCGGATGAGAGAAGGCCTGCATCGTGTCGTCTTTGCCGCGCACAGCAACCGAAACGATCTCTTCTGGTTTTTCAACGGGAAGTGATCGCAACAGAACTGTGTTCACCAGGCTGAAGATTGCAGTGTTTGCACCGATGCCGAGGGCTAGCGTGGTAACTGCTACAGCAACGAAGCCACGACGCTTGGCCAAGCCACGAATCGCGTAACGGATGTCTTTGAGTAAGGAGTCCATAGTTTTTTAATTTCAGATTTCAGATTGCCGATTTGCGATTGCAGATATCAGATTAGAGATCGCGTGTCTGTGGCACGACTCCTCAATCGCCAATCGTCAATTGGCAATCCTCAATCCTCAATCTGCAATTTTCAATTCCTTCACTCGTATCTCAACGCCACCAGCGGATCGACCTTCGTTGCTCGCCTGGCCGGTACCATGATCGCCGTGAACGACACAGTTACAAGAAAGAACGCAACCGATAGGTACGCGATCGGATCAATCGAACTAAGATCAATCAACACCGCTGCCAGCAGTCGAGCGATAACAGCTCCGCCCGCTAAACCGCATAGCATGCCGACGAAAGTCAGTTTCAAACCTTGGAAAGTGAACATTCGGACAACTTGAGCTGGATTTGCTCCTAGCGCCACACGGATTCCAATTTCTCTCGTGCGACTCGCAACCATGAAAGCAATCACTCCATACAAGCCGACCGAACATAGAGACAATGCGAGTAACCCAAGCGCACTCGACAGCCATGCAAGGGCGCGAAATGGAGCGGTTTGAAATGCCAGGTTTTCGTCGATGCTCTTGACTGAAGCACGTAACTGCGGATGGATGGTTGTTACCAGACTTCGCGCTTGGGCCATCACTGGTCTTGGATCATTTTGCGTGCGAACCATCAGGTACTGACCTACCGAGTCAGTCGGTTGGAAAGGGACGTAGATGAACTTGTCATCCTTTTGCCAGATCCAGCGATTCCGAGTTTCGCGAGCAATACCAATCACTTCGTACTGTTGGTAACTACGCTGCTCGGGATTCTCCTCGTCGTGAACCTTGTCCACGTTCTCCGCGCTGTCAGCGATTCCGATGTGCTGACCCAGAGCTTCTGATCCGGGCCAATAACGACTCGCTGCTCCTTCGCTTATGACAACAACCGCGGCCTTCGATTTAACCTCATCGGCAGTAAATGCGCGGCCGCGCAGAATTGGAAGCGATACTGTGTTGAAGTAGTCGGCCGATACAAAGTTGAAACGAGTCTCCACGAGTCGAACACCGTCATCTGTTCTCAACGAAACCAGCGTGTTGCCCATTTGACCGGAAAGCGGCTGGCGATAAACCTGACTGACACTTAGAACTCCAGGCAACGCACGCAGACGGTCAGCTAGTTCGGATCGCAGACGTGAGACAAGTTCGGGCGCAGGTTTTTGGTCGCCCTGGACATTCAGATTTACCGCAACGCCAAAGACATTCTTTGTCGTCATAGCCAGGTCAGCCGTCTGCAACTTGCGAGCGTTCTTAACCAGTAACCCCGCGCCAACCAACAGCGCAAAGCAAACTGCGATCTGTGCAACAACTAACGCATTGCGCATTCGAGAGTGCTTCAAACTTCCGCCAAGAGTTGAACCTTCTTCCTTCACTGATTCGATGAGATCAGGTTTTGACGCTTGTAGCGCAGGCACCAGACCAGCAGCAATTCCAGAAATGGCCGCCAAGCTCAGAGTGAAACTGAATATGCGCCAGTCTGGAGTCAGGTTGAGAGTGAACCCGCTTGCGAGATCAGTAGGCAAAGGGAATGCACTGAGCACAATTGGATAAAGCGTGCTCAAGGTCCAAACAGCAACGATGAGTCCTGCGACACCGCCTACAAGGGCCAACAGAAGACTCTCAGTCACCAGCTGGCGAACAACTATTGATCTCCTTGCTCCAAGCGCGAGCCTGATTCCAATTTCCCGTTGACGACCGGCAGCGCGCGTGAGCAGGAGGTTGGCAACATTTGCACAGGCAATTAAAAGTATCAGACCAAAGCCGAGAACTATCGGAGTAACTAACGGCATCACCTCTTCATCGAGAGAAACAAACGTCCCGCCATCAGTAAGATTAAGAATCGTCTTGCGACCTTGACTCGGATATGCCTGCGCGAGTTGTGTAGTGGTTAGTTGCAGCACAGCCTGTGCCTGGCGACGACTTACTCCTGGCGCCAGCCGGCCTATGAGTGCAAACACTTCGGTGTTGCGATCTGTGAACCAATGACCGTGCCCCCAACCCTTGATCAACTCGTCGCGCATCATGAGTGGAACCCAAAAGGAGGGCACATCAGGCGTAGTGCCAACAAAGCTACGGGCAGTCACACCAATAACCTTGAACGGCACACCCTGAAGTGGAATCGTCTTTCCTACTATCGACCGATCAGCTTGAAATCGACGTTGCCAGAAGGCGTAACTCAACACCACTACGGCACTCGTTCCAGGACGCTCGCCTTCTGTAAAACCGAAGCTGCGACCCAACTCCATATCGGCGCCGAGCATCGTGAAGTAGTTGTCAGAGACAATCTGCCCAAAGAGATGTTCGTAGCCTTCTGGCAAACCGGAGTCATCGTTCTCAGTAGGTGGTGCTTCACCGAGGGTCAGGGTAAGCCGGTTCCAGGCGATGACATCGGAACAAACCTGCGTCTGCTTGCGATAATCCTGAAAGTCTGAATAGGAAAAGAGACGTAGGCGGTGTCCGGTCGAGTCTGCGCCATCGAACTTAACCAGACTTCCAGGATCTTTTAGAGGCAACGGTTTGAGGACAAAAGCATTGAAAACTGTGAAGAGTGCGGAGTTAACTCCGATACCGAGTGCCAATGTGAGGATAGCGACCAGGGCGAAGCCCGGACGCTTGAGCAGGGCACGTATTGCGTATCGGAGATCGTGGATAACCATTTCAGACTTCAGATTTTCTAGTGGCACAGACTTCAGTCTGTGTGCTTTTCAAATCCCAGCACTCAGAGTGCAACTAACACAGACTGAAGTCTGTGCCACTCATTCAATCAGCAATCATTCGTCCCTTAACGCCACCAACGGATCCACCCTGGTGGCACGCCGTGCGGGTAGATAGCATGCCATGAGGGCGATAAGGCTCATCGTCATTGCGACTAACCCAAACGTAATCGGATCTGTTGCACTTACTTCGAAGAGCAGAGTTCTTAACAAACGTGTCAACCCAAGTGCGATCGCCAGTCCCATAACGATGCCTACAGCTGATACACGCATACCCTGGCTAAGGATCATTCTAAGAACGTCGCGTCGCTTTGCTCCCAGTGCCATACGAATTCCAATCTCTCTTGTTCGCTCGCTGACTGAAAAAGAGATGACGCTATAGATGCCAACCAGCGCCAAAGCCAGCGCCACAAAAGCCAGCGAACCAATCAAAGACATGACGAACTTACGAGGCGCAACTGAACCTTCGATCAATTTTTCCAACGGTTCGATGGCATAAACAGGCTGCTGCGGATCGATAGCAACCAAACTTGAGCGAACTGTAGACGTCAAACTCGACGGTTCTGTGCTTGTCTTCATCACAAAGGCCATTCGCGACCACGACTCGAGATCTTGCCGATAATCAATAAAAGCACAGGGCACTGGCTCTTCGGTTAGACCAGCATGTCGCACACTACCAACAACACCCACGATGGTTCGCCACGACGTGTCCTTCGAACTCTCACCAATTGCCATTCGCTTCCCAACTGGATCTTCGTTGGGCCAAAACGCGTGAGCCATCGCTTCGTTGATCACGATCACACGCGGAGCGGTCTCATTGTCCTGCTCGGTTAGTCCACGTCCGCGCACGATTGGTATTTCTAAAGTGGCAAAGTAATCGCTGTTCACTACCTGATAATCCATGGCAACGTTTTCATCAGGCTTGGGTTCAGGTCGTCCTTCAACCTTGAAGCCGCGATTCATACTCGCCCCGCTCAATGGAAGATTCATCACCATACCAACTGACGACACTCCAGGCAGCGTTTGAAGTTGTTCGATCACCTGGGAATAAAAACTCACTCGACTCTTTGGGTCTGGATACTTCTTTGCGGAGGGGGCTATCTTGGCGGATAGAACATGGTCAGCATTAAATCCGGGATCGATCCTGCTGGCCCGGTAGTAACTCACGATCAGTAAACCTGCACCAATTAACAAAACCTGCGCCAGTGCGAGTTCAGTGACGATCAGTACATTGCGTGACCGACGGCGCCTCTTCCCTTCACTGGCTTTTGACCCGGCATCCTTTAGCGATTGATTTAGTGATCCTCCAGTCGCGTGCAAAGCGGGCCATAAACCGAAAGCAATTCCTGTCAGCATCGACACCATCAAAGTAAAACCAAGCAAACGAAGATCGACGCTTGCCTCCTCGAGACGTGGAATATCGCCTGGACTAAGTTTGATGAAAAGAGAAACCGCCCAAACAGACAGACCAAGCCCTGCGAGCCCGCCAAGAAAGCTCAGCACAACACTCTCTGTTAACAGCTGACGAACTAAACGAAAGCGGCTCGCACCAACAGCCCTGCGAATTGCGAGTTCACGATCGCGTTGAGACGCTCGAGCCAGGAGCAAACTCGCAACGTTCGTACACGCGATCAACAAAACAAATGCAACTGCGCCCAACAAAATCGACAACAACGTTTTCACATTACCGACGATCTGTGTGTGAAGTGGGATCACACTAGATCCGAGGCCGGCATTTGTTGCCGGGAAATCGTGCTCGAGTCGTTGCGCTATACCGGCGATGTCCGATTGGGCCTGCGACAAAGTGATTCCAGGTTTCAAACGACCGACAGCGCTGATGAAGTGGGCATCGCGTTCGTGACTCCAATCGTTTTTCGGAAACTGTGAAATCAAGCTCATCGAGACTGCACTACGATCGCGACCCAGTACCCAGAGTTCTGATTGCACCGGATACTTGAATCCAGGAGGCATCACCCCGACAACAATGTATGAGGACTCATCAATGCTGATCGTTTTTCCCGCGATATCTCGAGCGCCACCAAATCTGCGTTGCCACAAAGCATCGCTAAGGATGGCGAGACGTTGATCCTGATGTTCGTCATCTTCAGGTTGGAATGTGCGGCCGAGTCGAGCTGACACACCCAGTGTACTCATCAGGTTTGAGGTTACAGTCGCGCCATTGATTCGTTCCGGCGGCCCATCGGCGGTGAGATTGAAGTTGCCGTAGAACGTTGCGGCCAAGTCACTGAAAGTCTTGTTCTGTGCGCGCCAATCGGTGAAGTTGCCCGGCGCAGCAGATCGTCTGTCATTCCCGGCGATCGTCTCCCAAACTACGACAAGGCGATCAGGATCGGCATAAGGCAAGGGCCGAAGCACGACCGCGTTGAGCACACTGAATATTGCTGTGTTCGCACCAATGCCAAGTGCGAGCGTCAACAGGGCAACAGCTGTAATTAGCGGGTTCTTAAGGAGGACGCGAAGGGCATACTTAAGATCTTGTTTCATGATGTCTTCACTCACATCGCAACGCAACGAGCGGGTCAACCTTAGTCGCACGGCGCGCCGGCAGATAACACGCAAGGAGCGACACCACCATCAGCAATACAGCTATGCCCACGAAAGTAAGTGGATCAGTGGCGCTCACTTCATAGAGCTGTTGCGTATCTATCAATCTGGTCATCCCTAACGCCACAATCACTCCCAAACCCACGCCCGCGATTGACAAGACAAAACCTTGGATAAGCACAAGACCCAAAATATTCTTTCGTTGCGCGCCCAACGCCATGCGTATCCCCAGTTCACGAGTGCGGCGCCCCACCATCCAGGCCATCACGCCATAAAGTCCGATACTTGCTAAAAGAAGTGCGACGAGACCAAACACTGCAATGAGAGTCGAAGCAAGGCGTGTGGCGGCAAGCGTATTCGCAAGTTGTGATGACATCGGATAGATGTCCCGCAGGTCTAACGAC
>Ga0157378_10006634_pt1 | contig 10114 bp, 9 predicted proteins | sample M65metaG_FD_115309 | JGI IMG/M metagenome (GOLD analysis project Ga0157378, IMG submission 115309) | Miscanthus rhizosphere microbial communities from Kellogg Biological Station, Michigan, USA - M6-5 metaG | ecosystem: Host-associated > Plants > Roots > Rhizosphere > Soil | place: USA: Michigan...
CGGCATCGGGCGGGGCGACGATTGCGCCGAGGGCGATGGCGGCGGCCCAGGGCATGCCGGGAACGAGCGCGTGCGCGACCAGCGCCACCACCGCCACGGTCAGTGCGACGGCGCCGAGGGCCAGGCTGGCGATCTGGCGCCAATTGTTGCGGAGATCGCGCTGCGACGCGTCGAACGCGGAGTCGAGCAGCACCGGCGCCACGAAGAGCGCCAGCGCCAGCTCGGGATCGAGCACGAGCGTCGGCGCGCGCGGCACCAGCGCCAGCGCGGCGCCGGCCATCGCAACGAGTGCGGGATAGGGAGTGGAAATGCGCCTTGCCAGCGCCGCCAGTCCGACGCCGCCGAGGAGCAGGGCGATGACGATCTCGAAGACGAGCATGTCAGCGCTTCATTCTGTACCGAAGCCAGACGATGTCGCCTTCGACGCGCTCGACCGACAGCAGTTTCATTCGGCGCGCGGGACCGGGACCCTCCTTCGCGTCGAACAGCGTCGGTGTGCCGATGCCGCCGTCCGCGATCGGCCCGACGAGGACGCTCAATTCATCGATGAGCCCCGCCGCCAGGAATGAGCCGTTGATCTTTCCGCCGCCTTCGAGCAGCAGCCGCTTGATTCCGAAGTGCCGCGCGAGCTTGGCCAGCACGCGCTTCAGATCGATCTTTGTCCTGCCGCCGAAGAGGTAGGAGATGCCCTTCGACTGCAGGAAGGCGAGGTACGCATCCGAAACGTCCTCGGTGAGGATCGTGATCACGTGCTCGCCGTCAATGGCGTTCGATCGCCATGTGAGCTTGCCCGAGGGATCGATGGCGATGGCGTACGACTTCGCGCCGTGACTGGCGATGAAATCTTTGCGCGCGATCTTGCGCGTGGTCTTCGGGACGCGTGTCTTGCCGGCGTACGGTTCCATCGAGACGCGGCCGATGATCCATCCGTCGCCGTTCAGCGTGGCAGCCGTGCGCTCGTAGGCTTTCGTGGCGATCGGTCCGATACCCCAGCGCGTCAGGACGATCCGGCCGTCGATCGAGGTGAACATGTGGCAAATGACGTAGGGAGTTTTCACGGCGAGTATGGTAGCCCGAGCGGTTTCTCCAGAGGTTATTTGTCATAAAATGCCGCGATGTACCCGAGGCACGTTTCCCTCCTTCTCGCTCTGCTTGCGCTCCCCGTTGCCGCCCAGAACGCCGACCTGACGCTGCGGCTCAGCCCGGAAGCACGTTACAACGCGGGCGAAACCGGCACGGTCACGGCCACGGTGACCAACCTCGGGCCGGACACGGCGTCGGCTGCCGGCGTCCGGCTGACGAAGCCGGTGCAGCGTTTCATTGGCGCGTCAAGCTTCGGATGCATCGAATTCTCCGACTCGGTCCTTTGCAACATCCCGTCACTGGCGCCCGGCCAGTCGCATGATTTCCTGGTGCCGTTTTCGCCGCCGGATGCCGAGGGAACGATCGCTCTCAACGCGCGAACCGAATCGTTCACGGTCGATCCGAATCACGACAACAACGCGGCCAGCGCCAGCGCCTCGGTCGTCAGCATGACCGACCTCGGCGTCACGCTCTTTCACGATTTCAGTTTTCGTCCCGGGAAGATCTCGCGGGTCTACCTCAGCGTGGGCAACAAAGCCGCGCGCCGGCCAGCGAGCGTCACCGCGCTCATCACGTTTTCCGATGCGCTCGTCGTGACGAAGTCATACCCATTGTGCACGGACGTAGATGCCGGATCGTATCGCTGCACCTTTCCGGGTTTCGGTCGGAACGAAAATGGCCAGATCTATTTTGACGTCCTCGCGGCGTCTTCCGATCATCCGGTCACCATCACTGCCTCGGCCGACTCGCCGGAACCGGAGTGGAATCCGGCGGACAATCACGCCTCACTGGTCGAGCCGGTCTACGACGTCCACGATCTCGATCTCCGGATTTCTCCTCCGCCCGACTCCCTCGACGCGAACAACAGCGTCATCGCCGAGTTCGTGTTCTCCAACGTCAGTGACAGTCCGGCGCTCCAGGTTACGGCCGAAATCATCACGTACCCGGCCGGTGCGGACGCGTCGTCCGCCAGCAACGGCTGGACGTGCAAGCCGTCCACGACCTACCGCCTGCTGTGTACGAATCCGTCGATCGCGCCGCACAGCACCAGCGGGCTTCGTCTGCCGGTTCGGTTTCCCTCGCATGAGATCCGCGGAGGCTTCGTCGCAAACGTCACGCAGAAACCGGTACCGGAGTTCAGGATGCCGGCCCAATCGGTATCCGTGGACGCGGTGTTCTATCGCTTCTTCGACGTGACCAATGTGGCGGACACCGGGCCGGGCTCGCTGCGTCAGGCCATTCTCGATGCGAACGCCGTTTGCAGCAGTGACGACGGGAAACTTCCTTGCAGCATCCGATTCGAGATTCCTTCGCCGGTGCCGGCGGAGGGGTGGTTCACGATCGCGCCGCGTACGCCGCTGCCTCGCATTACCGTGACCGATTTGCTCATCGACGGCGAGGCGCAGACCGTGTTCACGGGCAACTCGAATCCCGCCGGTCCTGAGATTTTCCTTTCCGGCGGCCTGGCAGGTGCTGATGCCGAGGGACTCGATCTCTACACGGCCAGCGCGCGCGTGCGCGGCCTGGCCATTGGCGGTTTCGCCGGCAATGGAATCCGGACGCTTTCACGACCGCTCATCTTCCTCACCCGTCATCACATCATCGAGCGGAACTTTCTTGGGACCGACCCAACGGGTACCACCGCGGTGCCGAATGGTTTGCGCGGCCTGACCGGAGACAACTTTTTCGGAGAGATCACGGGCAATGTCATCAGCGGCAACCGGCGCAGCGGCGTGTTTCTCACCGATTCGTCCAACGCGACCATCCGGGACAATCGGATCGGAGTCGCGGCCGCGACCGACGCGCCGCTCGGCAACGGCGCCAGTGCGGTGTACGTGGGAGGAAACAGCGGCGCGCTGATCGAGCACAACGTGATCGCCAACAGCAGCGACTTCGGCGTGGCCATCCCGCGATCCTCTCAGGCGCAGATTCTGGAGAACCGCATTTTCGATAACGTGCAGCCCGGAATCGACATCGGTCTCGACGGCCCCACGCTCGACGGAGCGCCTCGCATCACCTCGGCGCGCTTCGATCTGTCAACGGGCGAGACGGTCATCGAAGGCGTGATCCACGAGGCACCGGTCGCCAACTACCCGCGAACGGTGACCGCGTATGTCTACGCGAACACGCGCGACGAGGCAGGCGGAGAGATCTTTCTGGGCGCTGCTGCCGCGGACGAGAACGGTCAGTTCGCACTGCGCTTTCGAGGGGACATGACCGGAAAGTACATCGACGCCATGAAGTTCCAGCTGACCGATTTCGGCGATGGCTTTGCCCGCGAGTCGTCCGAATTCGGACCGCGCACGCGGATGTGATTTCCCCTACGCTTCGCGTGCATGACGCTTGGCGGAATCCTGCTGTTCGCGGCGATGGAGTTTTTTCTCTCGCTCACGCCCGGACCGGCGGTGCTCCTGGTCATCTCGCAGGGGATGCGCGGAGGGTTTCGTCCGGCGGCGCGGGGTGCGGCCGGGATTCTGAGCGGGAACGCCATCTATTTCGCCGCATCCGCCGCGGGGTTGGGCGCGCTTCTGATCGCCTCGCAGAGGGTTTTCGTCGTTCTCGAATGGGTTGGCGCGGGTTATCTGGCATTGCTCGGTCTCAAGATGATCCTTTTCCCCAGCGAGCCCGGCGCAGAAACGGTGGTCGTCGATCGGAGTGCCTTTCGGCAAGGACTGCTGACCCAGCTCGCCAACCCGAAAGCAATCGCATTCTTCACCGCGCTTCTTCCCCAATTCATCGATCCGAAGCAGTCGATGCCGCCGCAGTTCATCGTGCTGGGCGTGGTGTCGATCGTCGTCGAGCTTCCGGTGTTGCTGTTCTATGGCTACGCCGCCGATCGAGGACGCGAACGGCTCAGCCGCCATGCGAAAGTGGTTCAGCGCCTCGCCGGATTGTGCCTCGTCATCGCCGCCGCCAGACTGGCGACGGCGCATTTCTGAGGAGGCTCTCGACGTTCACGGATACCTTGAATCCGAGCAGGAGGGGTCGACGAGACTCAGATCAAATCCTATGATCTGGGCGGCTGTCGGTCCGAACTTCGCTTTTACCGGGGCGTCGATGAAATCGGCAAGACCGGTCAACGCCTGCACGAGCATGGCCTTGGTAATTTGCTGGAAATTCTCCATCCCCGGAGTCTGCAAGGTGAGCATCGGCGGGATGCCTGTTTGCGCGGTGAGGTAGTTCAGCATGTAATCGAACGGTACGTCTTCGATGGCGGGGTCGGGGTCGACCTCGAGATTCGCCACTGTGATCTCGGCATTGCCGTCGTTGATCTCCAGAGAGTTGCTGATGTCCGACGGAACTCCGGTTTCGAACGGCGTCACGGTGAGCTGCGGATCGCCATTGGTCTGGACCGTAATGACGACACCCATGGCACCTCCGTCCCCAAGGCTTGGTTGGACTAGGCCACTACTAAAATCGAAGTAGCAAGCGGCACGTCCGTTGAAGACCACATCCTGGGAAGGTGTGAACTCCGGAACGAAATCCGTGAGTGATTTCACAGATTCGAAATACGACTCGTCATAAGTCAGGTCCCCGGTCGCGTTGGGGATTTTCAGAGACACTCCGGCATAAATGGTTCCGTTCATCATGACGTTATCCACCGACGGTAACGAGCTGCCGAACGAGGTCGTCTTAAGCAAGGCGTAATGCGGCTGAATGTAGTACCCCACCTTCTCACCGGATGGGGGCATTCGTACGATTCCGAAGTGAAAGCTGGAAGCATCCGGAAGTACGACCCGGTGCGGAACATCCTGGACGACACCGCGGAAGTGCGTGCAAACTCCTGCAAAAGTAACCGTTAGTTGGCCCATGAGCGCAACCCCTTTCGTGAGGACGGCGCGGGAATGCGCCTGGTCAACAGCGCGACCGCGCCCCATGCGCGGCGCCCGTCGTTTGTCTTGTCTCTGGTCATCGCTTCGAGTTGCGCCGCGCGGAGTGCTTCCGCGGGACGGGCACCGGAAACGAGATACCGGTGCAGCGCGCCGAAAAGAAGCCGTGCATCGTGGTCGCCGATGGGAGCAAGCGTGCCGACGACGCCGGCCGCGCCTGCAGCGGAGAAGGCTCCGCCGAGGCTGAGCGAATGCGTAGCCGCCGACGCCGGAGCTCGCAGCGTTTCGCACGCGGCGAGAACGATCAAACCGGCGTGCATTGGCGGTTGCACGACGATGGTCTTCCAGGACACGCGCTCCGGCCTGCCAGTCGTGCCGGCGAAGAGCAGTGCCTGTTCTCCGCCGCCCGGCTGACGTTCCGTGTGGCCGGCAATGTGAACTACGTCCGCGCCAGCGGCTGCGCTCCTGAGTGTGGCGAGCGTTGCACGGGCTGGGGGAATCGACTCGGCATGCGTGTAGATCGCGGCAACATCGCGCGCTTCTCGTTCTGCTTCGGGAAGCGCAACCGACTCCGCGTCTCCGGTCGGTAACGTGATCGCTACCAGCGACAGCGCACCGCTATGCTCGGTCTCCGGTGACAGCGATCCGGCGCTGGAGGCGATCGACACCGCGAACCGCTCGATGAGATAGCGCCGCAGGCTGCTATCGTAAAGGGCCGCGAATGGCGTGCTCGCGAGATGCCGATCGGGGACAATCACGACCTCGCGCGCACGGGCCAGAACGGAGTCGACAGGCCGGATGACGTCGTCGTACAGCGTCGCCGCGGCCGTCGTGCCCGATTCAGACAGGCTCTCGTCCGCCAGTAGCGCGAGCGTATCGCTCGAACGCGTGCGTCGCGCAACGACCACATCGTTCTCCGCTACGGCAAACATGATCAGCTCCTCGGGTAGCGCCACGATCTCCAGCACTACCGTGCCGCTTCCAGCGAGCCGGCGTTGCAACTCGGCGAGCGTGACGGCGCTGCCGCGCGAGCGCTCGGCGAACGCGAATGCGGCGGCGGTTTCGTTACGGCCGAGGCTGAGCCGGATCGCGTCTTCGAACAAGGCGTGTTCAGAGTCCAATACGTCCTCGCTGACGACGAGGCCGCCCAGCGCTGGTGGATGACTCTCCACGATGGCCATTCCGCGCTCGAGGTCGCGCATTGCTGCCGCCGGATCGCCGGTGCGCACGGCGCAGCGCGACCGGAGCAGCAACGGTTCGAGAAGAGGGAACGGCAGATTGTGCTGCTCGTTGAAATCGATGGCTCGCGTCAACGGCTCGGCCGCGGCACGGGGATCGGTCTCGGCGAGGGCGCTGCCAATGGCGACGGCCACGATCGCGAGATTCCGTGCGCGCAGCGCCGCATCCGCGGTGCCCTTCGCGATGTCCTCGGCGTGCCGTGCCGATTGCAGCGCGTCGGCAGGATGTCCGCTCATCGACTCCAGCCGGGAACGGTTCACGAGCGCCTCGATGACGAGTTGCGGCTGCGAGCCTGCGCGGGCGATCGACAGTGCGAGCGCGGATAACGCCAGCGCCGCTTCGCGCCGGCCGCCGGCAAGTTCCGTCTTGATCGCCCCGCCGACACTCGTTGCCAGGAGATTTGATTCGCCCTCCGAGCTCAGCGCCGCGAATGCTCGCGCCCGTGCGAGCCAGGCGTCATCCTCGCGGCCGAGAAAACTGAGCGCTTGTGCGAGCAGCATCTCGACAAAGGCTTGGCTGGCGCGCTCGCTCGAGCGGCGAAGGAGTACGGCACTGTCGCTGAGCACGGAAACGGCGCCCGACCAGTCGTTGGCGACTGCCAGCGTGCGGCCAAGCTCCTAGCGCACATGCGCGCCAAGACTTACGTAATCCGGGTGCAAATCGGCTGAAACCCGGGCACGCTCGAGGTCTTCGCGCGCGCCGGTGGTGTCGTTGCGCGCCAGACGCGCGCTGGCAGCGTAGTAACGGGCCATGAGAGCCATCGGATCGTGCTGGCTTTCGAACGCCTCCGCGGCCCGCAGAAGGTCGCGCTCGGCGGTGTCCCGCTCACCGCGACTGTAGGCGATGCGTGCGCTGCGATAGAGGACGTGCGCTGCTGCGATGGCTTTTTGGCCGGCCGGCGACGCGCTGTCGATGGCATGGACGGCGTCGCGTGCCAGCGATTCGCCGGAGGTCTCGCCGAGGGCATTGCCGATCACCCGCGCAATCGAAAGCCAGCGCGTCGCCTCGCCCGCATCGTTTCGCTGCACCGCCTCACCCCAGCGCCCGAGGTATTCGGCCTCGGCGTAGGCGCGCGCGCGGTCTCGGTGAGCGTCGACGTATTTGTGTACCGCGGTTGCGTCGCCGCGCGCGGCGGCTTCTTCGAGGAGCGGGCGTTCGCGTTCGAATTGCGATCGCCTGGTGGAGGCGGGAAGATCTGCCAGCCGCGCGCGCGCCTCGGTGGCCCATGGCGATGACGGATCGACTTCGAGATAGCGCTGCCAGGCCTGCTTTTCCTCTTCCGTCAGGCCGAGGCGCTCCAGGATGAGCGCGCGATTGAACAGCGCCTCCGGAAGCTTCGGATCGGCGCGCAACGCGGTGTCGGCCGCGGCGAGCGCTGTCGGATAGAGCGAGGCCCGGCCAAGTTGCGAGGCGGTGGCGTACCGTGCGGCAGCCAGATCGCTCCAGATCTGCGCGTCACGCGATTTGGCGGCTGCTGCTTCGAGTCGTGGGATGGCATCGGCCGGTTTTTCGACCAGCACCATGGCCACGCCGGCGGCATGCTGCGCATCGACGCCGCGGTCGCGGTCGGCCTGCTCGGCGAGCTCTCCCGCCGCGCCGCCGAGCTTCATCTGTCCGGTGTCCGTTTGTTTGCCGGCCGCGCGATCGGCCCCCGCGTATGCCGCCCACGCGAATCCGCCACTCAGCCGCGGCTCGACGACGCGGGCGTTCTTCGGCGCGAGCGCGACCAGCCGGGAGACGGACGACGGCGGTGTCAGCAACCGGCGCGTCAGCGGAATGGCCAGCATGACTACGACGATCGCCGCCGCCATGAGCCACCAGTTCCGGCCGATCGTGGCGGCCGGCTGCTGCTTCTCGCCGAACAGATCTTCGTTCACCGCTTCGACGGCGGCCGTGCAGCGAATGCAATCGCTGAGGTGCGCCAGAATCGGCGGCATCTCGTGCCGCTTCAGCTTTCCCTCCGCGAACGCCGCAAGGGTGTCGGGATCGGGGCAGGAGGCGGCGTGCTGGTTGTAGTTCACGGGCGGTCCTCCGTAAGCCCGAACTCCATCTCTATCTCCGCCACCGGCGAACCGATCAGCTGTTCCACGGCGGCCGCGTCGATCCCGGCATCGCCCAGGATCCGGCGAAGGCGGACCAGGAGCGCTTCGAGCCGGCGGTAGAGCGGACGTTGCGGCAGCCGGAGGATCCGCGAGATGCCGGCGATGCTCATCGACGAGCCGAAGCGGAATCGGAGCAGCATCCGGTCCTCGACCGGCAAGGCTTCGAGCGCGTCCCGCACCGCGTGGCTGGCGCGATCGGCGAGCCGGTTGACGTCGCCGGCGACGGCGCGCGCGTCGGCCGATTCGGATGTGGCGATGCTCTCGATGCCTTCCACGCCGAGGCCGACCGCGCGTGGCCGGCCGGATCGCTTCGGCAACTCCCGGCCGATCTCTTCGAGCCGCTCATACGTAATCGACGGATCGAGCGTGCGCACGAGCGGCAGGGCCTCGGCGACCGTGCGCCGGTCGCGCAGCAGGAGCGTCTCGGCGAGGATGCCGGCTTCGCCGAGACGGCGGGCGGCCGCGGAAGGCTGCCACCGGCCGAACGCGCGAATCCTCTCGTCCACTGCCATCCGCTGGATGACCACGGTCAGGTAGGCGGGAGGCGACGAGCGCTGCGCGGCATTGCGGAGAAGCGCGTAGCCGTCCTCGATCAACGCCAGCTTGACGGTCGAGCGAAAGTCCTCCGCATCGGCGCCGGCGAGCCGGGAGCGACGGCATACGCGGTCGACGATCGTGTCGATCAGCGCGAGATGCGCTTGAAGAAAATCCTCGGGATGCATGGGAAGCTGAAGACCCCAGCATACGCTCGCTTCCTTAAGAAAACCGCTCCGGCCTGCCGGAAATAGACGTCTGGTATCCGCGGGGAAACGTGGATGCGACGCGATCGGCCGGCCTGCCTGTTCGAAGGTGGACATTTGCGCTCTCAGCGCCCCCTCACACTTCGTTGACTGATGGACGTCGAGGTTTTTCCAAATCGATGCGCTAAAATTGCGGCACTTGAATTCCCCACGAATCGGTAAACCTCGGCGCGCCTCGGTGGCGGCGTTTTCGCTTTCGCGCAAACTGCCGCGCCTGGCGCTGCCGTTGTCGGCTGCCGCGACCACGCCGTCGCGTCCGAGGCCGGCGATCGGGAAGCCGGGGCGCTCGCTATTCAGCGGCGTGCCGGATGGGAAGTCGCCGCAGCGCGATCCGGTTAACGCGACTCGCAATGGACGGAAATGAAGAGCAGGCACAGCATCCCGCGATCCGCGGCCTGAAGACCGTCTGCCGTTGCAACAACATCAAATACAGGACGATCGAGCGCGCCATCCGGCGCGGAGCGTGTACGCTCAGCCAGATCGCCGCGTGTACGACCGCGACCACCGGACATTGCGGCGGAAGTTGCACCCCCGAGGTTCAGGAAATGCTCGACGAGCACGTGCCGAGGCCGGTGCTCGCGCAGCCGCCGCCGAAACCGGCCGCATCGCCCGACGCATGGTGGATTCGTAAGAAATGATGCCTGTCGTATCCGGCGGCCAGGGCCTGCCGATGATTCCGCCGACCGGGATGGCCATCGCCGCGCTGACGGTGATGCTCTGGCTGATCTGGAGCGACACCATCCGGTCGTCGCGCTCGCCGGCGATTCTCTACGCCGTACGCGTGGCGCTCTTCGTGATCGTGGCCGGGATCTTCGTCCTCAACCGCATCCGCTATCCGTTCCTCTTTTCACCGACGGCGACCGTGCTGGTGGTGGTCGTGGCGCTGGTCGGCGCGGGAGGGGCGGTGTACTTCGCGCGGAAGCTCGTCAGGCGGGGATGAAAAGCAGGGTCCGGTGAAGATCGACTGGCGTAGGTGAAGGTAGTCGACAGAACTTAGAGAGAGATCGCAGGCCTGTCGACTCGTCCGGTCCATCATTCCGCTCGGCAAGGTGGCCAACCC